>Ga0182749_1003061_pt1 | contig 11704 bp, 8 predicted proteins | sample eDN3rd37CKraftMG_FD_128875 | JGI IMG/M metagenome (GOLD analysis project Ga0182749, IMG submission 128875) | Enriched Miracle-Growth compost microbial communities from Emeryville, California, USA - eDNA 3rd pass 37_C Kraft MG (version 2) (version 2) ...
CCGGCCGTGTCGCGCCGCTTGATCGGACTGAAAATGATGCTGATACGACTGCGACGACATCGACACGGATACCCCAGCCGGTCCGGCGGCAAGCCGAGCCCAGCGGGTGCGATATCAGCCGCTCATGGTTAAGATTTTCGTAACGCCAAGCGCAGCTTCGCGACAGACTTAGCGGATCGCTGCCAGAACCTCGTCGGCGTGACCCTCGACCTTAACTTTTGGCCAGATGCGGAGGATCTTGCCGGTCTCGCCGATCAGCACCGTCTTGCGGATCACGCCCATGAAGCTGCGCCCATACATCGACTTCTCGCCCCAGGCGCCATAGGCGGTGAGCATCGCGTGGGTCTCGTCGCTGGCGAGATCGACCGCGAGGTCGTGCTTGGCCTTGAACTTGTCGAGCGCGGGCACCGGGTCGGCCGAGACGCCGAGGATCGTGGCGCCGGCCCTGGAGAATTTTGGACGCAATCGCGAGAAGTCGAGCGCCTCGCGGGTGCAGCCCGCGGTGTCGGCCTTCGGATAGAAATAGAGGACCAGCTTGCGGCCCTTGAAGTCCTTCAGCGACACGGTGCCGCCGCCGTCGCGGGGCAGCGTGAAGGCCGGGGCGGCCGTCCCTTCGGCGAGTTCAGACAAGGGCTTGCGCGCCATCGATCCACCTCATGTGCCTTCCTTTCGTCGCTTTCGCCGGGTCAATAGCGTAAACGTACCGGGCTGACTTGCCATGGGGTCCCGGCCGAAGCAAACCGGCCGGGGGCGGTCGTCGTCGGACGAATCGGCTGCAAGAACAGCGCGAGGCACCGGGGGTCAGGGCGCGGCCGGAAGGGATGACGGAAAAGCATCACAGCTCCGGCAGGCCGGGCGGATTGTCGCGTCTCTGGCGTCTCCCGCGCCGCTGGCCGTTTCCGCGCGGCCGCGTCAGATGGAGCGCGCTGCGGCTGCGGCGCGGTCTCTCCCGTTTCGTTCGCCGCAAATGGGTGCTGCGCTCGCTGATCGGCGCCGGCGCCGCCGCGCTGGTGGCGGTCGTCGCGGTGGCCGGGCTGTGGTGGCGGCTGTCCAGCGGCCCGATCGAATTCGATCTGGCGACCTCGTGGCTCAAGGCGGCGATCGAGCAGAATTTCGGTCCCAGATACAAGGTCGCGATCGGCGGCACCCAGTTCGAGCGCGACGAGAACGGCCACCCGTCGCTGCGCATCCGCGACATCGCGGTGCGCGATGAGGACGGCGCCATCGTCGCCGCCGCGCCGAAAGCGGAAATCGGCCTGTCGGGCTCGAGCCTGCTGACCGGAAACTTCCGCGCCTCCAGCCTCAACCTCGTCGGCGCCGAACTCTCGGTGCGCATCGAGACCGACGGCCAGGTGACGATCTTCGCCGGCGCCGATTCAAAGCCGCTGGCGCGCGCGCCGCTGCCGGAGCCGTCGACCGCGGCGCCGACGCCCGGCGTGCCGGATGCCAACGCGCTGCCGCAGGGCTTGAAGGAGGTCGGCGCCGCGCTCGCCTGGCTCGACCGGATCGGCTCGACCGATCTCGACAGCTACGATCTGCGCCAGCTCGGCCTGAAGAACGGCAACCTGACGGTCGACGACCGCCGCACCGGCAAGCGCTGGACCTTCACCGACATCAGCGTCGGCCTGTCGCGGCCGTTGCAGGGCGGCATCATCGTGCGCGTCGCGTCGGAGGCGCCCGACCGCGCCTGGCAGATCAGCGCGGCGATCCGCCCGATCGAGGGCAATATCCGCGCGGTCGGCATCGAGGCCCGTCAGGTTCCCGCGCACGATCTGCTGCTGGCGATGCGCGTCGGCGGCATCGAGGCGGATTTCCCGGTCTCGGCCAGCCTGCGCGCCGAGCTCTCGACCGGCGGCGTGGTGCGGTCGGCGCGCGGACAGATCGTGACCGGCGCCGGCTTCATCCGCGATCCGAAGCAGGTCAACTCCGAAATCCGGATCGAGCGCGCCGACATTCGCGCGGTGTGGGACGCGCGCCAGAAGAGCCTGATGATGCCGTTCCACGTCCAGTCGGACAGCATGCAGATGACGATGCTGGCGCGCGTGCAGGCCGATCCGCAGGAGGAGGGCACCTGGCGGCTGTCGGTCACCCGCGGCGACGGCGTGATCGATCCGATCATCCTGTCGCCCGACACCGAAGCGGACCGCGCCGGCTTCTCGTTCAACCGCGTCGCGATCAATGCCAGGATCGATCCCGCGCGCCAGCGCATCGTGGTCGATCAGGGCGACTTCGGGCGCGAGGACACGCGCTCGCTTTATAATGTCGGCATCGCCGTGACGGGGACGTTCGATTATTCCGGCGCCGATCCGCGGCTGAATTTCGGCGTCGCCGGCACGCGCATGCCGATGACGGTGTTCAAGCGGCTGTGGCCGCGGCCGGTCGCGCCCGCCGTGCGCCAATGGGTCGACGATCACATCTCGGCCGGCACCGTCGAGCGCGTGCTGGTCGCCGGCAACATGACGGTGCCGGTGATGCTCGAGCCCGGCGTGCCGATCCCGGAGGAGGGCCTGTCGATCGAGATCGACACCAGCGGCACGGTGCTGCGTCCGGTCGAGACGCTGCCGGAAATCCGCGACGCCGACCTCAGCGTGAAGGTGACCGGCGCCAATGCGCGCGTCAGCCTCGGCCGCGGCACGCTCGACGTCGGCAACAACCGGCGGCTCAACATCGCCAGCGGCCACTTCGAGGTGCCGGACACGCATCCGAAAAACCCGGCGGCGAAGGCGCTGTTCCGCATCGACGGCTCGGTGGCGGCGGCCGCCGCCTTGCTCGCCAGCGATCAGTTGCGCGACGCCGCCACGGCGATGGTGATCGACCCCGCGACCAGCCGCGGCACCATGTCGGCGCAGGTCGCCGTCGATCTCGTGCTGGCGAAGAAAGTCGAGGACGTGAAGTCGCGTTACGCGCTGAGCGCCGACCTCACCAATTTCTCCGCCGAGCGGCTGGTGATGGGGCAGAAGGTCGAGTCGCCGGTGCTGCGCGTCAGCGCGAACTCCACCGGCTACGCGGTGCGCGGCGACATCAAGATCAACGGCACCGCCGCCAACCTCGATTTCCGCAAGGACCGCGAGAAGCCGAAGGCCGAGATCCGCCTGACGGCGTCGCTCGACGCCGCGGCGCGGCGGCGGATCGGCATCGATGTCGGCCCGGCGGTGACCGGCACGGTGCCGGTGAAGCTCGCCGGCGAGATCGAGGCCGGATCGTCCGACGTTCGGCTCGACGTCGAGGCCGACCTGACCGACACCGCGATCGACAATCTGCTGCCGGGCTGGGTGAAGCCGGCCGGGCGCGAGGCCCACGCGACGTTCCAGATGATCCGCGACGGCAAGGCGATGCGGTTCGAGGGCCTCGAGATTTCCGGCAGCGGCGCGTCGGTCAAGGGCGCCATCGAGCTCGACGCCGACGGCGATCTCGTCGCGGCGAACTTTCCGGTGTTCGGCCTGTCGGACGGCGACAAGGCGACGCTGAAAGCCGACCGCAACGGCGGCGTGCTGCGCGTCGCCATGCGCGGCGACGTCTATGACGGCCGCGAGGCGGTGAAGTCGCTGCTCAGCAGCTCGCATGAGCGCGGCAAGAAGAAATCGCCGGACATCGATCTCGACATCCGGCTCGGCGCCGTCGCCGGCTTCAACGGCGAGACGCTGCGCGGGCTGGAGCTGCGCTTCAACCGCCGCAGCGGGCAGGTCCGCAGCTTTATCCTCAAGGCCAAGATCGGCCGCGACGCGCCCCTGATCGGCGACATGCGGCTGCGGGCGCGCGACAACCATCAGGTCGTCTATCTCGAAACCGACGACGCCGGCGCGCTGTTCCGCTTCACCGACGCCTATCCGCGCATGTTCGGCGGCCAGATGTGGATGGCGATGGACCCGCCGGATGCCGCCGACACGCCGCAGGTCGGCGTCCTGAGCATCCGCAATTTCGCGGTACGCGGCGAGCCCGGCCTCGAGCGGGTGATCGCCGGCACGCCGGAAGGCACGCGCAACGCGGTGGAGTTCAGCGAGATGCGCGCCGACTTCACGCGGCAGGCCGGCCATATGACGATCCGCGACGGCGTGGTGCGCGGGCCGACCATCGGCGCCACCATCGACGGCACCGTCGATTTCGCCGCCAACACGATGCGGCTGCGCGGCACCTTCGTGCCGCTCTACGCCATCAACAATGTGTTCGGGCAGATTCCGATCGTCGGCCTGTTCCTCGGCGGCGGCAGCAAGGAAGGCCTGCTCGGCATCAATTACGAGGCGTCCGGGCCGCCAAGCTCGCCGCGCATCACCGTCAATCCGATCTCGGCGGTGGCGCCGGGCCTGCTGCGCAAGATGCTGCCGGCGCCGAGCCCGTTCGACCCGAACTACGTGCGGCCGACAAGGTAGATTTGGTCATGGCCGGGCATAACCCGTGTAAGACGGGCGTAAACGCCCTTATGTCCCGGCCATCCACGACTTAAGGCAAGCAGGAAAGACGTGGATGCCGGCACAAGGCCGGGCATGACAGAAAAAGGTGCTGCTTTGATCGTTTACTCCGGCTTCAGCAACACGTGCTTCTTCTTGCCGAGCGAGATCTTGATGACGCCTTCGGGCGTCAGGTTGGCGCGGGAGAGGGCGAGCTTCTCGTCGGTGACGGCGGCATCGTTGATGCGCAACCCGCCGGACTTGATCTGCCGGCGCGCTTCGCCCGTCGAGGCGACGAGACCGGCGGCGACGGCGGCGGTCAACACGCCATAGCCCGCATCGAGCGCGCCCGCCGGAAGGACGACGCTCGGCAGCGTGTCGGCCAGCGCGCCTTCCTCGAAGGTCTTGCGCGCGGTGTCTTCCGCCTGCTTCGCGGCGTCGCGGCCGTGCATCAGCGCGGTCGCCTCGTTGGCGAGCGTCTTCTTCGCCTCGTTGATCTCGGCGCCCTGCAGCGCGGCGAGGCGGTCGATCTCGTCGAGTGGAAGCGTGGTGAACAGCTTGAGGAAGCGCGCGACGTCGCCGTCCTCGGTGTTGCGCCAGAACTGCCAGTAGTCGTAAGGCGACAGCATATCGGCGTTGAGCCACACCGCGCCGGCTGCGGTCTTGCCCATCTTGGCGCCGGAGGCGGTGGTGAGCAGCGGGCAGGTCAGCGCGTAAAGCTGATGCGTGCCCATGCGGCGGCCGAGATCGATGCCGTTGACGATGTTGCCCCACTGGTCGGAGCCGCCCATCTGCAGGTTGCAGCCGTAGCGGCGCGCCAGTTCCACGTAATCGTAGGACTGCAGGATCATGTAGTTGAATTCGATGAAGGAGAGTTCCTGCTCGCGATCGAGCCGGAGCTTCACCGAATCCATGGTCAGCATGCGGTTGATCGAGAAATGCCGGCCGACCTCGCGCAGCATCTCGATGTAATTGAGCCTGGTCAGCCACTCGGCATTGTCGGCCATCACGGCGTCAGACTTGCCGGAGCCAAACGTTATGAACTTGTCGAAGGTGGTGCGGATCGAGGCCTTGTTGGCGTCGATCTGCTCATAGGTCAGGAGCTTGCGGGTCTCGTCGCGGCCGGAGGGGTCGCCGACCCGGGTGGTGCCGCCGCCCATCAGCGCGATCGGCTTGTTGCCGGTCTGCTGCAGCCAGTGCAGCATCATGATCGACAGGAGATGGCCGACATGGAGCGAGGGCGCCGTGCAGTCATAGCCGACATAGGCGACGACCTCGGATTTGCCCGCGAGCGCGTCGAGGCCGGCGGCATCCGACACCTGGTGGATGTAGCCGCGGGTGGCCAGAACGTTGAGAAAATCGGACTTGTAGGCGCTCATTTCGGGGTCCGCGCCATGCGCGCGGCCTTATCGATTTGATAGGAGCGGTGGTGTAACAGGTCCGGCGCGGGATTCAACTCGCGACAATCCTTGCGTTTTCGGGGGCGGGCGTGGCGGCGGTCAAGGCAATCGGACTGATGAGCGGCACCTCGCTCGACGGCGTCGACGTCGCCTTCGTCGAGACCGACGGCGAGCGCATCCTGGCGCTGGGGCCGACCGGCTACCGGCCTTATTCCGATGCCGAGCGCGACCTGCTGCGGCAGGCGCTGGCCGAGGGCGCTTCGCTCACCGACCGCGCGGCGCGGCCGGGCTGCCTCGCCGAGGCCGAGGCGCTGGTGACGCGGGCGCATGCCGAGGCGGTCGAGTCCTTCATGGCGGCGGAGGAGATCGGCCGCGACCTCGTCGACATCGTCGGCTTCCACGGCCAGACCGTCATTCACAAGCCGGCCGAGAAGCTCACGGTGCAGATCGGCGACGCGGTGGCGCTGGCGAAGCGCCTCAAGCTGCCGGTCGCCTGCGATTTCCGCGCGGCCGACGTCGTCGCCGGCGGGCAGGGCGCGCCGCTGGTGCCGGTGTTCCATCAGGCGCTGGCCAACGATCTCGCGCGCGAGCATCCGATCGCGGTCCTGAACATCGGCGGCGTGGCGAACGTCACCTTCGTCGACGGCGGCGATCCGATCGCCTGCGACACCGGGCCCGGCAATGCGATGATCGACGACTTCATGCGCGCGCGCACCGGCGCGCCTTACGACAATCACGGCGACGTCGCCGCGACCGGCACGCCGGACCAGGGCTTCATCGACCGCGTGCTGGCCGACACCTTCTTCGGCCTGAAGCCGCCGAAGTCGCTCGACCGCAACGCGTTTGCGTTCGCCAATATCGGACTGCCGGAGCATTCGGTGCCGGACGGCGCGGCGACCTTGTCCGCGCTCACCGTGCAGGCGGTCGGCCGCATCATCGCGCATCTGCCGCAGCCGCCAAAGGCGTGGATCGTCGCCGGCGGCGGCGCGCGCAACGCGACGCTGGTGGCGATGCTGCGGCAGCGCGTGGGGCCGGCGAGCGTCGAGACGGCGGACGAGGTCGGCTGGTCGGCCGACGCGCTCGAGGCGCAGGCCTTCGCGTTTCTCGCGGTGCGCACGCTGAAAGGCCTGCCGATCACCTTCCCGCAGACGACCGGCGCCACGGCGCCGATGCGCGGCGGGATTATCGTGCGACCCTGAGTTTCGCGGATTTCTTCTTGGCGGATTTGCGCTTGGCGGCGATCGCCGCCGCGGCCCGCGCCGCCATCGCCCGCGCCATCGCGGCGTTGTCCCGACCGCCGGTGGCGCCGTGCCCGTTCGTCAGGTGGATGTCCGCCATGTTGGACGGCGCATGGCCGTTGAGCGCATGCCCGTTGGCGCCGTTGCCGTTGACGGCTTTGCCGTTCTTTTTGGCCGGGCTTTTCTTGGTGTCGAGGAAGGCGGCGCAGAAGGCGGTGTCGAACAGCCGGTAGCTGTTGGTGATCTCCTCGCCCCTGGCGATGTCGCGCTTGGCGCGGATATGGCCGGCGCGCCAATAGGTGTTGGAGTCGTCGGAGTGGTTGATGAAGTGGTCGTTGTCGACCGTCAGCAGGATCTCGCCGTCGACCCGGTAGCCGTAATAGGCGACGAACTCCTGCGCTTCCTTCGGCAGCCTGGCGAACTGCCGCGGCGACCAGGAGCGGTCGAAGCCTTCGACGTAGCGCCAGATTTTCGTGCCCTTCGGGATCGGCTCGGCAGCAAAGACCCCGAGCCCGTGGATCGGGCTCCGGTCCAGATAGGTTTTGACGAGGAGCATGGGAGGTGAGGGCGAATCACGCCGGTTGACGACGTGAAATTATTGCCGCGCTTTTGGCCCGGCAGCCATATGCCGAAAACATAAAAGCGGTGGATGGCGTGACGCATAAAAAACGGGCGCGCCCGGGGCGCTCCGTGCTAGGAGGCGGCAGGTTTCTGTTTGGTCGCGTTTTCTTCACGCGGACCGCCCCCTTTGCTCGAAAACGCTCCAGGAGAGCCCATCATGTCAAAGCAGAGCGCGCGCGAAGAGACCGAGCGCCTGATCCGGGAAGCGATGGAGAAGAAGGGCCTGACGATCAAGCAGGGCGACACCCGGATCGAGACCAAATGCGGGAAATGCGGCGCGCCCAACCGCGTCTCGGCCGCTCCCGGCGCGACCCGCGTGGCGTTCGCCTGCAAGGAATGCGGACACCAGCAGCGGGCGCTGTAAGCCCCCCGATGCGGCTGCCGCGGCTTATGCCGCGCTCGGCTTGCGCCCGGCCTGCAGCCGCTTGTCGAGGTAGCCGGTCACCGACGTCATCAGCGGCTCGATCCTGCCGTCGAAGAAGTGGTTGGCGCCCGGCACCACCTTCTGCTCGATGACGATGCCCTTCTGGGTCTTGAGCTTCTCGACCAGCGTGGTCACGTCCTTGAACGGCACCACCGCGTCCTTGTCGCCGTGGATGATCAGGCCCGAGGAGGGGCAGGGCGCCAGGAACGAGAAGTCGTACAGATTGGCCGGCGGGGCGATCGAGATGAAGCCCTCGATCTCGGGGCGGCGCATCAGCAGTTGCATGCCGATCCAGGCGCCGAACGAGAAGCCGGCGATCCAGCAGCTCTTGGCCTCGGGCGAAATCGTCTGCGCCCAGTCGAGCGCGGAGGCCGCGTCCGACAATTCGCCGGTGCCGTGATCGAACGAGCCCTGCGAGCGGCCGACGCCGCGGAAGTTGAAGCGCAGCGCCGAGAAGCCGCGATGCACGAAGGCGTAATAGAGCTGGTAGATGATCGGATGGTTCATCGTGCCGCCGAACTGCGGGTGCGGATGCAGGATGATGGCGATCGGGGCGTTCTTCTGCCGCGCCGGGTGATAGCGGCCTTCGATGCGGCCGGCGGGACCGGTGAAAATGACCTCGGGCATGAAACGGCACCTCGACGGCTGGGACAGTCCGGTCCGCGCGGGACCCCTGTCGTGATTCCGGTTCACGGACCGGCTTCGCAACGATCTGTAACGCTTTGACGCGATTTATGTTTTCAGTGTACGACACGGCGCTGGAAAGCCGCGACGCGGCGTTCTAACACAGTCACCCGGGCGACATGCAAGGAAATTGCGAAGCAAAATCCGAGGGATCGCGCGGGCCGGCCCGGCCGCTTCAGCCATGAGCACGCAACGCCGCAGCTATTTCGACTGGAACGCGACCGCGCCGCTGCGCGCGGAAGCGCGCGCGGCGATGCAGGCCGCGCTCGCGGCGACCGGCAACGCCTCCTCGGTGCATGCCGAGGGGCGCGCGGCGCGGGCGCTGATCGAGCAGGCGCGCACCGATGTCGCGGCGCTGGTCGGCGCAGAGGCGAAGACCGTCATCTTCACTGCCGGCGGCACCGAGGCGAACGCGCTGGCGCTGACGCCGCAGATCGAGGCGGGCGCCGACAAGGCCCTGCGCGGCGGACTGCTCGTCTCGGCGGTCGAGCATCCGTCCGTGCTGGCGGGCGGGCGTTTCGAGCGCGTCGAGATCGTGCCAGTGGACCCGCAGGGCCGGGTCGATCTCGTTCAACTTCAGAAAAAGGTTGAAGAGATCGCACGGCCGCTGGTCTCGGTGATGCTCGCCAATAACGAGACGGGTGTCATTCAACCGATTCGCGAGGTGGCCGCGATCGTCCATGCCGCCGGCGGGCTCCTGCATGTCGACGCGGTGCAGGGCGCGGGCCGTGTCGCCTGCGACATGGCGGCGCTCGGCGCCGACCTGATGACGATGTCGGCGCACAAGATCGGCGGGCCGCAGGGCGCCGGCGCGCTGGTGCGTCGCGCCGACCTGCATTTCCCGGCGCCGCTGATCCGCGGCGGCGGGCAAGAACGGAATTACCGCGCCGGCACCGAGAACGTGGCGGCGATCGCCGGGTTCGGCGCGGCTGCGAAGGCGGCGCTCGCCGGACGCGAGGTCGCGGCGGCGCGCATGGCGGCTTTGCGGGATCGCATCGAGGCCGGTTTGCGCGCCGAAAGCCCGGACGTCGTGATATTCGGAGCCGGGGCCGAGCGGTTGCCCAATACCATTTCGTTCTCGAAGCCCGGCATGAAGGCGGAGACCGCCATAATCGCTTTCGATCTCAACGGGATAGCGGTGTCCTCGGGCTCCGCCTGTTCCTCCGGCAAGGTCCAGCCCTCGCATGTGCTGGCCGCCATGGGGGTCGATCCGGCGCTCGCCGGCGGCGCGATCCGCCTGAGCCTCGGCTGGGATACGACGGAAGACGATGCTGGAAACGTTCTAAATGCTTGGAGAAAAGTGGCTTCGGCCTTATCTAAGGGGCGAGGAATTGCCGCCTGAGGCGGCGTGAGAAAGGGTCAGACGCGAACGGACAGCGCGAGACGACCATAACCGACCAGTCCAACCCGCGGTCCTTGAAACCGTGAGCGGAGGGATGAATGCCGGCTGTACAAGAGACCGTCGATCAGGTCCGCAGCATCGACGTCGATCAATATAAATACGGGTTCGTCACCGATATCGAATCCGAGAAGGCTCCCAGGGGCCTCTCGGAGGACGTCGTGCGCTTCATCTCGGCCAAGAAGGGCGAGCCCGACTGGATGCTGCAGTGGCGGCTCGATGCCTACCGGCGCTGGCTGACCATGCAGGAGCCGACCTGGGCGCGGGTCGAGTATCCGAAGATCGACTACAACGACCTCTACTATTACTCCGCGCCGAAGGCGTTCAAGGCGCCGAAGTCGCTCGACGAGGTCGACCCCGAGATCCTGCGCACCTACGAGAAGCTCGGCATCCCGCTCAAGGAGCAGGAAATCCTCGCCGGCGTGCGCAAGCAGGGCGAGCCGAGCCAACTCGACGACGACGAGACCGGCGGCAGCTACCAGCCGGGCCGCGTCGCGGTCGACGCGGTGTTCGATTCCGTTTCGGTCGCGACCACCTTCAAGGAAGAGCTGAAGAAGGCCGGCGTGATCTTCATGCCGATCTCGGAGGCGCTGCGCGAGCACCCCGACCTCGTGAAGCAGTATCTCGGCACCGTGGTGCCGGTGACCGACAACTTCTTCGCGACGCTCAACTCGGCGGTGTTCTCCGACGGCTCGTTCGTCTACGTGCCGCCGGGCGTGCGCTGCCCGATGGAACTGTCGACCTATTTCCGCATCAACGAGAAGAACACCGGCCAGTTCGAGCGCACGCTGATCATCGCCGACAAGGGCTCCTACGTCAGCTACCTCGAAGGCTGCACCGCGCCGATGCGCGACGAGAACCAGCTGCACGCCGCGGTGGTCGAGCTGATCGCGCTCGACGACGCCGAGATCAAGTATTCGACGGTGCAGAACTGGTATCCCGGCGACGCCGAGGGCAAGGGCGGCATCTACAACTTCGTCACCAAGCGCGGCGACTGCCGTGGCGCCCGCGCCAAGATTTCCTGGACGCAGGTCGAGACCGGCTCGGCGATCACCTGGAAATATCCGAGCTGCATCCTGCGCGGCGACGATTCGCGCGGCGAGTTCTACTCGATCGCGATCTCGAACGGCCGCCAGCAGGTCGACAGCGGCACCAAGATGATCCATCTCGGCAAGAACACCGTGAGCCGGATCATCTCCAAGGGCATCTCGGCCGGCAAGTCGAACAACACCTATCGCGGGCTCGTCTCGGCGCACCGCAAGGCCAAGGGCGCGCGCAACTTCACCAACTGCGACTCGCTGCTGATCGGCAACAAGTGCGGCGCGCACACCGTGCCCTATATCGAGGCGAAGAATTCCTCCGCCACGTTCGAGCACGAGGCGACCACCTCGAAGATCTCCGAGGACATGCTGTTCTACTGCCGGCAGCGCGGCATGTCGGCCGAGGAGGCGACCGCGCTGGTCGTCAACGGCTTCGTCAAGGACGTGCTGCAGCAACTGCCGATGGAATTCGCCGTCGAGGCGCAGAAGCTGATCTCGATCTCGCTGGAAGGC
>Ga0182749_1003066_pt1 | contig 11676 bp, 20 predicted proteins | sample eDN3rd37CKraftMG_FD_128875 | JGI IMG/M metagenome (GOLD analysis project Ga0182749, IMG submission 128875) | Enriched Miracle-Growth compost microbial communities from Emeryville, California, USA - eDNA 3rd pass 37_C Kraft MG (version 2) (version 2) ...
ACATGAGGTAGCCTTCGTCGCCCGCAGGATCGAGGCACGCGGCCTGGACGGCATGCGGCAAGGCAAGAAGCACAAGACCTATAACGGGCAAGAACCAGCGATGCATCGAACTCCGTTTGTCGAATAGCCACCAGACCGGCGCGCACACGCTGGCTGGTGGCCGGGAGTTAGAAACCGCATTTGTAGAAACGGCGCGGCGCTCTTTGGCCGCGAGGCTTGGACATACAACGCCGCCTCCCGGCCATGCGACCGAGAAGCGACATGTTTTCCGGCACATGTCTGCCGCTACAAATTAGGGTTTCTACGCCCCGGACCGGCCTAACTCGCTCAGTCCTCATTCCAGTGTACGTGCGATCAGCGATGCCGGTCAATTTGCTTCGTGCAAACGGCGGATTTCCGCCATTTTTGCGGCGACCGGCATCGCGTTCCCCTCTCCTGCACGCCCATCCCGCCTGCTGCGCACTTCCGAACGAGAAGACGAACGCGGGCGATCATCCGCATTGCCGTGCTGATCTGCCCGCCTCCAGGGGTCCAGATTCGGTCTTGGCCAACGCCTGCCGAACGGTGACGGGCGCTTAACGGCTCTGGCTGTCTCCTTCCGTCAACCCGGCAAATGCCACGACGGCCTTGATGGTGGGGAACTAACCGGCACCGGTCATCGGTAAACGCGGCTCGCTTCCGCGTCGCTTCGCTCCTTGTGCAGCTCCGCCCCCTTCGGGAGCGCCTTTGGCGCTGCGTGTGACCGCCGCCCTTTGGTGCGCGGTTTTCACGTCCCCACAAGGCCGGGCGTGGTGCCGGGCCGAACTGAAAACGAAGGAGACTACAATGACCAAATCCGAAACCAAGCGTCCGAGCCACGCGCTCTATCAGGTGCAGGGCGACGAGAAGGCCCGCTGGACCCGCATCGGCGCCGGCTGGCTCAACAAGGACGGCAAAGGCATCAACATCGTGCTCGACTCCGTCCCCCTCTCCGGCCGCATCGTGCTGCGGGAAGTCGGTGAGGAAGGTGCGCAAGAGGAAACCGGGGGTCAGCAATGACCCCGGCCGTTGCACAAACGGCGGCGCGACCGGAAACGGTCGCGCTCACCTTCGCCGCCATCGAAGACATTTTCTGCTTCGAACTGGGCCGCGGCCGGGATGAAGCCCGGATGTTCTGGGACGCTGCCCGTAATTTTCAGCCGGCAGGTGCGCGATGAAGCCGCTAACCGTTCCAAGACGCCTCGCGGCCGATCCGTTCGAGGCGCGCATCGAGCGGGCCATCCTGCGGTGCGAGGATCTGTACGATCTCGACGGCGAGACCTTCTTCCGCTGCCGCGATGGCCGCATCGAAACCGGCGAAGCCAGCGTCCTACAAGATGTGTGGGTTGAATAAGTGTGATCGGCGGCACCGCGTAGCGCGCGGTGCCGCCGATTGTCTTAAGCGCCCACGAGATCGCCGCCGGGTGTTTCGCCGGATTCCATACGCGCGGCGCCGTTGCCGCTCTCCGATTTTCTCGGCCGCCCGCGGCGCGGCGCCTGCGGCACATCGCCGATGAGAGAGGCGAGCTCCGTGTCGATAGCCTCCTTCTGATCGATCAGTTCGCGAATGCGGATCAGCTTTGCGTCCATGGTCAGCTCCTTTCATGATGTTGCTGCTTAGGGGTCGGTTCACCGTATGACTTGCCGCGCGGGGCTAGCCGTCGCGCGCGAGGGCTCCGCAAGGCTCTGGAGCAATTCATCGCGTGCGGTGGTCAGCTGCACGACGACCTTTCGCGCCTGAAATTCATTGAGCGCCCAGCCGAGCAAATAAGAGTCGCCCTCGCGGGTGTAGAGAAGTGGAAAGGCATCCTTCCCCTCGGTCCACGCCTCGATATTCGCCGTGTCCATAACGCGTATCGGCAGGCGCGCCGGGGTCGGCCTGCGCGGCAGGCCATTCGGCGCTTCGATCCGGTCGGGATGGAAAATCACTGCGCGGTCCCGGCTGCCCCAGCGCGATGCGATGGAAAGCGACAGCCAGACGAGCACGCCGCAGACCGAGCCGGCGATAAAGGCCGGCTTATACGCGCCCACGATTATGGCCCAGAGGCAGATCAGAGCGGGTACCGCGCCTGCCACCAGAATGACGGCGGATAGGGCGAAAATGCCGTGGCGAAATTCTACCCAGCATAGGCCCGCGGCCGTCAGGCGGCCGTGCGCGTCGCGCTCGCGGATGAGTTCGGTTTGAAAACTACGCATCGCGCGGCACCCGGTTCATATAAAGCGGCGGCCGGCCCGGCACGAGCACGAGCTGGCGGCTGCTCTCGCGTGAAAACCAACGCGTGATTTCATAGGGATCGAGCAGTCGCACGCTTCGCGGATGTTCGCGCCGTCCGGTGTCGCCGTGGCTCATCGCCGAGCCGGAGACGCGCACGTCGTGCCGGTCCATGACCTGCGTCATGCCGAGCATTTTGGAAAGATGCTCGGTCGTGGTGACGTCGGAATTCCCGAAGGCCTGAATAAACCCGGCATTTCCCAGAAACGTCTCCCAGGATTTCGGGTAATGGGTCTGGAGCTGGGTTAAATCCTGCAGCACCGCCCAGAGCTTTACGCCAAATCCCGCCATCAGCCCGGCCGCCGTTTCGATCGAGCGCATGTGCCCGAGCGACGGGAATTCTTCGAGCACGAACCACACCGGCAGCCCGCCGCGCGGCACGGGCGCGCGCTCGACCGCGCACAGCGCCTGCTGGATGACCAGCCGCAGCCACCGGTAATGCGTGCCCATGCGCATCCCGGGCAGGACCAGAAAGACCGACAGGTCGCCCTTATGCAAATCCGTCAGCACGAAATCCGAGCGCCCGGTGATGTGTATGATGTCGTCGAGCGGCGCGGTCTGCTCCTGCGCCGTCGATAAAATGCCCTGCAATTCCCGGCCGCCGGCCTGCAATTTTCCTAAAAACGAGGCGCCGATATTCCCGACGACGCCGTCGAAGGCGGAAGAATTCGCCATCGCCTCGAACAGCCGGTCGAGTTCAGCGGGCGTCCCGTTCAGGAGGCGGCGCAGCTCGCGCATCGTGGCATTGGACGGATTCGTGGCGAGCAGCTGCAGGGCAATGCCGCGCACCAGGTTCTTGGCGGAATCGGTCCAATGCGGATCACGGGGATTGCCGATGATGAGCGAGTCCGCGAGCTGCGCCGCGTCGGCCGCGACATGCTCGGCCTTGCCGTGCCCCAGTTCGGCAAAGGGATTGTGCGAGGCCTTCGGCAAGCCCGTCTCGTTAAAGGGATCGAGCACGAAGACGCGCTGACCCATTTTGGCGCGATGCGCGGCGCAGGCGCGCGCGAGCTCGCCCTTCGGGTCGAGCACAATGACTGATCCGGGATAGCGAAGCAGATTGGGTATGAGCACCGTTGTTGATTTTCCAGAGCGCGCGCCCGCGACCGTCACACCATGACGGTCATCGGCGATGCCGATGCGCCGCCCTGCCCAGTCGCCCAGCATCACCATGCCGGCCTGCCAGTCCCAGTTCTGACCTAACTGCCAGGGATGGCCCCATGTCTGCGAGGGCGGCGTGTTCGCGCACTCTGCGTGACCAGAGCCGCGCGGTGGAAACAGATCATCCTGCATGTGAGTCCCCATCGTTGAGTGAGCGAGATTTACAAAGCCGCACTCTTGCAACGGCCTGCGCCCGGACTCATGTAAGGACGCGCTGATCGTCAGCGCAAAGTGCAGTATGAGCGATCCTGCAGCTGTATGTGCTGCGATGTTACGTGAAGTTGCGCCGAAGAATTCTGACAACGGCCGTAAAAAACTTCCGGATAAGAATGGCGAGCACAGGCTCAACTGATGAGCGAAGCACTTAGGCTTAGGAAGAAGGGTAACGAGATGTGGATTTGGAATCGAAATCCGTTCCGGATTCGAAATCCAAATCCCTTCAAGCCCGGGAAAGCCGCTCCGCTCGTTTCCCCGGACCCCTACCCGGTCAGGGCGCGGAGCGCCCCGAACCCAACACCATCAGGAGGCGTAAGTGGCAAGGCCACGCACATATCAGCAAGCGGCTCGCACACACGTGATCACTGTGCGGGTCACACCATCCGAACATGCGCGGCTAAGTGCAGAGGCCGCGCAGATCGGCGTCAGCCTCGCCGGCCTCGCCGAGCGCTACCTCGCCAAAGGTCACGTTCGCACGGAAGCAGGCACGCCGCATGTTCTTCCGCCGGCCCTGATCGCCGAACTCAAACGCATTGCCGGCGCGCTCGACTCTCTTTCGGTAACGCCCTCGCCCCACAAACCGGAGACGGTCGACCGCGTCACTCATGAACTGCGCAGCCTCTTAAGGCTGCTCATCCAGGACGAGCTGCTATCGCAGCGCATCCGCACGCTCCAAGAGAGGACCACCGCCAATGATTCCGCGCCTGCAAGCCCGCGGCACGAGTTTCAAAGGGTCGTGCAAGTACGTGCTCCACGATCCGAACGCCAAGACCCGTGACCGCGTCGGCTGGGTCCTCGTCCAGAATCTCCACAGCCATCCGGACGATGCCTGGTTCGAAATGTACGACACGTTCCGAAGCCAGGCGCAGCTCAAGGCCAATGCCGGCCTGTCGGCGCGCGGCCGGAAGAACGACAAGCCCGTCCTGCATTACACCCTGGCCTGGCACGCCGACGACAAACCGACGGCCGAACAGATGAAATCCGCCGCGCTCGACAGTCTCAGAGTGCTGGGCCTGGAGGAGCACGAAGCGCTCATCGTGGCCCATGAAGACAAGAAGCATCCCCATGTCCACATCGTCGCCAATACGGTCCATCCCTATACGGGGCGTACCGCAGCCCTGAAATTCTCGAAGGAGCGCCTGTCCGAATGGGCGGAGAATTACGAGCGCGAGCTTGGGACGATCCGTTGCGAGGAGCGCGTCCGGAATAACGAGCAGCGCCGGGAGATCCGCGAGCACCGCCAGAACGAGTCGCTGGCCATGCGGATGCTCGGCTCGAACGGGATTGCCGTCGAGCCGGCGCCCTATGTGCCAATCAAGGATAATTCGCTCAACCGCCCCCAATGGTTTGAGAAAAAGGACATCGTCGACCGCATGAAACGTCTGCGGGCCGAGCTCGATCTGCGCCACAAGGTCGAGCGTAGCGTCACCTGGAATCGCCAGACCCGCGAGCGCGACACCCTCGATGCCGATACCGATGCCGCAATCGGCCAGGCCCGTGCCCATGTAAAGCGAACCTTCCGGCCGCGCTGGCGCGACCTTTACCGGGCGCAGGGCCGCGAGCAGCGGTTTGTGGCGAGAAGCGCAACGCATCCGCTTGAGCGCGCCGTGTTCGTATTCCGGAACCGGGAGCGTCTGGGATCCGCGAAACCCCTCACCTTCCGGCAGATGGTCGGTTTAATTGTCTCCGGAAAGCGCCTCGCCAAGGCACTCGGTGCCGCGCACGAACATGAACGCCGGACACTGGCCCGCGAGGAAAAGGCGCAATCCAGGACGCTGAGCGAGCGCATCTGGGCGATACACCGCGAGCGCTTCCATACCTTGCGCGACCGGCAGGCGAATGAACGCGAGGCCGAGCGCGACCATCAGCAGCTGGAACGCAAAACCATCAGTTTTGCCCGCGCCAAGGAGCATCTGATCGCAGAGTTAGAAAATCCCCCGCCGCCCCGGCCGATGCCCGTACCGAAGCGAGAGAAGGAAGAACCCGCTCAGGCATTTAATGCGGCCGCGGCGCCGCCACAGGCGCCGGATTTCGCACGCGCGCGGCAGATACGGCGAGATATGGAGGCCTGGCGCCGTGACAAAGGGAATCGCGACCTGGGTCGCGAGCTGTAAACGAACTTAAAGGAGGAAGGACATGTCAGACACTGAGAATCCCAAACCCGATCGATTTTCGGATTATTTCAGCCGCAAGGCCGAACACAGTTTCACCTCGCAGGCGCAGGCCAATGGATATTTCAAATCGGCTCGTGCCGCCATTCTCGACCGGCAGGAACGGGAGAGAAGCCGCATTGCCTACGAGCATTCGCAGGCCTTGGGCCGCATTCGGGATAAGGTAGCGGCCGCATATCGCCCGCTTAAGATCGATCTGGCGCGCCTTCACGGACACGAGCAGCGCTTTGCCGCCGCTAAATCAACCGGACCGCTCGACCGCGCTCTGTTTATCGCCGCCAACGGGAAGCGACTTTCACGGCATGAGCGCCTTTCGCCGCGCGAGATCGGCGCCATGATCCGCTCGCCGGACCGGTTTGCAAGGGCGCTTTCGGCCCTGCATTTCGGCGAACGCGCGGACCTTGATAGACGGGAATCGGCGGCCTTTCGGGCGAATATGCAGCCGATCGAGACGGAATATCGCCGCAGCGAAGAGGCCGTGACCACCCGCGCCCGCACCGAGCTCGATACCGAACTCGGCCGCTTCGTTTCGAAGTCTCCAGACGCGAAGGCGGCGCGGGATCACTATCAGACCCATTTCGCGCCCCATCTGGCAGCAGAGGACCCTGCCCCTCCGCCGACCCAGCCGCAAGCGCCGGTTCAGGCCTTCGTATCAAAAGCCAAAGATGCCGGGCACATTTTCCATCGCAGGTCTGAACAAATCCGTATCGACATGCAAAGCTGGCTCAAAGCCCAGCCGCAGCGCGAGCGCGACGATGGACGGGAGATGTAAGTGCAGACGCGCGCTCGATCTGGACCGCGCCATCGAGAATGCCGGGCCGGTGACGTGACCGCATCGCCTCGATCAACCGCAGACAGAGGCCGACAGCGGCAGTTTCTCGGCCGTCGAAAGCTTCACCCACAACACATCCTAAAGTGGACCGCAACCTTCAGGTCTTCGCTCCCGGTCTAGGTCCACCCTCTCCTTCAATCTCCTGTTTGGCTTGCAGCAAGTGATCCTCTGATTTCCCCGTCGGCTTTCCTTCGGCGATCCAAATACGGTAAGCCCGCTCCCGAATCCGCCGTTCTAAATCGTTCTTCGCTGCACTGTCGTTCATTGGTCTTTCGCTCCACGGGGGATAAAGAGTACCCCTACGACCTCAGGCCTGCACCTGGACAAAGAAACCACCGTCCGATCATTCGGAGGTAGCCATATTGAGAGAGAATAGTCAGAACATCTCGCCAGTCAGGGATACTCGCTTAACATCACGCCAAGCGCTTTACCGCCTGCCCGGGAGGCTTCCGTGACAGTTGCGAAAAAGTCATCCGATCTGGCGATCGGGCTTCTTCGTCCGGCACGGTAGATCTCCCACCTCCACTGCTGAGGTGAATCGGCACGCTTCTTTACAACAACTGAAAAGTCTTCGTGGCTCAGCATTCGAGAAGCTCCGAGAGAGCCACGACCGCCGCCAGCCGCCTGTCTCTAATCGAGCGGCTTAGCAAGCCGGGCGAAGTCATCCAGTACCGAGTCGATCAATTGCTTCCGCCGAGGGTCCTGAGCCTGAGGTGTCGTGGCAAATAATTCCAACAAGTAGGTCGCTTTCGCTGCGGCGTCGTGCCAGCCCGTGCTCGGCGCGGCAGAGAGCTGCCTCTCCAGAGCATCCAAGCGCTCGCGGAGCTGGCGCTCATTTTCCGTCACTTCGGCAAGTACGCGTCTGGCTTCCGTTGCCTTCTGCGCAGCCATGCCCCTCCGGCTGTCGAGATTTACCAGGTCGTCGGTCATTCGATCACCTTACGCTGAACTGGACCGAGGTTTCGGCGGGAACAACACTATGCCGTTCACCCGGCAAATCGCTTCCAGATTGGGCCGCCGGCAAGGCGCTAAGTCCGTCTGCTTCCCAGTTGAATATATATAGATCACGATGATTTACTTCCGAGCCGGACGAGAGGCCTTCGTTGAGAGAGCGCCATACTCTCTCTCCTGGTCGCTCGCATTGCGTAGATGCAAAGTACGTTATCTAACTTTATTTGGATCCGCAGGCCGGAGACCAGTGCTGGTGTGACCTAAGCAGTTCCTTTCCATGTCCCTCGGCCATTCGCCCGGCGGCTTGGCTTCTACGCGCGGTAGAAAAGCGAGTTTAAAATTACATCTAGTGACAGACTTGTTTTAGCCGCTCTCGTCTTTTGGCATTCCCCCGGCGCAGCGACCATACTCGGCACGATATACGGAATAACGACCCTGCTCGACTGTCTGTGAGCAACACGAACTAAGGGTCAGAAAGGCTTGGTCGCACATTCGGCCAATTCGACAGGCGCGAAACTCCGCTCGACGGCATCATAGATCTGGACTCGCACAACGGGGTATTTTTGCTTGAGCTTGACGCCCGCAACCATCGCGCCTTCGGCGGTTTGGAACTTTGTCTTGAATTTTCCGTCTACCAGCAGGACGTGGCCATCGATGGGCCGGGCGTTCGCGGGCGCCTTGCGGGCCGCTTCCGCATCGACGTTCAATAATTCCTCATCGTGCTTGGACTTTTTCATTTGCAATCCGTCGGTCGAGCTGTTGCGATCAAAAATCAGCAGCCACAAGGCTGTAAGTGCGCCCGCGGCCACGCGCGTAGACCTTGGCCGCCGTGCGCAAGATGAGGTCGCGATGGTGATCGAACGCGCGAAGCGCACTCGCTTCGTCTGCCTTCAGATCGGGCTCCATGCGTCGCAATGCGTCGGACGTCACCAGGAAGGCGTTTTCCATCGAGCGGTCGTAACCCCAGAACCGCACAGCACGGAGGGTCGGGTCGTAGCTTCGCGATTGGTTCGGAAACACTACGCGACCATTGGTCGCGTTCGCCGGCTGGCGCCAGGGCCACATCATCGTCGCGACTGTCCTGTTTCAGCCCCGATTTTCACGTTTGGCACCTGACCGATCGGGTCAGTTTGCTGCACCGAAGCTGCCGCGAGCACGGTCCGGTCGCGGTGCTCGTCGAGCCATTTTGCGTTTTCCGCCAGCGTCCGGAGACTGCGTTCGCGCTGCGCCGCCTCCTTTGCACGATCAATTTCGCTCTTTGTCGAGGTCATGGCAGCCCTTTCTGTTGGAGGGCCTCCCGCGTGCATCGCGCTGCAAATGGGTGGATTGCCTGTATGTGGGGATGGCCAGCCATTTTAGCGAGACAATTCGTATAACTGCCGAGAAATAAGAACCCGGAACGCGGCCGTATTTGCTCGACTTGCTCAGCGGACGGGCGCACGCTGGCCCGACAAGCGCACAAGAAGATGTGTTTCGTTCCCGGGGGTCGCCGAGCTGCCCGCGCGTCTCGGCGCATTTCAGGAGTCACGATGGCTGCTAACCCGATCATCCCGTCCAACGACGCTCGCTTGCTTGGCCCCGCAGACCGCATGCGCATTGACGTCGATGCGCCCGCCGAAATGCGGCATTGGGTCCGTGAATTGGGCAGGCCCGCGGCGCAGCTCAAGGCCGCGGTGCAAGCCGTGGGCCCCTTGGTTTCGGACGTGCGCGAGTACTTGCAAAGGCGCGCATTGTACGGTCCGGCGCGATGACCCGCACCAAGCGCCGCACCCTGACCTTCAAACGGCCGTTCACGCTCAGGGGTGTGGACCACCAGCTTCCGCCGGGCGACTATGAGCTCGTCACCGACGAGGAACTGATCGAAGAGCTGTCATTTCCCGTATATCGCCGCGTGGCGAGCTGGATCATGGCGCCCGCACAGAGTGCCGCAGCAGCGACAGAAATGATCCCAATAGACCCCGCCGAAGTCGACGTCGCCCACGAGCGCGACCGGGCATTCGAGAAGTAATATTCGTTCCATTTTGTAGCGGAAACGATGATCCCTTCCTTAGAAGGGCGAGATTGAGGGGCCGTGTGCCACAGACCCTGCCGGTAAGGTCCAACCGGCTAACGCCGTGCGCACCGTCCCATCGACTTTGCCTTTGAAGAGGCGCAAGGTGATGAAAGCCGAAACGCCAGCGCAAAGCGGCCGGCCCCTCATTCCAACTTTCGACCGGACCCCATCCGGGTGTTCGCACCAACCATTCCGAATGTAGTTCGGGCGAAAGGACACCATGAATTTGCCTCCCATCCTCAAGGGCGATTCACTGACGCGGCTGATGCAGGGCGCCGCAGCAGGCGCCCTGGTCGCAATCATCGTCGGCTTTAGCTGGGGCGGCTGGACGCTCCAGAGCAAGGCGCAGACGCTTGCGGACGAGAAGGCAAAAGCGGCCGTGGTCGCAGTGCTGACGCCCATCTGCGTGAGCAAGTTCGAGCAAGCGGCCGATGCCAAGACGACCCTGGCGGCTCTGAAGGCAGAGGACACCTGGAAGCGGGATACCTTCATCAGCAAGGGCGGCTGGGCAACCTTCCCGGGGAGCGCACCCAATCGCGACGTTGCGGACGCCTGCGCTAAGATTCTCGGCGAGACGAAATAGATTCGACGGTCGCGCGCTGAACCATAGAGCGAGAAGCCGACGGACGCTCCGCCGCGAATGCTCCCGCAATGGGAGCCAAACAACGATCGCCGACGAAACCGCGATGCTCCACCGCTATGGACGGCTCAATCGTTGCCATGGAGAGAAATCATGAATGACAGGCTCCGGGAGTGGCTCGTGCCGCCGGTCTTGCTCCCCCTTGCGATTGTTATCGTGCTTGCCTTCTTGCTCGCTAGCAAATGGTAGCGGAAAGATAAGTCGGATTGCGGGCTCACTGAGCCGTATCCTATTAAGGCCACCCCGGACGCGGCGTCTAATTGGCCGCGATGGCACGCATTATTCCATGAACGGTGATGTTCTGCAGCCGGCGGGGCCTTGAGCCCGCCGCTGCGCCCCGTTTAGCCACTCGCGTAAAAGGCCTGTGCCGCTCTATCACGTGTGGTCGAAGGCATCCGGACCACCCGATAATTGGTTGATCGAACACACGCGTGACGGACCTCGTGCCACACTCAAGATAAATTCGGAAACGGCAGAATTGTCATCGCAATTCACCAAATCGTCTCCATATACAATCTCTAACAGCCAACAAAGCGAGCGTCCTCGATCGAGCAGAGAACCACTCGGCTCGCGTCCAGAAGGAGAGCCAATGTTCGCCGCGGATCAATATCGCAAGAAAGCCGCAGAGTGCGCCGAAGCCGCAACGACGGCCATCGCCCCCGCCGAGATTCGCGATCTGCAACGTTCGCAGAAGGCCTTTAGCGATCTCGCAAAGAACGAGGACTGGTTAGCCGACAGTTTCGACAAAATGATCGGTCCAGCAGGCATTCACACGAGGGGCGACGCCGTCGAAGGTCCGCTGGACGGGGAAGCTATTGCCGCGGTCGAGGACCGCATTCTCCGCTGCCTCGGGGCCGCGCTCATCATGCAGTGGAACACAATCCCGCGAGAGTTCCAGCGCGAATTGTTCGATACCGCGGGGTCCCTTGGCGACGTAATGCAAACGGCCTCTTTGCGCGGACAGATTGCCCGATTCCTGCATAGCCACAACGAGAAAGGCAACTCCGCCGCCGCGACGATTTCTTTGCCTGGGGGAACCGAGGGCCGTTCCGATGGCGCATAAATTCAGAATTGGTCAAATCGTTGAACTCGACGAGAACGTGCTTCGACCAATGGCCCCTGGCCCGTACGAAATTCGTCATCTCGTACCTTCTCCAGACCGCGACCCGGGTGACCCGTGTTACCGCATCAAGAGTGCAGTGGAGAGGCATGAGAGAGCGGTAGTCGAAAGCGAGCTTACGCTTTGGACAGACGCATGACGATCGAGCATGCCAAGTCTCATTTTGAGCCAAAGCCTTGGGGAGTTGTCGATACGCGCCCCTGGAGCAACGCAGGCGGCGGAGTCGAGTCGATCGGTGAGAT
>Ga0182749_1003067_pt1 | contig 11675 bp, 6 predicted proteins | sample eDN3rd37CKraftMG_FD_128875 | JGI IMG/M metagenome (GOLD analysis project Ga0182749, IMG submission 128875) | Enriched Miracle-Growth compost microbial communities from Emeryville, California, USA - eDNA 3rd pass 37_C Kraft MG (version 2) (version 2) ...
AGGACGAGGTCCGCACGCGTCGGGTTCTGCGGGTACATGCCGAGCGCGGACCACACGTACCAGGACGACATGGTCCCCGCGTCGTCGTTGCCGGGGATGCCGCCGGGTGCCGTCGTCCAGAGCTGGTCCATCTCGGCGCGGACCGTCTCCTGCGTCTTGTACGGCGCGCCGACGTAGTCGTACAGGTAGGGCGCGTTGATGTCGGGCTCGTTGGTCGCGTCGTACTTCGTGTCGTCCTTGGCGGAGAAGTCGAACGTGCCGTCGGCGTTCCGGAAGAAGCCGTCGAGCCGGTCGATCGTGGCCTGGTCGCCGCCCAGCGCGGACGCGAGGCCGGCGATGTCCGAGTAGACCATCCACGTGTAGCGCGCGCTCGACCCCTCGACGAAGCCGGAGCCGGTCGACGGGCTGAAGCTCGCGCCCGCCCACGTGCCGTCCGCGGAGCGGTTGCGCATGTAGCCGCCGTCCGAGGTCGCGTCGGGGTCGAACACGTTCGTCCAGCCGCCCGAGCGGTCACGGAAGGTCGCCGCGGTGCGCTGGTCACCGAGCGCCGCGGAGAGCTCGGCGATGCCCGCGTCGGCAGCCGCGTCCTCGAGGGTCTCGGCCGCGCCGCCCCAGCAGTGGCAGTCGTCCGCGGGGACGTACCCGATCTTCAGGTACTGGTCGAGGGCCGGACGCTGGCCGACGCACTCGACGTTGCACCCTGCGCTGCTGGAGTCGTTCGCGGTCGGGACCGTCGCCGCTGTGACGAGGGAGGCGAGCGAGCCCTTCACGTCGAAGTCCCGCGCCCCGAACGCGTACATGCCCGCGAGCGCCGCGGCCGACGGGTCGCCCGACATGACGCTCGTCTTGGCGTTCTCGAGGAGCCAGCGGTCCCACTCGCCGCCGCGCTGGTCGGCGTAGTTCTTGAGGGACTGCGCGTAGTCGCTCGCGACCCGCGGGTTCAGCAGCGCCAGGAGCTGGACCTGGCCGCGGTACTGGTCCCACCCGGAGAAGGTGCCGTACTGCTGGTCCTGGTACTGCTTCGTGACGCTGTGGACCTTCCGGTCGCCGCCGAGGTACCGGCCGTCGACGTCGCTGGTCAGCGTCGGCTCGAGCATCGCGTGGTAGAGCGCGGTGTAGAACGTCGTGCGCTGGGCGTCGGTGCCGCCGCCGACCTGCGCGGCGTTCAGCGCCTCGTCCCACTGCGCGACGGCGGCGTCGTGGGTCTGCTCGAAGGTCCGCGCGGCCGGGTTCTCCGTCTTGAGGTTGAGCTCGGCGTTCTCGGGGCTCACGTACGAGATCGCGACCTTGACCTGGACCTTCCCGGTCCCGGCGGGGAACGTCACGTACGCGCCCGAGCCCTTGCCGGCGACGGGGTTGCCGCTCGAGGAGTAGCCCGTGCCGCCCGACGCCGACGTCGAGCCGGGCGTGAGGGTGCCGTCCTTCCAGGTCCCCTCCGACGCGAACGCAGTGTCGAAGTGGGCGGTGAAGTAGAGGGTGTAGCCGTCGTGCCGGTTGTTGGCGCTCTGCGGGCCGCAGAAGTTCCCGGCCGAGACCGAGCCGGTGACGACGTGGTTGGCGGCGTCGACCTTCACGGTCGCGTCGGTGCTGCCGGACTCCGAGCTCGAGGTGCGGAACAGCATGCTCGCCGTCTTGCCCGCGGGGTAGCCGAACTCTCCCGTGCCGGTGCGCGCCGTCGTCGTGAGGTGCGCGCTCGCGCCGCTGTCGAGGGTGACGGCGTAGGACCCGGCCGACGCCTTCTCGTTCGCGTGCGAGAACGTGCTCGCGTAGGTGGCGTCCTTGGTGTCCGCGCTGGGCGAGGAGGTCACGTCGCCGACGACCGGCATGATCGGGATGTCGCCGTTCGCGCCCGAGCAGCCGACGCCGTTGAGGTGCGTGAGGCTGAAGCCGCGGATGCGGGTCGCGTCGTAGCGGTACCCGCCGGGTGCCGGGTTGGACGCCTGGTTGCCGGTCGACGTCTGCGGGCTCCACGCCAGCATGCCGAACGGCACGACGGCGCCGGGGTAGGTGTTGCCGGCGTTCGAGGACCCGATGATCGGGTCGACGTACGTGGCGGGGTCGGTGACGAGCGGCGGGGTCGGGCTCTTCGCCGCCTGCGCCGGTAATGCCGTGAAGGCCCCGGTCAGCAGCGCTGCGGCTGCTCCCGAGGCTGCGAGGACGCGCCATGCGCGGCGTCCCGGCAAGGGGTGGTGCACCATCGTCGGTCTCCTGCCCTTCGTGCGGTGGGGTGTGGACGCACTACGGGCCTGACATCGCTGGCTGACAGCGTTGTCTAAGCCTCTAGGTGTCTATCCCGCGCCGTTGCCCGGTGTCAAGGATCGACCGCGTGTCGCGGCCGCGCGCCCGGCGCTCCGACGACGACGGCCCGGCCGGGAGCAACGCTCCCGGCCGGGCCGTGCGCACACCGTGGGTCAGGCCGCCCCGACGCCACCGATCGCGGTGACGCCGCCGTCGACGAGCAGATCGGTGCCCGTCACGAACGACGCCTCCGGGGACAGGAGGAACGCGACCGCGTTGGCGATGTCGCTGGGCGTCCCGATCCGCCCGGTCGGCGAGCGGTCGATCGCCGAGCGCATGGCGCGCCCGGACTCGCCGGCAAGCTCCGTCTGGCCCATCGGCGTCGAGATGACGCCCGGGCTCAGCGAGTTCACGCGCGCCCCGCGTGCGCCCCACGCCGCGGCTGCGGCCTGGACTCGGAGCTGGTTCGCGCGCTTCGAGAACGCGTAGGCGATCCCGGGATCGGGGACGTGCTCCTCGGCCAGCAGCGGCAGGCCGAGCAGGGTCTCCGACGGCGTGGACCGCAGCGCCTCCTCCGCCTCGGCCGGGAGCCGGCCGATCAGCCCGTGGCCCGCCATCGACGCGACGTACACGCCCGCGCCACCCGGTGCGATGACCGCCCCGAGCTCCTCCAGGCTCAGTGCGAAGCCGAGCAGATCGACGCTCAGGATCGCCTCACGGGGAGCCTGCATGGGCGACAGGCCCGCCGTGTGCACGACGCGTCGGACAGGGCCGAGCCCGGCCGCAGTCTCCGCGAGCGCCCGGAGCGAACCCCGCGACGTCACGTCCGTGGGCACGGTCGTCACGTCGAAGCCGTCGCCGCGCAGCGCGGTGGAGAGCCGCTCCAGCAGCGGCTCGCTGATGTCGGCGAGCACCAGCCGGGTGCCCGCGCCGATGCGGCGGGCGATGGTCTCGCCCATCCCGCCCGCTCAGACGACGGTCACGTCGAGCCGCTCGCGGCCCGCCTCCGTGGTGGTGGTCATGCGCCTTCCTCTCTGTTCTGCTGCGGACCTACTCGGTGACCGCGGCGGCCACGAGCTCGTCGCGAGCGGCGTCGGGCGCGTCGGCCACGGGCGCCTCGGGCGTCCGGCCGCGGCGCGGGATCATCAGCACGACCAGCGCACCCGCGGCGGCCGCTGCGGCCCCGATGACGAAGCACAGGCGGAACGCGCCGTGCGTCGGGATCTCGGGGGTCCCGGGCGCGAGGACGAACGTCTGGCTCGTGAGGACCACGGCCATGACCGCACCCGCGACCGTCGTGCCGATCGAGCGCATGAGCGTGTTGACCGACACGCTCGACGCAGCCTCCGCCGCGGGCACGTTGCTGAGGATGAGGGTCGGCATGGCCGCGTACCCGATCCCGACGCCCGCGCAGACGATGCAGGAGGCGATGAGGAGCTGCCACGGCGCGTTCGTCATGAAGACCGCGACGACGTAGCCGCCCGCGAGCACGAACGCACCGGTGGCGAGGGTGATCCGGCCGCCGAGGCGGGTGAGAAGCTTCGCCGAGACGGGCGAGAACAGCATCATCATGAGGCCGCCGGGGGCCATCCACAGACCGGCCTGGAGGATCGTCTGGCCCAGGCCGCCCGCGGCCTTCGGGAGCTCGAGGAGCTGCGGCACGACGATCGACTGCGCCATCATGCCGAAGCCGATGAGGACGCCCGCGATGTTGGTGAGCAGGACGGGCCGCTTGCTCATCGTGCCGAGGTCGACCAGCGGGTCGTCGTGGCGCTTCTCGAACCAGCCCCACAGCAGCAGGACGACGACGCCGCCACCGATCATGCCGATGGTCGACGCCTCGCCCCAGCCCCAGTCGTTGCCCTTCGAGACGCCGACGAGGACGCCGACGAGGCCGATGGCCAGCCCGATCGCGCCCACGAAGTCGATGCGCCCCGGGTGGCGGTCGTGTGTGTTGGGAAGGAACGCCAGGGACAGGAGGGTCATGGCGACGGCGAGCACCGTCGAGACCCAGAACAGCGCGTGCCAGTCGTGGTCCTGGGCGATCCAGGCCGCGAGCGGCAGGCCGAGCGCGCCGCCGACGCCGAGCGTGGCCGAGACGCCCGCGACCGCGCCGTTGACCATCTGCGGCGGGGCGACCTCGCGCACCATCGAGATCGCGACGGGGATGTAGCCCATCGCGATGCCCTGGAGCACGCGGCCCACGAGGACGATCGAGAGCGTGTCGGAGAGGGCACAGACGAGCGACCCGACGACGAGGATCGTCGCGGCCACGACGAGGACGGGCTTCTTGCCGACGAGGTCCGCGAGGCGGCCGACCAGCGGCATCGCGACGCCGCCGCCGAGGAGGGTGGCGGTCACGACCCACGAGGCGTTGCTGACGCTCGTGTTGAGGAGCTGGGGCAGCTCCGACTGGATGGGGATGACGAGGGACTGCATCAGCGCGGCACAGAGGCTGCTGAACAGCAGCACCGCGATGACGAGCACCGCGCGGTCGTTGCGACGCGCGGTGCCGAGGGCCGGCGAGCTCACGGGCGTCTCCTTCGGGAGGGCAGGAATGTGCAAGATACACAACGTTGTATGACATGTATGCTACCTACATACTCAGACCCGAGGCAACGGCGCCCCCCGCGGAGGAGGACCCATGACGACCCGACAGGCCACCCCGGCGCGCTACACCCGCACGTCGCGCGAGACATCCCCCGGCACCCGGATCGCGTCCGCCCTCTTCCACTTCGAGCAGCACAAGCGCGTCGCCGAGCACCAGAACCCGCTCAGCATCGCCGACGGGCGGCTCCTCTGGCTCTTCAGCGACGGGACGCCCCGGACGCTCCGCCAGATCGCGCACGAGCTCAACCTCGAGCAGTCCACCGTCAACCGGCAGGTCAACGCCGCCCGCGAAGCCGGGCTCCTCGAGCGCACCCGCTCCCCCGAGGCCGGCGCGTACGTGTTCCAGGCCAGCGACGAGGGCCGCGAGGTCTTCGACGCCGCCATCGCGTCCTCGCTCGGCCAGTACGACGACGCCCTCGCCTCCCTCGGTCCGGACGACGCCGAGCAGCTCATCACCCTGCTCGGGCGGTTCGTCGCCGCGTACGGCGAGATCGTCGACGGGACCACGCCGCGCCGTTAGAGCGTCGCGCCGCCGGACGCCCCGTGAAGCCTCGAGCAAGAGAGTCCGATGCTGAGCGAGCGGGGCCCGGCTGCTTGCTCGCCGTGAGACCCGCTTGCTCGGCGCGCGCTCGGTGACCCTGAGCGTGCTGCCTCGAGGCGGGACGCAGCGAGGCCCCGCCGTCCGGATGGACGACGGGGCCTCGCCGACGGTCGGGGCCGGACCCGCCGCTACTTCTTCACGGTCTTCGAGGCCGAGGTCTTGGCCACCGTGGTGTACCCCGACTTCTTCTCGGTGACCGTGACGGTCAGCTTCTTGCCCTTGGCCGACGTCGGCACCGTGTAGGACGCCTTGGTCGCGCCCTTGACCGCCGTGCCGCCGACCTTCCACTGGTACGACAGCGTCGCGCCCGCGGTGTGGCTGCCGACCTTGGCCGTCACCTTGTGCCCGGCGGCGACCGTGCCCGTGATCGTCGGCTGGGACAGCTTCAGGACGCCCGCGACCTTCGCGGTGCCGGTCGCAGAGACGTTGCCGGCCGTGTCGGTCGCGCGGAACTTCACCGTGACCGGCGCGGACGACGTCACCTGGACCGCCTTGGTGTACGTCTTCCAGGTCGTGCCGCCGTTGACCGAGTACTGCACGCTCTTGACGCCCGACAGCGCGTCGGAGGCCTTGAGCGTGAGCTTGCCGCCCGCGGTCGACGTCGCCTTGACCGTCGGCTTCGTGCCGTCGATCTTGACGGTCAGCGTCTTGAGCCCGGGCTTCGCGTTGTCGGCGGACGCCGCCACGACGACCGTGTGGACGCCGTCGCCCGAGACCACGGCCGGGGTGTCCTGCGACTCCACGCCGTCGACGAGCACCGACGTGCTGACGTCGTCGCCCGCGGAGACCGCGACCGTGACCGGCCCGGTGAACCAGCCGCTCGCCGGGACCTTCGGGCTGGTGGTGACGGTGAACGCCGGGGCGGGCCCGGTCGCCGTCGTCACCTTGCCCTTGTCCACGCCGACGTACTGCGTGAGGTCGGTGAACTGGTCGACGTAGGGCTTCGCCTTGATGCCCTTGACGCCCTGGAGCGTCGCGAGCTGCTCGAACTGGGCCGACTGCTCGACCGTCGTCAGCACGCGGATCGCGGAACGCTGCAGGTCGCCGAGCCGCATGGTGTAGCCGGCGGCCGGGTAGCTGCCCTTGACGACCACGGTGTACGAGACGACCGGGGTCGAGTCGTCGCCCGGCGTCTGGCGCACGACGTCGGTGATGCTGACGCCGGCCTTCTGCGCGGCCGTGAGCGCGGAGCCCGCGAGGAGCGCCGCGGTCTGGGTGTACGCGTCGTCGACCGAGGTGAACTTCGCGTTCGGCGTGAACACCTGGTTGTTGATGGCGTCGACCGTCGTCGTGCCCGAGGCGGGCGTCTTGGACAGGTCGGTGCTCGCGTTCACCGTGGTGGCGATCGTCTCCGAGCCCGTCGCCGACGGCGTGAGCCCGTTGAACGACCAGGCGTACGAGGTGCGCGTGGTCGTGACCGTCTTGTTGTAGACGGGCAGACCCGAGACGTCGATGGTCGGCGGGACCTTGATCGTCGTGTTGATGACGTTCTGCGGGGCGTTGCCCGGCTCGATCAGGTCGTTGCCGGCGTACATCGTCGCGACGGTGTCGTGGCTGCCGCCCCAGTCCGTCATGACGAGGCCCTTGAAGCCCCACTCACCGCGCAGGACGTCGGTCAGCAGGTCGTAGTTCTGGGCCGCGTACGTGCCGTTGACCTTGTTGTACGAGCTCATGACGGCCATCGGCTGGGACGACTTCACCGCGAGCTCGAAGCCCTTGAGCTCGATCTCACGCAGGCCGCGCTCGCCCGAGACCACGTCGCCGCCGGACCGCTGCGTCTCCTGGTTGTTGGCCGCGAAGTGCTTCACGGTGACGCCGACGCCCGGGACGGACTGCACGCCCAGGGTGGTGGCGGCGGCGGTCAGGCCGGCGATGACCGGGTCCTCCGAGTAGTACTCGAAGTTGCGGCCGTTGAGCGGGTCGCGGTGGATGTTCATCCCGGGCGCGAGCCACAGGGTGACGCCGTACTCCTGCATCTCCTTGCCGATGGCCTCGCCGACCTGCTGGACGAGGTCGCGGTCCCAGGTCTGCGCGAGCAGGGTGCCGATCGGCCACGCGGTGCCGAACTGGTACGTGGTCGGCGTGGTCGCGATCTTCTGCGTGATGCGCAGGCCGGCCGGTCCGTCCGAGAGGGTCATCGCGGGGATGCCCAGGTTCTCGTACTTCGCGGTCGTGTAGCCCGCGGCCCCGACGGCCGACAGCGTGGACCCGGCGGCGCTCGCGCCCTCGACGACGTTGGCGAGCTGCGTCACGGACAGGCCCGCGACGAGCTGCTGGATCGTGATCTTGCCCTTGGCGACGTCGTAGAGCGTGTTCGACGGGTTCGTCGCGACGTGCTCGACGGTCTCACCCGTCTTGGCGACGTACGGCGCGCCCGTCCCCTCCCAGCTCGACTGGTTCGGGTCGACGTACGCGGTGGTCGACGAGATCGTGTCGCCGTCGATGCCGAAGTACGGCGAGCTGCTGTCGACCGCCACGTCCTGCTGGTACGCCGACGCGGCCTGGGTGGCCTCGAACCCGTTCGTCTTCAGCGTGAGGCTGGGCGCGGCGGCGATCTCCTCGCTCTCGCCGTCGTAGGTGTAGAAGCTCGCGGGGTCGCTCGCGAGCACCGAGTCGGCCTTCTCGTCGTCGACGAGCTGGCTCGAGTCCTGCTCGGTGACGAGGTCGGAGCCCAGGTGGAGCTTCGCCGCGACGTGCGTGGTGCGCGACGAGTCGCCCACGCGCACGAGGTAGTCGCCCGCGTCCATGACGTAGGCGGACTTCGACTCGTCGTACGAGGACATCTCCGTGGTGTCGTAGCTGATCGTCAGGACCTGCGACGCGCCCGGCGCCAGGTCGTCGGTCTTCGCGTAGCCGGCGAGCTCCTGGTACGGCTTGTCGAGGCCGTTCTGCGGGGCCGAGAAGTAGGTCTCGACGACCTCCTTGCCGCTGTACGTCTTCCCGACGTTGGTGACCTTGGCCTTGACCGTCACGTGGTCCATGTCCGCCTTCACGGACTGCACGTCGATGTGGAAGTTCGTGTACGACAGGCCGTACCCGAACGGGTAGTCGACGACGCCGTCCGGGTCGGCCGGGTTCAGCGTCTTGTAGAACGAGTCGAAGTAGCGGTATCCGACGTAGATGCCCTCGCTGTACGTCTCCGGCGAGGAGCTGCCGTCGTTGTTGGCGAAGGTCGCCGCCGCCGGGTAGTACGCATACTTCGACGCCCACGTGTCGGTGAGCTTGCCGGACGGCGTGACGTCGCCGTCGAGCACCTCGGCGACCGCGTTGCCGCCCTCCTGGCCGGCCTGGCTCATGAGGAGGAGCGAGTCGAGCGGGCGCCCGCCGTCGGGGTCGTTCGCGGCCTTGTTGATCTCCTTGAAGAACGACGTGTCGACGACGCCGCCCACGTTGAGGAGCACGACGACGTGCCGGTAGGTCTGCCCGATCCGCTGCAGGTCGTCGCGCTCGGTGTCCGTGAGCTGGTAGTCGCCGGCGCCCGACTTGCGGTCGGCGCCCTCGCCCGAGTTCCGCGCGACGACGTAGATCGCGGTGTCGGTGGGGGCCTTCGGCTGCACCGACGCGGACGTCAGCGGCTGCTCGACCGACGCGTAGTCGACCGTCGGGCCGAACACGGAGCCCGAGCTGCTCGGCGGGTACTTGGTGTCGAACGCGGTCGTCATCGCGTCCCAGTAGGCGTCGCTCGTGGTGATCGCGAAGCCCGCGTTCTCGAGCCCCGTGCGGACGTTGATCGAGTACCGGTTGTTGACGGCGCCCGAACCCGTGCCGCCCTTCACGGTGGCGTAGGCGCCGACGCCGAACAGCGCGACGTTGGTGGACTTCGCGAGCGGCAGGGTGCTGTCGTTGTTCTCGAGCAGCACCATCCCCTCGGTGGCCGCCTTCTTGGAGAGCTGTCCGTTGGCGAGCTCGAGCGCGTTCGGACTGGGGTTGGTGGTGGCCGCACCTGCGGCGAGCGCTCCCGACGCGACGAGCGCGCCGGCGAGCGTGAAGGGAAGTGCGACACGGCAGACGCCGCGTACGCGTGGAGCAAGGTGCATGTCGCTGTCCTCTCTGACAACTGACCCGACATCGGTCGGAGGGTCCGGGAGGGGCGCCCGTCCTTGGGCGCCCTCCCGGGGTGCGTCGCCCACGAGACCTCGCGGACTGAAAGCACGCTAGGACGCGTCTTTTATCGCTGTCAACGGCACAAACGTTTGCGTTTTAACGAGGTTTTTGCGCGACCATCGGCCGTATATTCGGCCCTCCTATGGAACAAAAACCGGGACCGTGTACTACAGTCGCGGCATGGCAACGACGCCGCACAAGTCGACACAGCAGTTCTCGCCGCGCGAGCGCACGCGCGAGGACCTCTACCGGCTCATTCGGACCAGCGAGGAAATCACCCGCTCCGACCTCGTCGAGGCCACGGGCCTCTCCCGCAGCACCGTGAACCACGCGATCAGCCGCCTGCTCGCCGACGGCCTGATCACCGAGACCGAGCCGAGGACGAAGGGCCCGGGGTCGGGCAGCGGCCGCCCTGCCACCAAGCTGTCCGCGGTGGCCGTCGGCGCCCACGTCGCCGGGATCGACTTCGGCCACAACCACATCTACGTCGCCGTCGCGGACGGGCTCGGCCGGACCGTCGGCGAGGAGCGGATCGAGCTCGACGTCGACCTCCAGGCCTCCGACGCGATGGACGTCGCGGTCGACCTCCTCGCGCGCCTGCGCCGGACCCACCGGATCGACGGCCTCGGGTCCGTCGTCGCCGGGATCCCCGGACCGCTCGACACCGCGACCGGCCTCGTCCAGTCGCCCACCATCCTCTCGAGCTGGGTCGGCCTCTCCCCCGCCGACGAGCTCGGCGAGCGGCTCGGCACGACCGTCCACGTCGAGAACGACGCCGTCCTCGGGGCGTACGGCGAGCTCACGCGCGGTGCCGGGCGCCACTACGCGAACTTCCTCTACGTCAAGGCGTCCCACGGCATCGGCGCGAGCCTCGTGATCGGCGGCGTGCCGTACCGCGGCGCGACCGGCATCGCCGGCGAGATCGGGCACACCCACCTCCCCGGGCAGACGCAGATGTGCCGGTGCGGCAACCGCGGCTGCCTGGAGGCCGTCGTCTCGGTCGACTCGATCCGCGAGCAGATCGCCCACACCCACCCCACGCTCGACGCCGCGACGCTCGGGCTCACCACCGTGCGCGACGCCATCACCGAGCGGATCCTCAACGAGGCCGGACGCACGCTCGGCGGCGTCCTCGCGGACCTGTGCAACCTCCTCAACCCGGAGGCGGTCGTCGTCGGGGGCGAGCTCGGCGACGCCGGGCCGTCCCTGATCGAGGGCGTCCAGGCGTCCATCACCCGGCACGCCCAGCCCGCGACCGCGGCCGTCCTCGAGGTGGTCCCGGCCGCGCTGTCGACGAGCGCCGAGCTCGTCGGCGCGCTGCAGCTCGCCGCGAGCGTGGTCCCCCGGTGAGACGGGTGACGCCGTGACCGGCGACGAGCGGCCCGACGCCGCACGGGACCTCGTTCGGGCCGTCGTCGACCTGGCCGAGATCATCGACCAGGTGAACCACCACGTGCGGCGCGAGGCCGAGCGGCGCGGCGGGATCGAGCCCGTCCCGCAGCTCGGCGTCGTCGTGCTCATGCACCTGATGCGCCGCCCGCCGGCGACGCTCAAGGAGCTCGCCGCCGTCACCGACCACCCGACGACGGCGGTCCGCCAGGTGCTCCACCAGCTCGAGCGCAGCCACCTCGTGCGGGCCGAGACCGGCCGCCCGGGCGAGGTGCGGTACGTCGCGACGGCCGTCGCCGACGAGGTCCGCGGCCGCGCACGCGAGCAGGGCGCCCGCCGCGTCCGCTACGCCCTCTCGACCCTCAGCGCCGCCGACCTGGCGCAGCTCGTCGAGGCCCGCGAGGCGATCGGCGCGCTCGCGCGGGCGCTCGGGTTCCGCGAGGTCGTCGGCACCCCGGTCTGACGCGGCGCCGTCGGCGGGCACGACGGCCCACAGCGACGGGTGCTCGGCCGCGAGCAGCGCCCCGATCCGGTCCCGGTGCGCCTGCGCGTCGGCCCGGCGCTGCTCCAGCGAGGGATCGGGCAGGGCGCGGGGCGCGTCGGCCACCGTCGGGTCGTGGTCGAGGTGCACCCGACGGCGGCACCGGGTGGTGACCGCGGCGTCGAGAGAGACGCCCGTGACGGCCGCGCCGCCGGTTCCGATGGCGGGCGTGCGCTCCCGCATCGAGGCAGG
>Ga0182749_1003069_pt1 | contig 11670 bp, 6 predicted proteins | sample eDN3rd37CKraftMG_FD_128875 | JGI IMG/M metagenome (GOLD analysis project Ga0182749, IMG submission 128875) | Enriched Miracle-Growth compost microbial communities from Emeryville, California, USA - eDNA 3rd pass 37_C Kraft MG (version 2) (version 2) ...
CCGGATCCGAACGTCATCTATCCCGGCGACATCTATTTCAAGCCCGGCCAGTCCCCGGTCAGCGCCCAGACGGAAGGCACGATCGACGCGGCGCTGGCCTATGACCGGGCGCATCCCGACGGCCCCGACAGCCAGCGCAACTGGGAGGCGGTGGAGACGGCGATCGCCGGCGAGCTGCGCCAATCCATTCCGCGCGACGCCAAGGGCAACCTCCAGATCGACGCCAACGGCAATCTGCAGCTGACCGCCGACCAGCAGGCCAAGCTGCAGGCGCTGAACGCCTGGGCCGTCGGCACCGACCGCCTGTCGGTCGAGGCGAAGGCCGCGCTCGACCAGGTCAATGGCGAGGTGATCAAGCAGTCGCGCGACACGACGCTGGACCAGACCATCGCCTCGGTCCAGAAGAACCTCGACCAGCTCAAGCACAAGCTCGACGACCAGAGCTTCATCCGCAAGGGCTGGGGCTGGATCACGCCGGGCAAGAGCTCGGGCGAGAAGTTCCGCGACTTCCTCCAGGACAAGCTCGACGATCTGAAAGAGGTGAAGGCGGGCGACACCGGCCTTCCGCAGGACCAGTACCAGCAGAAGCTGAACGCGGTCCTCGGCGACTTCGACGAGCAGTTCAAGAAGCACGCCGAGGCGCTGGCCGACAGCGACAAGACCTGGAACACGATCGGCGAGGTCGGCCGGGTCGTGGCGGCCACCACGGTCGGGATCGTCACCACGGCAGCGACCGGCGGCAACGTCGCCGCCGGCTTCGCCGCGGGCTTCGGCACCTATCAGCTGATCGACACGGTCGGCGACGTGAAGGCCGTGGTCCAGGGCCAGGACATGTATGCCGACGGCCACACCTCGCTGATCGGGTTCGGCATGGACGCGGTCGGCCTGGACGGCGCCAAGGGCGACGGCGCGGGCGTCACCTGGGATCATGCCAAGGCGGCGATGAAGGACACGGCGATCGACGCGGTGTCCTCGCTGACCACGGCCGGCGCCACCACGGCCGGGATCAAGACCACCGCCGCGGTCACCGCCCGGCTCGGCAGCACCGCCCTGCCGAATCTGGGCACGCGGGTGATCGCCACCGCGGCCGGCGGCACGGTCGGGCAGGGGGTGAACGGCGCCGGCCAGCTCACCACCGACGCCACCCGGCTCGCCTTCGACAACAAGCTGTTCACCGCCGAGGGCGGGCAGCAGATGCTCCATTCGGCCGAGACCCAGGGCCTCTATCTCGCCACGGCGCCGGTCACAGGCGCGGTCTCCGGCGCGATCCCGGTGCAGAAGGCGGTCGGCACGGCCGAGACCGCCGGCGGGTCGGCAGCGACCGGGACCACCCGGGCCGCACAGCAGGGCGCCGCCCAGGCGGCAGAAGCTGTCCCTGATGCCACCCGCCTGTCGCGCCTCGGCATAGCGGCCCAGTTCGGCAACGACCTGGTGACCAATTTCGGCGGGGCCGAGCTGGTCGCGCGGGTCACCGAAGGCCGCGACATGAACAAGGACGAGATGATCTCGGCGGCCATGGGCTCGCTGCCGGGCACGGCCATGAACGTGGCCATGCATCCGCAGACGACCAAGGCGATCGAGACGAGACGGGACATGCTGGAGGCCAGTGGCGGGACCCGCAAGGAGGGCATCCCGGATCTCTGGTTCTGGCAGAAGAAGGGGCCGGAGGTCCGCCTCGGCGTCCAGGCCCGGATCCTCGGCAACGCCGATCCGGTCACCGGGCTGGTGGACGGCGCGCCCAAGCTCGGGCAGCCGACCCTGGCCTCCGCCGGCGCGGCGGTCAGCAGCAAGACCAACTTCAAGGCGATCGGGCAGTCGGTGCTCGACAGCCTGGTGTCGGGGTCGACCCGGCCGCTGCGCCTGACGCTCGGCAAGGAGCTGACGGTGTCGCAGCGGCCGCGCGAGTACCGCAACATCACGATGAAGGAGGCGGGGCTGATGCCCACCTCCAACCAGACCGTGTTCCAGATCAAGGGGTCGACCGTCCTCAAGCAGGGCGAGAAGGTCCTGTTCGCCACCGACCCGGCCGAGGTGAAGGCGGATTTCGCGCCGGTGCTGAAGGGGGTGAGCGATGTCGGCTCGACCTCCGGCGGCGGCCATGTGGTGGAGCTGTCCTGGGGCGCGGCGCTGCCCGAGGCGCCGAAGACCGTGCTCGCCGAGGGCGAGATGGACCTGTTCGGCACCGTCGCCGGCAAGGATGCCGATGCCGGCGCCTTCGTCGAGGTGCCGCGCGACATCAGCTTCACCAAGATGATGGAGGAGCAGAAGGTCGGCATCCGGCCGCGGGCCTGGACCAACTACGTCCCCGTGCTCGGCAAGCTGATGCGGCTGGGCGCCGAGCGGCGGCCGGAGGACAACATCACCGTCACCATCCCGAAGGGAACCAAGCTGTCGCAGCAGGCCTGGGACCAGATGCAGGCGACCTATGGCCGGCTGACGATGCGGACCCGCATCGTGGTCGACGACGCGACCCAGCATCTCCTGCTGAACTCGGATCCGGACCTCACGGCGATCCAGGACCTGGTCGCCCTCGGTTACATCGACCCCGCCACCAAGGTCTCCTACGTGCCCGGGCGGGCCAGCGGCATGCGGCTGTCGGCGGTCACCGGCAAGCCGGCGGAGGTCTATCTCGACCTTCACACCGGCAAGGAATTCGAGTGGCATCCCGACGCGGCGAATGCCGACTTCATCTTCAACGACCGCTATCCCAGCGAAGCCATTCCGGGCCTGCCGGACAGCCTGCCGAACCCCGACCAGATCCGCGCCAATGCGGCCTACAAGCTGCCGAACCAGCTGGGCGGGGGCGGCGGCGACCCGCCGCACCGCGTGGCGGCGGTGCCGTCCGAGGTCAACCTGTACCGGCGGCTCGCCGGCCCGAAGGCCTCCTTCGTGGCCGAGGCGACGCGGTACACGGCGTCCATCAAGCTGCCGACCGTGCTGAGCCTGCTCAAGCCGCTCCTGCCCTCGAAGGTGACGCAGTTCATCCCCGCCGACCTGTCGATCGAGTTCCGCGGGCAGGTCAAGGTCGACCCGACCGGCAAGTCGAAGGACACGCCGCGCGGCGTGTCCAAGGCGGTGCAGAGCAGCGGGACGATCCTCAAGACCTATGGCGGCGGCGACGGCTCGTACAAGCAGCTGCCCGTCCCGGGCTGGCTCGATTCCTTCCTGAAATGGTCCGAGCAGGGCCAGGGCGTGCTGTTCCCGGAGGGCGGCGTCCACGCCATGAAGCAGTATCTCGACGACCTCGACGCGCAGGCGGCGACGCCGGAGCAGCGGCAGGGGATCGCCGATTTCCGCCGGGATGTCCTGCCGAAGCTCGGCAACGAGACGCTGACCACGCCGGCGACGGCCGAGGCGATCCGCCGGTTCCTGGAAGGCCAGGCCAAGCCCGTCGGCACCTCGGTCCCAAACAATCCGATGCCGCGCTGGATGGACGGCAATCGCCGCAGCGCGGGCGGGGCGGGCTGAGGGGAGCGCCGGCGGCGCGTCACTCCAGGTCGATCACCGGCCTGCTGCAGAGGTTGAGGCTCCAATACTCCGCCTCGGCGCCGTCCTCCTGGCGCACCTTGACGTCGAAATAGCAGCCGCCGCGCAGGTCGTCGGTGTGGATCCGGGCGGTCGCGCCCGGCGGCAACGGCGCCGCGCGCAGCCGGTTGGAGCCCCAGGAGCTCTCGAAATCCGGGGAGACGCGCAGATCCTCGATCGCGCCGCTCCGCCGGTTCTGGACCTCGACCGAATCCGGCAGGGTCTGGGCCTGCGCCGCAGCCGCGGAACCGGCCGCGAGCAGGGCCAACGCCAAGATCCGGCAGATGCGTCCCATCGCTCTCCCACACTCCGAGGGGCGCGCCGGTTCGGGTCCGGCGCCATCTGGTTCGGCCCCCTTATCGGATCGATTTGTGGCGAGGTGGTGACGCCGTGCCGCTCACTCGATCACGATGCGGGGGGCGGCGGGGCCGGCCCCGGACCGGATCTTCTCCCACACCCGCGTGGCGATGGCGCGGTAGGCCTCGGCATGCGGGCTGTCCGGCGCCGAGACCACGATCGGGCGGCCGGAGTCCGAGGTCTCGCGGATGGCGATGTCGAGCGGCACCTCGCCCAGGAAGTCGCAGCCCAGCTTCGCCGCCTCGGCCCGGGCGCCGCCATGGCCGAAGATGTCGCTGCGGTGGCCGCAGTTCGGGCAGCAGAAATAGCTCATGTTCTCGATGATCCCGAGCACCGGGACATCGACCTTTCGGAACATGTTCAGGCCCTTGCGCGCGTCGAGCAGGGCGATGTCCTGCGGCGTCGACACGATGACGGCACCGGCCAGCGGCACCTGCTGCGCCATTGTCAGCTGGGCGTCGCCGGTGCCGGGCGGCATGTCGACCACCAGCACGTCCAACTGGCCCCAGTTGACGTCGCGCAGCATCTGCGACAGCGCCGACTGCACCATCGGGCCGCGCCAGATCATCGGCGTCTCCTCGTCGATCAGGAAGCCGATCGACATCACCTTCAGCCCGTAATTCTCCTTGGGGTCCAGGGTCTTGCCGTCGGGCGAGCTGGGCTTGCCGGTGATCCCGGTCATCCGCGGCATCGACGGGCCGTAGATGTCGGCGTCGAGCAGCCCGACCTTCAGCCCGTTGGCGGCGAGGCCGAGGGCGAGGTTGACCGCGGTGGTCGACTTGCCGACGCCGCCCTTGCCCGAGGCGACGGCGACGATAGCGCCGATCCCGGCCACCGGCAGCTTGCGGCTTTGTGCCCCACCCGGAGCCGCCGACGGGCGCGGGGGCGCAGCGGTCTGAGCCGAAGCGGCCGGGCCGCGATGCGCGGTCAGGACGGCGGTGACGGACAGCACGCCCGGGACCGCCGCCACCGCCTTCTCCGCCGCCTGGCGCAGCGGCTCCAGCGCCGCGCCGCGCTGCGGATCGACCTCGATCGAGAACAGAACGTGGCCGTCGCGCAGGGTGAGGCCGGAGATCATCCCCAGACCGATCAGGTCACCGCCGCGCTCCTCGTCCCTGACCCTGCCGAGAGCCTCGCGCACTGCGGCTTCGGTGACCATCGCCCGGCCGTTTGCCATGGTTGAACTTCCTGCCCTTTGTCCAATATGACAGGCTCCATATTTGCCGCCTGCCGCGCCGAGATATAGCATCCGGCGCCCGGGATGACAGACGGGAAGGGATCTGGATGCCGTGGAGTAATCAAGGGGGTGGCGGAGGCGGCGGTCCATGGGGCGGCTCTCCGCAGGGCGGCGGACAGAATCCCTGGGGTCGCGGCGGCGGGCCGAGCCAGGCCGACATCGAGGAGATGATCCGCCGCGGCCAGGACCGCTTCCGCCAGGTCATGCCGAAGGGCTTCGGCGGCGGGCGCGGCATCCTGATCGCCATCGTCGTCATCATCATCGGCTGGCTCTTGACCGGCATCTACCGGGTGCAGCCGGACGAGCTGGGCGTGGTCCAGCGCTTCGGCCAGTATGTCCGGACCGAGCAGCCCGGCCTGCGCTACCACCTGCCGGCGCCGATCGAGACCGTCACCAAGCCCTCGGTGACGACGCAGAACCGGATCGAGATCGGCTTCACCAGCGGCGACGGCCGCACCGGCACCCGCGACGTGCCGGACGAGAGCCAGATGCTGACCGGCGACGAGAACATCATCGACATCGATTTCGTCGTGCTGTGGCGCATCTCCGACCCTGTCGCCTACCTGTTCAACATCCGCGACCCCCGCGCCACCGTGAAGGTGGCGGCGGAGAGCGCGATGCGCGAGGTGATCGGCCGCACCGAGATCCAGCCAGCCCTGAACGAAGCCCGCGGCCGGATCGAGCAGGACGCCCGCCGCCTGCTGCAGGCGACGCTCGACAGCTACGGCACCCCCGGCCGCTCCGGCATCGGCGTGGTGATCGACCAGGTGCAGCTGCAGAAGGTGGCGCCGCCGCAGCAGGTGATCGACGCCTTCGACGACGTGCAGCGCGCCCGCCAGGACCAGGACCGGCTGCGCAACGACGCCGAGACCTACCGCAACGACATCGTGCCGCGGGCCCGCGGCGACGCCGAGCGGATCGCGCAGGAGGCGGAAGCCTATCGCGAGCAGGTGGTGGCCAGGGCGCGCGGTGACGCGGCGCGCTTCACCTCGGTGCTGCAGTCCTACCGCGCGGCGCCGGAGATCACGGCGGAGCGCTTCTATCTCGAGACGCTGGAGAGCGTGCTGAAGGGGTCCAACAAGATCCTGATCGACGACGCCGTCGGCGGCCAGGGCGTGCTGCCCTACCTGCCGCTGAACGAGCTGATCAACAAGCCGGCCCCCGCGCCGGCGCAGAAGGGAGGGCAGTGACATGAATGCCAAGCTCGCCGCCCTCGGCGCCGTCATCGTCGTCGCCGGCCTGGTCCTGGCCGACTCCCTCTACACCGTCGACCAGAACGAGCAGGCGTTGGTCCTGCAGTTCGGCGAGGTGGTGAAGGTCGAGGCCGCGCCCGGGCTGAAGCTCAAGCTGCCGATCATCCAGAACGTGCAGTTCTACGAGAAGCGCGTGCTGGACGTGGACCCGCCGGTCGAGCAGGTGATCCTGTCCGACCAGCGCCGCCTCGACGTCGACAGCTACGCCCGCTACCGGATCGCCGACCCGCTGCTGTTCTTCCAGGCGGTGCGGAACGAGCAGATCGCCAGCACCCGGATCAGCAGCTTCGTCAACAACGCGCTGCGCAACGTGCTGGGCAACTACACCCAGCTCGACGTGCTGTCCGAGCAGCGCGGACCTATCATGCGGTCGATCCGCGACAGCGTCGAGGCGAATGCCAAGCCGCTGGGCATCGAGATCGTCGACGTCCGCATCGTCCGCGCCGACGTGCCGGAGGGCACGGTGCAGTCGGTCTATGACCGCATGCGGTCGGAGCGCGAGCGCGAGGCGGCGCAGTACCGGGCCCAGGGCGCCGAATACTCGCTGCAGATCAAGTCCCGCGCCGACCGCGACCGCACCGTCCTCCTGGCCGAGGCGGAGCGCAAGGCGCAGGAACTGCGCGGCCAGGGCGACGCCGAGGCGATCAAGGTGCAGGCCGAGGCCTACGGCGCCGACCCGCAGTTCTTCTCCTTCTACCGCAGCCTGCAGGCCTATCAGAACGCGCTGGGGTCGAGCGGCACCACCCTGGTGCTGTCGCCGAAGGGCGATTTCTTCAAGTACTTCAACGACGCGACCGGCCGCGGCCTGGTCCCGGCGGTGACCCAGCAGACCCCGCCGGGCGCCAACCCGCCGGCCACCTCGGCGCCCGCGGCCCCGGCGGCGCCCGAGACCCCAGCCCAGCCGGCGCCTGCGACACCGGGTAGCCCCGGCTAGCCACTTTGCTGCCGCGATCGGGTGTATGATGACCGGCGCCGGCCTCCCGCATGGGGCCGGCGTCGTGCTTTGAGCGAGGGAGAGCGTTCGTGACCAGACCGATAGCCCGCCGCCCGACCGCCGTCGCCCGCGCCGCCGTGGGAGAGGCCGCCCTGCTGCGCTGGGCCGCGACGGTGCTGGTCGCGGCGGCCCTGCTGATGGCAGCGGCCGTCTCGACGTCAACGGGCGCCCGCGCCGCCCCGGCCCCGGACAGCTTCGCCGACCTGGCCGAGAAGCTGGTGCCGGCGGTGGTGAACATCTCGACCACCCAGAAGGTCGAGGACGGCCAGGACCTGCCGGAGGTACCGCAGTTCCCGCCCGGATCGCCGTTCGACGAGTTCTTCCGCGACTTCTTCAACCGGCGCGGCCAGGGCCAGGGCGACCGGCCGGCGCGGCCGCGCAACGCCACCGCGCTCGGCTCCGGCTTCATCGTCCGCGACAACGGCTACATCGTCACCAACTACCATGTGATCGAGGGGGCCGAGCAGATCACCGTCGTCCTGCACGACAACACCAGCCTCGAGGCCAAGCTGATCGGCCGCGACGACAAGACCGACCTGGCGGTGCTGAAGGTCGAGACCGACAAGAAGCTGCCCTTCGTCGAGTTCGGCGACAGCGACAGGATGCGGGTCGGCGACTGGGTGCTGGCGATCGGCAACCCCTTCGGCCTCGGCGGCACCGTGACCGCCGGCATCATCTCGGCGCGGTCGCGCGAGATCAACGCCGGGCCCTATGACGACTTCCTGCAGACCGACGCCGCCATCAACCGCGGCAATTCCGGCGGTCCGATGTTCAACATGGACGGCCAGGTGATCGGCATCAACACCGCGATCTACTCGCCTTCCGGCGGGTCGGTCGGCATCGGCTTCGCCATCCCCTCGTCGCTGGCCCACAGCGTGGTCGACCAGATCATCCAGTTCGGTCGCACCAAGCGCGGCTGGCTCGGCGTCCGGATCCAGTCGGTGACGCCGGAGATCGCCGAGAGCCTGGGGCTGCAGAAGCCGGAGGGCGCGCTGGTGGCCGGGGTGACCGATGGCGGTCCGGGCGCCAAGGCCGGGATCGAGACCGGCGACGTGATCCTGCAGTTCGACGGCAAGCCGATCACCGAAAGCCGGCGCCTGCCGCGCGTCGTGGCCGACACGCCGGTCGACAAGCAGGTGACGGTGACGGTCTGGCGCAAGGGCGCGCGCAAGGACCTGCCGGTGACGCTGGGCGAGCTGGAGGCGGCGGAGGCCTCGGGGCTCCTGGCCTCGAACACGCCGGACAGCCGGACCGACACCAACAAGCCGCAGGAACTCGGGTCGCTCGGGGTGACGCTCTCGGCGATCACCGATGCGCTGAAGAAGCAGTACTCGCTGTCCGACGACCAGAAGGGCGTCGTGGTCACCGCCGTCACCAGCGGCTCGCCGGCGGCGGAGAAGGGGCTGAAGGCCGGCGACGTGATCGTCGAGGTCGGCCAGGCCGAGGTGTCCAGCCCGGGCGATGTCGCCAAGAAGATCACCGAGGCCCGGGAGGGCGGCCGCAAATCGGTGCTGCTGCTGGTCGAGAGCGGCGGCGACCTGCGCTTCGTCGCCCTGCCGGTCGGGCCGGGCTGAGGCGGGCGCGGCCAGACCACGTTACTGTCATGCCCGGGCTTGACCCGGGCATCCAGAGAGCGTCGAGACCTTCTGGATTGCCGGGTCAAGCCCGGCAATGACAGGAAAGCGAAGGGCGTCGCCGGATTGGCGGCGCCCTTTCCCTGTCCGGGTTCTACCCTCTCCGCCTCAGCCGCCGGAGATCCTCTCGCCGTAGGGCGCCGAGGCCGAACAGGGCGGCGAGGTAGACCAGCCCGGCCGCCGCCAGCACCGCCAGCACGGTCGCGAGCGCCAGCAGGTCCGAGCGCCCGGCCAGGGCGGGCGCGGCCAGGACCAGCAGCCCCCACAGCACCGCCGCCATCACCGCTCCCGCCAGCACCATGCGCGGCAGCCGGCGCCGAGCCGCGGCGTCGAGGCGGAAATGGCCGCGCCGGTGCAGCACCCAGCCCAGGAGGAGGATGTTCAGCCACACCCCGGCCGAGGTGCCGACGGCGAGGCCGACCTGGGACAGGGAGTCCATCAGCGCGATCTTCAGCCCGACATTCAGCGCCACCGTCGCGACCGCGATCTTGACCGGCGTCGCCGTGTCGCCGCGGGCGTAGAAGCCGGGCAAGAGGCAGCGCACCAGCACCACGGCCGGAAGGCCGAAGGCATAGGCGGTCAGGGTCAGGGCCGACTGGTGGCTGTCGATCGCGGTGAAGCGGCCGCGCTCGAACATCGCCGCCAGGATCGGTTCGGCCGCCACCAGGAAGGCGACGGCGAAAGGCAGGGTGAGGGCGAGGGTCAGCTCGATCGCCCGGTTCTGGCTGGCCAGCGCGCCCTCATCGTCGTCGGCCGCCAGGCGGCGCGTGACTTCCGGCAGCAGCACGGTGCCGACGGCGATGCCGATGACGCCGAGCGGCAGCTGGTTCAGCCGGTCTGCATAGTTCAGGTAGGACTGGGCGCCGGTCGGCAGCGCCTGGGCGATGATGGTGTCGGCGAAGACGCTGATCTGGGCCATGCCGGCGCCCAGCGTCGCCGGGCCGAGGGCGCGGAAGAAGCGTCGCACCCCGGGCGACAGCTTCGGCCGCACCAGCCGCAGCGATACGCCGGCCCGCCGCATGTCCCATTCGAGGTACAGGAACTGGGCGATGCCGGACAGGAACACGCCCCAGGCCAGGGCATGACCGGCGGTCGGCAGGAACGGCGTCAGCCCCAGCACCGCGCCGATCATGAACAGGTTCAGCAGGATCGGCGCGGCCGCGGCGGCGCCGAACCGGCCGAGCCCGTTCAGCACGCCGCCCTGCAGCGACACCAGCGACATGAACAGCAGATAGGGGAAGGTGATGCGCGTCAGCTCCACCTTCAGGTCGGTCTGCGCCGCCGTGGCGCTGCCCGGCTCCATCAGGGAAATCAGCCAGGGCATGGCGGCCAGGGCCGCGACCAGCACGACCAGCAGCACGGCCAGCAGGATCGCCTGCACCTGTTCGGCCAGCGCCAGCGCCCGGGCCTTGCCCTCGCGCTGCAGCGTGGTGGTGAAGGTCGGCAGGAAGGCGACGTTGAAGGCGCCCTCGGCGAACAGCGAGCGGAAGTGGTTCGGCAGCCGGTTGGCCAGGAAGAAGGCGTCGGCCACCGGCCCGGCCCCCAGCACCGCGGCGATGATCTGGTCGCGCACCAGGCCCAGGACGCGGCTGGCGAGCGTCAGCCCGCCGACGGAGGCGATCTTGCGGTACACGCCTAAACCGCTTTCAGCATGAGCTGAATCACAACTTGTCATTGCCGGGCTCGACCCGGCGATCCAGAGGGTCTCGACGTTCTCTGGAGGCCCGGGTCAAGCCCGGGCATGACAGCAAAAGGATGGAGCTCATCTGGAGCATTTGTCCTTGTCGCCTAGGCCGGGACGAACTCCGAGGTGCGATAGCCCTGCAGGTAGAGGAGGGCGGTCAGGTCGCCGTGGCTGATCGAGACCGGCACCGATTCCCGCACCAGGGGCTTCGCCCGGAAGCCGACGCCCAGGCCGGCGGCCTGCAGCATCGGGATGTCGTTGGCGCCGTCGCCGACGGTGATCGCGTCCTCCAGGCCCAGGCCGCGCTCCGCCGCCATCTCCTCGAGGAAAGCCCGCTTGGCGTCCTTGCCCAGGATCGGCTCGCGCACCCGTCCGGTCAGGAGGCCATCGGCCTCGATCAGGTGGTTGCCCTCGGACCGGTCGAAGCCGACCGCGGCGGCGACCGGCCGGGTGAAGGCGTCGAAGCCGCCGGAGACCAGGGCGCAATAGGCGCCGTTCGCCCGCATCGTCGCCACCAGGGTGCGGCCGCCGGGGGTGTAGCGCAGATCGGCCAAAGCGCGGTCGATGATCGACCGGGGCTGACCTTCCAGCAGGGCCACGCGCTCGACCACCGCCTCGCGGAAATTGATCTCGCCGCGCATCGCCCGCTCGGTGATCGGCACCACCCGGTCGGCGACGCCGGCCAGGACGGCCAGCTCGTCCAGCGTCTCGGCCTCGACGATGGTGGCGTCCATGTCGGCGACCAGCAGCCGCTTGCGGCGCCCCCGGGCCGGCACGACATTGGCGTCGACTGGCTGCCCGGCCAGCGACAGCCGCGCCGCCGCCTGCGCCGCCTTGGCATCGGCCGCGGCGAATGCGATATCGCAGGCGATGCCGGGGGCCAGCCAGTCGACCGCGCCCGGCGACCCGCCGGCGATCGCCAGCGCGTTGCGCACATGGCGGGTCAGGGAATCGTCGAGGACCGGCTGGTCCGGGGCGGTGGTGAG
>Ga0182749_1003072_pt1 | contig 11667 bp, 10 predicted proteins | sample eDN3rd37CKraftMG_FD_128875 | JGI IMG/M metagenome (GOLD analysis project Ga0182749, IMG submission 128875) | Enriched Miracle-Growth compost microbial communities from Emeryville, California, USA - eDNA 3rd pass 37_C Kraft MG (version 2) (version 2) ...
CCGGCTGATCTACGCCATGCACCAGCTCCGGCTGGACCCGACCGCCGGCTTCAAGAAATGCGCTCGCGTGGTCGGCGACGTCATCGGCAAATACCACCCGCACGGCGACGCCGCCGTGTATGAGGCGCTGGTCCGGCTCGCGCAGGAGTTCGCCGCCCGCTACCCGCTGGTCGAGGGCCAGGGGAATTTCGGCAACATCGACGGCGATAATGCCGCCGCCATGCGCTACACGTAAGCGCGCATGACGGAAGTGGCGGTGGAGCTGCTTTCCGGCATCACCGAGGATTCCGTCGACTTCCGCCCCACCTATAATGAGGAGGACGAGGAACCGGTCGTCCTTCCCGGCGCCTTCCCCAACCTGCTCTGCAACGGCTCCTCCGGCATTGCCGTCGGCATGGCGACCTCCGTGCCGCCGCACAATGCGGCGGAGATTTGCGATGCCGCGCTCGCCCTGATCGATGATCCCGAAGTGCCGGTCTCGAAGCTTCTCGACTTCGTTCAGGGGCCGGATTTTCCGACCGGTGGCATCATCGTGGAGAGCAGGGCCTCGATCCGGGAGGCCTATGAGACCGGCCGCGGCGGCTTCCGCCTTCGCGCCCGCTGGTTCAAGGAAGACCAGGGGCGCGGCACCTGGAATGCGGTCGTTACCGAAATTCCCTACGGCGTGCAGAAGTCCCGGCTGATCGAGAAGATCGCCGAGCTGATCCTCGCCCGCAAGCTGCCGCTGCTCGAGGATGTGCGCGACGAGAGCGCGGAGGACATCCGCATCGTTCTGGTGCCGAAGAGCCGCACGGTGGAGCCCGAGCTCCTGATGGAATCGCTCTTCCGGCTGACGGATCTGGAGACGCGCTTCCCGCTCAACATGAACGTGCTCTCGCACGGCAAAGTCCCGGCGGTGCTCTCCTTGAAGGAGGTGCTGCGCGAGTGGCTGGACCATCGCCGCGAAGTGCTCATCCGCCGCTCGCGCCACCGGCTCGCCGAAATCGAAAAGCGGCTCGAGATCCTCGCCGGTTACCTCATCGCCTATCTCAACATTGACGAGGTGATCCGCATCATCCGCGAGGAGAATGAGCCGAAGCCGGTGATGATGGAGCGCTTCAACCTGACGGACAATCAGGCCGAGGCCATCCTCAACATGCGCCTGCGCGCCCTGCGCAAGCTCGAGGAATTCGAGATCCGCACCGAGTTCGAAAAGCTTTCGGAAGAAAAGGGGCAGATCGAGCAGTTGCTCGCCTCCGAAGCTCGCCAGTGGAAGACGGTGCGCTGGGAGGTGGCCAAAGTCCGCCAGACCTTCGATCCGGAAAAGAACCCGTCGCTCGGCCGCCGCCGCACCACCTTTGGCGATGCGCCTTCGCACGACCTCGAAGATGTGCAGCAGGCGATGATCGAGCGCGAGCCGATCACCGTCATCCTGTCGGAGAAGGGTTGGCTGCGCGCCATGAAGGGCCACCTGACGGACCTTTCTGCCGTGGTCTTCAAGGAGGGGGACAGCCTAAAACTCTCCTTCCACGCCCAGACAACGGACAAGGTCCTCCTCTTCACCACCGGCGGCAAGTTCTACACGATCGGGGCGGACCGCCTGCCGGGCGGTCGTGGTCATGGCGAACCCGTGCGCATCATGGTCGATATGGAAAACGACCAGGCCGTCGTCACCGCTTTCGCGCATGATCCCGAGCGGAAGCTGCTGCTCGCTTCCTATGCCGGCAACGGCTTTGTCGTGCCGGAAAAGGAAGTCGTGGCCAATACCCGCAAGGGCAAGCAGATCATGAACGTCAAGGCGCCCGACGAGGCGCGGCTTTGCGTGCCGATTGCGGGCGACCACGTCGCGATCGTTGGCGAGAACAGGAAACTGCTGGTCTTCCCGCTGTCCCAGATACCCGAGTTGGTACGAGGCAAGGGTGTACGCCTGCAGCGCTACAAGGATGGCGGCATCGCCGACCTAAAGACCTTCGCCATGGCCGCTGGCCTCACCTGGCAGGACTCGGCCGAGCGCACCTTCACGCGCAGCCAAGCGGAGCTTGCTGAGTGGATGGGCGACCGCGCATCAGCCGGCCGCATGGCCCCAAAGGGTTTCCCGAGAACGGGCAAGTTCGGCTAAACCGGTTTCCGCAGATTAGCGCGTAGGACAGAATAAAGACCCCCGCCGAAGCGGGGATCTGGGCTGCTATGTCAGCATCGGCCTGCTTGCTGGGCCTGCGGCGTGCATTCTCCTGCTGGAGCCTGTTCGCCTTGGGCCGGCGCCTCTTCCGCGCCTTCTGCTGGAGCTTGTTCGCCTTCCGCCGGAGCCTGTTCGGCGCCTTCGGGAGCCTGCTGCTGCTCGCCGCGGGGCGATTCCTGTTCGGCTGGTCCGGCAGGTGCCTCCTGCTCCTGTCCCGCCTCACCGGAAGGTGCTTCCTGGGCTGGGGCCTGGTCGTTAGGGGCTGCGTCCTCGGCGGGCGCTTGCTGTTCCTCGGCAGGCTGGTCTTGGGCTGGCTGATCCTGGGCTGGCTGATCCTGGGCTGGCTGGTCCTCAGCCGGTTGATCTTCGGTTGGAGCCTGCTGCTGTTCTGCAGGAGAACCCTGATCGGGCTGCTCGCTCGTGGGCGCTTCCTCCCGCGCGGGCTGTTCGTCTGAAGGCTCTTCGGCCCCTTCGCCCGACGGCTGCTCAGTGGATTCCTGACCCGCTGGCGCCTGCTCCGTCTGCTCATCCGGTGCCTGCTCGGTATCTTCTTCGGTCGGCTCGGCGCTTTCAGCGGGAGCTTGCTCCGTTTCCTCGCCAGGAGCTTGCTCAGCCTGCCCATCTGACGGTTGCTCCGCATCCTGGGTTGGCGCCTGCTCCGTGTCTTGGGCAGGTTCGCCGGTCGTCTCGCCCGTGGCCTCGATCTCCTGGCCTCTGGTCGGAGATTCGACCTCTGTGGCCTCGACAGCTTCCGCAGGGGCCGCATCTCCCTCCGCTGAGATCTCGCCGGTGAAGGCGACCACACCATCGCTGCCTGCGGCTTCCGCCGGGTCCTGCACCTCTTGAACCTGCATGACCTCGATATCCCGGTCCACATGCTGCCGGATGAAATCGACTTCGATCACATTGTTGACGACGATATTGTCCTCGACCTGGACCGGGCCTACCAGCTCGGTTCGCTCGAAAATGACCGGGGTTTCCTCGCGCTCGACGATCACCACGGTGAGATCGTCGGCAACGAACTCGTTCACCGGCACGAACACCCAATAGCCCTCGGGCGGTTCGGCGGAGGATACTTCCACGCTGACGGCGGGACCATCGCCTTCGGGTGGAAGGGGTGCCCAGCCGATATATTCATCTCCTCGCCGCCAGGAGACCCACGCCGGCGCCCAGCGCGTTCCGGGCACCCAGAACCAGCCGATCTGCGGATCGTAGCCCCAGCGGCCATAGTGATAGACCGCCCACGCAAAAGGCTCGTCCGAGGCGAAGTACCAGCCATATTGTTCGGTGTTGACCCAGCGTCCACGCGAATAGGGCACCCAGTTGGCGTCAACATCGGTCGGTACCCAGACATATTGATGCTGAGGATGGCTTATCCACGAGCCATGCTCGGCCAGCCGTTCGTAGAACACGCTGATGCTGACCTGGGCATCCTGCGCATGCGCCTGCTGGGTATGTAAGAGAGGGAGTTGCGGGGTGAGCACCGGGGAGGAGAGGAGCGCAGCAGCGGCTACGCCGATGAGAAGCTTCTTCACGGCAGTATTCCTCCAGCATTTTGTCTGCCGGCGAACTACTAAGAAGAAGATTTGTTCCCTTCAGGATGGTGCGGGATGCCGCTCGCAACAGAGAACGAGATGAAACTTTCTGAGCAATTTGAGCTGTTCATATTTCTCGCAGATGAGGAAAGATGAATTCAAACTACAACAGCGCGCGGTGGCAGAAAGTGGTCAGAAGGTTTAGCTTTTTCCGCCCTAGCGGCAGCTGAACGATAAAGTGGTTTCCGTATTTTTTCATTGACGGTTGTCGGATCGGTCGCGAGAGGATCGTCCTTGGGTCATACCAACCAACGGAGTTTCAGATGACCGCCCAGCCAAATGCGAACCCCGCCGAAGATCGCGAGCTCGTGCTTACCAGGCTTTTCGATGCGCCGCGCGAGAAGGTGTATCGTGCCTGGACCGATCCGGAGCTTTTGAAGCAATGGTTCGTCCCGAAGCCATGGACCATTGCTGAAGCCAAGACGGATGTTCGCCCGGGCGGCGCGAGCCGCATCGTCATGCGCGATCCGGACGGCAACGAGTACCCGAACGAGGGCGTCTACCTGGAGGTTGTGGAGAACGAGCGCCTCGTCTTCACCGATGCCTATACCGCAGGCTGGCAGCCCACCGAAAAGCCCTTCTTCACCGGCATCATTACCTTCGAGGACGAGGGCGGCAAGACACGCTATACCGCACGCGCCCGCCATTGGCGGGTGGAAGACAAGAAAGCTCATGAAGAGATGGGCTTTCACCAGGGATGGGGAGCGTGCGCCGACCAACTGGCGGAGCTTCTGAAGACGATGTGACGGAAGGTGAATGGTGAATGGTCAATAGTGAATGGCAACTTGACATCGGTTCTCTCCCGACGTTTGTCACTATTCACTATTCACTATTCACTATTCACTATTCACTATTCACTATTCACTATTCACTATTCACTATTCACTATTCACTATTCACTCAACTCTTTCCCATCCATTGGGACCCAGATGCTCCTGCGGGGTGAAGCGCACCTTGTAGGCCATCTTGCGCGAGCCGTTCACCCAATAGCCGAGATAGACATGCGGCAGGCCGGCGGCATTCGCACGACGGATGTGGTCCAGGATCATGAAGGTGCCGAGCGAGCGCTCCTGCATGTCGGGGTTATAGAAGGAATAGACCATCGACAGCCCGTCGGCCATCTGGTCCGTCAGGGCGACGGCAAGCAGTTCGCCTTCGCCCTTGCCGGTTATGAAGGAGTCGGGGCCGCGCCGCCGGTATTCGATGATCTTCGTGTCCACATGGCTGTCTTCGACCATCATGGCGTAATCGAGCACTGTCATGTCCGACATGCCGCCGCGCCGGTGCCGCGCATCGAGATAGGCGCGGAACAGCGAATATTGCTCGGTCGACGGCTCTGCTTGATGCGCCGTGCCTATAAGATCTGAATTGTGCCTCAAAACCCGCTGCATGTTCTTGGAGGGCTTGAACCGCTGGGCGAGAATGCGCACGGAAACGCAGGCGCGGCAGGTTTCGCAAGCGGGCCTGTAGGCGATGTTCTGAGAACGCCGGAAGCCTCCTTGGGTGAGGAGGTCGTTGAGTTCGGGAGCCTTGGGACCGACCAGATGAGTGAAGACCTTCCGCTCGAGTTGTCCCTCGAGATAGGGGCAGGGCGAAGGTGCGGTGAGGAAGAACTGCGGCGATTGCGTCGGGTGCTGTGTCATGGTCGGCGGGCGTTTCTCCTGTGCCCTTGGCTATCAAATCCGCATCGAAGCCAGCCGGAAGCACGGATCTGAGGTCTCTTTCTTCTAGAGCATGATCCCAAAAAGTTGCAGACTTTTTGGACAAGATCATGCGGCTAAATCAAACCGCTAGAGCGCGCTCCGATTCCATCGGAACGCATCGCGCTCTAGAAGACCAATATAACCATGAACCGAAGCTGAAAAATTTCAATCGGATTTGTTGTGGCGGCAGATCGCCGCCACAGGATTTCCCATCAACTCGCGCGCACGACGACGGTTCCGAGGAGGAGGTCGTGCAGCGTGCGCTTGTAGCTGAGGAACCAGGTGGCGAGCAGGATGAGCGGCGTAAGGATGGCGTTGCCGGCCCAGAAGAGAACCGTATGCACCACCGCAAGGATCCAGTCGACCCGCTCGCCATCAAGCCGTTCGAGCCGGATATCCATCATGCGCATCCCGAGCGTGGACTGGTGCGGTCCTCCCAGCGTCCAGGCGACATAGCACAGCGCGGTGAGCGGGCCGAGGACGCCGAACAGCAGCCAGCCGAGGCCGATGGTGAAGATCCCAAGGATAAAGACGAAAAGCCCGACGGGGATGAGGAGGAGGCCGATCAGCAGATAATCAATGAAAAATGCAATCACGCGTCGCGTCAGCACGCCATCGAAGCTTCGCGCGCCGAAACGGTCTTCACCAAAATTGTGATCGATCGTTTTCGCAACCATAACGACGCCTTTCAAAGGTCAAAGCCAGGAGATGGGGACCCCGTCGGCGTTTTCAAGTCAGCGCGTCGACCCGGCAACCGGTATCGGTTTTTCGGAAAGCACGATGCTCAGAGTCAAAACCTGTAGCGCTACGCCCGAAGGAGCTCGGCAACCTCGGGAGCAAAATAGGTGAGGATGCCGTCGCAACCGGCACGCTTGAAGGCAAGGAGGGTTTCGAGCATTGCCTTCTCGCCATCCAGCCAGCCATTGGCGGCGGCCGCCTTGATCATCGAATACTCCCCCGACACTTGATAGGCGAAGGTGGGCATGGAAAACTCGTCCTTGAGCCGCTGGATGATGTCGAGATAGGGCAGTCCCGGCTTCACCATCAGCATGTCGGCGCCTTCGATCAGGTCCTGCTCCGCCTCCCGCACGGCTTCGTCGGAATTGGCGGGATCGACGTAATAGGTCTTCTTGTCGCCCTTCAGCAGGCCACCTGTGCCGATCGCTTCCCGGTAGGGGCCATAGAAGACCGATGCGAATTTGGTCGCGTAGGACATGATCGCCACGTCCTGAAATCCGTTGGCGTCCAGCGCATCGCGGATGGCGCCGATCCGCCCGTCCATCATTTCCGAGGGTGCGATGATGTCCGCACCGGCTGCGGCCTGAAGCACGGCGGCTTCCGCCACCTGCGCCACGGTCTCGTCATTGACGATGATGCCCTCGCGCAGGATTCCGTCATGGCCATGGTCGGTGAAGGGGTCTAGCGCCACGTCGGTGATGATGCCGAGCTCGGGCACCGCTGCCTTGATGGCGCGGCTCGCCTGGTTGATGAGGTTATCCGGGTCGAGGATGGCCGATCCCGTGGCGTCTCGCTTGCCCATATCGACGTTGGGAAAAGTCGCAATGGCTGGAATGCCGAGCTTTGCTGCCCGCTCCGCCTCGCGCACCGCCAGATCAACTGAATAGCGGAAGACGCCGGGCATGGCCTCAACGGGTTCCTTCCGGCCTTCGCCTTCCACGAGGAAGATCGGCCAGATAAGATCGTCCACCCGCAGATGGTTCTCTTGCACAAGCCGGCGCGACCAGGGAGCCCTGCGCATCCGCCTCAGCCGTCTGCTGCCGGTGATCTCGTCGACGCTGCGGATGGTCTGCGTTTTGATGCGGCTGAACTTGTTCAAGGCACTGCTCCCTGTTCGGCTGCCTTTTATCACGCTCGCGCGCAGACGAACAACAACGGGCGCTGAACGTTTCGCCGCAGGAGATGAAAGAAAAGGACCGGATTGACGCGACTCGGCCCCACACCTAATCACCTTTTTATGATACCCAGCGATGCGGGAGAATGCGGATTTGGGCCAGGAACCAGCCAGCGGCGATGAGGTGCTCTTCGAGCGACGCGACGGAGTGGGCCTGATCACGCTCAACCGGCCTTCCGCGCTGAATGCGCTCACCCATCGCATGATCGAGGCCCTAAGCCGGAAATTGTCCGAATGGGAGGCCGACGGCTCCATTCGCTTCGTAATCATCATGGGCGAGGGCAGGGCTTTTTCGGCTGGGGGAGACATCGTCGGGGTCTACAAAGCTGCGCGGGCCGGCAAGGTTTCTCCCGATTTCTTCGCCGACGAATACCGGCTGAATGCCCATATCGGCTGTTTTCAAAAGCCTTATGTGGCCTTGATCGACGGCGTTGTGATGGGCGGAGGCGTGGGAGTTTCCTGCCACGGCTCGCATCGGATGATGACGGAGAAGGCGGTCTTCGCCATGCCGGAGGTCGCCATCGGCTTTTTTCCGGATGTGGGCGGCAGCTATCTGCTCTCGCGCCTGGGGGCCTATGGCATGTACCTCGCGCTGACCGGCAACCGTATCGGTCGGGGCGATGCGTTGAGGGCCGGCATTGCCACCCACGCGGTGGATTCGGCCGATATGCCGGCCTTGCTTGCAAAGCTCATCGCCGCGGATGATCCGGACGAAGCTCTGGCCGGCTTTTCCAAGGATGTTCCGGCCGAAGGCAACGAAGCGAGTTTTCATTCGATCGAGCGGCATTTTTCACTGGCGAGCCTGGAGGATTGCATCCTGAGCCTCGAAACGGCGGCCGCAGAAGGGGACGAATTTGCGGATGAAGCGCTCCGCACAATTCGGACGCGTTCGCCGACAAGCCTCCACGTGGCTTTCCGCGCGGTCAATTATGGCGCCATGCTCTCCATGGACGAATGCATGCGGATGGAGTTCAGGATCACGAGCCGCATGCTGAAGAACCACGATTTCTACGAGGGGATCCGGGCCGCCGTCATAGAAAAGACCAAGGATCCGGCCTGGGTGCCGGCTTCCCTCGACGAGGTCGATCCGGCGGCGATCGATGCCTACTTTGCTCCTCTGCAAGAGGGAGAACTGGAACTGTGAGCGACCACGTCGCCACCCGCCTGCCCATTCGGCCTTCTCCCTACGAACAGGCGTTGGAGCTGCTCCTGCGCGGCGCGGCGCTTGCTTGCCTGGTGGAGGGCGTCAGCTACTGGGTGCGGCTGCTCGGCTTTTTCGATGGTCCCGCCTGGCGCTTCGACCTGATGCCGTTCTACTGGCAGGCGGTGGCGGTGCCGCTGGCCGTGCTTTTCCCCTTTGCTGCGGTGGGCCTATGGATGCTCGCATCCTGGGGGCCCGTCGTGTGGTTTCTATGCGCCGCCGCGGAAGTGGTCATGTACGGTTTCTTCCCCGAGCTTTACGGGAGGCATTACCTCATTCTCGTGCTACACGCGGCAGTGGTGCTCTGCTACGTGACGCTGCGCGTTCTCCTCCACCTGGAGCGGCGGCGCATTAACCCAAGTTAACGCCTTTTTAGCCCTATATGCAGGCTTTCGGCCGTAATGCGTTGTTAAGCTTGGCGTTTAAGTCGAATTTTAGGTGCCCTCGGTACGGTGGCCCCAGGTGAAAACAAAAAAACTCACCGGCGTCAAAACGAAAGGCACCAGTCATGATCAACTCTCGATCCATGGCCCAGGACGGGTCTATCGATGAAGAGCGCGAAACCGGCCTGCGCTCGCTTTATCTCGAAGCCCTGCATCTTGTTGAGAAGCTGCATCGTCGTCTTCTCGACGTGATCAAGGACGAGTTCGAGCGGCAGGGCCGCAGCGACATCAACGCCATACAGGCGCTGTTGCTCTTCAACATCGGCGATGCCGAGCTGACAGCGGGCGAACTGCGCTCGCGCGGCTATTATCTCGGCTCGAACGTCTCGTACAATCTGAAGAAGCTCGTCGACATGGGCTTCATTCATCATCAGCGTTCTCGTGTCGACCGGCGTTCGGTTCGCATCAGCCTGGCCCCGAAAGGGCAGGAAATAGCCGACGTCGTCTCGCGGCTCTACGACCGCCATATCGGCTCGATCGAGCAGGTAGGCGGCATCAAGGCGGAAGAATTCCGCCAGATGAACCGCGCCCTTCAGCGGCTCGACCGCTTTTGGAACGACACCATCGCATACCGCATGTAACCGGCTGCCTGTTTGACGGCCGGGGGCGACCGGTTATCTGCTAATTGCGATCTCGGATTGATGCCGGCGTTCCGAAAGGGACGCCGGCTTCATTGTTGCAGAAACAGCGCACGCGCGAAGGAGTCTTCCAGCGTGTCACGGTAATAACACAATTGAGCGAAATGGAGGATGACGCATGTCAATGAGGGGCCGCGTCTCCCCGACTTCGCGGGGGCCACAAGCTGCAATCTATTGGCGAAAAATTAACCGTGTATCGGCGAGTCTCGGCCGCAGGCCATTTGCCCTGAGTGTAGAGGATCGGAGATGAAGACAAGTCGCCGTGTTTTCCTGAGCGGAGCGGGAGCTGCCGCCGCCGCGGCTTTTGCGGGTTCCGCGAAGGCACAGACCGCGTTCGACGCCATCATCAACGCCCCCCGCCGCGGTGCGTGGGACGATCAGTTCGATGCACCGGCCAGCAGCGGCCAGCAAAGGGTAGCCTCTAATCGCCCGGTTCTGAGCCCGGAGACGGCTGCTTATGTCGAGCAGGCGATCGCCAGCTATTCCAATCTCGTCGCAAGCGGCGGCTGGCCGCAGGTGCCCGCGACGAAGAAGCTGCAGCTTGGCGTCATCGATCCGGACGTGGAGGCGCTGCGCCGCCGCCTTATGGTGTCCGGAGATCTGTCGCCGAGGGCGGGCATGTCGCCCGCCTTTGACTCCTATGTCGATCAGGCGCTGAAGCGTTTTCAGGCTCGCCACGGCCTTCCCGCCGACGGTGTGACCGGGCGCTACACCTTTTCCGCCCTGAACGTTTCCGCGCCGGTGAGGCTTGGCCAGCTTCAGACGAATCTTGGCCGCCTGCGTGAATTGACGGCCAAGGATCTCGGCCAGCGTTTTGTGATGGTCAATATTCCGGCGGCGCAGATCGAGGCCGTGGAGAACGGCCGCGTCGTGCTTCGGCATACGGCGGTCGTCGGCAAGATCGATCGCCAGACGCCGTTGCTGAGCTCGAAGATCAACGAGATTATTCTCAACCCCTATTGGAACGCGCCGGTTTCGATCGTCAGGAAGGATATCATTCCGCTGATGCGGAAGGATCCCAACTATCTCACGAACAACAGCATCCGCATGATCGCGCCGGACGGTCAGGAAGTGGACCCGCTGACGGTGGATTGGTCGACGGAGGAGGCGGCCAAGTATCGGTTCCGCCAGGATCCGGGCAAGATCAACGCCATGGCGTCGGTGAAGATCAACTTCCCCAACGAGCATGCGGTTTATATGCATGACACTCCGCAGCAGAACCTATTCCGCGATCAGGAGCGGTTCCATTCCTCCGGCTGCGTTCGCGTGCAGAACGTCCGCGATCTGGTGGCCTGGCTGCTGCGCGATACGCCGGGCTGGGATCGCCGCCAGATCGAAACCACGATCCAGACGGATGAGGACGTGCACATCAACCTGGCGCAGCCGGTGCCGGTGCACTTTGTCTATGTCTCCGCCTGGTCGACCGGTGACGGGGTCGTCCATTTCCGCGATGACATCTATGGTTTCGACGGTGCTGCGGAACTGCAGATTTCGACCGCGATCTGACCGGCCACTCGCTAGAAAATCCTTCCGAAAGGCCGCCTTCGGGCGGCCTTTCCGTTTCCGGCGCAGCTTCGGAGCGGATTTTCGCCCCACATATGGCGCGGCTTCAAAAAACTGGCCAAGACGTGGTGACACGCCCGGAAAAGTGCTAGAGCATCGGCCCGAAAACCGGTATCGGTTTTCGGAAAGCACGATGCGTAAATTCAATAATTTACAGCGTCCTTTGTGCGTCCTAAAGGACGCACGGCGCTGCAATGCGCGTGTTCCGCCCATAGAGAGCTCACGAGGGTGACTGCAATGGCACAAGCATCGACCGTAGCGGCCGAGACCGAAACTTTTTTTTCCCGGCCGCTCGACCAGGCCGATCCGGAGATATTCTCGGCGATTCGCAACGAGCTCGGCCGCCAGCGGCATGAGATCGAACTGATCGCGTCGGAAAATATCGTCTCGCGCGCGGTGCTCGAAGCGCAGGGTACGGTGCTCACGAACAAATATGCCGAAGGTTACCCCGGCA
>Ga0182749_1003074_pt1 | contig 11665 bp, 10 predicted proteins | sample eDN3rd37CKraftMG_FD_128875 | JGI IMG/M metagenome (GOLD analysis project Ga0182749, IMG submission 128875) | Enriched Miracle-Growth compost microbial communities from Emeryville, California, USA - eDNA 3rd pass 37_C Kraft MG (version 2) (version 2) ...
ACTTGCGAGAAGGGAAGCAAGAAGCACGGCGCTGAACACCGCGACCGGACGTTCAAGAGGCGAAGCAATTGGATTTGACATGATGATTTCTCCTTGACCTTGCGGTTGCACAAATGGCCGGAGGCCATTTGCCTCGAATTCCCGCGAACCAAGAAACGCTCTGGCTCCAAGAGGTCTCGTCGATCGCTCACGCTCCCTGCTTGAGATGTGGCTCCAGCAAGAAAAATGACAAGACAGTTGGGTCCTCGCTCACCAAAACGTAAGACTCGAATGCAAGTGAGTGTGCAGCGCACGCACTCACGCTCACGTGATTTATCGATGTGCGGCGGGCCCTCGCTCGTGCATCTATCGCGGTCACGCGCGTCCATTACCCGGACGTGACCGGCTTCACCTTCAAGCCATATCGGAAATCGGCGGCATACCCGGTCGCAAATGCGAGTTAACACGCTTGATTAGCTATATGGCCAGCGTTAATTGGCTCTCGCAGTTCCGACCGACGACAGCAGTCAAGGGCGGTGCACCTTTTCAAACGTTAATCCCTCGGCCGGCCCGCCCGGCAAAAGGCCGCCTCTCCGTCCATGCAGAAAACTCCTTTTTCACCGCCAATTTTTTCCCACGCCGCATCGCTTCTCTTGGCTTACGACGTGATCTTTTGCGACGTCTGGGGGGTCGTTCATAACGGTATCGCTCCGTTCGAAGGAGCTTGCGAGGCTTTGGCCAAATTCCGGGCGCATGGTGGCACCGTCATCCTGGTTTCAAATGCGCCAGTTCCCAAACAAGGCGTCACTGCCATGCTCGCAAGCCGCAGAGTTCCAACCTCCGCGTGGGACGATATCGTCTCCTCGGGCGATATCGCGCTCGCCCATCTCGAAGAACGTGGATTTGCGCAGCTCTATTGCATCGGCCCCCAGGACCGCGACAAGGCGCTCTTCAGCGTCCTTAAGGCGCGTTCCACGCCGCTTGCCGAAGCCGAAGCCATCATCTGCTCGGGGTTAAACGACGATACGCACGAAACACCCGAAGACTATCGCAGCCTGTTGTCGGAAGCGCTGTCTCGTGGACTGCCTTTTGTCTGCGCCAATCCCGATTACGTCGTCGACGTCGGAGGCACGTTGCTCTATTGCGCCGGGGCTCTCGCCGATCTCTACGCACAACTGGGCGGATCGGTCTTCTGGGCTGGAAAACCTCATCTCAACGCTTACGAAACCGCGCACCAAAAAGCCGAAGCGCTGCGCGACCGGAATGTCCCGCGCGAGAAAGTCCTTGTAATTGGCGACTCGCTTCGCACTGACATGAAGGGTGCCGAGAATTTCGGTTGCGACGCACTGTTCATCGCCTCCGGCATCCACCGCCACGAGACGATGGATGAAATCAGCCTGTCGCCGAAACGGCTCGACGAACTCTTCGTGCCCGGTTCGCCGCCGGCAATCGGGGCGATGGTCGAACTCGCCTGGTAGATGCCGCTGACAGCTTATGGCGTCTTGGCGACAGGCGGCGCCGGTGCCTTCCTATTTGGCTGCTTCGGCACAGGTCCATCCGAAAAGCTGTTGAACACGAGATCGGGCGACGTCGTATTATGCTGCGACGGCGTTAAGCGGCCGACCCAAACGTCGGTCGCGCGCGCGTAATCGAATTTCATAATGTTGTCCTCGCGCCATCCCTTGGCGCCCTGCTCGTGGACAGCAATCCGTGCCGCATCGTTATTGAATTCGGTGACGTACATTGAGCGCAGCATCGCGAACGGCGCACCGGAGATGCCTTTGTCAAACGAAACGTCGAGCGCGATCCGCTTTGTATCAACGCTCGCAATTTTGAGCGTCGCGGAGCCTCCTTTCACGAACTTTAGCGTGAACGTGCGCGCCTTCGGATCGATGGAGACCTCCTCGATGTTGACGAACGGCCTTCCGCTGTATTCGACGGGACCAATAAGAAACGAAGATCCGTAAGCCGTCGTCCGCATATTGTCCGGTGTCATAGGACGCGGCCGCCAGTACCCGTCTTGCGGATAAAGCACCAGAACTTCCTCGGCGTCGTCCGCCTCGCGGACCCAGAACTGCAGCATGTGGATGCTGCTGTCGACCCGATTACCGATACGAACTTTTGCAGTGGCCGGCCGCCAGAATGTTGGAAGCGTGTAGCCGATGACCCATACGGACGGGTCCTCGTACAGTGTAATCTTCTTCGGATCCCCCGGCGGCTTATAATTTGGATCGGCGGTCATATCGCATGCAGTCCAATCCGCTTCGAGATTATTGCGCATCGCCGGTGACAGATAAACCGGATGTGCCGCCTCGATGCGGAAAGCGCGGACATCGTGGTTTGCGAACGAGATCGCGACATTGTCCTTTTCGGCACAAAGTACGGGTTCGCTCTCGTTCTTCACATCGACGGCAAGCCCGTCGAGCGATGCAGCACGCACCTCCGCCGCGAGTGGGGCGTTTAACAAAAGCGCGACCACGAGAGCACGAAGACAATGCTGCATTTAAACACTCCGATGAAAGGGCCGTGAAATTTCAGATGCGCCGCCAGGGCGGTACGGATTCGAGTTCGTTCGAGCAGATTGAAGGGATGATCCGCCATCTCTGTGGCAGAGAGTCAACAATTCAACTTCAGACTCAGGCTTTACTCCTACCTCCACTTCGCATCGGCAATTATCGAGCACGATGCGGCTAAAATCGTTATCTTCCCAGCGCTCATCCTTAACGCGAGAGATCGAGAGCGGGCGTCCCTAATACTGGCCGGGAATCGATGCAATCCGCCGCCGCGTAAGGGTCGCGATTGCGTCAACGCCCGCCGGTGTCGTAAGGCTTGGGTCCGTTACGGCCAGCCACAAGATGATCTCAGGCTCGCTTTGCGTCCGCAATCGATTGTCATGTCAGGTTCCGTCTCCCGCAATGAACGATCCGCGCAACAATCCCGACCTTAGTTCCCGACCGATGCGCCGCAGCCAAGGCCAGATCGTCGTCGCCCGCGCACTCTGGTATCCCGGAGCGGGAAAGGCCGAATTACGAACCGAACGCCTGCCGCCCCTTGCGCCGGGCGAAGCACGCGTTGCCACGGAATATTCCGCGATCAGCCGGGGTACCGAACGTCTCGTGGCGCTCGGTAAAGTGCCGGAGAGCGAATGGCAGCAGATGCGTGCACCGCTTCAGGCCGGCGCATTCCCTTTCCCTATCAAATACGGCTATTCGGCGGCCGGTATCGTGACCGCCGGACCTGAGAAGCTCGTCGGCACCCGCACCTTCGCGTTGCATCCGCATCAGGATCACTTTCAGGTTGCGGAGACGCAGCTCATCGCCATCCCCGATACGGTCCCCTCGCGCCGCGCCGTTCTCGCAGCCAATATGGAGACGGCGCTCAATGCGCATTGGGACGCGGGCACGTCCCCCGGAGATTGCGTGCTCGTGGTGGGCGCAGGCATCGTCGGTTTGCTCGTTGCCTATCTTGCACGCCGCATCCCAGGGACGGATGTGGTGATCACGGACGTCGATCCCACGCGCGCCGAGCTAGCCAATGCTCTGGGCGTGACCTTCGTCGCGGCAGGCGATATCCCGGTTGACCGGCGCATTGCCTTCAACGCCAGCGCCACCTCTGCAGGCTTGCAAACGGCGATCGATGCCTGCGCCTTCGAAGGCCGCATCATCGAACTCAGCTGGTACGGGGCCAATGCCGTTACCGTAAATCTCGGAGGCTCCTTCCACAGCCGCCGACTGCAAATCATCTCTTCGCAGGTCGGCCACGTCGCGCCGAGCCATCGTAGCCGCGTGAAGCACCGCGATCGGCTGGAGCGCGCCATGGCCCTGCTCGACGACCCTGCCCTTGACGTGCTCGTCTCAGACTCCATCGTCTTTCACGAGCTTCCGGACGCATTGCCACGGATCTGGTCATCCGCCACTTTGCCGCCGGTCGTCTGCTATTGATCCGAAGCAAAAATCGAGTAGCCCCATGTTTTCCGTCGAAGTCCGTGACCGCATCATGATTGCCCACTCGCTGCCCGATCCGTTCTTCGGACCGGCTCAGAAGCTGCATGGTGCGACCTACATCGTGGACGTCGCTTTCTATCGCGATCGGCTGACGGCGCAGAACGTCGTCGTCGATATCGGCGCGGCCCTTGCGGCGCTCGGCGATGCCCTGAAGCCCCTCGCTTACCAAAACCTTGACGCTTTACCTCAATTCGAGGGCCACCTCACGACGACCGAGTTTCTTTGCAAATATGTTTTCGACTGCATCGCCGCGGCCGCTCGAAGCGGCAGCCTCGGAGCAGATGGAAAAACCCTGTCGCGCATCCGCGTCACGCTCTCAGAAACGGATCTCGCGCGCGCCAGCTACGAGGGAAGCATCGGTGGCTGAAGCCGTCTTCGCCATACCTGGAGATTTGAAAAGCACGACCGGAGGCTATGCCTACGACCGTCGCGTGCTCGAGCTGCTACCGGACTTCGGCGTGCCCGTCTCAATTTTGCCGCTGCCTGGTTCTTTTCCGAACCCGACGGCCGGTGATCTGGCCGAGACCGGACGTCGTCTCAAGGGCAAACCACACGATGCCGTTCTCGTCGTCGACGGTATGGCGTTCGGCGCCTTTCCCGACGACATTCTGAATAGCCTCGAAGGCCGGGTCATCGCGCTGGTGCATCATCCGCTCTTTCTAGAAACGGGCCTGCCGCATACTCGCAAACTGGAGCTGAAAGAAAGCGAAGAGAACGCTCTTCAACGGGCCAACCATATCGTCGTGACGAGCCGCGTCACCAAACGCATCCTTGTCGACAACATGGGCATCTCTCCCGATAAGGTGACGATAGCGGAACCCGGAACCGATCCGGCCCGGCGCGCGACCGGCACCGGCGCACCGTTGCAGATCCTTGCCGTGGGCGCCGTGCTCCCGCGCAAAGGCTACGATATACTCGTCAAGGCACTCGCGCCTCTGAAAGACATCGATTGGCGGTTAACGATCGCCGGCGCCCTCGATCGTCACGACGGCGCCGTCGCCGCCCTACAGGATGCCGTCCGCTCTCACGGCCTCGAAGATCGGGTAACGGTCGCGGGCAAGGTCGTGCCGGCAACGCTCGAACGCTATTATGAAAGCGCCGATCTTTTCGTTTCGGCATCTCTGTTCGAAGGTTATGGGATGGTGCTCGCGGAAGCGATGGCGCGGGGCCTGCCGATGGTGATCGCGGCCGGTGGCGCCGCAGCCGAAACGGCGGGCGACGCAGCAGCCTTGCATGTCGAAGCCGGAAACGTTTCGGCGCTGAGTGTGGCGCTGCAGCGCGCATTGACCGATAAGAAGCTGCGCGATCGTCTTGCGGATGCCGCGTGGGAGGCCGGACGCACGCTGCCGACGTGGCACGAAACCGCGCGGCGCATCGCGGCCGTCATCCTGGGTCTTCGTCCGTGAGCGAATTCTCCTCAGAGTGGTTGGATTTGCGCGAACCGGCCGACGCCCGGGCGCGTTCCGCCGAAATCGCGAATGCCGTCGCTGCCCGGTTTACACTTCGCGACGAACTGCACATTCTCGATCTAGCCTCTGGAACCGGGTCCAACCTTCGCGCAACTTCCTCGCTGTTGCCGAAGAAACAGGTCTGGAAGCTCATCGATCACGATGCCGAAGCGCTGGATGCAGCCAGGAAACGCCTGATCGGCTGGGCCGACGCATTCGAAATTAAAAACGAAACGCTCCGTCTGGAAAAAGACGGCCGCGATCTGACCGTCACCTTTTCAGTCGCGGATCTCGCGAGCGAAACCAACCGCCTGCTTGGCGAGCCTTGGCACCTTGTGACCGCCTCCGCGTTCTTTGATCTTGCTTCACAAGACTACATCCGTGCTCTGTCGAAAGCCGTCGCCGCGCAAAAGGCTGCCTTTTACGCAGTGCTCACTTACAACGGTATGCGGCAGTGGATGCCACATCGCCCAGCCGACAACCAGATGACGGCAGCGTTCCATCGTCACCAAATGCGGGACAAGGGCCTCGGCACGGCCGCTGGACCGATGGCGGCGGAACACATTGCCGATCAATTCCGCCTGCACGGTTATACGGTGCTCGAAGGCGATAGTGCGTGGCGCCTCGAACGCGGCGATCGCATGCTGATCGAGGAACTCGCGCGCGGGTACGCTGTCGCCGTCTCCGAGATCGGCGGAGTTGACGACAAGACGATCCTCGAATGGGTCAAAGTCCCGCGGACGGGCGCTCTCGTCGGCCACACCGACACCTTCGCCGTCCCGGGCTCATAACGCTGCCTCGGCGATCAAACCGCCTTTTTCGGCAACATTCGTTCAACGACACGATCCCCGCGAACGAACCGATGGTAGATCGCCGCGAGGACGTGAAGCGCCACAAATAGTAGGATCAGAAACGCTCCCGTTTCGTGCCATTCGAAGATCTGCTTCGCCAAGTCCTTGTTTTCCCCAGTAACCGGCGGCAACGGTATGCCGAAAGCTTCAAGGTATCGTCCATATGAGATGGCCATGTAGCCGACGATCGGAACCGCAATCAGCAGGGCATAAAGCACCCAGTGGACAAGATGGCTGACCCCGGTCAGAGCAACCGGAACGGTCGGATCGGATCGCGGCGCGCCTCGGGTGAGACGATAAACGAGACGCGCAAGAACGAGAAACAGAATGGTCAAACCGATCAGCTTATGGGAGCTGTAGAGAAACCCCGTGAGCGCATCGAAAATGCCTTTGACCGCCTCGCCTTTGTCATTGACCGTCGGCATGTCGTTGCCGCGATACGTCATATAGAGACCGAGCGGCAGCTGAATGAAGACCAGAAGCGCAACCAACCAATGCAGCACTCGCGCAGCTGGTGTGTAGGTGGGCAGCTGATACTTCGGATCTTCGGTCATGGCTTCCGTGCCTCGCTGAATGCCGCAACGACCATCGAACAGCGCAGTTCCGCGTCAAGAATGTGAAAAATTTTCGGCACTGACGCAACGCAAACTACGCGCGACTACATGCAGAAATCTGATGTTTTCAGGAAAGGGAATGTTATAGAGGTGCGCCTCTGAGCGGATTTCAAACGGGCATTGATTGGCGCATGAGGGCTTCGGATACGACCAGCGATCACGATGCACGCGGCCCCGCATGACGTCGAAGCCGTTAAGCCTTGTCCAAATCTATAGTCGCGCGCTCGGCCTGCTTTCGTCCGAGAAATGGCTCGCGATCGCGTTGGCGACCGCCGGCATCGTGATCGCCGCGATACAGCTGGCCGAACCGATCCTTTTTGGCCGAGTCGTCGATGCACTGAGCAAAGGCCAGAACGCATTCGGCTACATCGGACTCTGGGCGCTTCTCGGATTGTTCGCCATCGGCGCAGGTGTCGTGGTCAGCATCAATTCCGACCGGCTGGCGCACCGCCAGAAACTTGCGCATCTCGCGAGAGTGTTCGAAACAGCAATCGCCCTGCCGCAAAGCGTTCACGCATCGCGGGGTTCGGGCGCTACCATTCGAACCATCTTGTCAGGCACGACGGCCCTGTTCTGGCTCTGGCTCGGCGCCATGCGCGAGCAGTTGACGGCGCTGTTCGGCATCATCCTCTTGATACCGACCGCCATCGGCATGGACGCGCGTATGGCGGCGATCCTTCTTGCGCTGGCCGCCGCCTATACGCTGATGAACGTTCTGGTCATGCGCCGGACATCCACGGGGCAGGCCGCCGTCGAAACTTACGAGACGGCATTGTCGAGCCGAGTCGTCGACGTCATCGGCAATGTCATGGTCGTGCAGAGCTACGCCCGTTTGCAAGCCGAAGCCGACGCTCTCCGTGCGCTCTCCCGCGAACTTCTCGCCGCCCAATATCCGGTCGTGACGTGGTGGGGCATTCTGACCGTTATGCAGCGGTCGGCGGCGACGTTGACGATGGTCGTAATATTTATCGCTGGCGCTATTCTCGTCGGGCGCGGCGAGCTGACCGTCGGTGAGATCGTGAGCTTCGTCGCGTTCGCGACGCTGCTCATCAGCCGGCTCGATCAGCTCTCGGCGTTCATGGTAAAAGTCCACCAGCAGGCTCCGGCGCTGACAGCGCTGTTTCATTTGATGGACGAAACCGCCGGCACGCAGGAAAAGCCCGGCGCCAAGCCGCTTCAGAATGTATCGGGCGCGGTCGAGTTCGAGAACGTCTCGTTCCGCTATGGCAACGGCCCGCAAGGCATTACGGATGTAAGTTTCGCATCCAAGGCCGGCGAGACGACAGCGATCGTCGGACCGACCGGCTCCGGCAAGTCAACCATGATTGGCTTGCTTCAGCGCTTCCAGACACCGGCCTCAGGCCGCATCACCATCGATGGCCACGACATCGCAGACGTCACTCTGCACTCCCTGCGTCAGACGATTTCGGTCGTCTTTCAGGATGCGGGCCTTTTCAACCGTAGCATCGGCGAGAACATCCGCATTGGCAAACCGGACGCGACTGACGCCGAAGTCGAACGCGCGAGCAAGCTGGCGGAAGCGCACGATTTCATCATGCGCAAGCCCGGCGGTTATGACTTCATGATCGGCGAACGCGGCTTGGCTCTGTCAGGCGGCGAACGCCAGCGGATCGCCATCGCGCGGGCTATTCTCAAAGACGCGCCGATCCTGATCCTGGACGAAGCCACGAGTGCCCTCGATTCCGAAACGGAAGCCAAGATCAAGCGCGCTCTCGATACGCTGAGATCCGGGCGCACGACATTCGTCATCGCACATCGGCTTTCGACCGTCGCCGACGCCGATCAGATCGTAGTGCTCGATCAGGGACGCATCGTCGAGCGCGGACGCTTTGTTGAACTCGCAGAAGGGACGGGGCTTTTTGCCCGCCTCGTGGCCGAGGGCGGCTTCACCGTGCCGAAGACGACCGAAAAGCCCCCCGACACAAACGGCAAAGGCTAACGGATCTTCCTTTCAGGTCATGGCCGGGCTTGGCCCGGCCATCCAGGGCCACGCGCGCCGTCGTCGGCGACAATCATCGATACAAATCGGCCCGCGTCGGCGGCAGCGGCGGCGGACGCTTTGCCGACTTCGACGCCAGCGTCTGAAAGATGCGAAGCGAACCGCGCGAAAACCCGAGGCTGACGCCTGCGAGATACGCAACCCAGATGCGGTACTTGTCTTCTCCGACGTAGCCGATGGCCTCGTCCTTGCGCGCCGTCAACCGCTCGCACCAAAGCTGGCAGGTCCGGGCATAGTGCATGCGCCAGGCCTCGACGTCGTGCACTTCAAACCCGGCCCATTCCATCGCCCTGATCGAGTGACCGATGTCGTCAAGCTCGCCGCCCGGGAAAATATACTTGGCGATCGCCTTCTTCTCCGGACGCGTCATCCATTTTTTGCCGCGCCGTGGAACGCGATGCGAAATGGCATGATTGAGAAACAACCCGTCTTCGCTCAGCAGCGACCGCACTTTGTTCATGTATGCCGGAATATTCTTGAGCCCGATGTGCTCGTACATGCCGATCGAAGCGATCTTGTCGTAGGTGCCGGTTACCGTCGAATAGTCCGCCAGTTCGAACGTCACGCGATCGGCGAGCCCCAAACGTTTCGCCTTATCGCGCGCGAATGACAGCTGTTCCTCGGCTAGCGTGATGCCGTGCGCCGTCACGCCATAGTTCGTTGCCGCGTGGCAGAGCAAGCCGCCCCAGCCCGCACCGATATCAAGCATGCGGTCACCGGGCTTCAGCCTGAGCTTGCGGCAGATCATTTCGAGCTTGTCTCGCTGTGCCTGCTCGATGCCGTTCGACCAGTCCGTGTAGTAGGCGCACGAATAGACCATCTCGGGATCGAGAAAGAGCGCGTAAAAGTCGTTCGAGAGGTCGTAATGGAAGTGGATGTATTCCTTGTTGTCCGCCGTTTTACGATGCGTGCCCTCGAAATCACCGGCAAATCCATAGGCATCACGCGTGACGTGTTTCTTCGTAAAAAGGAATGGCAGAAGATTGCGCCCGACGCTGACGATGTCGCTAGCTTTGAGTCTCGGCGCCTTGCTATCGTTCTGAATCGCCTGCCCGAAATCGATCAGCGTACCGCCGGAAAAATCAATGCCCTTTTCGATGTACTGGCGAATGATCGTATCGAGCAGCGGTTTGCGAACGATCGCGCCGATCACACCCGGATCACTGATCGATATCTCGAAATTCGACGTCGGAGCCTTGCCCAGCGGCAAGCGGGTTCCGTCCCAAAGACGCGCCCAAGCGTTGAGATCGAAGCGCTCCGCAACGCCGCGCACGAGTTCTCGCGCAGCATCGAGTTGTTTATCCTGTTTCGCGCCCATACGCTCGCCCCTTGCCTCGCATTGTCACGAGGGTGCTTAGCGCATTCGGACGCGTCCGTCTCGGGGGCAAAAGCGGGTGTCAGGCCGCGGCACGAGCCTCAATTGAGGTCGGCGCTTCCATGATGGCGGCGACGCCCATACCGCCAGCCGTGCACACCGAAATCAGACCACGCCCCCCATTAGTCGAGAGAAGCTTGGCCATATTGGCGACGATGCGCGCGCCGGTCGCAGCAAAGGGATGCCCGAACGCAAGCGATGATCCCTTGACGTTGAGCTTGCTGCGATCGATCGAGCCGAGTGGCGCGTCCTTACCCATGTTCTTCTTGCAATACTCGGGATCTTCCCAGGCTTTGAGCGTGCACAAAACCTGCGCCGCAAATGCCTCGTGGATCTCGTAGAAATCGAAATCCTGCAGCGTCAGACCGGCGCGATCGAGCATCTTCGAAACCGCAATCGTCGGCGCCATGAGAAGTCCGTCGCCGCCGACGAAGTTGTTGGCGATGTGCTGGCCGAAGGTCAGATAGGCGAGCACGGGCAGATTATGCTCCTTCGCCCACTCTTCGGATGCGAGCAGCACCGTCGAAGCGCCATCAGTCAGTGGCGTCGAGTTTCCGGCCGTCAGCGTGCCGCGCTCAGACTTTTCGAATGCCGGTTTCAGGCTGGCGAGCTTTTCCAGCGTGATGTCCGGCCTGAGATTGTTGTCGCGATAAACACCAGCGCACGGAACGATCAGATCGTCCATGTAGCCTTCGTCATAGGCGGAGGCGCCCTTCTTGTGGCTCTCGTAGGCAAACTGGTCCTGATCGGCGCGCGCAATTTGCCATTCCTGCGCCATCAATTCGCAATGCTGCCCCATCGAAAGGCCCGTGCGCGGTTCGGCGACTGCCGGCGGCTGCGGCGCAAGTTCGGCGGGCGAGAGGCCTTTAAAAGCTTTGATCTTTTCAAGTGCGGTCTTGCGCTGTCCGACATCGATCAAGCGCTTTGAGAATTTCTTCGAGAAGACGATCGGCGCGTCGGACGTCGTATCCGATCCGACGGAAATGGCGCTCTCAATTTCACCGCTCGCGATTTTTCCGGCCGACATGAGTGCTGACTGCAGCGACGTCCCGCACGCCTGGATCAGCGTCACGCCCGGCGTGGACGGCGCGAGTTTGGAGCCGAGTACCGCTTCGCGCGCCAGGTTGAAATCCCTTGAATGCGTGACGACCGCGCCACCCACGACTTCATCGATGTGCTGACCCTTGAGCCCGAAGCGATCGACGAGCCCGTTGAGCGCTGCCGTCATCATGTCGAGGTTCGAGAGATCGGCATAAAGGGTGTTCGACCGGCAGAACGGAATGCGCACGCCGCCGAGCACCGCAACGCGCCGTAGTTCTCGTGTCATCTGCCGCTCCTCTTGGTCGTCTTCTGTGTTTGCGTCAATCGCTGGAA
>Ga0182749_1003075_pt1 | contig 11655 bp, 6 predicted proteins | sample eDN3rd37CKraftMG_FD_128875 | JGI IMG/M metagenome (GOLD analysis project Ga0182749, IMG submission 128875) | Enriched Miracle-Growth compost microbial communities from Emeryville, California, USA - eDNA 3rd pass 37_C Kraft MG (version 2) (version 2) ...
AGACCGGGCGAGCAACCGGCGCGGCGGTCGAGTGGGCGCAGATCAGCGAGTGGGCGGGCGGCGACGCGCAGGCGCTGCTTGCCGACCTCGGCGCGACGCGCACGGGCGCGTATGGCGTGCTGCTGCCGAGCGCGACACGCTTCAAGACCGAGCCGGCCATCGAGGTGCCCATCGCGGACCCGACGGCGTTGTTCGCGGCCTACGCGCTCACGCGCGTCGTGCCGATCATGACCGGCTATGGCAAGGAATCGGTGGAAGGCCCGAACGCATGAGTGGCGTCGACGTTTCCATCGCGCTGCCCGAGGACGAGACGCCTGGCGAACTCATCAAGGGCTACTTCACCCTCATGCGGGCTTTCGGGTGGGATCTCTACGTCACGAGCCACTTCGCGCTGCGGGAATCGTTGGGGCCGCAGTGGTTCGCGGCCCGGATCAGCATGCTGAAGGACTCGGACCCGAAGAACTGGCGGCCCAACCACCGCTTCGAGCCGCAAGACCCCGGCGTGATCCTCCGCGACTACATCCACGAGCAGGACTCGCCGTATCTGAGCGTGTTCGGCGGACAGTTCCAGAAGCAGACCGCCGCGAAGAAGATCCTCGCCACGAGGAACACGTGGTTCCACTTCGGCGACGATCCGACGACCGCCCAGCTCGAAGAGGCCGCGAAGGTCGTGCGCGGGTTCGTACAGTCCAGCGACATGCACATCGCCGGACGCATCGATGCACTGATCGAGCGCCTGAGCGACCTGCGCACGGGGCGTTATCCCGCGGAGGCCGCGTCGAGTGCGTCGGCGGCGGTTCCTACCGTCGCCGAGCCTGAACCATTCGACGCGCCAGACGACTTGCCCCGCCCGAGCATCGGCGGCACCTGGGTCGGACCCATCCCTGAGCTGCGCTATCGCATGACTCGTGCGGGCGACGTCGTGCACCCCGACACGATGGAGTCCGTGCGTTCCAGGGTCACCGGAGACTTCGCCGGCAAGGTGCGTGCCTGGACTGCCGTTGAGCCGCGCGGCCGCGAGCTGTGGATCGACCGCGACGGGGCCGTGGGCGGGTTTATCGGGGCCACACCGCGGCTGCTTGGCTACCTCGGCCCCGACCCGGAGGGCGACATCGCCCGCGGGTTCTTCACCCCGCACTTCTACACCGTCGAGGGCGACGAGATCGCCGACGTCGACTCGGGAGAGCGCCGCAAGACACCGTTCGCGCAGGGGCTCACGGATGGCGCGATGCTTCGGGTGACGACCTACGGCGATGTGCTGCTGGTCGGGGACGAAAGCGCTATCGAACGGGTGGCGACGGTGACGCCAGTCGAGTGGTTTCCAGGGCACCTGGGGTGAGCATGGAGAAAGCAGGGAACGTGTCGGTACTGCAGCTTGACGGGTCGAGCACGGTCGCGTGGGCGGATGCGCCCGCGGGCGCGGCCGATGCCATCGTCGTCCTCGGCCGGGATGATGCTGGGGCAGGAGCGATCCAGGTCGGTGTCGCCCGCCTGAGCGCGCGGCCGACGAAGGGCGTGCTCGATGACCTGTGGAAGTCGCGCGGTACGCGTGCTCCGATGGGCTTTATCGTCGCAGCCGTCACGCCGGACGGCGTATGGATTCACTACCCGTCCGCGGACGCTCCGCCCATCGGCCCCATCACGGTCGGCCAGGCGGAGCGACAGCTCCAGTCTGTGCTGGACGAGGAGAATGGGCTTGCCGCCCACGGGCGTATTCGCGCGATCCAGGAGGCGATGTCCTCGGCGGGAACGGACGGCTTCTCCAACCACTTCTTGTTCGCCACCTACTACCTGAACCGCGATGTGCCTCGTCGCGCGGATTGGGAATCGGCCGGGCAGAGGGCAACGCCGATCCTGCCGAAACGCGGCATCGAGCTGGTGACCGCGCTCGGGTTCGACACCGAGCCTGCGGGATCGGAGCGGCTGCTCGTCCTGCGAACCTCCAGCGGTCCGCGCCGCGCCGTCGCGGTGCTGCTGCGTGATGACGAACACTTCGATCAGAAGTCCGCGACGTATCAGCTCACACCTGTCGCCAAAGCCCTGGAGATCGCTGGCCGTGAGGACGTGCCGTGGGTGATCGCGCTGCGCAAGTCCACGCTGCGGCTCTACCCCGGACGCGATGGCGTGGGCGTCGGCCAGCGCGGGCAGTCCGAGACCTACTTCGAGCTGGATCTCGATCTGCTCGCAACCGAGCAGGCTGCGCTGCTCACCCTGATCTTCTCCGCTGAGGCACTCGACGCGGACGGCTCCGCGCAGCAGATCCTCGATGGCTCGGGCAAGTATGCCGCCGAACTCGGCACGCGCCTGCGCGACCGTGTGTACGAGGGCGTGGTGCCTCGGCTTGCTCTGGCCATCGCCGATCAGCTTCCGGCGCTCGGGCTCGCGCTCGATGCTCAGGGTCTTCAGATGGCGTATCGCCTGACGATGCGCGTGCTGTTCCGCTTGCTCTTCCAGGCATACGGGGAGGCGACCGAGCTGCTGCCCGCGGGCCGCAACGATCACTACGACGCCAACTCCCTCCAAGCGTTCATCACGCGCGAGATCGGCACCGGCCCCGACCAGTTCTCCACCGAGTCGGCAGCGATCTGGTCGGATCTCACGCAGGTATGGGAAGTGATCTTCCACGGCAACTCCCGCTGGGAGGTGCCCGCCTACGGCGGCAGCCTGTTCGACCCGGGCACCGAGGAAGGCGCGCTGCTATCGCGCGTCAGGCTCACCGACAGTGTGATCGGCCCTGCCCTTCAGGAACTCCTCAGCGAGGAGACCGTCGACCAGACGTGGGGACCGGTCGACTTCCGCAGCCTGCAGGTGCGCGAGTTCGGCACCATCTACGAAGGTCTGCTGGAATCCAGCCTCTCGCTCGCCGAGCAGGACCTCACCGTGGATCGGAACGGCGCGTACGTGCCCGCGAAGGACGATGACGAGGTCGTCGCGCCAGCCGGTCGCCCGTACTTCCACTCCGCCTCGGGGGAGCGCAAGGCAACCGGTTCGTACTACACGCCGAAGATCGTCGTCGACCACCTCATCGAGCGGTCGGTCGAGCCCGCGCTGAGAGCCCATCTCGACCGGATCAAGGCACTCATGGACGAGGGCAAGGAACGCCAGGCCGCCGACGCCTTCTTCGACTTCCGCGTCGCCGACCTTGCGATGGGCTCCGCGCACTTCCTGGTCGCAGCCGTCGACAAGATCGAGCGCGGCATGCGCGACTTCCTCACCGCCACCGAGGTGCCTGGCGTCCGCGCGGAACTCGCTCGCCTCGCCGAGAAGGCCCGCGAGGCGCTCGGGCAGGACACGGAGGGCGCGAAGGCAATCACCGACGGCCAGCTTCTTCGGCGTCAGGTGGCGCGTCGCTGCATCTACGGCCTCGACATCAACCCGCTCGCCGTCGAGCTGTCGCAGCTCGCGCTCTGGATTCACACCTTCGTGCCCGGCCTGCCGATGTCGAGCCTCGACCACGGCCTCGTCCTCGCCAACTCCCTCACCGGCATCGGCACCATCGACGAGGCGATGGACGCGCTGAACGCCGACGGCCTGTTCGAGCAGATCATCCGCGAGCCGCTGACGGCCGCACGCGACCTCCTCATCGACTACGCGAACGCATCGGAGGCTGACAAGTCCGAAGTCGCCGCGGGTGCCGAGATGCTCGCGAAGGCGCGAGACGCCGCCGCCCCGGCCAAGGCGATCTTTGACGTGGCCGTCGCCAAGCGCCTTGGCGTGATGATCGACGAGGCGTGGGACGCCGAGCAGTTCGTCGCCCTCGCGGCGATGCGTGAGGTGCGCGAGGCTGTCGATCCGCTCCAGCCCGCGCATATGCCGTACCTGTTCCCCGAGGTCTTCCTCCGAGAGCGGCCGGGTTTCGACGTGCTCGTCGGGAACCCGCCGTGGGAGGAACTCGTCTACGAGGAGATCAAGTTTTGGACTATCCAGTTCCCTGGTCTGAAGGGTCACCCTGCGGCGCAGCAGAAAGTACTCATTGACGAGTACCGGCACACACGTCCTGACCTCATGGCACAGATGGAGGCGGAAAAGGCTGCAGCCAACGGCCTTCGTTCCGTCCTTGCGGCTGGTCCGTATCCAGGGCTGGAACGTGGCCATGCCGATCTCTATAAGGCGTTTGCCTGGAGGTTCGTCCACCTGGCGCGACGAGACGGCAGGTTCTCGGTGGTGCTCCCTCGCACGGCAGTTTCAGCCCTCGGATCGACGGAGTGGCGGCAAGCGATCCAGCATGATGGGCACTTCGATGAGGTGGTCACACTGCTCAACACCGCTGGTTGGGTCTTCCCTGGAGTACACGGTCAGTACTCAATCGCGCTGGTTTCCGTGCAGACAGGGACCGCAGGGGAGACGGCGGTGGCCGGTCCTTATGCCAGCGCCACTGAGTTCGCATCGGTAGCTCGCGATGCTAAGGGACTCCGAGTTCGCGGCGAGACGATCAGTTCGTGGACGGCATCCGCGGCGTTCCCACAGCTCCCCAAGCCCTCTAGTCTTCCTACCTTCGTCGCCATGCGCGAGTCGCCTAGCGTTGTAGGGGATCGGCGGGATCTCGAGTTCGCTCCTGTTCAAGGTGACTTCAATCAGACCACTGATTCTGGTCTCTTCCATGTCGGTGCGACATCAGGGGAAGTACCCGTCCTCAAGGGTGCGTCGTTCGACTTATGGAACCCAGACTTCGGAGCTCCGCACGGCTACGCAGAATTGGCCGAAGTCAGGGGCAAGATCGAGGGCCGTCTGCCTCGGCAGACTCGGACTTCCTCCAGCGCGTATTTCGGGCTCGATGCGGCAGCTCTCATCGCCGAGCGTGCGCTGCCGATGGATCGAGCGCGGATCGCCTTCCGAGACATCACTAACCAGACCAACACGCGAACCACAGTGGTTGCGCTCGTCCCGCCCGGGGTCGTCCTCATCAACAGTGCCCCATTCCTTGTAAATCGCGCTGGCAGTGCGAGGTCTGAGGCGTACCTGCTTGGCGTTCTAAGTTCAATCCCGCTGGACTGGTACGCGCGGCGTTACGTGGAGCTTCACCTCAACTTCCACATCTTCAACAACCTCCCAGTTCCGACGTATCGGCCTGGCATGGCACTGACAGATCGCGTGGTGGAGTTGGCAGGCAGGCTCGCGGCCGTCGATGGGCGATACGGGCCTTGGGCCGAGGAGGTCGGCGTCGAGGTCGGTACGGCCAATGACGAGCCGACAAAGACGGAGATGATCGCGGAACTCGACGCGCTCGTGTCGCTCCTCTACGGGCTGACGCAGGAGCAGGTGGAGCACGTCTTCGCGACGTTCCATCGCGGCTGGGACTACGCCGCGCGGCTGGCGCGGGTCCTCACGTACTACGAGCAGTGGAAGGACGCGGCATGACCGAGCAGCTTCCGGTCTTTGCGACGAACCGGATCGCGCCGCCCATGACGGTGCGTGAGGAGGTGCGTCGTCTGTTCCGGGTGAACCGGGAGGCGCTTGCGGTGCCGCCGAGCGCGGCGATTGCGACGGCCTACATCAACCCGGCGGGCTTCCTGCTGCTCGCCGACGAGTTGGAGAAGCTGCCGCGCATCCGCATCCTGCTCGGGGCCGACCCGGTGCCCGATCCGCTGTTGCCGGTGGATGCCGACGCGACGCTGCAGAAGCGGCTCGATGCGGCACTGACCGATCACGTGCGCTGGCTGAAGGCGGAGCGCGACGCGCTCGGCTTCGAGCTGAAGGCCACGCAGTCGGCGAAGCGCCTCGTGGCGTGGCTGCGTGCCGCCGACGAGCGCGGTGAGCCGATTGTGGAGATCCGCCGCTATACGGGCGGGTTCCTGCACGGCAAGGCGTTCATCAGCCACCACCCGACGCATCCCGCGTATCTCGCGGGGTCGTCGAACCTGACCTACGCGGGGCTCACCCGCAACGCCGAGCTGAACGTCGGAGCGTCCGGACAACATGGCTCGACGCCGCAGGTCATCGACTGGTTCGAGGAATGCTGGGCCGACTCCGAAGCCTTCGACCTGGCCGGGCTGTACGAGCCGCTGTGGGCCGAGCACACGCCGTGGAGCGTGTTCCTGCGTATGCTGCTGGCCCGCTACGGCGAGCACCTCGACGATGAGCAGGCCGGTCCCACGCGCTTCGAGCTGACCCGGTTCCAGGCCGACGGCGTGAAGCGGATGCGACGGCGGCTGGAGGAGATCGGCGGCGTGCTCGTGGCCGACGAAGTGGGTCTTGGTAAGACCTTCCTCGCCCTCGAAGTGATCGCCGCAGCCACCGAGCAGCAGCGTCAGCGTGTGCTGGTCGCGGCTCCGGCCGCGCTAAAGGCATCGGTGTGGGACCCGGTACTCGAGCGGTACGACATCTCCCGCCGCGTCTCGGTGCACTCCTACGAAGAGATTCGCAGCCGGATGGACCCGGGGCACCCGGAGCACCTCGGGTTCTACGAGCGCGCCGAGGACGCCGCGCTGGTGATCGTGGATGAAGCGCACAACCTGCGGAACGCGGGAGCTGCGCGCTCGGAGGCGTTGGATCGGATTATCCTCGCGGGGCGGCACCCGAAGAAGGTCGTGCTGCTGACCGCGACGCCGGTGAACAACTCGCTCATCGACCTGGAGACCCTGGTCAAGTACTTCATCCGCGACGACGCGCGCTTCGCCTCCATCGGCATCCCGTCGATCCGCAAGTACATCCGCGACGCGCAGGCGCTCGACCCGGAGGCGCTGACGCCCGCGCACCTGTTCGACCTGATGGATCAGGTCGCGGTGCGACGCACCAGGAAATTCGTCAAGGACAACTACCGCGGCGAGACGATCGCCGGGCCGGGAGGCAAGAAGATCCCGATCGAGTTCCCCGATGCCGACGTGCGTCGCGTGGACTATCAGCTCGATGCGCCGGGCGAGGCGTTGGTCGATGCGGTCACCTACGCGCTCGACATCCCCGACGATGAGGCGCATGTCGCGTCGTTCAGCGTGCGCCGCAGCGACCTAGGGCGGCTCCTGCTTGCCCGGTACGTTCCCAGTAGGTATCTGAGGACCGAGGACCTGAACAAGACCGAGGTCTCGAACATGGGGCTGCTGCGCTCCGCGCTACTCAAGCGCCTCGAATCCTCCCCGACTGCGTTGGCCGGCACGCTCGGTGTGCTCATCCAGACGCACGAGGCGTTCCTCTCGGCGTTGGGGAAAGGCACGGTGCTGGTCGGTGGCGCGCTGCGGGACTATGTGAACTCCGAGTCAGAGGACCTTGACGAAATCGTCGCCGGTCTCGACGAAGACGATGAGCATCAGGCCACGCCTGCCGCGTTGTACGACGCGGAGCTGCTGGCATCGGATGTTGAGCGCGACCTCGTGCTGATCCGTCAACTCCAGTCGCTCGCTCAGGCGGCGGCGCACGACGGCGAGCCGAAGGTGGCGGCACTGCTCGCCGAGCTGGAGCGGATCGCGGCCGAGGCCGAGAAGCCCGCCGTGACGAACGCCCCCAGCGGCGACCGGCGGAAAGTCATCGTGTTCTCCACTTACGCTGACACGATCCGCGACCTGCACGAACGCCTTGTCGCTGCGCTGGACGCGGTGCCTGACGGCTCGCCACTCGCGGCGTACCGCGGCCGGGTCGCCCCCGCGGTGATCGGCGAGTTCGCCTCGGGCAAGCGCGGCGGTATCGACCAGCCCACTCGCGCGAAAGCGGTCGCCAATTTCGCGCCCCGTACTGCGGGCCAGCTCCGCGACGATGGCACTCCCATCGAGGCAGACCTCTACGACATCCTGCTGACGACCGACGTGCTCGCCGAAGGCGTGAATCTCCAACAGGCAGCGCACATCGTCAACTACGACCTGCCGTGGAACCCGATGCGCATCGTGCAGCGCCACGGCCGTGTCGACCGCATCGGCAGCCAGCACAAGTCGATCGAACTCGACGTGTTCTTCCCGGCCGAGCACCTTGACGAGTTCCTCGGGCTGGAGCAGACCCTGATCCGCAAGCTTCGGCAGGCGGATGCCGCCATCGGCGCGGGGAAGGTGCTCCCAGGGGTTTCGCACTACCCGCCGCAGGAGCACTACGACCCCGACGCGATCGTCGGCGAGATCGAGGAACTTATCGAGCAGGGTGGCGGCTCGGCTGCGGGATCGGGGGAGGAGTACCGGCGACGGCTCGCTAACGCGCTCGACGCCGACCAGGCGCTCCGCGGACGGCTCGAAGACCTGCCCTACGGTATCGGCAGCGGATTCGTGAACCCGGCCGTCGCCGGCCGCGCCTTCGTGTTCTGCATGAAGATGGGCGACACGGGCCACATCTGGTTCCGCAACGTGAACGCCGATGACGCCTGGCAGCCCATCGCCGACGAAGACGGGCGCGTCGTGGTCGACGACACCCTGATCTCGCTCGTCACGGCAGACCCCGGCGGGCCTGACAGGCCGCGCTCCCTGCCCGACGAGGCGTTCCGCGCCGCCTACGAGGCGTGGGCGCTCGCTCAGGAGGACGCGCACGACGAGTGGATGCGCTCCACCGACCCGAATGCCCTCGCCGCCGAGATTCCGGCATCCTTCCGCGACGCGCGAGAGGTCATCCTAAACAAGGGCGGCCACCTAGGCGCGGCGCAGCTCCAGACCATCAAGCGCCTCAACACCGTCCCGACCGCCAAGGCGCGGAAGGCGATGCGAGCCGCGCTGCGCACGCCGGGCAAGCCGGAGGCCGTCGTAGCCGCGATTGTCCAGGTGCTCGACGGGTTCGGCATCCAGCCTGCCGAGAAGGTCGAACCGCTCCCACCCATCGCCCTCGACGACGTGCGCCTCATCGCCTGGATGGCGGTCGAGGGGACGAAGGCGGAGTAGCGGTGTCATTGTTTGCGGGCGGCATCAACTGGCCGGAAGATTTGCAGCTTGTCTTCGTCGGGAAGGACGAGGGAGCCCGTAGCGGCAAGATCCGCGAGGCGAGCGGCAAGTACGTCGTGGACGTCGAGCCTGGGCTGTCCTTCCAGCAGGGGTGGCGGGGGATAGACAACTCGAGAGTCGCCACGACGGTCATCGGCGGGCAACCAGCGATCATGCGCGGGTGTTCGGGCGGACCTGCGTTTCACCTTTCGGAGGTCAGGATTGGATCGGACGCTCTGACACAAGAGTATGTGGCGATCCGCGCTGAGTTCGAACTCCTGCCATCGCTGTCAACGATTCGTCATGAGGATGGGGCGGCGCGAAGTGCTAGTGCTGAGATAGTGCTGCCACCGCTTGAATCGGCGAGGACGATGGCACTCCTGCTCGACGCTAGAGGCGTTGCCGAGATCAGGTCACCCAATCCTGCACCGATGGAGGAGTATGCGTCCCATCTCGCGGCGCTACAAGACCTGATCGTGTTCGCTGCCGATCAGCCTGCGGAGCGTGTCTCCCTCACCGGGGTTCTTGCGGATGGAACCGAGGTCGCGGTTCATGGCTGGACACGGTATCCGGCGTTCGAGAGTCGTGGTCGCCAGCCCGTCGAGTACCTGCTCAGGTTCGGCGCTGCGTACTTCGCAACCGTGGTCGAGGCGTGGTGGAAGATGCGGGTGGACTTCCGCCCGGTCCCGCAGATCCTTGCGGCCGTTCGATATGAGCCGGGTTTCGTGGAGAGGGAGCCTGACCCGGTTTCCCGGACACCTTCTTTGTGTTGATCATGCCGCTTGTGCGGCGGGGGTGTGAAGCCTCTCGAACTCCACGGGACTGAGATTGCCGAGCGCGGTATGCCGGCGGGTCGGGTTGTAGAACGCTTCGATCCACTCGAACATCGCGGACGCCAGCTCCGCCTTCGATGCCCAGGTCGAGCGGTCGAGGAGCTCTCGTTGCATGGTCGACCAGAACGACTCGATGAGCGCGTTGTCAACGCTGGAGGCGACGCGGCCCATCGAGCCGAGCAAGCCGGCTTGCCGAAGTCGATGGCCGAAGAGCCATGAGGTGTATTGCGCTCCTCGATCGGCGTGAACAACTGTCCCGGGCTCGGGTCGGCGTCTCCAACGGGCCATCTCCAGGGCGTCGACGACGATCTCGGCGGTGATCCGGTCCGAGATCGACCACCCGACGACGCGGCGAGAGTAGGCATCGATGACGGCGGCGCAGTAAACCCAGCCGTCCTTCGCGCGGTGCTGCGTGATGTCACAGAACCAGAGCCGGTTCGGCGCATCGGCGCCGAACCGCCGCTTCACGAGATCCTCGTGCGTCGCCGTGTCCGGCTTCCACCCTCGCCGTTTGCGACGGTGAGACACGCCGGTGAGGCCGTCGAGGCGCATCAGCCGGGCGACACGCTTCTTGCCGACGTGAACGCCGAGCCCGAGCCGCAGCTCGGCCAGCACCCGCGGCGCCCCATAGGTGCCACGCGAGTCGCGGTGAACCTTCCGGATCGTCGTCGTGAGCGCTTCGTCCGCGACCGCGCGCGGCGATAGCGGACGAGACGCCCACTCGTAGTAGCCGGACGTCGAGACGTTCAGGAACCGGCAGGCCACCGCGACGGGAACACCGTCCGCGGCGAGCTCCTGGACCAGCCGGAACCCTATTTTGGGAGCACGTTCTCCCTGGCGAAGTAGGCCGAGGCACGCTTGAGGATCTCGATCTCCATCTCGAGCACCCGGTTCCGGCGACGCAGCTCGACGAGCTCCTTGTGCTCGTCGGAGGTGACCCCGGGCTTGCGGCCGGAATCGATCGCGTCGCGGTTCATCCAGTTCCGCAGGCAGGACTCGCTGATCCCGAGATCACGAGCCGTCTGGCCAACCGGGTTCCCCTGCGCGACGAGATCCAGGGCACGACGCCGAAACTCCGGCGGGTGAGCAGCAGGCATTACGCGGACTCCTTCCGAGACGATCATCGCCTCACTCAAGGTGTCCGGAAAAGCGGGTCAGGCTCCGAGTGACGTGATCGCGCTCGCGGCTGCGCTGGAGCGATTCACAAAGCAAAAGTTCCCGCCGCCGATGTCTCCGCCTCGCCTTGACGCGCAGGAGTTCGCGGTGATCGAAGACACGCTTGAGGCGTTGCTTCCAACCCTGAGTGGGGCGCAGCGCGCGTTTGTCAACGGCATTCGGAACGATGCTCGTCGCACTCGGTATGAGGAGTACGTCGGCGCGCTCATCGAGTCCCTGCAGCCAGGGCACCTCGCGCACACGAAGATCAACCTGGCGAACTGGACGGCGGCGCTCCATTCGGCTCGGAACGATATCGCGCACGAGGGAGCGCCTAACCCGGCCAACCCCGTCCTGTTCGTCGACGCGCAGGAGTCGCGTGCACTCCGCGATGCGACCAGGGTGATCCTGAGCCTCGCGACCCTCGCTCACCTCGGCGTCCCCGATCCGGTACTGAGCCGAGCTTCTGAGCGCCTGGGCGTGCGCTACGGCGTCCGTCATGTCGACTCCGCGATCTACACGCCCTGACAGTCTCGTCGGGAGACCGACCTGATCGTTCGCGCCCGTCTCGTCTGACCTCGGAAGCCCCCTCCAGAGACCAGTACACGTCTGGCACATCGAGGCAGACCCCGCCTGACGGCGGGCTCAGGTGGCTTACCTCTCTGTCGAGAGAGGCGGTGCCGGGTGTCGGTTTCGATGCGGGTCACGGGAGCTGGGGATGGCTACAAGTACCTGCTGCGCACCGTGGCGTCCGCCGACGGCGAGCGGGCGCTCTCGACCCCGCTCACCCGCTACTACGCAGAGCAGGGCACTCCACCCGGCTGCTGGATGGGCGGCGGCCTTGC
>Ga0182749_1003076_pt1 | contig 11653 bp, 13 predicted proteins | sample eDN3rd37CKraftMG_FD_128875 | JGI IMG/M metagenome (GOLD analysis project Ga0182749, IMG submission 128875) | Enriched Miracle-Growth compost microbial communities from Emeryville, California, USA - eDNA 3rd pass 37_C Kraft MG (version 2) (version 2) ...
ACCGAGACGTTCCCGAGGCTCGACGTCACCGGGCGGCTGTTCGAGATCGACCGCGATCGTTTCACTTCGGCCGGCGGCACCGCGTCGCTGGACATGACCCACTATCTGATCGCCCAGGCCCACGGCGTCGACCTCGCCAACCAGGTCGCGGAGCAGTTCCTCCACTCCCGGCCGCGCCAGGGTCATGCGCCGCAGCGGATGGATCTGCGCGAGCGGCTCGGCGTCAGCCATCCGAAGCTGCTGGCCGCGATCGCCGAGATCGAAGCCAATCTGGCGGAGCCGCTGCCGCGCGCGGCGCTGGCCCGGGCCGCCGGGCTTTCGACCCGGCAGCTGGAACGGCTGTTCCGGATCTATCTGAACTGCACCCCGTCCCAGTACTATCTCGAGGCGCGGCTGAAACACGCGCAGATCCTGCTGGCGCAGACCTCGATGCCGATCCTGGAGGTGGCGGTGGCCTGCGGCTTCGCCTCGGCCTCGCATTTCGCCAAATGCTACCGGTCGCTGTTCAACCACTCGCCGCGGGCGGAACGGGCGCCGCGGCCGGTCGGGCCGACGCAGGTGATGGGCCAGCGCCGGGCCTGGTGAGCGCTGCTACGCTCCCGCCTCGGCCCGGTCCAGGATCTCGGCCAGGGCGGCAGGCAGGGTGCGGCTCAGCACCATCACCTGCAGCCGCAGGAGGGCAGCAACGGTCATCGCATCGGTGATCCGCCCGTCCGCGACCATCGCGAAGGCCTCCGCCAGAGGCACCGTCCGCACCGCCAGATCCTCCGTCTCCTCAGGCGAGGCCTCGCCCTGGGTCAGGCCATGGGCGAGAAACAGATGGGCGACCTCGGTCGAGACGCTGTTCGACAGATGCATGGTCAGGAGGTCGTGCCAATGCGCCGCCTCCAGGCCCGTTTCCTCGCGCAGCTCGCGCTGGGCGGAAAGGATCGGGGGCATTCGCGGGTCGCCTCCGCCCTCCGGGATCTCCCAGCTGTAGAGTGCCGGAGCATAGCGATACTGCCCGACCAGGGTGACGCAGCCGCGATCGTCGATCGGCACCACGCCGATCGCCAGGTTCTTGTAGGTCACCACGCCGTAGATTCCGGGCGTGCCCGCCGGGGTCAGAACATCGTGCTCGTCGACCTTGATCCAGGGATTCTCATAGACCGGCTTGACTCTGAGCGTGGTCCAGCGGTTCAGACCGCCGGTGCCGTCGGCGCCGTCACCACTCGCCACGGACGTCCTCCACCAACCGCTCCAGGCGGCTCAGATCGGCGACGTGCAGATGGTCCGCCGCCCGGACGACGATGCCCGACCGGGCCAGATCGCCCAGCACCCGCGCCACGGTCTCTCGGGTGGTGCTGACCCGGCTGGCGATGTCGGAATGCACCGGGATCGGCCGGATCACCGCGGTGCCGTCCGGCTGCGCCCCGGGCAGGGCCAGGCGCAACAGCTCGGCATGCACCCGGTTGTTGGCGCCCACCGTGCTCAGCTCCATGATCCGCTCATTGGCGCGGCGGACCACGCCGACCAGATGCACCATGACGGCCAGCGCCAGCGCCGGGTTCTCGGTCACGGCGCTGCGGAACACGGCGGTGGGCAAGGCGGCGACGGTCGCATCGGTCAACGCCATGACATTGGCGGAGCGCGGCGCCCGGTCGAGAGCCGACAGCTCGCCGAAGCTGGCCCCGGCCGAGAGGTCGTCGAAGGTGATCTCGCGGCCCGAGGCCGAATAAATCACCACCCGGACCTTGCCCTCGACCAGAAAATACACGTGGTCAGGGTCGTCGTTGCGGTCGATGATCTGCTCGTGGGGAGCGAAGCGCTGCCAGCGGCATTGCTTCTGCAGCTCGGCGCGCAGCGCGGCCGGCGCGACCGCGAGAAGATCGATCCCATCGAGAGAGCGGGCGTCGTTGGCAGGCACAGAGGCGTCTCGTTCTTGAGGCGCGCCAGAATAGGGCGGGCGGGCGGCGCCCGCCAGACCGATCTGCGGTCGTCAACCCGGTCGCTGGAAGGCGGGACGCAGCGGGTGCGGCGCACCGATCCGGCGCAGCCAGCCACGGGCCGGCACCTCGATCCGGCGATGAAGCAGGATCGACAGCGGGAGCAGCGCTGCGACCATCAGGGCGATGACCCCCAGTGACTGCAACGCAGAGAAGCCGGCATCCTGCATTTCGTGCCCGGTGACGAGACGCCAGCCCAGATGCACGCTGTCGAGCAACAGGATCTGTGCGAGATAGACGGCATAGGAGATCTCGCCGAGGAAGACCATCGGCCGCGTGCCCAGTGCCCGGCCCACGCGTGCCGTGTTCTGCGCCAGGCACAGGATCAGCAGGCCGAACAGCGGCACGACGAAAACGCCGCGCGTGTTCAGGTGCATGGCGGCAATGATCGCGGCGGCGGTGGCCAGGGCCGCCGTGTCGGTTGCCATCCACCGCGGCGCGCCGTCCCCCCAGACGCGGTAGAGGACCACCCCGCCGATGAATCCCAGGAAGCAGCGCGGCACGCCCCAGTCGCTGGTCAGGTCGAGGTCGTGCTGCGGTCCGGCGGAGAGAAGGGCGAATCCGGCCAGGGTCGCGATGTAGAGCAGAAGCAGCCCGGCCGGACGCAGTCGGACGATGAGCGGTACCAGCAAGGGAAAGGCGAGGCCGACGATCCATTCGGCGCTGATCGACCAGGACGGGCCGTTCCAGGTGATGGTGTCGTAGATGCCGGCGGCATTCAGCAGCAACAGGCTGCCCGGCAGGCTGCCGAGGGTGTGGCTGCCGCCGAAGGCGTCGAGGCCGGAGCGATCGACTGTCAGCTTCACCAGCTCCAGCAGCACGAAGCCGCCCAGGATCGCAAGATGCAGCGGATACAACCGCGCCAGGCGGGCGAGCAGGAACGGTCCCAGCGTCGCCGATGAGGGGCCATCGACGAAGCTGCGCCCATAGACATGCATCAGGATGAAGCCGCTGAGCGCGAAGAACAGGTCGACGAAGAGGTAGCTCTTGCCGACGAAGAAGGTCGTCTCGGTCAGGTGCAGGTTCGGGAAGGACCCGACCGAATAGTGGAACAGGACGACGCAGAGCGCGGCGATGCCGCGCAGCGCGGTGAGGGCGGGGAAGTATTGCTGCCGGCTGCGGAGGGATGCCTCGGCCATGACTCCTGAATGCAGTTGTTGAAGGCGCCTGAAGGACCGAACCATCCGGTCGGCGGATCGTTCCCCGGCCTGCGGCGTCCCGCCTCAGAGACCGTTTGAAAATACGCTGGCGAGAGTCGGCTGCGGTGGCTTCGAGAACCGGAGCGCAGCGCACGCTTGTGCGTGAGCACCAGAAGGGCAGAAACCGCCGTCAGACGGCCGCGCCAGTAGCATTTCCAAACGGTCTCTCACCTTCGTCCGGCAAGGGCGCCCTCCTCGACGCTGATGCGGTGGCGCAGCAGCAGGGCGTTGGCGAGCGAGAACACGACGGCGATCGCCCAGGCGTCGAAGGCCAGGGGCAGCACCGCGATCTCTGCCGCCACGACCAGGTAGTTCGGATGCCGCACCCAACGGTAGGGGCCGCGGCGCACCAGCGGCGCGCCGGGCAGGCTCAGCACCCGCGTGGTCCAGTATGGTCCCAGCGTCGCCACCACCCACACCCGCGCTGCCTGCAGCAGCAGGAACAGGGCCAGGACCGGCCAGGACGGGACACGGTCGGCCGGGATCAGCAGGAACACCGCCAGCAGCCAGGCGCCGTGCAGCAGGATGAACAGCGGATAGTGCCGAGCGCCGCTCTCGGCTGCGCCGCGGGCACGAAGCCGGGCCTCGTTCCGGCGGGCATAGGCCAGCTCGCCCAGGCGCTGTGCCGCCACCAGCAGCGCCACCCCTTGCGCCCAGCCCAGCATCAGCCGCAATCCAGCACGGCGAAGCCGGCGCAGAAGCCGGGTCCCAGCGCACTCAGCAGCCAGCGCCCGGCCATGCTGCGGCGCTTCTCGGCCAGCACGAACAGCACGGTGACCGCCGACATGTTGCCGTAGCGGCGCAGCACCGCCCGCTCGGCCGCCATCGCTGCCTCCGGCAGTTCGAAGGCATCGCGCAGCGCCTCCACCACCTTCGTGCCGCCGGGATGGAACACGAAGCCCGACAGGTCGCCGAGACCGAGCCCATGGCGGGCCAGGAAGTCCTCCACCGCCGGCCGCATGTCGTTGCGCACCAATGCCGGGATGTCGCGCGAGAAGATCACGCCCAGCCCGTCCGTTTCGACCGACCATCCCATCACGTCCAGCGTGCCGGGCCAGCGATGTTCGCCGGTCGGGCCCAGGGCCGGAAGGCCGTCTTCCGGCCGGATCAGCACCGCCGCGGCGCCGTCGCCGAACAACGCGGTGGCGACGACGTTGCTCTTGGTCAGGTCGCCGCGCCGGAAGGTCGGGCCGCACAGTTCCACCACCAGCAGCAGCACTATACCGTTCAGCGCGCGCGACAGAGCGGTGGCGCGGGCCAGGCCCAGGACGCCGCCGGCGCAGCCGAGGCCGAAGATCGGCAGGCGCACCGTGTCCGGCCGGAATGGCAGCCGCTCCATCAGCCGGGCGTCGAGGCTGGGCGTGGCGATCCCGGTCGAGCAGATGGTGACGATCGCGTCGACCTCGCCGGCGCTGATGCCGGCCTCGTCCAGGCAGCGCCTTGCCGCGTCCTCCAGCAGGTTCAGCGCCGTGTCCAGGAACACCGTGCTGCGGTCGTGCCAGTCGTGCGGGGCGAAATACCAGTCCAGCGGCACGGCCGATCGGCGGGTATCGATCCCGGCGGCGTCATAGATCGGCGCCATGCGTTCGAACAGCTCCGGCCGCGCCGAGAAGACACGCCGGGCGCCGTCTCGCGCTTCTGCCTGGGTGATCACATGATCGGGGACAGCCGTCGCCAACCCCGCAAGCCTTGGCATCCTGGTCCTCTCCGCGGGAAGGTGCCCGCACAGCCGATGTCAGCAAGACATATCGCGGACTGTTCGGCCGGGATGTGACTTGGGTATCATGCGACGGCCAGCCACGGTTGGGGCGGCAGATCAGGATGCTGCCGGGCCAGCTATCCGGCGTGGCCGCAGCGCCGCTGCAGCGAGCACGGCGGCGGCAAGGCAAGCGGCGGCTGCGCCGGTGGCCAGAGGCGAGAAGCCGGCGGCAGCGTAGCCGATCCCGGCCAGGCCGGTGCCGGTGAGGGTGCCGAGATAGGTGACGGCGCTGTTCAATCCCAGTACGGCGCCCCGTGCCTCGGGCTTGGCCCGGGACAGCAGCAGCACCAGAATGTTCAGCCCGAAATGGTTGGCGAAGCCCCACAGCCCGGTTAGCGCGGCGATCGCGGCGAAGCTGTGCGTAGCGGGCGACATCAGCGCATAAATCGCCGCCACCGCCAGCAGCACCATCGGGAACAGCCGCCGCGGTCCCAGCCGGTCGACCAGCCCGTCGCCCAAGCTGGCGGCGCCGAAGCCGATGCCATAGGTCAGCACGATCACCCCGGCCTGGCCGGCGGTGAGGCCGAGTTCGGCCCGCACATAGTCGCCGATGAAGGCATAGACGCCGTAGAACGACGCCATGAATCCGAGGCAGATCGCCAGCAGTGCCGGCACGCCGGGATAGGCGAGAGGGGCGATCAGGGCGGCGAGTCCGGGCCTGTCGCCCCGGCTGCGCGACCGCGGCGCCGGCAGCCGGGCGATGCCGAGCAGCGCCATCACGGCCAGGCTGGCCAACACCAGGAAGACGGCGCGCCAGCCCAGCGTCTCGGCGACCAGGGCGGCGGTCGGCACCCCGGCGACCAGTGAGATTGACCAGCCGGTCAGCACCCGGCCCAGCACCCGCGACTCCCGGCCCGGTGGCGCGATGGTGGTGGCCAGGGTGTAGATCGAGGGCAGGACCACCCCGGCGCCGAGCCCGGCCAGCGCCTGGGCCGCGGCCAGCATCAGCCAATGCATGGCGAAGGCGGAGAGCAGCGTCGCCGCCGCCAGCCCGATCATGCCGCCCAGCAGCGCCCGGCGCGGACCGATGCGGTCGATCTGTGGCGCCAGCAGGAAGGCCGACAGCGCGGTGGCCCCGCCATAGGCGGCGATGGCGCGCGACACGGCCACCGGCGTGGCCGCCATTGCCGCAGCGACATCGCCCAGGATCGGGCTCAGCACCAGCGAGTTCGAGCCGACCACGGCGATGCCTGCGGTCAGGATCGCGGTCTGCAGCGAGACGGCGCTCTGATCTTGATGGTATTCGGGCATGAGATGATAATCGCCGAACCGGGTTCGGTGATGAAGGGCGATTCTCATGGTCATCGAAAATACGAAAGCGGTTCGACGCCGGCCCGCCGAGGCCCCCTCCGTCGACACCGTCGACCGAAAGCTGTTAGGGCTGCTCGCGGCCGACGCGACGCTGAGCTATGCCGAGCTCGGCCGGGCGCTGAACCTGTCGCCGCCGGCGGTGCATGAGCGGGTAAAGCGGCTAAAGCGCGACGGCGTGATCAAGGCCACGGTCGCGGCGCTGGACGGACGCAAGCTCGGCAAGCCGATCCTGGCCTTCATCCACGTCAACACGACCGGCTGGGGCAAGACCCCGGAGATGCTCGACCTCTCGAAGCTGCCGGATGTGGAGGAGATCCACACCGTCACCGGCGACACCTGCGTCCTGCTGAAGGTGCGGACCCAGGATGCCCAGGGGCTGGAGGACCTGTTGCGGGTGATCTACGACATCCCCGGCGTCCAGGGCACCCGCAGCTATATCGTCCTCAGCTCGCATCTGGAGCGCGGGGCACTGCCGTCTGATTAGGGGACGGGCGCTGCCTCCACCGAATGCGCCGGCCGCAGGCGGCACTCGGCGAGCCGGTCCAGCTCGTCCAGCGCGGCGGCATGGTGCTGGCCCCAGTCGCACAGCGCGCGCAGCACCGGCTCCAGGCTGAGCCCCAGCGGCGTGGCCGAGTAATCCACCCGCGGCGGCACTTGGCGGAAGATCTCGCGGTGCACCAGCCCGTGTTCCTCCATCTCGCGCAGCTGCTGGATCAGGACCTTCTGGCTGATCTCGGGCAGCGCCCGCCGCAGCTGCGACAGCCGCCGCGGGCCATCGAACAGGTGGTACAGGATGACCGCCTTCCAGCGGCCGCCGATCACCTTGAAGGCGCGTTCCACCGGCAGCACCGGCAGCCGCTTGATCGTCTCGGCCATGGTCACCTTCCGGTCAGTATGGAACGAAACGGTGTGTAGAGCACCGGGCGGCATACTGGCAAAAGGCGCCTCACGCTGTCCAACGCCAGGTGAGGCCATGAAAGCCGTCCAGTTCAGCCGCTTCGGCGGGCCCGAGGTGCTCGAGATCGTTGAATTGCCGACGCCGCAGCCCGGTCCCGGCGAGGCGCTGGTCCGGGTGCGGGCCGCCGGAGTGAATTATTTCGAGACGCTGCTGCGCCGGAACCTTTATGCGGCCACACCCGAACTGCCGATGGTGCCCGGTGTCGAGGTGGCGGGAGAGATCGAGGCGGTCGGGGAGGGCGTTGATCGCAGGTTGCATGGTGCGCGGGTGGCTGTGCCGATGTTCGCGATCGGCCGCCCCACCGGCGGCTATGCCGAATACGTCGCTGTGGATGCCGCCACCGTGGTGCCGCTGCCCGACGACCTGTCCTTCGAGCATGCCGCGGCTCTGCTGGTGCAGGGTCTGTCGGCGCTGCATCTGGTTCGGCGGAGCCCGCCGCACGGCCGGACGGTGCTGGTCACCGCCGCGGCCGGCGGTCTCGGGTCGCTCCTGCTGCAGCTGGCGCGGCGCGCCGGCGCGAGGCGGATCATTGCCGTGGCCGGAGGGCAGGAGAAGCTGGATGCGGCCCGCGCTCTCGGGGCGGATTTCGGCGTCGACTATCGCGAGCCCGGCTGGACCGTCCGGGTCCAGGAGGCCACCGGCGGGCCGGGGGCTGATATCGTCTACGACACCGTCGGCGGCGCCGTGACCCGAGCCTGCCTCGAAGCCTTGGCGCCGACCGGCGAGCTTGTCTTCGGTGCGCTCGGCCGGTTCGAGCTCACGGCCATCGAGCTGGAGGGGATGATCATCCGGAACCAGTCGCTGAAGGGCTTCGCTCTGTTGCCGCTGCTGACGCCTGAAAACCTGCGGGCCGATCTGGCGGAGCTGTTCGCCCTGGTCGCCGCGGGCTCGCCGGCTGTCACTGTGGGTGGACGCTATCCCTTGGACAAGGCCGCCGAGGCGCACCGGGCGCTGGAGGATCGCCAGAGCATCGGCAAGGTCGTCCTGGTACCGTAGGAGCGTTGCTCGGTTGCTTCACATGCTGAGTGCAATTTGCAACCGGTTGTGGTTCAATCCTTCTGCTTGCAATGCGCGAGCAGAAGGAGCGATCCGCATGAGCAGCGAGCCGCGATCCGGCTGCCCGATCAATCTCACCCTCGAGGCCCTGGGCGACCGCTGGAGCCTGCTGGTGATCCGCGACATCATGTTCGGCGACCGGCGGCATTTCCGCGAGCTGCTGACGCAGTCGGAGGAGGGGATCGCCTCCAACATCCTGGCCGACCGGCTGAAGCGGCTGACCGAGGCCGGGCTCCTGACCCGCGCCGACGACGACAGCCACAAGCAGAAGGCGATCTACAGCCTGACCGAGAAGGCGATCCAGCTGGTGCCGCTGCTGGCCCATATGGGCGCCTGGGGCCGCCGGCACCTGCCGGCCACCCGCGACCTGTCGATCCGCGCCCAGCTGCTGGAGGAGGGCGGGCCGGCACTGTGGGAGGAGTTCATGGACGATCTGCGCAGCGCCCATCTGGGCCACCCGCGCCGGCGCAGCGGGTCCACCGTGGCCGAACGACTGCGCGAGGCCTTCCTGGCGGTCCGCGCCGCGGGTTGATCGGGCCACAAAATTTTTCGAGGCCGTGTCGGAACCCAGGCCGGGGGGCCGTCCTTGGGGGCATCAAACGCTCAAATCGGGAGATCCCCCATGATCGCCACCCCTGCCTCCGATCGCGAGCTCGTCCTGACCCGTCTGATCGACGCGCCGCGCGAGAAGCTGTTCCGCGCCTGGACCGAGCCCGAGCTGATGAAGCAATGGTTCACGCCGCGGCCCTGGACCACCCCGGTGATCGAGGTCGACCTGCGTCCTGGCGGGGCCAACCTGATCGTGATGCGCGGCCCGGACGGCACCGAGTTCCCGAACCGCGGCGTCTATCTCGAGATCGTCAAGAACGAGCGCCTGGTCTTCACCGACGCGTACACCAAGGCCTGGGAGCCTTCGGAGAAGCCATTCTTCACCGGCATCATCACCTTCGAGGACGAGGGCGGGAAGACCCGCTACACCGCCCGCGCGGTGCACTGGACCGTCGCCGACCGCGAGGCGCATGAGAAGATGGGCTTCCACGAAGGCTGGGGAAAGTGCGCCGACCAACTGGCGGAACTCGTCGCCAAGATTTGACGAGGTACGGGGCACCGCTGTGCCCCGCCTCGAAACACCGAACCGTCATGGCGAGGCGCAGCGCCGCGGCTATCCAGAGATCGAGCGGCTGGATCGCCACGTCGCTTCGCTCCTCGCGATGACGAGGAGGTGACGTCCGGTGCCGATCAGCCGGCCGTGGCCTTGCTGCGGTAGTGGTAGCGGTACAGCTCGGTGCGGAAGCCGAGCGACGTATAAAGCGCCAGGGCCGGCGCATTGTCGGCCACCACCTGCAGGCAGGCGCCGCCGGCGCCCTGGGTCAGGGCCCAATCCATCAGATGGCCGACGGTCCGGGCCCCGTAGCCGCGCCGGCGATGCTCGGGATGGGTCTCGACGGATTCCAGCACCAGCAGCCGGTCGTGAATGACGCCGTACGCCTTGGCCACCACCTGGCCGTCGATTCGGCAGGCGGCGAAGGCCTTCGGCAGGACGATGCTGTCAACCATCGCGCCGAAGATCGGGTCGGCCTGGGCCGACCGCAGCGCGAGCCAGTCCTCGTCCGGCCGGTTCGACAGCTCGATCCAGGCGCAATCCCGCGGCCGGTGGTCGGCCAGCTCCGCCAGCAGCGTTACGGTCTCGCCTTCGGCGGCATAACCCGCGCGCTCCAGCGGCCCGTCCATGCCCGCGGCGATCGACGGCACCCGGAACCGGGACGGCTGGCCGAGGCTGCGATAGATCTCCTCCGCCGTGGCGATGATGCCGCTGGGGTCGCGCGGGCCGCCGCGCAGCGGGTTGACCGAGTTGGTTCGGCGCGTGGCGCCGCCGGAAGCGCGCAGCAGCCAGCCGCGCAGCAGCACCTGCCGCGGCGACGGCCAGGCGTTCTGGCAGGCTTCTTCCACTCTCCAGGCGATATCGTCGGCGGACATGGACGCGGACCCCGAAACGGAAAGGGCCGGACGGCTGTCCGGCCCTCTCTCTATGTAGCGACGATTCAGTGGCGCGGCAGCAGCTTCTGCACCTCGTCGGCGGCGTCGGCCAGGGCTTCCTCCGGCGTCGCGCTCTGCTCCACCACGCGGGACAGGTTGTCGACGATGGTCTGGGTCACCTTCACGCCGTTGCTGCCGGGGAAGGCATACCAGGGCCGCATCTTGCCCATCTGCTCCAGCCCGGCCTTGAACAGCGGGTTCTTCTGGTAGAAGTCGCCGAGATAGTCGGGCGACTTGGCCGCCAGCTCGTTGTTCGGGACGTAGCCGGTGCCCGGCACCACCACGGAGGCGCCGTAGGGGCCGGCGGCGAATTTGATGAATTCCCACGCCGCCTGCTGCTTGGCCGGGTCGCGGGTCAGCATCACCGCGGCGTTGCCGCCGGTCGGCAGCTGGCCCTTGGCCGGATCCAGGAGCGGGATCGGCGCCGTCCGCAACTCGAACTTGTCGCCGACATTCTTGATGGTGTTGCGCAGGGCGCCGGTGGTCTGGAACTCCAGCCCGACCTTGCCGGCGACGAAGGCTTGCTCGCCCGCCGACTTGGTGAAGACCGGCATGCCGCCTTCGGTCACCATGCGCTGCACCAGGGTGAAGGCGGCCAGCCCCTCCTGCCCGTCGAAGGCGACCTTCTTCTCGTCCGGCGACAGCATCTCGCCGCCGGCACCGAACAGGAGGGCGCTGAACATCCAGTCGTCGCCCTGCCAGCGGAAGTCGATGCCGTCGACGCCGTCGCCCAGCGCCTTGATCTTGGCGCCCAGGGCCAGCACCTCGTCCCAGGTCTTGGGCGGATTGTCCGGATCGCCTCCGGCTTTCCGCACCAGGTCGGCGTTGTAGTACATGATCGGGTTCGAGGTGGCGAAGGCCAGCCCGGCCTGTTGACCGCCGAACTGGGCCAAGCCCAGGATGTGGTCGCTGAAGCCCTGCTCGGCCATATGGCCGTCCTTCTCGATGAAGGGCTTGAGGTCGACCGAGACGCCGCGTTCCGCCACCACCCGAAGCCGGTTCAGACCGATGAAGGTGATGTCCGGCATCTCCGACGTGCCGGCCTGGCGCAGGATCTGCTGCAGCCCGTCCTCATAGGTCGGCGAGGGGCTGGCGAAGACGATCTTGATGTCCGGATGCTCGGCCATGAACTTGTGCGAGATCGTGTCCATCACGTCCTTGAAGAAGCCCGGCATCGGATAGTGGACGGTCAGGGTGGTCTCGGCCTGCGCGGCGCCGGCAGCCAGCCCCGCCGCCAGAGCCACGCCCGCCAGCGCGGTTCGGATCAGTTTCACGGATTGCCCCTTTCTGAAAAAACGCGACCGGGTCAGCCCTTCAGCCCGGTCAGGGTGATGCCTTCGATGAAGCG
>Ga0182749_1003079_pt1 | contig 11649 bp, 9 predicted proteins | sample eDN3rd37CKraftMG_FD_128875 | JGI IMG/M metagenome (GOLD analysis project Ga0182749, IMG submission 128875) | Enriched Miracle-Growth compost microbial communities from Emeryville, California, USA - eDNA 3rd pass 37_C Kraft MG (version 2) (version 2) ...
CGCTGGCTTTCCCTGCGATGTCCCAAAGAGCGATGTCGATACCGCTGATCGCCTCCAGATAGAAGCCGGCCTGATGCCCGCGCACGCGCATGCCAGCATACATCTTTTCCCAGAGGACGGTCGTCTCGAGTGGGTCGGTGCCGATCAAGAGCGGCGCAAGCAGCGCCTCCACGATCTGCCGCGTGGCCCTGGCGGCGACCGGAGCCTTGGCTTCGCCATAACCGACGACGCCTTCATCCGTCGTGATCCTCACGATGACTGTATCGATCGTCTTGGAATAGATGAAGCGGCGGCGTTGCTCGACCGGGTAATGCGCTGAAAGATCACGCAGGCCCGCATGTTGCCGCCCCCAGGCGCGGGCGCCCCAGTAAACCTCGGAGGTGGTAGGTGGCGCCTCTATCGCGAATGCCTCGACGGAAACGATCTTCATTGCTGACACACCATGAGCAGAAGGGGACCTTGGCCCCAGGGAAAGATGCCGAACGGGCGGGTGGCGTACATGGTGCGCTCGCCCACGGGCGTGGCGTCGGTGACGTTCTGCAAGCCACCATCCGGTGTCACTTTCGACAGCACGCCAGCATAGGCGCGTTCCGCCATCTCAGCCGCGCCGAAGGGGAGGTCGCAGCCGGCGGTCACCGCTCGTCGCACCCCAGTGGCGACTATCGCTGCCAGCGTCGATTCGGCATAGGTGGCCGGATCATCGACGATCGTATGCCACAGCCCGTCTTCGCGCTGACGGCGCATAAGCCCGCCCAGCAATTCTCGAATCCTTTGCAGGATCTCCACGCGGGCCGGATGACGCAGAGGCAGTAACGCAAGGGTCTCCACCATCCCGAGCAGTGCCCAGCCATTGCCGCGCGCCCATATTTGGCCGTTCGGGCCGCAGGTTTCCTCATAACCGTGCCGGAAAAGCCCGGATTTCTCCTGCAACAGCCTGGCATAGGCGAGAAGTTCGGCGCAAGCTTCGTCATAGATGCTCTCGTCCCCCGTCACCGCCGCGAGATGCGCGAGGAAGGGCGGGCCAATATCCATCGAATCGACCCAGATTTGGGCGCGCCATCCGGGAACGTGGGCGCGGGGCATGCGCGCGCCGGCGCTGTTTTTCGGGAATGTCCAATGCAGGATCGCCAACGACTTTGCCGCATCGAGAAAGGCCGCGTCCTCGAGCTTCTCATGCAGCGTCAGGAAAATGCGGCCAGGCGCTGCATGGTCCTCGGGCACCTTGCCGACGCCACGGCCTAGGCTTGCGCGCGCCAGCCCGTGCACGAATCCGAAGAAATCCCGGCGGCCGGTGACCTCCGCCGCTGCCATCAGGCCTTCTAGCAAAATGGCCTCGCCGAAGCCCCAGCTGCGAAAGGGCCATCCCATGCTGCGCTCAGCGATCTGGACGATGAATCTCCGGTCGATTGCCGCATTCGGCACGGTTTCCGCACTGCCTTTCGACACCCGCCATTTCCTCCAACGGGGTGATCCATAATATGGACATCTATTTCCTTATGTGGAACTATATCCCGCTGCTTTCAGGCGTCAAGTTCTGTGTATGAAACCGCCTGGATTTCAGAACAGTATGCTTCACAGGAGCAAATGGCTTTATGGGAGAACTCCTCCTCCGTGGCGCAAGGATCGTGGATCCGGCGAGCGGCCTCAACGTCGTTTCCGACGTGCTTTTTTCTGGTGGCCGGGTTGCCCGGGTTGGTGAGAATCTCCATGCACCTCCCGATGCGGCCGTACATGACCTCTCCGGCCTGATTATCGTGCCTGGCCTTATCGACCTCCACACCCATGTGTATTGGGGCGGTACCTCGCTCGGTATTGATGCTGAAGATTTTGCGCGGCTGTCCGGGGTTACAACGTCCGTCGATGCAGGCTCCGCCGGGCCAGGCAATTTCGCGGGCTTTCGCAGCCATATCATCGAGAGGTCGGAGGTCCGTATCCTGGCCTTCCTGCATGTGGCGTTTCCGGGAATCTTTGCTTTCAGCGAGCGCGGAACGCTGTTTCCCGAAAGCTCTGATCCGAGGCTGATGGCGCCTGAGGAAGCGCTCGCGGTCATCAATGGCAACCGCGACGTAATTGTCGGCGTCAAGGTGCGCATCGGGCCAAGCGCTTCCGGCCAGCAGGGAATGGCGCCGCTGCGCATCGCCTGCGACGTCGCCCGCCGCGCCGGCCTGCCCGTTATGGTGCATGTCGAGGCCCCGCCACCGAGCGTGGAGGACATCCTGGCTGAGCTGCAGGCGGGCGATATCCTCACGCATTCCTTTCGTCCGGCGCCCAATGCGGTGGTGCGGGATGGCAAGGTGTTACCGGCCGTGCTCGAAGCTCGCAAGCGGGGGGTTTTCTTCGACATCGGCCATGGCAAGGGTTCGTTCTCCTTCGACGCGGCGCGTACACTGCTTGAAGCCGGCTTTGCGCCGGACGCTATCTCGTCGGATATCCATGTGTCGTCGGTCAAAGGGCCAGCTTACGACCAGCTGACGACGCTGTCGAAATTTCTCTGCCTGGGAATGCCCTTTGCGGACGTCATCGCGGCTTCTACCGTGAATCCGGCCCGCATCATCCGCCGTCCGGATATTGGCTCGCTCAGAGCCGGCTCCGTGGGTGATGCGACCATCCTTGCCGTAGAGGAGGGGACCTTCGACTATATCGATTCCCGCGGCCAGCACCTTGAGGGCAAGCAGCGGATCGCGCTTGCCGGGGTGGTCATCGGTGGCCGATGGTGGCACACGGCCGGGCGCCTCGCATCGAGCATGGAAGGTGCCATATGAGAAGCAAACAATCTGGGACCGAACGCCGCGCTGCAACGTCCCGCAAATCGGCGCGCGCCTCGGCAGCGATTCCGCCGACCGATACGGACGAACATGTCGTGCAGGGCGCGCAGGCCTTGCAACGCGGGCTCGCTCTCCTCGACCTTATCGCAGAATCGCCCGTTGCACTGCGCTTCAGCGAGATCGCTGACCGCGCCGGGCTGTCCAAGGGCACCGTGCACCGGATGCTGACGGCGCTTACGGAGGCGCGGCTGATCGCCTACGATGCGGACGAGCAGACCTACAGGCTCGGTGTGCGTCTCTTTGAGATGGCGCACAGGGTCTGGGATACCTTCGATTTGCGCGGCGCGGCCGAACCAGAACTGACGCGCGTTTCGGCAGCGGTAGGCGAGACGGTGCGCCTTGCCATCCTTGATGGTAAGGAGGTGCTCTATATCGACCAGCGCGAGACGGCACAGCCGATCCGCCTCGGTAACGGCGTTGGTAGCCGGGCAGCCGTCCATGCAAGCTCGGCTGGCAAGGCAATTCTTGCACATCTGCCGCCGGCAGCCCGTCACCAATTGATCACGCAACTTGATCTTACGCGCGTCACCCCAAACACGATCACCAATCGCGAAGTGCTCCTTCGGGAGTTGGACCTCATAAAGGCGCGCGGCTACGCCATCTCGATCTCCGAGCAGACAGAGGGCGCTTCCTCCGTCGCGGTACCCGTGCTCGACCACCGCTCGGAACCGCTCGGAGCGATAGCGCTAATCGGTCCGACCTACCGGCTCCCGCCCCAACGGTTGCACAGCTTGGGGCCGGACCTGATCGCGGCCGCTCGGCGGGTCTCGGTCAATGGCGGACAGATCGCCATGTCCATTGGTGTGACCAAGCCCTTCGCTTTGCCCTCGCCCCAAGTGCGATGCGCAGTCCCAGCGACGGCCTTCCTTGGTAAATCGCCTCTCTGGCTTGGTGACACCGGCCGGCTGCTCTGGGTCGATATATTGGCCCCGTCTATCCACCTGTCGGATCCTGCGACCGGCGCCGATCAAGATCTGCCGCTCGGCGACATCGCGGGCGCCATCGCACCGCGTAGCCGCGGCGGCTTCATTGCGGCGATCCAAAACGGCTTCAGGGCGCTCGACCTCGACGGGCCGCGCCTGTCGCCAATCGGCCCCGATGCAGTCGATCAACCGGGCATGCGCCTCAATGAGGGACGTTGCGACAGCGCAGGGCGCATGTGGATAGGCAGCGTGGCGCTGGATTCCACCCCCGGCGCGGGTGGCCTCTGGCGCTTCGATCCCGATGGACGGGTAACGTTGATGGAACGCGGGTTCCATGTGGCCAACGGCCTCGGCTGGAGCCCCGACGAGCGGCGTTTCTATTTCACTGACAGCAATACCCGAACCGTCTACGTCTACGACTTCGATTCCAAGACGGGAAGGATCTCGCACCGCCGCCCCTTCGTGACCGTGCCGGAAGAGCGCGGCAAGCCCGACGGGCTGGCCGTCGACACCAAGGGCTATGTCTGGGTGGCCCTGTGGGACGGTTGGGCGCTCGGCCGCTATACGCCCAACGGCGCGCTCGACCGCTTAGTACCACTACCAGTGCCCCGGCCGGTCAGCATCGCCTTCGGCGGAAAAGACCTGAGGACGCTCTTCGTCACCACCGCGCGCGTGCGGCTCTCGGCCCAGCAGATCGCTGACGCCCCGTTGTCAGGCAGCATTCTCGCGCTCCCAGTGACGACACCGGGGCTGCCGGCTAATTCTTTCGGCGGGTGACGGTCCTTGACGTGCTCCACATGGAAGGTATTATCCACATAAGAAAACTCTTATCCACGATATGGACAGAAAGTGATAGCGACGCAGCTTCAAGGCATCTTTCCGGTCCTCCCGACCCCTTTCCGGCAGGATGGGTCGATCGATCCCGAGGCCATGAGGCGCGTGGTACGCTTCGCGTTGGACTGCGATGTTGCCGGTGTCGTCTTCCCGGGCTTTGCCAGCGAAGTGGAATCGCTGAAGCGGGAGGAACGTGCACTTCTGCTGCGAACGGTGGCTGACCAGGTTTCCGGGCGCGTCCCGATCATCGCCGGCGCCAGTGCCGACAGCGCGGAAGCCGCCGTCGGTCATGCACGTGCGGCGATGGATTGCGGAATTGACACGGTCATGATCCAGGCTCCAAAGAGCGTCGGCACCGCTGCTGATGAGGTCGGCGCATTTTTCGGCGCGATCACCAAGGCGCTGCCAAGTTTAACTATTTTGCTGCAGAATGCGCCGGCGCCGCGTGGCTCGGATCTTAGCCCTGCGACGATGCTGGAGATCGTGCGCCGCAACCCAGCGATCCGATACGTCAAGGAGGAGACCTTGCCCTCCGGTGCCGCGGTTACTGCGCTTCTTGGTGGAGCGGTCGCTCATCTTGCCGGCGTGATGGGCGGCGGCGGCGCCCGGTACGTGATCGAGGAATACCGGCGCGGAGCGTGCGGCGCTATGCCAGCCCTGGAGCTGGCCGATGCACATGTCACGCTCGACCGGGCTTGGCGCTCCGGCCACACGGAACGCGCCCGCGACATTTATATGCGTACTCTGCCGCTTCTGCTGATCCAGGCGAATTTTCGCATGCGATTCACCAAATATGTGCTGATGCGGCGCGGCGTTCTCGACAATATGGTGGTGCGGTCACCTGTGCCGGCCTGGGATGCCACGGATATCGCAGAGATCGACTTCTGGCTTGATCTCACCCGCGATCTTCTGCCGGTCCGCGCGCCCACTCTTTCCGAGGCCAACCAATGAGCGGCGGTCGCGTCCGCAGCGTTGAAACCTTTATCATCACGCTGCCGCGTGACACGCCCTATCTTGGCGACCTTCGCCCCGGCGAGGAAGTGAATTCACAGGGCTACTTCGTCCGCCAGGGAAACCGGACCGTCTATTCGGTGTCCGACCGCACTGTGATTGTCAGGGTTATGACCGAGGACGGCATCGAAGGCTGGGGCGAGACTTATGGCCTTGCCGCACCGCGCGCTACGGTGGAGATCATCAAAAACCTGCTGGCGGAGTTCGTGATCGGGCGCGATCCGCTCGACGCCCCCGCAATCCATGACGATCTCTATGATCTCATGCGCGTGCGCGGTTACACCGGCGGCTTTTATCTCGATGCCTTGGCTGCGCTCGACATCGCCCTGTGGGATGCAGCCGGGAAGACCGCCGGCCTCCCGGTTGCCAAGCTGGTCGGCGGCGGCGCAAGACGCAGCACCATTCCGGCTTATGTGTCGGGCCTGCCGAAGCCGACGCGCGCGGAGCGTGCGTCCTTGGCGAAGGAATGGCAGGGGAGGGGTTATTCGGCCTTCAAGTTCGCCTCTCCGGTTGCCGAGGATGGGATCGCTGCGGAGATGGGGAGCCTGCGGGAAGCGCTCGGGCCTGCTGCGCGCATCGCTTGCGACATGCATTGGACACACAGCGCGGATGAGGCGATATCGCTCATTCGTCGGATGGAGCAGCATGATCTGTGGTTTGCGGAAGCTCCTGTTCGCACGGAGGACCTTGACGGGCTCGCCCGTGTCGCCCGATCCGTGAGCAGTGCAATCGCGGTCGGCGAGGAGTGGCGCACTGTCTTCGATGCAGCGCAGCGCGTCGGCAGGGAAGCCTGCGCCATCGTCCAGCCGGAGATCGGGCATACCGGCATTACCGAGTTCATGCGCATAGGTCTCTATGCGCAGGCGCATCATCTAAGGGTGATGCCGCACGCCACGATCGGGCTTGGGATCTTCCTCGCAGCGAGTCTGCAGGCAAGCGCTGCGCTCGGCGCGGTTGTATGCCACGAATTCCAGCATTCGATCTTCGAGCCGAACCGGCGTTATTTGACAGGCGACATGGATTGCCAGGGCGGCCACTACGTCGTTCCGACCGGGACGGGTCTGGGCGTCGAACCATCGGAGGAAGCACGCCGCCTCTTCCTGGCGGTTTGATAAATGGGAGGTAATCATGCTGAAAACGATAAGAAATCTGGCGTTCGCAGCGGGTATCGGCTGCATCGCATGGGGAGTTGCAGCGCCGGCAGCCGCCGACACAACGCTCAAATTCGTCTCCTGGCAAAAGGACGAGCCGGGCGTGATGGACTGGTGGGCAAACCTCATCAGCAAATTCGAAAGCGCTCATCCGGGTGTCACCGTTGAATGGACCAAGGTGGCGCGCTCATCCTTTGCCGACACAATGACGACGCTGTTCGCCGGCGGCACGCCGCCCGACATCGTGCATCTGGCGGCCTTCGAGTTCCAGCAGTTCGCCGACAATGGCTGGTTGGAGGATCTCAGCCCCTATATTGAATCGGCCAATCTCGACCTGCAGGGATGGACCGGGCAAAGCGCGTGTGAGTACCAGGGCCAGACGGTTTGCATCATGCTGCTCTATACGGGCTATGTGATGGCCTACAATGAGGCGCTCTTCAATGAGGCCGGTGTCAAGCTGCCGACCAACTGGGATGAATATCTCGCCGCGCTGAAGCAGCTCACCAAGGACACCAATGGTGACGGCATTTCCGACCAGTTCGGCACCGGGCATGATACGGCCGGGGGCGGCTCGCAATATGTCACCGAGATGATGAACTACCTGCTCGATACAGGCGCGCGCTTCACAGACCAGGATGGCAAAGTCACCATCGGCACGCCCGAGATGATCGAGGGCCTGTCACGCTGGAAGCAGGTCGTCACCGCCGGTCTTACGCCCCGTGACATGCAATCGGCGGATATCCGCCAGCTCTTTGCCGACGGCCGCATCGCGATCAGGCTCGACGGGCCGCAGATCTGGCCAATCATGTCGGCCAGCGCTAACGCCGACAAGCTGAAGCTTGCGCCGGTGCCCTTCGAGGCGCCCGTCGGAGGTGGCTCCAACGTGTTGGCGATGGCAACCGACATCCCCGACGAGAATAAGAAGCTCGTTTGGGAGTTCATCGCGCTTGCGGCGTCCGACGAGATGCAATCGGCCTATGCGGCCGCGGTATCCTCCCCGGCACCGAGCCCGCGTGCGGACATGAGCGAGGCGCGCGCCAAGGTGCCGCCCTTCGACATCATCGCCAATGCGGCGAAAAGGGCTTCCGAGGCGGGTATCGACCGGCTGCCCAAGGGACTCGAGATCCAGTTTAACGAGTTCGCCAAGATGATGAAGGAAGAGACTCAGCGGATGATCATCGAGGACCTGGATCCGCAGCAGGTGGCCGCCACCATGCAGCAAAAGGCCGAGGACATTCAGGGTCAATAGCCCGCACAAGTCGGAGTGCCGGCCGGGGCGCCCCTAATTCTTATGGATCGCAGGCATATGGCGATGCCGGGACGCAATACGCTGGTCATAATGGCCGACGAGCACAGCCGAAAGGTGCTTGGCTGCTATGGCAATGAACTGGTTCGGACGCCAAACCTCGACCGGCTGGCCGCGGAAGGTGCGGTTTTCGAAAGCGCCTATTGCAACAGCCCGATCTGCGTGCCGAGTCGGGCGAGCTTCATTACCGGCCGTTATGCGCATGAGATCGGAAGCTGGGACAACGCTTTCCCTTACGAAGGGCGGCCTGAGGGCTGGGCCCATCGCATCACCGCCGTCGGCCGGATCTGCGATTCCATCGGCAAGCTTCATTTCCGCAAGCCGGGCGGCAACGGCTTTCGCAACGAAATCATGCCGCTCCATGTCGTGAAGGGCAGGGGCGACGTGCAGGGTCTGCTTCGGCGCAACCCGCCCCAGCGCGCAGCGATCCGGAGGCTGGCTGAAGATGCGGGCGAGGGTGCGTCGTCCTACCACCAGTATGACATGGACATCCGCGATGCCGCGTGCCGCTGGATCGAGGAACACAGGAACGAGGACGAGCCCTGGTGTCTTTTCGTTTCCTTCGTCTGTCCGCACTTTCCGTTGCGCGCGCCCGCCGAGTTCTTCCGATTATATGATCCTGCCGCTCTGCCAATCCCGGCACTGAGGGGGCCGGGACATGAGCCGGCCCATCCGGTTATCCGAAGGCTGCGCGAGATTCAAAACTACGATGATTATTTCCGCGACGACGATCACATACGTGTCGCGCTCGCGGCTTATTACGGCATGGTCACCTTCGTCGACCGCAATGTGGGCATGGTGCTGGAGACGCTAGATGCCGCAGGCCTAGGCGCGAGCACCAATGTCATCTATACGAGCGATCATGGCGACAATCTGGGTACGCGCAATCTCTGGAGCAAATGCACCATGTATGAGGAGGCGGCGGGCGTGCCCCTCATCATACGCAGTCCTGATGTTCCGGGCGGTGTACGGGTGAAAACCCCGGTCTCGCTGGTCGACGGCTACCGCACGATCCTGGATTCGGTGGGCGCAGAGGCTGACTCGTCTGTATGCGGCAGTTCGCTTCTTGACATCGCGCGTGGTGCCGAGCCGGACCGTAGCGTCTTCTGTGAATATCACGCCATCGGCTCCGTCACCGGCATCTTCATGGTGCGCTTTGGCGACTATAAATATATCTACCACGAGGGCTATCCGGCGCAGCTGTTCTATCTTGCCGCCGATCCCGCTGAGGCCGACGATCTAGCGGCCGATCCGCGTTATGCGGACGTCTGTGCCGTGGGCGAGCGGCTGTTGCGGCAGGTCTGCGATCCGCGGTGCGTAACGAAAATGGCCTTCCAGGCGCAGGAGGCGCGCATCGCGGAACTGGGCGGTGAGGAGGCGATCTTGGCAGGTGAGGCTTTCGGCTACACGCCGCCGCCGGAGCGCGCTGGGTTCGGAGGTGCCGGCTGATGCGCCTCCTCCCGAGCCTGGGCCTTGCGCGGCCGAGCCGCCGCCACTGGCTCGGCTACATGCTTCTGGCCCCCGCCGTACTGCTGATGTTGGCCTTCGTCGCCTATCCGCTATTCGTTTCGCTCGACATCTCATTTCAGAACGTGAACATGGTCCGCTTCGACCAGCCGCGGCGACCTTTCACCACAGCCAATTACGAGAGACTATTCGCCTCCCCCGATTTCTGGAACGCCGTTATCGTAACGTTCAAGCTCGTCGCGGTCGTGACCACCTGTTGCTTTGCACTCGGTCTCACCACGGCGCTTTTGGTGAACAACTCCTTCAAGGGCCGGCCGATCGCTCGGCTTCTGGTGGCGCTGCCCTGGGCCATTCCCGAGATCATCGCCGTCGTTATCTTCGCGTGGCTCTTCGATTCCTCCTTCGGCCTGGTGAACTGGCTCTTGATCCAGCTCAACGTGGCGGGCCAGCCGATCAACTGGTTCTCGAAACCGGGCGCCGCCTTCGCCGCCGTTTCGGTGGTGATGATCTGGAAGGGATATCCCTTCGTATCGATCATGGCACTGGCCGGGCTGCAGTCGATCCCGGAAGATTTCTACAACGCCGCCAAGGTCGATGGCGCCAATGCCTGGCAACGCTTCGCCTACATAACCATTCCGTCGCTCATGCCCATACTCGGAGTCAGCATGATTCTGACCATGCTTTGGGTGTTCCGCGATTTCTCCATCATCTACACACTCACCGGCGGTGGGCCGCTGGGTTCCACGGAGACCCTGTCGATCATGACCTACGAACAGGCCTTCGGCTTCTTCAAGATGGGCTATGCGTCAGCCGTCGGCATATTGACGCTGGTGATTTGCGTGGTTGCCAGCCGGCTCATGCTGCGCCGTGCACCGGATTCGCTGTGATGACGCGCCGCCGGTTCCGTCGTTTTGCTCTGTATGCCGCGGTGATCCTCACCTGTGCCTTCCTCGTGTTTCCGATCTACTGGCTGTTCATCACCGCATTGTCTCCACCGGACACGCTCAGAGCCCTGCCGCCGCGGCTTTGGCCGGAGGCGCCGCGCTGGGGTGTCTTCAGAGAGGTCCTGACGGAGCGCCCGATCCTGCTCTGGCTCCGCAATTCGGTGCTGGCGGCGCTCGGGGCCGTCGTGCTGTCGCTCGCCGTATCAATACCCGCCGGCTATGCGCTGTCGCGCTTCCGCATGCGCGGGGGGCAATCGCTCGGCCTGGTGATCCTGACGGCCAAAATGCTGCCCGCCACGCTGCTGGTCATCCCGCTGTTCGTGATCTTCCGCAGCATGGACCTGATCGGCAGCCTCTGGTCCGTTATTCTGGCGCATGCGACGTTGATCGTGCCCTTTAGTACCTGGATGCTGAAAGGATATTTCGACACGATCCCGCAGGAACTCGAGCAGGCGGCGATGGTCGACGGCTGCTCGCCGGTCGGTGCTATGGTTCGCGTTATCCTGCCGGTGGCCGCACCCGGGCTGGCGGCAACCGCGCTCTACGGTTTCGTCCTCTCCTGGGCGGATTATGCATATGCTCGGACCTTCCTCACCAATGCCCAGTCCAACTGGACGGTCAATCTCGGGATCACGACGATGCGGGGTGAATATATCAACAACTGGGCGAGCATCTCTGCCGCCTGCGTGCTGGCGACTATTCCCGTGCTTTTTATCTATCTGTTCCTGGAGCGGTACTTGGTTGGTGGCATGACAGCCGGGGCGGAGAAATAGGCATGGCTGATATCAGCATCGAACATGTCCGCAAGGCATACGGCGCGGTTACCGTGCTGCATGATTTCGACCTCCATATCGAGGATGGCGAGTTTGTCGTATTCGTGGGGCCGTCGGGCTGCGGCAAGTCCACTATGCTCAAGATTATCGCAGGTCTCGAGGATGCAACCGAGGGCCGCATCCTCATCGGCGGCAGCGACGTGACGGACAGGCCGCCTGGCGAGCGCGACATCGCCATGGTGTTCCAGAACTACGCGCTTTATCCGCACTTGACGGTGGGCGGCAACATGGGCTTCGGCCTTAAGATGCGCGGAGCGCCCACCGCAGAGATCAAGCGGCGGGTGAACGAAGCGGCGGCGCTGCTTGGTGTAGACCATCTCCTCGACCGGCGCCCGCGCGCGCTCTCCGGCGGCCA
>Ga0182749_1003080_pt1 | contig 11648 bp, 9 predicted proteins | sample eDN3rd37CKraftMG_FD_128875 | JGI IMG/M metagenome (GOLD analysis project Ga0182749, IMG submission 128875) | Enriched Miracle-Growth compost microbial communities from Emeryville, California, USA - eDNA 3rd pass 37_C Kraft MG (version 2) (version 2) ...
ATCGGCGCCACGGCGAGCGCGTGCGGCGACAGGTCGAAGCCGGCGAGCATGTTGACCTTCTCGCGCAGCACCAGCTCCTCGGCGAGCTGCTTGGCCTTGTCCGGGCCGGCGCTGGCGCTGTCGCGGGTGACGAGCTGGACGTCGATGTCCTCGCCCTTGGGCCCCTTCACGGTCTTGCCGTTGATCGCCTGGTAGGCCCTGAAGGCGTTCTCGAACTGCGGGCCCCAGGTGGCGAAGGCGCCGCTGTAGTCGGCGATCAGCCCGATCTTGAACACGTCGGCGGCGGCGGCCGGCGTCGCGAGCGGCGCGAGGGCCAGCGCCGCGACGGCGGCCAGGCCCGGCAATCGTGTGGCGGAATAGCCCATCTCGAAGGTCCTCCCTGAATGGCGGCCTGCTGTTCTTGATAAAGGACCGGCGGCAGGCGTCCGTCGCGGCCCATGCGGCTCTTTTTACCACGTTGCGGGCGCCGCGGAAGCGGACTGTGGCCGCCGGCCGCCGGGACGGCGCTCCAAAAACGGCTGTGCCCGGAGCGGCATTTGCCGTCCGGGCACAGCATCAGGGCGCGAGGTCCGCCGCGGCGGCGGGCGGGGTCGGCTATTTCTTGGCCGGGTTGTCCTGCTTCCACGGGTCCTTGACCATGGGGATGGTGGCGATGTCGACGTTGGCGAGCTCGCCGTCCACCTTCCGGACCTCGCGGATATACATGTTCTGGACGATGTCGCGCTCCGCCGGGTCGATCATGAACGTGCCGCGCGGGCTCTGGAACGTCTTGCCGGTCATCGAGGCGATGTATTTCAGGCCGTCGGCGTGGGCGCCGTTCTCGTGCAGCGCGAGATAGATCAGCTTGATGCCGTCCCAGGCTGCGACCGAGGCCACCTCGGTCGGCGCCTTGGGACCGTACATCTTGTGGATCTGGTCGCGCATCTCGACGTTCTCGGGGAACGTGTTGGTCTCGGTGTAGTGGTTGACCGAGTAGGAGCCGATCACGTCGTCGCTGAAGTTCGGCAGGTAGGTCGGATCGAACTCGCCGTTGCCGAGGAACTTGATGCCGGCGGCCTTGAGCCCGCGCTCCAGGAACGCCTTCACCAGCGCGATCGACGGCGAGCCGCCGGGCTGGAAGCTGTAGAAGGCGTCGGGCTTGGCCTCCAGCACCTTCTCCATGTAGGAGGCGAAGTTGGTCTCCTGGATCGGGGTGCGCGCGCTGCCGACGATGGCGCCGCCGCTCTCCTTGAACACCTTCTGGAAATAGGCCTCGGCGTCGTAGCCGGGGGCGTAGTCGCTGACCACGGTGTAGATGCGCTTGTAGCCCTGCTGCGCGGCCCACTTGGCCATCGAGGCGCTCCACTGCGGCAGCGTGTAGCTCGTCCGCACGAAATAGGGCGAGGCGCGGGTGATGGAGGCGGTCGCCGCGTTCATGATCACCGTGGGAATCTTGACCTCGCTGATGATCGGCGCCACGGCGAGCGCGTGCGGCGACAGGTCGAAGCCGGCGAGCATGTTGACCTTCTCGCGCAGCACCAGCTCCTCGGCGAGCTGCTTGGCCTTGTCCGGGCCGGCGCTGCCCACGTCGCGGGGGACGAGCTGAACCTCGATGTCCTCGCCCTTGGGGCCCTTCACGGTCTTGCCGTTGATCGCCTGGTAGGCGGCGATGGCGTGCTCGAACTGCGGGCCCCAGGTGGCGAAGGCGCCGGTGTAGTCGGCGATCAGCCCGATCTTGAACACCTCGGCGGCGGACGCGCCGCCGGCCATGGACGACAGCGCCGCGGCCGCGACGGCGGCCAGGGCGCGCTTGAGAACGCAATGCGAGCGGGCTGACGGGATCATTCTCGGTTTCCTCCCTGGTGCGGGTGCCGGCTCTCTAGCACTTCCGGGAGGACGGTTGAAGGCGCGAATCCGCGCCGGACTACACGTCCACGCTGGCGGCGAGCGCGTTGTCCTGGATGAACTCGCGGCGCGGCTCGACCACGTCGCCCATCAGCTTGGTGAAGATGTCGTCGGCCTCGTCGACCTCCTTGACCTTCACCTGGAGGAGCGAGCGCGCGTTGACGTCGAGCGTCGTCTCCCAGAGCTGCTCCGGGTTCATCTCGCCGAGGCCCTTGTAGCGCTGCATGGTGATGCCCTTGCGGCCGGCGGCGGTGACCGCCTCGAACAGGTCGAGCGGGCCGAAGATCGGCGTCTCCTCGCCCTTGCGGCGCAGCGTGCCGGGCCGATGGTAGACCGCCTGCAGCGAGGCGGCGTACTCGTCGAGCTTGCGCGCGTCGGCGGAGCCGAGCAGCGCCTGGTCGATGACCGCCACGTCCTTGACGCCGCGCACCGTTCGCTCGAAGGCGAAGCCGACGCCTTCGGCGAAGCTGCCGGACCAGCCGCGCTCGGTCTCCTCGGCGAGCACGTCGAGGCGGCGCGCGATATAGGGCGCGGCGGCGGCGGCCTTCTCCGGGTCGCCGAAAATCTCCGGGCTGAGCACGCCGAGGATCGCGGCCTGCTCGACGACCCTGCGGTTGTAGCGGGTGTGCAGCCCGTTGATGAGGCCGCGCACGGCGCGCGCCTCCTCGACCAGGCGGCGCAGGTCGGTGCCGGCGCGCTCCTCGCCGGAGGCGAGCTTGAGCACGGCCTCGTCGGTGCCGGCGTCGATCAGGTAGTCCTCGAGCGCGCGCTCGTCCTTGAGGTACTGCTCGGACTTGCCGCGCGCCACCTTGTAGAGCGGCGGCTGGGCGATGAAGACGTGGCCGCGGTCGATCAGCTCGCGCATCTGGCGATAGAGGAACGTCAGCAGCAGCGTGCGGATATGGGCGCCGTCCACGTCGGCGTCCGTCATGATGATGATCTTGTGGTAGCGCAGCTTCTCGACGTTGAACTCGTCGCTGATGCCGGTGCCGAGCGCGGTGATGAGCGTGCCGATCTCCTGGCTGGAGAGCATCTTGTCCATGCGCACGCGCTCGACGTTGAGGATCTTGCCGCGCAGCGGCAGCACGGCCTGGAACTCGCGGTTCCTGCCCTGCTTGGCGGAGCCGCCGGCGCTGTCGCCCTCGACGATGAACAGCTCGGACTTGGCCGGGTCGCGCTCCTGGCAGTCGGCGAGCTTGCCGGGCAGCGAGGCGATGCCGAGCGCGCTCTTGCGCGTCATCTCGCGCGCCTTGCGCGCGGCTTCGCGCGCCGCCGCGGCCTGGATCACCTTGCCGACGATCACCTTGGCCTCGGCGGGATGCTCCTCGAGCCAGGCGTTGAGCGCCTCGTTGATGACGCCCTCGACCACCGGCCGCACCTCAGAGGAGACGAGCTTGTCCTTGGTCTGCGAGGAGAACTTCGGGTCCGGCACCTTGACCGAGAGGACGGCGGTGAGGCCCTCGCGGCAGTCGTCGCCGGTGAGCGCCACCTTCTCCTTGCGCGAGGCGCCGCCGCGCTCGGCGTAGCTCGTGACCTGGCGCGTCAGCGCGCCGCGGAAGCCGGCGAGATGGGTGCCGCCGTCGCGCTGCGGGATATTGTTGGTGAAGCACAGCACGGACTCGTGGTAGCCGTCGTTCCACCACAGCGCGCATTCGACGCCGATGCCGTCGCGCTCGGCGCGGACCATGATCGGCTGGGGAATGAGCGAGGTCTTGTTGCGGTCGAGGTATTTGACGAAGGCCTCGACGCCGCCCTCGTAGGTCATCTCCTCGCGCTTCTCGACCGCGTGGCGCCGGTCCGCGAGCACGATGCGCACGCCGGAATTGAGGAACGCGAGCTCGCGCAGGCGGTGCTCCAGCGTCGCCCAGTCGAACTCTGTCATGGTGAAGGTGGCCGGCGACGGCAGGAACGTGACCTCGGTGCCGCGCCTGCCCTCGGCATCGCCCACGGCCCGGAGCGGGGCCACCGCCTCGCCGTCGCGGAACTCGACGAAGTGCTCCCTGCCGTCGCGCCAGATGGTGAGCTTGAGCCAGGTCGAGAGCGCGTTGACCACGGACACGCCGACGCCGTGCAGGCCGCCGGAGACCTTGTAGGAGTTCTGGTCGAACTTACCGCCGGCGTGGAGCTGGGTCATGATGACCTCGGCCGCCGAGACGCCCTCCTCCTTGTGGATGTCGGTGGGGATGCCGCGGCCGTTGTCGCGCACGGTGCAGGAGCCGTCCGGGTTGAGCGTCACCACGACTTCCGACGCATAGCCCGCCAGCGCCTCGTCGATGGCGTTGTCGACCACCTCGTAGACCATGTGGTGCAGGCCCGAGCCGTCGTCGGTGTCGCCGATATACATGCCCGGCCGCTTGCGGACGGCGTCGAGACCCTTGAGGACCTTGATCGATTCCGCGCCGTAGTCGGAGGGCGCGGCAGTGGTTTGGCGGGCGGCTTCGGCCATGCGGATGCTTTTTGCGAATCGCTCTGGAAGGGGGCGATGAACGAAGGATTTTTGTGACACGAAATATGGGCATCGTATAGGGTAAAAAGAAGGGGCATAAGCCCCTGTCGCGGCATATCTTTTTGCGGCTGCGCGAGGGCTCGTCCGGGGCCGCTGCGCGCCCCGCCCGGAGGGCCGGTTCAGGCCGCGGCGCGGCGCCGGAAGGCGGCTCTGCGGCCGAACATCCGCCTGAGGTCCGCGGCCGGCATCGGGCGGCTGAACAGGTAGCCCTGCATCTCGTCGCAGCCCAGCGCGCGGACCTCGCTGAGCTGGTGCTCGGTCTCCACGCCCTCCGCGACGGTGGCCATGGCGAGGCTGTCGGCGAGCCCGGTGATGGCGCGGACGATGCTCGCGGATTCCGCGCCCTCGTCGAGCCCGACGATGAAGCTGCGGTCGATCTTGATCTTGTCGAACGGGAAGCTGCGCAGGTAGCTCAGCGACGAATAGCCGGTGCCGAAATCGTCGAGCGCGATCTGCGCGCCGAGGTCGCGCAGCCGGTGCAGCGTGTCGACCAGCGCGTCGGTCTTGCTCATCAGCACCGCCTCGGTGATCTCGAAAATCAGATTCTGCGGCTTGAGCCGCGTGGCCGCCAGCGCGTTCAGCACCGTGGTCACGATGCTGCCGTCGGCGAGCTGGGTCGGCGACAGGTTGACGGCGACCTTGATGTGGTCGGGCCAGGCCGCGGCGTCGGCGAAGGCGCGGCGGATCACCCAGTCCCCCAGCGGCACGATGAGCCCGATCTCCTCGGCGATGGGGACGAACTCGCCCGGCCCGACGAGGCCCCGTTCCGGGTGGCGCCAGCGCAGCAGCGCCTCGCAGGAGGTCACGGCGTCGGTCGCGAGATCGACCACCGGCTGGTAGTGCAGCTCGAACTCGCCGTTCGGCAGGGCCTCGCGCAGCGCGAGCTCCAGCGAGCGGCGCTTCTGCATCCGCGCGTCCATGTCCGGCTCGAACAGCCGGAAGGCGCCGCGGCCCTCGGCCTTGGCGCGATAGAGCGCGAGGTCGGCGTGCTTCATCAGCGTCGCCGGCTCCCGGCCGTCCGCCGGCGCGAGCGCGATGCCGATGGAAGCGTCCACCACGGCGATATGGCCGTTGAGGTTGTAGGGCGCGGCGATGGTGTCGCGGATGCGCCGCGCCAGGGCGGCGGCTTCGCCGGGCTCGGCGATGCCGATCTGCACCACGGCGAACTCGTCGCCGCCGACGCGCGCCACCAGCTCGTTCTCGCGCACGTTGCGGCGCAGCCGGTCGGCCACCAGCAGCAGCAGCTCGTCGCCGACCGGGTGGCCGAGCGTGTCGTTGACGGTCTTGAAGTGGTCGAGGTCGATGTAATGGACGGCGAGGCCGCGGCCGGGTTCGAGCCGCTTCAGCGCCCGCTCGATCCATTCGCCCAGCAGCACGCGGTTGGGAAGGTCGGTGAGCGCGTCGTGGTGCGCCATGTGCACGATCTTCCGCTCGACCCGGCGCCGCTCGGTGATGTCCTCGTGGGTGGTGACCCAGCCACAGCCGGGGATGGCGCGGCGGGAGATGCTGATGGTCCGCCCGTCCGGCAGGTCGGAGATGTGGCTGGCCACGTCGCCCATGGCCAGCGCGTTCAGCGCCGCCTCCATGCGGCGCTGCGGATCGCCCGAGAAGGTTCCGACCGCCAGGCGGTGGCGCAGGATGTCGATGAGCCGGGTGCCCCGCGCCGCGTGCTCCGGCTTCAGCCGGTACATATCGATGTAGCGCCGGTTGCAGATGACGAGGTCGCCCCTGGCGTCGAAGGTGGCGAGGCCCTGCGGCAGGTTGTTGATCGCGGCCTCGAAGCGCTCGTTCTGGGCCCTCAGCTCGGCCTCGCGCTGGTGCAGCTCCTGGGTGCGTTCCGCCACGGCGCGCTCGAGGTCGCGGTTGAGCCGGTCGAGCTCCTCGATCATCGGCGCGATCGAGCGGTCGGTCCGCCGGCGGTCGCTGTCGGCCTGCTCCAGGGCCGCGCTGACGAGATCGCCGAGCCGGGCGATGTCCACCTCGCCGTTCGGCCGCGTCGCCTTGGCAAGCTGCTTGGCGAAGAGCTGGTGCACGATCAGGCCGCCTCGCGCAGCGTCGTGACGGTCACGTCGTCGGCGCGGCCGAAATGGAGAACGAGGCCGGCCTGCCCGTGCGCGGCGCCGGCCTGCGACCAGCCCGCCGCCATCCACAACACCTGCGTCGCGCCCATTCGAAATATCTCCGCGTGGCCGCCGCCAACGAACACACTTCGCGTCGAACGAGCACAGCAATACACGCGTTCGATAAACAATCTGTTAGATCAGCCGCAGGTTGCAACCGCGAAAATTGTCTGCACCCCGTTCAGGATTTGTTGTTGCTGATCCGCTCGGCGCGGCCGGGCTCCACGGCGATCACCTGGGCCCGCGCGGCGATGTCGGCGAAAGCCGCGGGGTCGGCGCCGGTCATCCATACCTGCGTACCCAGCCCGGCCAGGGCATCGAACAGCGCGGCGCGGCGGTTCGGGTCGAGATGCGCCACCACCTCGTCGAGCAGCATCACCGGCGCGATGCCGGCCATCTCGGCGACCAGCGACGCATGGGCGAGCACGAGGCCGATCAGCAGCGCCTTCTGCTCGCCGGTGGAGGCGTCGCGCGCGGGGATGCCCTTGGGCGCGTAGACGACCCGGAGGTCGGTGACGTGCGGGCCTTCCGTGGTGCGGCCCGCGGCGGCGTCGCGGGCGCGGTTCTCCCGGAGCACGGCGCGGTAGCGGTCCTCCACGTCCACGGCGGCGTGGGAGGCGACCAGGCTGTCCATCCAGCCCTCGAGCATGATGAGCGCGGAGGGGAACAGCGGGTCGCGGCGCGCGGCGAGCGCGGCCGAGAGCCGGTTGACGGCCTCGGCGCGGGCGGCGGCCACGGCCACGGCGAGCTCGGCGGTCTCGTGCTCGACGGCGTCGAGCCAGTGCGGGTCCGGGCGCGGGCCTTCGAGCAGGCGGTTGCGGGAGCGCAGCGCGCGCTCCAGCGCGTTGACGCGCGCGCCGTGCTCGGCGTCGACGGCGCCGACCAGCCGGTCGAGGAAGCGCCGGCGCTCGGAGGCCGGGCCGGCGAACAGCCCGTCCATGGCCGGGACGAGCCACAGGATGCGCAGGTGGTCGGCGAACGCCGCGGCCGGGACCGGCTCGCGGTCGACGCGGTACTGGCGCGACACCGCCTCGCCCGCCGCCGGCGCGGCGATGCCGGTGCCGAGCGTGGCGAGGCCGAGCGCGCCCTCGACCTCGGCGGAGACCGCCCAGGAACCGTTGCCTTCGCCGTTGCCTTCGCCGTCGCCTTCCGCGAACGCCACCTCGTCGAGCGTGGCGTAGCGCAGGCCGCGGCCCGGCGCGAGGAACGACACCGCCTCCAGCATGTTGGTCTTGCCGGCGCCATTCGGCCCGGTGAGCACCACCGGGCCGTCGTCGAGCGACACCGCGGCCGCGCGGTAGCTGCGGAAGTTCGTCAGCGTCAGGCGGGTGATGCGGGCGGCAACGGCCACGGCGGCCTATTCGTCCTCGAACGGCAGGCCGATGTAGTTCTCGACCACCGTGGTCTGCGCCGCGCGGGACGTGGCGAGGTAGTCGAGCTCGGCGAGCTGGATCTGGCGCTCGAACGGCGTGTGCTCGGGAAAGCGGTGCAGCGTCGCGGTCATGTACATGGAGAACCGCACCGTCTTCCAGACGCGGCGCAGGCAGACCTGCGAGTAGCGGTCGAGCCGCTCCGTCGCGCCGGTGCGGTAGAACTCGACGATGGCGCGGGAGAGCACGCGCACGTCGGCGACCGCGAGGTTCAATCCCTTGGCGCCGGTCGGCGGCACGATGTGCGCGGCGTCGCCGGCGAGAAAGAGCCGGCCGTACTGCATCGGCGAGGCGACGAAGGAATGCAGCGGCGCGACGTTCTTCTGGAAAATCTCGCCCTCGACGATCTCGCCCCGCGCGGTGTCGTCCATGCGCCTGTGCAGCTCGTCCCAGAACCGCGCGTCGGACCAGTCGTCCGGGTTCTCGTCCACCGCCACCTGGAGATAGTGCCGCGACACTTTGGGCGAGCGGCGGCTGCACAGGGCGAAGCCGCGCTCGTTGTTGGAATAGGTCATCTCCTTGATCGGCGGCGAGTGCGACAGGACGCCGAGCCAGGCGAAGGAATAGATGCGCTCGTATTCGGTGAGCACGCCGGCGGGGATCGCCGCGCGGCTGACGCCGTGGAAGCCGTCGCAGCCGGCGACGACGTCGCACTCCAGCGTCTGCTCGCTGCCCTGGTGGCGGAAGCGGATCGCGGGCTTGGCGGTGCCGATGCCCTCGATCGCCAGCGCCTCGGCCTCGAACATGAGCGGCGCGCCCTGCGCGAGCCGCGCCGCGATCAGGTCCTTCACCACCTCCTGCTGGGCGTAGATGGTGACGTGGCGCCCGGCGCCGAGGCTCGCGAAGTCCATGTGGATCAGCCGGCCCGAGAAGCGGACGTCGAGCGCGAGGTCCGACATCGCCTCGCGCTCCATGCGCGCGTGAAGGCCGAGCTCGCGCATCACGTCCACGGTGCCGGATTCGAGCACGCCGGCGCGCACCCGATCCTCCACGTAGGCGCGGCTGCGGCTCTCCAGCACCACGCTGTCGATGCCGGCGCGGGCGAGCAGGTGCGCGAGGAAGAGGCCGGCCGGACCGGCCCCGATGATCCCGACCTGTGTTCTCATGGGACGCTCAATGCCCCGGCAGGACGAGGAATTTCGGCGACGCCGGCAGCGTGTCGCGCGACAGCACCACCGAGGGCGTATCGTGGAACTCGACCGGATACTTGTCGCGCACGCGCGCGAGGAAGCGGTCGAGCGTGCTGCGGCTGAAATAGTGCATCGGGATCATCAGCGGCGCCTTGATGGATTCGAGCACTTCTACCATGCCTTCGAGGTCGAGGGTGAAGGCCCCGTCCACCGGCATCAGCACCACGTCCACGTGGCCCATGTCGTCGAGCTGCCGCTGGGTCAGGGTGTGGTGCAGGTGGCCGAGGTGGGCGATGCACAGGCTGCCGATCTCGAAGATGAAGATCGAGTTGCCGTTGGGGATGGTGCCGCCGCTCCAGTCGCGGATGTTGGTGGAGACGCTGCGCACCCGCACGTCCTTGTAGGTCACGTCCCAGTTGGCCGGGCCGCCGTCGTCGCGCCAGCCGCGCAGCACGGACCTGATCGCCGGGTCGGGGTGGTCGGTGTAGTGCGTCAGATGGGCGTGATTCATGGTGGCGATGTCGGGCACGACCGGCGGACGCACGAAGTCGTTGTAGTCGGTGGCGATCCGCACCAGTTGCGGGCTCTCGATCAGGAAGGTGGCGTGGCCGACGAAGGTGAGGCGCACCTGGTCGTCGCCGAGCGCGGCGAGCCGCAGCGCCGCCGGCGCCGGGCGCGGCCTCTCCTCCCGCGCCACCGGGCCGGAGCAGGATGCGGCCTTCATCTCCGGCCGGGGCGCGTCCGCGGGCGCCTGCGCGGGAAGCGGAGCGGCCCGCAGCGCCGCGACCAGCAGGATGGCGAGGCACGCGATGCGGTTCATGCTCGGCCTCACGTCATGGCGTCGAGCTCGTCGTCGCCGAGGTGGCCCGGCACGATGGCGACCGGGATCGGATAGGCGCCCGCGTTCCTGCCGAGCATCGCGACCAGCGGACCCGGCCCCTCCTTGCCGGTGCCGGCGGCGAGCACCAGGAGCGCGATGTCCTCGTCCTCCTCGATCAGCTTGAGGATCTGCTCGTTGACGTCGCCCTCGCGGATCACCTGCTCCGGCATCGCCCCGCCGATGGCGCGGGCGCGCGCCGCGGCCTGGGCGAGCACGGTGCGCGCCTCCTCCTGCGCCTCCTGGCGCATCAGGTCGGCGACGCCGAGCCATTGCTGGTTGCGGTCCTCGGTGTCGAGGACGCGGCACATCACCACCTGGCCGCCGATGCGGGCGCAGCGCCGGCTGGCGAAATAGATGGCGCGGTCGCATTCCGGCGTGTCGTCAACGACGACGAGGAACTTCGGCCTGTGGCCGGCCTCGTAGCTGCGGCGTCGGTTGCCCATGGCGCGCCATGCTGCCACGGCGCGCGGTTTGCGGACAAGCGCGCGGCTATTTTTTCCGCACCAGGCCGACGATGTCCTTGACCGCGTTCATCGTTTCGCTGGCGATGACGCGCGCGCGGTCGGAGCCGTCGGCGAGCACCGCATCGATGTAGCCGGGGTCCTGCGTCAGCCGCTTCATCTCCGCGCCGATGGGGCCGAGCTTGGCGACCGAGAGATCGACCAGCGCGTTCTTAAAGGTCGAGAACTGCCCGCCGCCGAACTCGCCCAGGACCTCGGCCTTGGCCTTGCCGGAGAGCGCCGCGTAGATGCCGACGAGGTTGTCGGCCTCCGGGCGCTGCGCCAGCTCCTTCTCGTCGTGCGGCAGCGGATGCGGGTCGGTCTTGGCCTTGCGGATCTTCTGCGCGATGGCGTCGGCGTCGTCGGTGAGGTTGATGCGCGACTGGTCGGAGGGATCGGACTTCGACATCTTCTTGGTGCCGTCGCGCAGCGACATCACCCGCGTCGCCGGCCCCTGGATCAGCGGCTCCGGCAGCGGGAAGAACGCCTCGCCGAGGCCGTTGGCGGCGATCGAGTCGCGGTAGTCGTTGTTGAACTTCTGCGCGATGTCGCGGGCGAGTTCCACGTGCTGCTTCTGGTCCTCGCCGACCGGCACGTGGGTCGCGCGATAGACCAGGATGTCCGCCGCCATCAGGTTCGGATAGGCGTAGAGCCCGACCGAGACGTTCTCGCGATCCTTGCCCGCCTTCTCCTTGAACTGGGTCATGCGGTTGAGCCAGCCGAGCCGCGCGACGCAGTTGAACACCCAGGCGAGCTCGGCGTGGCCGGATACCTGGCTCTGGTTGAAGACGATGTGCTGCTTCGGGTCGATGCCGCAGGCGATGAAGGCCGCGGTGACCTCGCGCGTCGCCTTCACGAGCTCGGCCGGCTCCTGCCACACCGTGATGGCGTGCAGATCGACGACGCAGTAGATGCACGCGTTGGTCTTCTGCAGCTCGACGAACTTGACGATGGCGCCGAGATAGTTGCCGAGGTGCAGGTTCCCGGTCGGCTGGACGCCGGAGAACACCAGGGGTTTGAACGACATGGCCTTGCCTTCCCGAATTGGCGCGCTCAATGCCACTGTTTGGCGGCGGCGTAAAGGTCGCGCGGGCTGACCACGCGCAGCGCGGCGAGGCTCGCGGCGTAGAGCGCGGCGCCGAGCGGAACCAGCAGCACCACGACGAGGAGCCGGGGCGCGGCGCCGAGCGCGTGCATG
>Ga0182749_1003082_pt1 | contig 11636 bp, 10 predicted proteins | sample eDN3rd37CKraftMG_FD_128875 | JGI IMG/M metagenome (GOLD analysis project Ga0182749, IMG submission 128875) | Enriched Miracle-Growth compost microbial communities from Emeryville, California, USA - eDNA 3rd pass 37_C Kraft MG (version 2) (version 2) ...
CACCACCGAGCTGCAGGGGCTGCAGACCCGGCGCAACGCCGCGTCCAAGGAGATCGGCGCCGTCAAGTCCAAGGGCGGCGACGCCCAGGCGCTGATGGATGAGGTCGCGTCGATCAAGGCGAAGATGGGCGAGCTGGAGCAGGCCGACCGCGATGCCGAGGCGGCGCTGGCGGCGCGGCTGGCCGAGCTGCCCAACATCCCCGACGACGACGTGCCCGACGGCCCGGACGAGAGCGCCAATGTCGAGATCCGGCGCGTCGGCGAGCCGCGCCGGCTGAACGACGCCCGCGACCATGTCGACCTCGGCGAAGGCCTCGGGCTGATGGATTTCGCCGCCGCCTCCAAGCTGTCCGGCGCCCGGTTCGTGGTGCTGCGCGGGGCGCTGGCCCGGCTGGAACGCGCCATCGGCCAGTTCATGATCGACCTGCACGTCACCGAGCACGGCTACACCGAGGTGGCGCCGCCCTTCCTGGTGCGCGACGAGGCGGTGTTCGGCACCGGGCAGCTGCCGAAATTCGCCGAGGACCTGTTCCGCACCAACACCGGCCACTGGCTGATCCCGACCGCCGAGGTGCCGCTGACCAACCTGGTCGCCGGCGAGATCCTGGACCAGGAGGCCCTGCCGCTGCGCTTCACCGCGCTGACGCCGAGCTTCCGCTCCGAGGCCGGCTCGGCCGGGCGCGATACCCGCGGCATGATCCGCCAGCACCAGTTCAGCAAGGTCGAGCTGGTCAGCATCACCACGCCGGAGCAGTCGGCCGCCGAGCACGAGCGGATGACGGACTGCGCCGAGACCGTGCTGAAGCGGCTGGGCCTGGCCTTCCGCACCGTGACGCTGTGCACCGGCGACATCGGCTTCTCCGCCCGCAAGACCTACGACATCGAGGTCTGGCTGCCGGGGCAGGGGCGGTACCGCGAGATCTCCTCCTGCTCCAACTGCGGCGACTTCCAGGCCCGGCGGATGCAGGGCCGGTTCCGGCCGGAGGGCGAGAAGGGCACGCGCTTCCTGCACACTCTCAACGGCTCCGGCGTCGCCGTCGGCCGCGCCCTGATCGCGGTCCTGGAGACCTATCAGCGGACGGACGGCTCGGTCGAGGTGCCGGAGGCGCTGCGCCCGTATATGGGCGGGCTCGAGATCCTGGAAGCGAAGGGCTGACGATGCGCATCCTCCTGGCCAATGACGACGGCATCAACTCCACCGGCTTCTCGGTGCTGGAGCGGATCGCCCACGAGCTCTCGGACGACGTCTGGGTCTGCGCGCCGGAGACCGAGCAGTCGGCCGCCAGCCATTCGCTGACCATCCACCGGCCGCTGCGCCTCCGGCGGATCGAGGAGAAGCGCTTCGCCGTCGACGGCACGCCGACCGACTGCGTGCTGCTGGCGGTGAACCATGTGATGAAGGACAAGCGGCCCGACCTGGTCCTGTCCGGTGTCAACCACGGCCGCAACATCGCCGAGGACGTGACCTATTCCGGCACCATCGCCGCGGCGATGGAGGCGACGCTGCTGGGCATCCGCGCCATCGCCTTCAGCCAGCAATTCGCCGACGGCCGCCGGCCGGACTGGGAGACGGCGGCGCGCTGGGGGGCGGAGGTGGCGCGCAAGGCGATCGCCACCGACTGGCCGGACCAGGTGCTGGTCAACGTCAACTTCCCGGCGGTCGACCCCGACGCGGTCAAGGGCATCGCCGTGGTGCCGCACGGGCTGCGCAAGATCGGCGACGTGCTGGAGGAGCGGCTGGACCCGCGCGGCCGCACCTACTTCTGGATCGGCACCAGCCGCACCGAGGAGGCGCTGCAGGGCGAGGAGACCGACGTGTCGGCCCTGCGCGACGGCCGGATCACGGTGACGCCGCTGCATCTCGACCTGAACCACGCCGCCGCGATCCGGTCCCTGCGGCAGGCCTTCGCCGGGTAGGGTTGTCGCCACATGGCTCGGCTCCGCTTGGCTGAAACCACTGAGTCCCCCCTCCCCTCGCGGGAGGGGGGCAGGGGGAGGGGGTTTCCTCCGCCCGAGCCGACGATCGACCTTCTCCGGGTCCGCGTAACCGGCCCTTCGCGCGCGGACGCGCGCAGACCCCTCCCCCTACCCCCCTCCCGCAAGGGGAGGGGGAACAAGAAAAAAGGGCGGTTCTCCTCGACCGGGCTCCGCCCATGATCGCCGAGCCGCGGCTGATCCGCCTGCTGATGCATCTCCGCCGGTCGGGGATCACCGATCATCGCGTGCTCGGCGCGATCGAGCGGGTGCCGCGCGAGGCCTTCGTGCCCGACGCCTTCCTCGACCAGGCCTATGAGGACATCGCCCTGCCGATCGGCCACGGCCAGACCATCAGCCAGCCGATGGTGGTCGGGCTGATGACCCAGGCGCTGGAGGTCGGCGACCGGCACAAGGTGCTGGAGATCGGCACCGGCTCCGGCTACCAGGCCGCGGTGCTGGCGAAGATCTGCCGCCGGCTCTACACCATCGAGCGGCACAAGCCGCTGCTCGACCTGGCGCTGGAGCGCATCGAGGGCCTGCGCATCAGCAACATCACCGCGCGCTGGGGCGACGGCATGAAGGGCTGGCCGGAGCAGGCGCCGTTCGAGCGCATCATCGTCACCGCCGCCCATCGCGGCGACCTGCCGCCCCCGGCGCTGACGGAGCAGCTCGGCATCGGTGGTATAATCGTGATTCCCATGGGGGACGAGAAGCGGAACCAGCGCGTGGTCCGCTTCACGCGCACCGAAACCGGATTGGAGCGGGAGGATCTGTGGCCAGTTCGCTTCGTGCCGTTGTTGCCGGACCTTCCCGAGGGGGAAGAGGGCGGCTCCGGTCCATCCTACTGACGACCTTCGCCGCCGCGGGCCTCGCGGCCTGCAACCTTCCGCCCAGCGCGGACGAGGTGGCGCAGCGGCCGGCGACCGTCCAGGTCCAGCCGGGCGACGACGTGCTGTCCATCGTCCGCCGCTACGACGTCTCGATGCCGGCGCTGATCGCGCTGAACGGGCTGCAGCCGCCCTATGCGCTGCAGGCCGGCCAGACCCTGCGCCTGCCGGGCGCGCCGGGATCGCTGCCCGGGCCGGCGCCCGCGGTCACGCTGCCCCCGGCCGGCGGCGTCGCCGCGACCGCGCCGGGCGCGACGGCGCCGATGGGGGGCACGCCGCTCAACACCGTGCCGCCTGCCGCCGGCGGCGGGCTGACGGTGCAGCGCCTGCCGCCCCCGGGCGGCGCCGCCGCGCCGGCTGCTCCGGGTGCCGTTCCCCCGGCCGTGCCGGGCGCGGTCCCGCCCGCCGGCACGGCCGCGCCGACCCCCGTGTCGCCGACGACCGGCGCCCCGACCTCGATCGTGCCGAAGCCGGTGGTTCCGGCGAACCCGATGCCGCCGGTCGCCAGCACCACGCCGCCGCCGGCCGCGCCGGCCACCCAGGCGCCGGCGCGGGGCGGCCGTCTCGCCTGGCCGGTCAGCGGCACGACGATCGCCGGCTTCAACGCATCGCTCGGCGGCAAGCCGAACCAGGGCATCAACATCGCCGCGCCGGCCGGCACCCCGATCAAGGCGGCGGCGCCCGGCGTCGTCGCCTATGCCGGCAACGAGCTGCGCGGCTACGGCAACCTGGTGCTGATCCAGCACGGCGACGGGCTGGTCACCGCCTATGCCCATGCCGCGTCGCTGTCGGTGAAGAAGGGCGATCAGGTCACCGCCGGCCAGACCATCGGCACGGTCGGCCAGACCGGCGCGGTCGACCAGCCGCAGCTGCATTTCGAGGTGCGCAAGAACAGCCAGCCGGTCGATCCGAAGCAGTACCTGCCGTGACGAAGGGCGGGCGGCGGCGCCCCGCTACTGCGCCGCCTCCAGCCGCTTGCCGAGCCGGCCGGCCAGGTCCTGGATGTACTGCCAGGCGACGCGGCCGGAGCGGGAGCCGCGGGTGATGGTCCATTCCAGCGCCTCGGCCCGCAGCGTCGCCGGATCGATCTCCAGCCCGAAGGCGGCAGCGTAGCCCTCCACCATCTCGAGATAGGTGTCCTGGTTGCAGCCATGGAAGCCGAGCCACAGGCCGAAGCGGTCGGACAGCGACACCTTCTCCTCCACCGCCTCGCCGGCGATGATCGCGGTCGACTTCTCGTTCTCGATCATCTCGCGCGCCAGGATGTGGCGGCGGTTCGAGGTGGCGTAGAACACGACGTTCTCCGGCCGGCCCTCGATGCCGCCCTCGAGGATCGCCTTCAGCGACTTGTAGCTGGCGTCCTGGCCGTCGAAGGACAGGTCGTCGCAGAACAGGATGAAGCGCCGGGCGGAGGCGCGCAGCAGGTGCAGGAGGCGGGGCAGGGAGGAGATGTCCTCGCGATGGATCTCGACCAGCGCCAGGATGCCGTCGGCCTCGCCGTTCACCGCCGCGTGCACCGACTTGACCAGCGAGCTCTTGCCCATGCCGCGCGAGCCCCAGAGCAGCGCGTTGTTGGCCGGCAGTCCCCGGGCGAAGCGGCGGGTGTTCTCCAGCAGCAGGTCGCGCTGCAGCTGGATGCCCTGCAGCAGGCCGAGATCGACCTTGCTCACCACCGGCACCGGCTGCAGCCGGCCGTGCTCGGCGTCCCAGGTGAAGGCGTCGGCGCTGGCCAGGTCGGTCGCCGCCGGCGGCGGCGGCGCCAGCCGCTCCAGCGCATCGGCGATCCGGGTCAGCAGCTGCAGATGGGTCGGGTCCAGGTCGGCCACCGGACGGTCTCCTTCGCTTTCGGCCCGCCGACGCTAACGATCGTGCCGCGGGCCTGTCGAGATCAAGCCTCGCAGGGCTCCCTTGCCGCGGCTGCACTCGGACCGGATTCCATTGCAACTGCGGCCCCGGCCGCTATAGTCGCGCGCGACTGTAAAGGTGGAGCAAGGGATGTTCATTTCCGAGGCCTATGCCCAGACGGCCGATGCCGGCGCGGCCGGGGGAGCCGGCCTGCTCGTGCAGTTCGCGCCGCTGATCCTCATCTTCGTGGTGTTCTACTTCCTGCTGATCCGGCCGCAGCAGAAGCGGGCGAAGGAGCATCGCGACATGCTGGGCGCGCTGCGCCGCGGCGACCGCATCATCACCGGCGGCGGCATCATCGGCACAGTGCAGAAGGTGGCCGACGACGAGTTGACGGTGGAGATCGCCGAGAACGTCCGGGTCAAGGTCGTCCGCAGCACCGTGACCCAGGTCCTGGCCCGCACCGAGCCGGCCAAGGGCGGCGGGTCGGACAACGGCAAGTCGGCCGAGGAGGCCACGCCGCCGGCCGCCGCCAATGCGCCGGCTGCCGAGGCGGACAAGCCCAAGGGCCTCGGCCGCTTCCTGTCGCGCAAGTGACCTGAACGGGACGGAGCGGGGCAGTGGAAATCTCCTCCGTCATCCCGCCCGGCCGGCGGATGATCGACGGCTACTCGCCGGACGGCTTCCGCATCGCCGGGACGCTGTACCAGGGCCCGATGCTGGTCTGGCCGGAAGGCGAAGCCTCCTGGCCGATCGGCCGGATCCAAGACCTGAGCCTGGCCGATCTCGACCCGGTGCGCCGGCTCGACCCGCCGGTCGAGGTGCTGCTGATCGGCTGCGGCCCGCGCATGGTGCTGCTGCCCTCGGCCCTGCGGCGGCAGATCCGCGAGGCCGGCATCGGCATGGACGCGATGGACACCGGCGCCGCCTGCCGCACCTACAATGTCCTGATCTCCGAAGGCCGGCGCGCGGCCGCGGCGCTGATCCCGGTGTGACATCGCCCCAAATCGTTGCTTAACCCGGTCGCTCGCCTAAACTCGAAGCGAACCGCAGACAGCAACAGGGAGGGCGAGATGAAGCCGATGACGGCGGGCATCACCGGGGCCAGCGAAGGGATCGACAACATCACCTGGTCGATCCTGGGCCAGACCTACGTGCCGAAGCAGATCTCCGCGGACAGCTTCGCCTGGCACGCCACCTTCGGCATCGGCACCTTCGTGCCGCCGCACATCCACCCGCTGCAGGACGAGTTCCTCTACATCCTCGAAGGCAGGCTCGACTTCCTGCTCGACGGCAAGAACGCGAGCGCCATGGTCGGCGACCTGGTGCGCCTGCCCAAGGGCATCCCGCACGGCATCTTCAACAACAGCGGCGCGATCGCGAAGTCGCTGTTCTGGGTGGCGCCGACCGGCCGGCTGGTCGAGCTGTTCCAGGCGATCCACGACCTGCCGGAGCAGACGCCGGACGCGGTGGTGGCGCTGGCGGCCAAGCACGACGTCAACTTCCTGCCGCCGCCTCCCGGCTAGCCGCGCCGGCGCAGCTGGGCCGGGGTGAAGCCGGCGATGGTGGCGTAGCCGCGGACGATCTCCCGGCGTTCCTCATGCGACAGCACGGCGTCGATATCGTCGAAACCGTCCGGGGCCAGCTGCTCGACGACGTCGATCACGCCCTCCGGCCCGCCGCTGCGGTTCAGCCGGACGATCTCCGCGGTCTTCGGCCGGCGCTCCGCCTCGTAGCGCTCCAGAGCGGTCGTGACGTCCGGCGCCTCCGCCAGGGCGTCGGCCAGGGCGCGGGCGTCGAGGATCGCCTGGGAGGCGCCGTTCGATCCCACCGGGTACATCGGATGCGCCGCATCGCCCAGCAGCGTCACCCGGCCGTGCCGCCAGCGCGGCAGCGGATCGCGGTCGCACATCGGGTATTCCCAGAACTCCGGCGTCGCCGCGACGATCCCGGCGAGGTCGACCGCCGGCAGCGAGAAGCGCCGGGCATGCGGCAGGACCTCCTCCAGCCGCCCGGGGCGCGACCAGTCCTCGCGCCGGGGCGGGGGCGCGCTGCCGTCGCCGATCCGGGCGCAGACGGCCCAGTTGGTCAGCCGCCGGTCCGGCGCGGTGCCCGGCGCGATCGGGTACAGCACCGCCTTCGCCTGCATGCCGCCGGCGACGATCATCGTCCGCCCGTCCATGTACACCGGCCAGTCGACCGCGCCGCGCCACATCATGACGCCGTTCCAGGACGGCGGGCCCTGATCGGGGTAGAACGTCTCCCGGACGACGGAATGGATCCCGTCCGCGGCTATCAGGACGTCGCCCCGCGCCGTGCCGGCCGGCGCGCCGTGGCGGTCGACGAAATGCGCGGCCACGCCGGCATCGGTCTGGTCGAAGCCGGCCAGGCGCCGGCCGTGATGGATCTCGCCGCCCAGCCGCTCCCGCGCCGCCTCGTGCAGCACGCCGTGCAGCCGGCCGCGATGGATCGAGAACTGCGGCACCGGGAAGCCGGCGTCCAGGCCGCGCGGCTCGCGCCACACGATCTGGCCGAAGCGGTTGGTGTAGAGCAGTTCCCGGGTGCGGATAGCGACCGCGTCGAGCCGGTCGAGCAGGCCGAGCCCGGCCAGCTCCTGGATCGCGTGGGGCAGGGTGTTGATGCCGACCCCGACCTCCCGCGGCCCGGCCGCCTGCTCGAACACCGCGCAGCCGATGCCCCGTGCCTGCAGCATCAGCGCCGCCGTCAGGCCGCCGATGCCGCCGCCGACGATGATCGCCTTCATCGCTCCCTCCCTCGCTGCTTCTGCGCCGAGTGTCGAGCCTGGAGCCGGGGCTGGCAACCTCCGGTGGCGGCGGGGGGCGCGAGCGGGCATATAGGGGGCGCCATGCCGACGACCGATCCCCTGGGCCAGAACGGCGAGCAGGTTCGCCGCCTCGACCACGACCGCTACCTGACCTGCCTGTTCGCCCCGCCGCAGCGCCGGCCGGCGCTGTTCGCGCTCTACGCCTTCAACATCGAGGTGGCGAAGACGCGCGAGGTGGTCAGCCAGCCGCTGCTCGGCCAGATCCGGCTGCAATGGTGGCGCGACGCGATCGGCGAGATCTACGAGGGGCGGCCGCGGCGGCACGAGGTGCTCGATGCCCTGGCCCCGGCGGTCTGGGCCCATGACCTCGGCCGCGCGCATTTCGACACGATCATCGACGCGCGCGAGCGCGATCTGGACGACGAGCCGCCGGCGACCCTCGCCGATCTGGAACGCTACGCGTCGGAGACCGCCGGGCCGTTGCTGCGCCTCCACCTCGAGGTCCTCGGCGTCCGGGCGGAAGCCGCGCATCGGGCGGCGACGGCGGTCGGCACGGCCTGGGCCCTGGTCGGGCTGATGCGCGCGGTGCCGTTCCATGCCCGGCAGAAGCGCCTCTACCTGCCGCAGGACATCCTCGCGGCCGAGGGCGTGGACCGTGGGGCGCTGTTCGAAATGACGCCGCACGATGCTTTGCGCCGGGCGGTGGCGCGGGTGGCCGGTGTGGCTGCCGGACACTTGGCCGAGGCACGGAGCTTGCGCCGGGCGGTGCCGCGGGCCGCCGTGCCGGCGCTGCTGACCGCCCGTCTCGCCGACGGCTATCTGCGCCGTCTGCGCCGGGCGGGACACGATGTCTTCTCCGCTCCGGTCCAGGAGCCGCCGCCGCTGCGCCAGCTGGGGCTGGCATTCGGGGCGATTCTGGGGCGCTACTAGCCGCCCGCGACGCCTTATCTGTTCCGGAAATCGGCATTCCACCGACCTTTGCCGTGCCTGCAGAAACCGGCTTGATCCGTCGTTTTGCCTATTGCTACAGTTTCATTATTAGAAAATGTAGTTCCATAAAATGGAACTAAAGGTTTGGCTTCGTGACCACGCTCGAGAGCGCCGCCGCCGTTCTGCGCTGCTTCTCCACCACCCGCACCGAGCTGACGGTGACGGAGGCCGCGTCGCTGCTGTCGCTGCCGAAGAGCAACGTCTCCCGCCTGCTAAGGGCCATGCGGGACAGCGGGTTCCTGGAGACCGTCGGCGAGACCAAGCGCTACCGGCCGGGCGCTCTGGTTGTCGGCGTCGGGCATCTGTTCGGCGCCACCTCCTCGCTGGTCGGCCGCGCCGATGCGGTGGTGACCCGGATCGTCGCCGCGGTCGGCCACACCGGCTATGTCTCGATCCGCGATGGCGGCGAGGTGACTGGCCTGACCTATCACCCCGGCACCAATGTGCTGCGCGTCGCCACGCCGGTCGGCCGGCCGCTGGCGGCGCATTCCAGCGCCACCGGCCGGTCGCTGCTGGCCAGGCTGTCGGATGACCAGGTCCGGGCGCTCTTCCCCGATCCGTGGCAGCCGGTGTCGCCGACCGCGCCGCAGAATATGGCGGAGCTGCTGGAGCGGCTGGAGCAGGTCCGCCGCCGCGGCTTCGCGGAATCGCATGACGAGGCCAACCGCGGCGTCGGTGCCATCGCCGTTGCCGTCGCTTCGCCCGAGACGGGCGAGGCTGTCAGCCTCTGCATCGCCTATCCGGTCTCCACCGTTACAGCGGAGGAGCGGGAGGACATCATTACCCGGCTGCTGGCCGGGGCAAGGGAGGTCGCGGCGTTGACCGGCGACCCGAACTGGCGGGCCGAAGCCTCGGCCTCCGCAGCGTAACCAAGGACCAGATTATGCAGGCGACGCGCTGGCGCATCGGCTTCGATATCGGCGGCACCTTCACCGATTTCATTCTCTATGACGGCGAGGGGCGGACGGTGAAGCTGCACAAGCGGCTGACCACGCCGCACGACCCATCCGAGGCGGCACTGCTCGGCATCGAGGAACTGGTCGGGATGGCCGGCATCCGGCTGGCGGATGTCGGCGAGATGGTGCACGGCACCACCCTGGTCACCAACGCTGTGATCGAGCGCAAGGGCGCGAAGCTGGGGCTGATCACCACCCGCGGCTTCCGCGACGTGCTGGAGATGGGCACGGAGCAGCGCTACGACATCTACGACCTGTTCCTGCAGTTCCCGGAGCCGCTGGTGGCCCGACGGCTGCGGCTGGAGGTGCCGGAACGGGTGGACCGCGACGGCGCCGTGGTCGAGCCGCTGGACCGCGAGGCGGTCCGCGCCGCCTTGCGGAAGCTTGTGGCCGAGGGAGTGGAGGCGGTCGCCGTCTGCTTCCTGCATTCCTACCGCAACCCGGAGCATGAGCGGATCGTCGGCGAGATCGCCCGCGCCGAATTTCCGCAGCTGGCCGTGTCGCTGTCCTCCGAGGTCGTGGCCGAGCTGTGGGAGTACCAGCGCTGCGTCACCACCTGCGCCAACGCCTATGTCCAGCCGCTGATGGACCGCTATCTGCAACGGCTGGAGCGGGAGCTGGCGGCACGCGGCTTCGCCGGCACGCTGCGGCTGATGCACTCCGCCGGCGGGCTGGTGGCGCCGGAGACGGCACGGGCCTTCCCGATCCGGCTGCTGGAATCCGGCCCGGCCGGCGGCGGCCTGGCCACGGCGCTGTTCGGCGCCATGGCCGGCAAAGCCGACGTCATTTCCTTCGATATGGGCGGCACCACCGCCAAGGCCTGCATGATCGAGGACGGCCGCGCCGAGATCGCGCCGATGATGGAGGCGGGGCGCGTCCACCGCTTCAAGAAGGGCTCGGGCCTGCCGATCAAGGCGCCGGTGATCGACATGATCGAGATCGGCGCCGGCGGGGGGTCGATCGCCTCGATCGACGAGGTCGGGCTGCTGCGCGTCGGGCCGCATTCCGCCGGCTCCGACCCCGGCCCGGCCTGCTACGGCAAGGGCGGGGTCGAGCCGACGGTGACCGACGCCAACCTGGTGCTGGGCTACTACGACCCGGGCTTCTTCCTGGGCGGCCGCATGGCGCTGGACAAGGCGGCAGCCGAGGCCGCGGTGGCGCGCGTCGCCAAGCCGCTGGGCCTGTCGGTGGAGGAGGCGGCCTGGGGTATCCACAAGGTGGTGACCGAGAGCATGGCCGCCGCCGCCCGGGTCCATCTGGTCGAGAAGGGCAAGGATCCCCGCCGCTACGCCATGGTCGGCTTCGGCGGCGCCGGCCCGGCCCATGCCGCCGGCGTCGCGCGCACCCTGGGTGTGGCGGAGGTGATCATCCCGCCGGCCTCCGGCGCGGCCTCGGCGCTGGGCTTCCTGGCGGCGCCGCTGTCCTTCGAGCTGGTGCGGTCGCTCCCGGTTCGATTCTCCGGCGACTTCGACGCCGATGCGGTCAACGGCGTGCTGGCGGAGCTCGAGGAAGAGGGCCGGCGACGCTTGGCCGAGGCGGGCGTCGATGCGGCGGCGATCACGGTCGAGCGCAGCGCCGACATGCGGCTGACCGGCCAGATGCACGAGATCGCCGTGCCGCTGCCCTCCGGCCCGATCGACGCCGGCAGCCTGGAGCCGATCCGCACCGCCTTCGCCGAGGTCTACACCGCCCGCTACACCTCGCTCTATGGCGGGGCGGAGATCGAGGCGATTAACTTCCGCGTCCGCTGCCTGGGGCCGACCCCGACGCTGTCGCTGACCGGCGCGGCCGGCGGCGGCGATGCCGCGGCCAAGCGCAAGGGCGTGCGCCAGGCCCGCTTCGCCGAGGGTTCGGTCGAGGCGGTGGTCTATGACCGCTACGCCCTGGTGCCGGGCGACCGGATCGAGGGGCCGGCGATCATCGAGGAGCGGGAATCCACCACCATCGTGCCGCCCGGCGATGTCGTGCGGGTGGACGAGAGCCTGAACCTGCGCATCGCCATCGGCGTCGCGCTACTGGCCCTGTGGCAGTTCGGCTCGCGGATTCCCGTCGTGGGCGCGTTCCCGCTGTTCGATCCCTTCGTGGTGTCCTCGCCGCGCGACGTGGCGGTGGCGCTGTGGCAGCTGTTTGCCGAACAGGGCTTCGCGCGCCACGTGGCCCTGACGCTGGGCGCCACCGCACTGGCCCTGGCCGCGG
>Ga0182749_1003086_pt1 | contig 11618 bp, 9 predicted proteins | sample eDN3rd37CKraftMG_FD_128875 | JGI IMG/M metagenome (GOLD analysis project Ga0182749, IMG submission 128875) | Enriched Miracle-Growth compost microbial communities from Emeryville, California, USA - eDNA 3rd pass 37_C Kraft MG (version 2) (version 2) ...
CCCACATGCCGGCACCGAGCCCACCGGCCACGCCGGCGGGCTCGGTGCCGGCATGTGGGCCCAGATCGTCGTGTTCGCGGTGGTCGCGACGGCGCTACTGCTCTCGCTGCGCCCCTGGCTGCTCAAGCACCTGCGCAAGCGCACGACGCTCGTCGAGACGAACGTCGACGCGCACCTGGGTCGTACGGCACGTACGGTGACCGAGGTGGGACCGGACGGCGGCCGCATCAAGCTCGTGGGCGAGGTGTGGTCGGCGCGCTCCTCGGACGGGACGGTGTTCCCGGTCGGGACGACGGTCACCGTCATCAAGATCGAGGGCGCCACCGCCGTGGTGGGCGCCGCGACCGAGGTTCCGGGTGACGTGCCCGCGAGCCCCAACAGCTAGGGAGAGTCATGGACAACGACTCCGTGGACATCGACCCCTCGACGGTGATCGGGATCATCGTCGGGATCCTGGTCGTCATCTTCATCATCGTGACGATCGCCCGCGCGGTCCGGATCGTGCCGCAGACCGTCGCGCTCATCGTGGAGCGCCTCGGTCGGTACTCGCGGACGCTCGACCCGGGCCTGCACTTCCTCGTGCCCTTCGTCGACAGGGTCCGGGCGGGGGTCGACCTGCGCGAGCAGGTCGTGTCGTTCCCCCCGCAGCCGGTCATCACCTCGGACAACCTCGTGGTGAGCATCGACTCGGTGATCTACTTCCAGGTCACGGACCCGAAGTCGGCGGTCTACGAGATCGCGAACTACATCATGGCGATCGAGCAGCTCACCGTGACCACGCTGCGCAACGTGATCGGCGCGATGGACCTGGAGCAGACGCTGACCAGCCGCGACCAGATCAACGGCCAGCTGCGGGGCGTGCTCGACGAGGCGACCGGCAAGTGGGGTATCCGCGTCAACCGCGTGGAGCTCAAGTCGATCGACCCGCCGGCCTCCGTGCAGGGCTCGATGGAGCAGCAGATGCGTGCCGAGCGTGACCGCCGCGCCGCGATCCTCACCGCCGAGGGCGTCAAGCAGTCCCAGGTGCTCACCGCCGAGGGTGAGAAGCAGGCGGCGATCCTCAAGGCGGAGGGTGCGGCCCAGTCCGCGATCCTCAAGGCCGAGGGCGAGGCGCGCGCCATCCTGCAGGTCTTCGACGCCATCCACGAGGGTGACGCCGACCCGAAGCTGCTCGCGTACCAGTACCTGCAGATGCTGCCGCAGATCGCCAACGGCAGCTCGAGCAAGCTGTGGATCGTGCCCAGCGAGTTCACCGCCGCGCTGCAGTCGGTCACCGACGGCTTCACCGGGAGCAGTGGTCCGGCGTCGCCGACGACGTCCGGCGGCCCGGCCAGCCGGTCCTCGGACGCGGACACGCGCCGCGCCCGGCGGAGCAACCTCACCTCCGCGCTCACCGATCCGGCAGAGGCGCTCGCCGAGGCGCAGCGGCAGGCCGAGGCTGCGGTCGCCGACGCGACGAGCGCCGGTACCCGCAGCGGCATGCCGTTCAACCCGGAGGTCGAGGCGGGTCAGCGTCCGAGCCCGGCAGAGGCCGGTGCCCCCGGGGCGTCCGCGCCGCGGACGCCCGAGACGGGTCCGCTCGTGCCCCCGCCCGTCCAGCCGCCCGCGGACCCGGGGCTGCCTCCCGTCCCCGGCGCGGACGGCCAGCAGCAGTGACCGTCGCAGACCGGAGCTGAGCGACCGGCCGGGACCCGCACGGGTCCCGACCGGTCGCCCTTCTGCGAGGGCTCTGGGAAGGCGGGCACTCCGGTCGCGGTCCCGTCCCGGCCGGCAGGGAAGGGCACCCTTCCTTGTGAAGTGAGTGCTCACTCACTTACCGTGGGCGAGTGCCTCCCACCGTCCTGCCCACCCCGGCAGCGCAGCCCGCCCTCCCGCAGCCCGCGGCGGGGCCGACGGACGTGCCCTCACGGTCCGGGGAGGCCGCTCGTGGGGCCACGCGCGCGCCTCGGATGGCGCCCGACGACCGGCGCCGCGCCATCGTCGAGGCCCTCGTGCCCGTCGTCCTCGACCGTGGCGTCGACCTGAGCACCAAGGAGATCGCCGAGGCTGCGCAGGTGGCCGAGGGGACGTTGTTCCGGGTCTTCCCGGACAAGCGTTCGCTCGTCGCCTCGACCGTGCTCGAGGCCGCGCGGCAGCACTTCACGGCGGACTGCCCGCCGATGCGCCCCGTGGTCGACCTGCCGCAGGAAGCCGGGCTGGCCGACCGGCTCGAGGTGGTGGTCGAGCACGTCATGTCCAGGGCCGGACGCTCCGTGCGGATCATCGCCCTGCTGCACGACCTGGACCCGGCCTACCTGCCCGACGCGCACGGTGGCGGCGCCTTCCGGCCTCAGCGCACGTTCGCGAGCAGCGCCGAGTACCGCGAGCACCGCAGCTCCCTCGACGCCTGGGTGACCGACCTGCTCGGCGACCACGTGAGGGAGCTGAGCGTCCCCGTCGGCCAGCTCGTCGACGTCGTCCGCGCCATGGTCATCGGCGGCCGGGTGCCGCCCCACGGGGCGCACCCGCTGCTCACCGCAGACCAGATCGTCCACATCCTCCTGCACGGGGTGGTCACCGCGCCTGCCCCGTCATCGTCCTCCGAGCCCTCGACCCTCCACCAGGAGCCGCCATGCTGATGTCCCTGCTGCGCAGGTATCTGCGCCCCTACCTGGGGGCGATCGGTGCCGTCGTGCTGCTGCAGCTCGTCGCCACCCTCGCCTCTCTCTACCTGCCCAGCCTCAACGCGAAGATCATCGACGACGGCGTCACGAAGGGCGACACCGGCTTCATCATGAGCACGGGCGGCGTCATGCTCGCCGTGAGCCTGCTGCAGGTGGTCACGGCCGTGGGCGCGGTCTACTACGGCGCGCGCACCGCCATGAGGTTCGGCCGGGACGTGCGCCGTGCGCTGTTCGCCCACGTGCAGACGTTCTCGGCCCGCGAGGTCGGGCAGATCGGCACACCGTCGCTCATCACCCGCACGACGAACGACGTCCAGCAGGTCCAGATGGTGGTGCTCATGACCTTCACCATCATGCTCATGGCGCCGATCATGCTCGTCGGTGGCGTGGTCATGGCGCTGCAGGAGGACGTCGGCCTCTCGTGGCTGCTGGTGGTCGTCGTCCCCGTGCTCGTGGTCTGCGTGGGCCTCATCATCATCCGGATGGTGCCGGGATTCCGTGCGATGCAGCGGCGCATCGACGCGATCAACGGGGTGATGCGCGAGCAGATCACGGGCATCCGCGTGATCCGCGCCTTCGTCCGGGAGCGCACGGAGAGCGAGCGGTTCGCACGCAGCAACCGCGACCTCTACGAGGTGACGCTGCGGGTCGGGCGCCTGATGGCCCTGATGTTCCCCACGGTGATGCTCGTCGTGAACCTGGCCACCCTGGCCGTCCTGTGGTTCGGCGGGCATCGGGTGGAGTCGGGCGCGATGCAGATCGGCTCGCTCACCGCCTTCATGAGCTACCTGATGTACATCCTCATGGCGGTGATGATGTCCACGATGATCTTCATGATGGTGCCGCGTGCCGCCGTGGCGGCCGAGCGGATCCAGGAGGTGCTCCGCCTCGAGTCGAGCGTCGCGCCTCCGCCCAGCCCCGTCACCCTTGAGAGCCCCGCGGGCGAGGTCGCCTTCGACACCGTCACCATGCAGTACCCGGGCGCCGAGCGCCCGGTGCTCACCGACGTCTCCTTCACCGCGCGACCCGGCGGCACGACGGCGATCATCGGCTCGACCGGCTCGGGCAAGACGACGCTCGTCAACCTCGTGCCGCGGCTCTTCGACGCCACGGGCGGTGCGGTGCGGATCGACGGCGTCGACATCCGTGACCTGGACCTGCAGGCGCTGTGGTCCCTCATCGGGCTCGTGCCGCAGAAGCCGTACCTGTTCTCCGGCTCGGTGGCGGACAACGTCCGCTACGGCAAGCCGGACGCCACCGACGAGGAGGTGTGGGCGGCCCTCGAGACCGCCCAGGCTGCCTCCTTCGTGCGGGAGATGGACGGCGGCCTCGACGCGCCGATCGCCCAGGGCGGCACCAACGTGTCCGGCGGCCAGCGCCAGCGGCTCGCGATCGCCCGGGCCCTGGTCGGCGCGAGGCCGGTCTACCTGTTCGACGACTCGTTCTCGGCCCTCGACTACGCGACCGACCGGGCGCTGCGCGAGGCCCTGGTGCCGCTCACGCGCGAGGCGACGGTGATCATCGTGGCGCAGCGCGTCGCCACGATCCGCGACGCGCAGCAGATCGTCGTGCTCGACGACGGGCGCGTGGTCGGCGTGGGCACGCACACCGAGCTCCTCGAGCGCAACGAGACCTACCAGGAGATCGTGTACTCCCAGCTGAGCGCCGAGGAGGCAGCGGCATGAGCGGCGACAAGCACGAGAAGGCCGTCCCCGAGCGGCTGCCCGAGGCGGCTCGCAGCGGTCGGCGCGGTCCGGGCGGCCCCGGTCTGGGCGCCCCGGTCGAGAAGCCGCTCGACTTCAAGGGCTCCGTGACGCGGTTCCTGGGACAGCTGCGCCCGCACCGTCTGAGGGTGGCGGCGATCCTCGTCTTCGCCGTGGTGTCCGTCGTCCTCTCCGTGATCGGGCCGCGCGTGCTCGGCCGCGCGACGGACCTCATCTTCGAGGGCGTCGTCGGCAAGCTCATCGGTGAGCGCTTCCCGGCGGGCACGACCACCGACCAGGCCGTGGCGGCGATCCGTTCCAGCGGTGACGGCAAGCTCGCGGACATGATCGGCGCCATGAAGGACGTGGTGCCCGGGCGAGGGATCGACTTCACGGCGCTGCGGGACGTCCTGCTGCTCGTCGTGGCGGTCTACGTCGGCTCCTTCCTGTTCGGCTGGCTGCAGGCGCGCATCACGGCGTACGTGGTGCAGCGCACGATCTACTCGCTGCGTCAGCAGGTCGAGGAGAAGCTCAACCGGCTGCCGCTGCGATACTTCGACAAGCAGCAGCCCGGCGAGGTGCTCTCGCGGGTCACCAACGACATCGACAACCTGTCCCAGACGATGACCCAGACGCTCTCGCAGCTCGTGGTCTCGGTGCTGACCGTGGTCGGCGTGCTCGGCATGATGTTCTGGATCTCCTGGGTGCTCGCGCTCGTGGCCCTCGTCACCATCCCCCTGTCGATCTACCTGACGACCACGATCGCCAAGCGCTCGCAGCCGCAGTTCATCAAGCAGTGGGCCTCGACGGGCCGCCTGAACTCGCAGGTCGAGGAGATGTACACCGGCCACGAGCTGGTCAAGGTCTACGGGCACCAGGACCAGGCGGTCGAGACGTTCACGCAGGAGAACGACCAGCTCTACGACGCGAGCTTCAAGGCGCAGTTCGTCTCCGGGACCATCCAGCCGGTGATGGGCTTCGTGGCGAACCTCAACTACGTGATCGTCGCGGTGGTCGGCGGGCTGCAGGTCGCCGGCGGCACGCTCTCGCTGGGTTCGGTGCAGGCGTTCATCCAGTACTCGCGGCAGTTCAGCCAGCCGATCACCCAGATCGCCTCCATGATGAACCTGCTGCAGTCCGGGGTCGCGTCGGCCGAGCGCGTGTTCGCACTGCTCGACGCCGACGAGCAGGAGCCCGACCCCGTCGACCCGCAGGCGGTCGAGAAGATGGGCGGGACCGTCGTCTTCGACGACGTGAGCTTCCGCTACGTGCCGGACAAACCGCTCATCGAGAACCTCACCCTGACCGCCGAGCCCGGCCACACGGTGGCGATCGTCGGGCCGACGGGAGCGGGCAAGACCACCCTCGTCAACCTGCTCATGCGGTTCTACGAGGTGGACGAGGGGCGGATCACGCTCGACGGCGTCGACTCCCGGGCCATGACGCGCGACGCGCTGCGCGGCAACGTGGGCATGGTGCTGCAGGACACGTGGCTGTTCAAGGGCACCATCATGGAGAACATCCGGTACGGACGGCTCGACGCGACGGACGACGAGGTGGTGGCCGCCGCGACCGCGACGTACGTCGACCGGTTCGTGCGGGCGCTGCCCGAGGGCTACGACACCGTGCTCGACGACGGGGCCCAGAACCTCAGCGCGGGGGAGAAGCAGCTCCTCACGATCGCGCGGGCCTTCCTCGCCGACCCGGCCATCCTCGTGCTCGACGAGGCCACGAGCTCGGTGGACACACGCACGGAGGTGCTCGTGCAGCACGCCATGAGCGCCCTGCGCCACGGCCGCACCTCGTTCGTGATCGCGCACCGGCTCTCCACGATCCGCGACGCGGACACGATCATCGTCATGGAGCGCGGGCACATCGTGGAGCAGGGGACGCACGACGAGCTCGTCGTGCGCGAGGGCGCCTACTACCGGCTGTACCAGAGCCAGTTCGCCGCCGCGAGCACGGAGTGAGCCCGCGGGTCCCGGTGCGGCGCCACCGGGACCCGCGATCGGCGGCACGGCTTCGGCCGAGCCTCTTCGATCACAAGGTGTGAGATGTTCAGTTTCAAAACCATCCATGTAGGGCTGACCGGACCCGGGGCCTGAAAGATGCTACGAGGGTGATGATCCCCACCTGCACCCAGATCGACTGGCAGCGCGTCTCCGACGAGCTCGCACTGCGTCTCGTCACCGCCCGGCGCGCGCGCCGCGTCTCGCAGGTGGACCTCGCCGAGGCCTCGGGGGTGACCCGCAGCCAGGTCCAGGTCCTCGAGTACGGGCGCGCGGCCGACCAGCGCACCCCGGCCAATCCCACCCTGCGCACCGTCTACGAGCTCTCCCGCGCGCTCGGCATCATGCCGGCCTCCTTGCTCCCGACGGTCGACGTCGCGCTCGGGTGGGCGCCGTTGCCGCGGATGCACGCGGTGGAGCCCATGATCGTGGACGAGGTGCTCGCGGACGTCGCCTTCGGGGTCCTTCCCGTGACGACGCGCGTGAGCTGGCGCATGCCGGAGATCGGGTCGGACGAGGGAGAATCGTCGCGTGCCTGTGACGATTTTGAGCAGCTTCGACTCTACTGACGCCCCTGACCTCGCCGACTACCTGCACCTCACGGACGTCGCGCTGCGTGCCCGCGACGAGCCCGGTCGGGCGATGTACCTCGCGGAGAGCTCGCAGGTCATCCGGCGCGCCCTCGCGGCAGGGCACCGCCCGCGGTCCCTGCTCATGGCGCCTCGCTGGCTAGAGTCGATGGCCGACGTGATCGAGGGGCTGCCCGAGGACGTGCCGGTCTACGTCGCGGACGAGCCGCTGCTGGAGCAGATCACCGGCTTCCACCTGCACCGCGGGGCCCTGGCGGCCATGCACCGGCCCGCGCTGCCCTCCGTGCGCGAGCTGCTTACGGGGCTGCCCGGTGGCGGGCGCCGCGTGGTGGTGCTCGAGGACGTCGTCGACCACACCAACGTGGGTGCCGCCTTCCGGGCCGCCGCGGCGCTGGGGGTGGACGCGGTGCTCGTGACGCCCCGCTGCGCCGACCCGCTGTACCGGCGCTCCGTGCGCGTCTCCATGGGGACCGTGTTCCAGGTGCCGTGGGCGCGCTTCGACGCGTGGCCGCATGCGGCGCGCGACGCCGCGAGGCCGGGCGGCGTGGAGGGGGTGGACCTGCTGCGCGAGCTCGGCTACACGGTCGCGGCGCTCGCCCTGTCGGACGACTCGGTCCCGCTCGACGAGCTCGAGGCGGACGTCCCCGACCAGCTGGCCCTCGTCTTCGGCACCGAGGGCGACGGGCTGAGAGCGCGCACGGTCGCGGCCTGCGACCTGACCGTGCGGATCCCGATGGCGGACGGCGTCGACTCGCTCAACGTCGCCTCTGCCGTCGCTGTCGCGGCGTGGGCGACCCGGGTGCGCTGACGCCCGTGCCGCCGGGGGCGCCCCGCACGCCGTGGTCGGCCCGTGGACGGAGCGTGCGACGCCGCAGGTCGCGGGCATAGATTGAAGGAGTGACGAGCGACCACGGACACCGGACCACCCCTGACGAGGACATGCGTCCGTCGGTCACCCCGGAGGCGGTCGAGCAGGCGGTGCGTCGTCTGGAACCTGTGGTGGTGCGCACCCCGCTGCAGCCCAACGAGCGGCTCTCGGCCTCGGTGGGGGCGTCGGTGTGGCTCAAGCGCGAGGACCTCCAGCGGGTCCGGTCCTACAAGATCCGAGGTGCGTACAACCTGATCGTGCAGCTCGCGGACCGCTCGGCCGGGGTCGTGTGCGCGAGCGCCGGCAACCACGCCCAGGGCGTGGCGCTGGCCTGCCGGGATCTGGAGGTGCACGGGCGCATCTACCTGCCGCGCACCACCCCACGCCAGAAGCGTGAACGGATCGCCGCGCTCGGCGGTGACGGCGTCGAGATCATCGTCACGGGGGACACCTATGACGAGGCCGCGGCCGCTGCCGCGGCGGACGCCGCGCAGACCTCCGCCACCCTCGTCCCCGCCTTCGACGACCCGCGGACCGTCGCCGGCCAGGGGACGGTCGCGATCGAGGTCGTCGAGCAGCTCGGCTTCGCCCCCGACGTCCTCGTCGTCCCCGTCGGTGGGGGCGGGCTGCTCGCCGGCATCGCCACCTGGATGGGCGCCCGGCACCCCGGCACGCGGGTCGTGGGGGTCGAGCCGGCCGGGGCCGCCGCGATGGTGGCGGCGCTGCTCGCCGGTGGACCGGTCGGGCTCGAGGACGTCGATCCCTTCGTCGACGGCGCCGCCGTGCGCCGGGCGGGCGAGGTGACGTACCCGATCGTGCGCGACGCCGGCGTCGAGCTGCGCACGGTCGAGGAGGGACGGGTCTGCACCGAGATGCTCGAGATGTACCAGTCCGACGGCATCATCGCCGAGCCTGCGGGCGCGCTCGCCTCCGCGGCGCTCGCGGACGGGCTCCTCGACGACCTCGGGGTCGAGCCCGGCGCCTCCGTGGTGGCGGTGCTCTCGGGCGGCAACAACGACGTCAGCCGCTACGGCGAGGTGCTCGAGCGCTCCCTCGTGCACCGCGGCCTCAAGCACTACTTCCTCGTCAGCTTCCCCCAGGAGCCCGGGGCGCTGCGCCGGTTCCTCGACGAGGTGCTGGGCCCGGACGACGACATCACGCTCTTCGACTACGTCAAGCGCAACAACCGGGAGACGGGCCCGGCCCTCATCGCCATCGAGACCGCACGGCCGGGTGACCTGGCGGCGCTGCGCGAGCGGCTGGAGGCGAGCCCGGTCGCCTTCGAGCAGATCGAGCCGGGCAGCCCGATGTTCCAGTACCTGATGTGACCGTGGGGCGCTGCCGTGCCGGAGGCCGGCCGGTCGCCCTCAGCCCAGGGAGAGGTCGGGCTCCACGTGCACGCCGGGCAGCCGGGCCAGCAGGGTGCCGGGCAGCGCCAGCTTGGAGCGGCGCACCCCCGACCCGATGACGACCCAGTCGTCGTCGTCGCCCACCTCGGCGTCGAGCAGGACCTGCCAGTCCAGCCCGACCGGGGTGATGCCGCCGTACTCCATGCCAGAGTCCTGCACCGCGCGGTCCACCGGCACGAAGGAGGCCTTGCGGACTGCGAGCAGCCGCTTGATCGCGCCGTTGATGTCGGCACGGGTCGAGGCGCGAACCGCGACGGCGGCAGCCCTCTCCACACCCTCGCGACGTCCTGCCACGAGCACGCAGTTGACGGACATGTGCATGGGGATGCCGTAGGCGTCGCTCATCGCCGCGGTGTCCGAGACGGCCGGGTCGATCTCGGCGACGCGCAGCAGGTGGGTGACCTGGGGGAGGCGCTGCGCCCACGACGCGGCAGCGGCAAAGGTGCGCGGCGCCAGCAGCTCGGGGTGCTCCAGCGCGGGGAGCCAGACGACGGCGCCGGAGCCAGGCGGCGCGGACAGCGCCGCGTGGTCGTGGTCGGCCGTCGTGGGGACCGTGCGCGAGTCGTCCGTCGGGGGGTAGGAGGTCGACGGAGCCATGCCAGCAGGCTATCCCAGACGGTCCACCCGCCCGCGCCCGCGGTCCTGCGTGGGGGTGTGGGTCGCGTCACCCGGAGTCGTGTCAGAGGGTGGGTGGAACATGTGTACGATCAAAATATCGGGTGTGACGCAGGACCGGTGCAGGACGCCGTGGGCGAGAGGAGGGGCGATGGGCCACGACGAGCGTCTGGCGGCAGCCCGGGCGCTGCTGCAGCAGCGGGCGGACGGTGACGAGCGCCGCTCCTCGTCCGGGGCGCCCGCCTACCCCGTTCCCGCTCTCCTGCGCGAGCTCCTTCCGCAAGGGGTGCGCCGGGGCGGCGTCGGGCTCGTCCGTGGCTCCTCCTCCCTGCTGCTGGCGATGCTGGGGGAGATGTCACGGCACGAGGCGTGGATCGCGCTCGTGGGCCTACCCGCCCTGGGGCTGCCGGCGGCTCGTCAGCAGGGGGTGGACCTTGCCCGGGTCGTCGTCGTGCCCCGCCCGGCGGAGCGCTCCGCGAACGTCGTCGCCTCCTTCGTGGACGGCATGGACGTCGTCGTGTGCGGTCCCGCGGTCATGCTCACCGACGCCGAACGACGACGGCTGACCGGTCGGGTGCGCGATCGTCGAGCGGTGCTCCTGAGCACGGGACCCTGGCCCGGGGCGGCCTTCGACCTCGAGGTGCCCCAGCACCGTTGGTCGGGTCTCGAGCCCGGCGGCGGTCGGCTCCGTGACCTGCACATGGTGGTCAGCCGCCGGGACCAGGGGCCAGAACGTCGGCTGGAGGTGGCGCCATGGACGCGCCGGGCGGGGTGACGGGCTCGTTCGTGGCCGTCCGGGTGCCGGACTGGGCCGTGGCCGTGGCGATGAGCACGGCGGGCACCGGGCCGGAACGCCCTGCAGCGGTGCACGACGGTCGTCAGGTCGTCGCGGTCTCCGCCGTGGCCCGCGCTCGCGGCGTGCGCCCAGGGATGCGGCGACGAGGGGCGCAGGAGGCCTGCCCCGAGCTGGAGCTCCTGGGCGCGGACCCGGAGGTCGAGGCTCGGGCGTTCGACGACGTGGCGGCCGCTGTCGAGCGAGAGGTCGCACGGGTCACGGTGCTGCGCCCGGGGCTCCTGTGGGGACCGGTGCCACGCCACGTCGGCGAGGACGGTGCCCAGGTCGAGGCCCTGGCCGCGTCGCTGACGGACGCGGTCGCCGTGGGGACCGGTCACGAGTGCCTGGTCGGGGTGGCAGGGACACCGTTCGCCGCGGTCGTCGCGACCGGTCGGGGCGAGGTCGTGCCGCCGTCCCGCACCCAGGAGTACCTGCGAACCCGGCCGGTGGCCGCCCTGCGGCAGATGGTGGGCGTGCCCCGGTCCCCGGGAGCGGGCAGGCGCGATCCGCTCGTGGACGACGAGCAGGCGGTGCGGCTCGTGGACCTCCTCGCACGGCTCGGCATCCGGACCCTGGGTGACCTGCTCGATCTCGGGGCGCGCACTCTGCACTCGCGCTTCGGCGGGATCGGGCTGTGGGCGTACCGCCTGTCCTCCGGCGACCAGGGCCGCGCAGTGGAGGTGTGGGAGCCGGAGGAGCCGCTCATGGTCAGCGTCCCCATCGACCCACCCGCGCTGCGCTCCGACGCGGTGACCTTTCTCGCCCGACCGGTCGCGGAGACCCTGCGGCGGATGCTCCAGGAACGGTCGCTGACGTGCGCCCGGCTGAGGATCACGGCTGTCACGGACGAGGGCGGGTGCCTCACCCGGCTGTGGCAGGCGGACGACACGGCGTGGGGTGCCACGACGGTCCGGCACGTCGTCGAC
>Ga0182749_1003087_pt1 | contig 11616 bp, 8 predicted proteins | sample eDN3rd37CKraftMG_FD_128875 | JGI IMG/M metagenome (GOLD analysis project Ga0182749, IMG submission 128875) | Enriched Miracle-Growth compost microbial communities from Emeryville, California, USA - eDNA 3rd pass 37_C Kraft MG (version 2) (version 2) ...
CGGCGACGGCAGCGACCTGCGCCTCCAATGAAGCGAAACTCCACAGCTCCAGATCGTAAACGCGATTGAACTCGGCGATGCCGACCGGCAGCTCACGGTCCGCATCGGGGCCGCAACGGTCCAACAGCGGACCATTGTGCTTGACGATCCCTTCCAATGTCTCCCAGGTCAGGTTGAGCCCGTCGAACCTCGGGTAGCGGTGCTCCAGCGCGGTGACCACCCGCAACGTCTGCGCGTTGTGGTCGAAGCCGCCGTAGTCCTTGAGGCAGCGATCCAGCGCCCGTTCGCCGGCATGGCCGAATGGCGGATGGCCAAGATCATGGGCCAGCGCCAGCGCTTCCGTCAGGTCTTCGTCGAGCCCGAGTTGGCGCGCCAGCGCACGGGCGATCTGGGCCACCTCCAGGGAGTGGGTCAGCCGGGTGCGATAATGATCGCCCTCGTGAAAGACGAAGACCTGCGTCTTGTGCTTGAGGCGGCGAAAGGCGGTCGAATGGATGATCCGGTCGCAATCCCGCCGAAAGGCGCTTCGGGTGGCGCTCGGCGGCTCGTCGAACTGCCGCCCCCGGCTCCGGGCGGGATCGCAGGCATAAACCTGCTGCGGGGCAGCCATTCCGACGGACACGGCGATTTTAGTCCTTCCAATGTTTGATTCCGCTGCGCGCCACACTTAACTATGGTTTGCGATATATACAATTCGGGGCCGACATAGGCCGCGATTTCGGAGCGAGACGATGACGGACACCAGCGTCACCATCAGCGAGCGGGCTGCCCGCCGCATTGGCGAAATCCTCCAGTCCGAGGGGAGCGGCGCGATGCTGCGCATCAGCGTCGAAGGCGGTGGCTGTTCCGGCTTCCAATACAAGTTCGACGTCGAGCGCGCGCGCGCCGAAGACGACCTCGTGATCGCACGTGACAACGCCGTGGTGCTGGTGGACCCGGCTTCCGCGCCGTTCCTCGCGGGCTCTGAAGTGGATTTCGTCGACGACCTGATCGGCGCATCGTTCCGCGTCAACAATCCGAACGCCACCGCGTCCTGTGGCTGCGGCACCAGCTTTTCGGTCTGATCCGCTATTATTTCAATGCGAACAACGCGTGCGCGCTGCCGTATGCGATTTTCCTGACGACGGCGGGCGGCAGTTGCGCGAGCCAGCCGCGATAGTCCACCATGATCTCGCCGTAGCGCTGCCAGCGCTCCGGCACCCAGGTGTCCGAACCATCAGAAAACGATCCTGGTAGCGCTCAAATAGCGCATGCCATTCCCGCGTCAGCTTCCCTGCCGGTCGACGATGTCACTGCGACAATGCGGGCGTCGCGGCGCCATCATTCCGCGGCTGCCGCATGCGGACGTTCCAGTTCCGCTTCCTCGAGTTGCGGCTCCAGCTTGCGCTTCAGTCTCCGGTCGATGCGATCGAGATAGATATAGATCACCGGTGTGATGAACAGCGTCAGCAACTGCGAGACCATCAGACCGCCGACGACCGCGACACCAAGCGGCTGACGCAGTTCGGCGCCCGCGCCGGTGCCGAGTGCGATCGGCAGCGTGCCGAAGATCGCGGCGAATGTCGTCATCATGATCGGGCGGAAACGCAGGAGCGCGGCTTCACGTATGGCGTGCTCGGCGCTCAGGCCGACGCGCCGCCGCTCGATCGCGAAGTCGACCATCATGATGGCGTTCTTCTTGACGATGCCGACCAGCATGACGATGCCGATCATGGCAATCACCGACAATTCCATCTTGAACAGCATCAGCGTCAGGATGGCGCCGATGCCCGCCGACGGAAGGCCAGAGATGATCGTGATGGGATGGATGAAGCTTTCATACAGAATGCCAAGGATCACGAACGCGGCGAATACCGCGGCAAGGATCAGGATGCCCTGCCCGCGCAACGAATCCTGGAACACCTGGGCCGTGCCGGAAAATCCCGTGACGATGGTGACCGGCAGACGCGCCTCGCGTTCAATCTCGGTGATCTTGTCGACCGCATAGCCGAGCGACACGCCGGGCGCGAGATTGAACGAAATCGTCACCGCCGGCTGCTGGCCCTGATGGTTGATCTGCAGCGGGCCGACCGACGGCACCATACGCGCGACTGCATCCAACGGAATAGGCCGCCCTTGCGCGGTTTTGACATAGAGCTTCGACAGATCGGCCGGATCGATTCGGAATTCCGGCTTCGCCTCCATGATGATCTTGTAGTCGTTGGACGGCATATAGATGGTGCCGATCTGCCGCGTGCCATAGGCATTGAACAGTTCGTTGCGGATCTGGCCGACGGAGATTCCGAAGACCGCGGCCTTCTCGCGATCGACCTCGATGCTGAGTTGCGGATTCTTGATGTACAAATCGTTGGTGACGTCGAGCAGGCCCGGCACCTTGGATATCATTTCATTCATCTGCGGCGCGAGGCGATAAAGCGCTTCGGTATCGCCGCTCTGCAACACGTATTGATACTGGCTCTTGGAAATACGGCCGCCGATATTGAGATTCTGAATGCTCTGGAAGAACGCCTGCAAGCCCGGCACCTGCAACGCGGTGCGACGCAGCCGCCCGATGACGGTCTGAACGTCGTCGCGCTCGCCTTTCGGCTTCAGCGAAATGAAGAACCGCCCGTAATTGGTGGTGGTGTTCGGTCCGCCGGAGCCGACCGTGCTGTTGATATATTCGACCGCAGGGTCGGCCTGCAGCAATGCCGCGAGTGCCTGCTGGCGCTCCGCCATCGCCTCATACGATGTATCGGTCGCAGCTTCAGTCACGCCGATCAGAAAGCCGGTATCCTCCTGCGGAAAAAATCCCTTCGGCACGATGACATAAAGATAGACGGTGCCCGCCAGCGTCGCCAGCGTGACGGCGAGCATCACTGATTTGTAGGCCAGCACGCGATCGAGAGCCCATTCGTAAGCGCGAAGCCAGGCTGCGAACAACGCCTCGAATCCGCGCAGCACGAAGTTCGGGCGCTTGTCGTGATCGTGCGCGCGCAGCACGCGGGCACAGAGCATCGGCGTCAGCGTCAGCGAAACAAATCCGGACACCAGGATGGCGACGGCCACCGTCACCGCGAATTCGCGAAAGACGCGGCCGACAATGCCGCCCATCAGCAGAACCGGGATGAACACCGCAATCAGCGAGAACGTGATCGAAATGATGGTGAAGCCAATCTCGCGCGCACCTTTCAGCGCGGCCTCGAAGGGCCGCATTCCCTCCTCGATGTGACGCATGATGTTCTCGAGCATGACGATGGCATCGTCGACGACGAAACCCACCGACAGCGTTAGCGCCAGCAGCGTCATGTTGTTGATCGAGAAATCGAACAGATACATCATCGCACAGGTGCCGATCAGCGAGATCGGAACCGCGAGCGCGGGAATAAACGTCGCCGAGGCCGAGCGCAGGAACAGGAAGATCACCAGGATCACCAGCACCACGGCGATCATGAGCGTCTCTTCGACGTCGGCCACCGCCTGGCGGATCGAGATCGAGCGATCCATCATCACATCGACGGACACCGAGGGCGGAATTTGCGCCCGCAGCGCCGGTAGCTTCGAACGGACGCCGTCCACGACCTCGACGAGATTGGCATCCGGCTGTTTCTGGATCGCTAGGACGATGGACCGATCGCCGTTGAGCCAGGTCGCGATCTTGTCGTTCTCGACACTATCGTAGGTGGTCGCGATCTCGTCGAGTTTCACCGGCGATCCGTTGCGCCACGCGACGATGACCTGGCTGTATTCGGACGCCTTCGGCATCTGGCCCGAGGCCACCAGCGCCACGTCCTGCTTGGGACCGTTCAGGGTTCCGACCGGCGTGCTCGAATTCGCATTGGCGACAGCGGTGCGCACGTCGTCCAGGGTCAGACCACGCGCTGCCGCGGCTTGCGGATCGACCTGCACACGGATTGCGAACTTCTGGCTTCCGTAGATCAGAACCTGCGCGACGCCTGGAATTTGCGACAGCGTCTGTCCCACTGTGATCTCACCATATTCGTTCACGGCCGATAGCGGCAGCGTGTCGGACGACAGCGAGAGATAGATCACCGGATAATCCGCCGGGTTCACTTTGCGGAAACTCGGCGGAATCGTCATCTCGATCGGCAGTCGCCGCTGCGCGATGGTCAGCGCCGTCTGCACATCGAGCGAGGCCGCATCGATGTTGCGATTGAGATCGAACTGAATGGTGATGGTCGACTGGCCCTGCGAGGATTGCGACGACATCGATGAAATGCCGGCAATGGTCGAGAGCTGGCGTTCGATGATGCCGGCGACCGATGCTGCCATGGTGTCGGCGCTGGCGCCGGGAAGCGTTGCGGTCACGGCGATGGTCGGAAAGTCGACTTTCGGTAGCGCCGAGACGGGCAAAAGGCGGAAACCAAAAATTCCGAACGCAATGATCGACGCCGTCAACAGCGTCGTCAGAACCGGGCGGCGGATACAGAGCTCAGAGAGCGTCATCCGTCAGGCTCCTGCCTTGCGTTCCCGCAACTGAACCAGCGTGCCATCCCGCAGCAGAAGTTGCCCTTCGACGACGACCTGCTCGTCTCCGGCGAGCCCGGACGATAGCACCGAACTGCCCGAAGCGGTCCGCGCGACCGTGACCGGCTGCACCTTGGCCTTGCCTTCGGCGACCACGAATACGAAGTCGCCCTTCTGGCTCCGTTGCACCGCAGCCGATGGTACCACGACCGCGCTCTCGCGGCGAACGATCAGACGCGTGTTGACCAGTGTTCCGGGCCAGAGAGCCTCGCGGCCATTGTCCATGATACCGCGCACAGTCACCATACCGGTGGTGGCATCGACGGTGTTTTCCACCATCGCAACCTTGCCCTCTTCGCTGGCTTCGCGACCTGGCACGGTTGCGATCACCTGCGCCGTGCCACTGCCCATCGCATCGCGCAGGTCGCTCAGCACCGATTGAGGCACGGCAAACGTGACGTAGACGGGCGCCATTTGGTTGATAGTGGCGAGTGGTGCCACATCGGCTGGACGAACGAAGTTTCCGACCTTGACATTGGCAGCGCTGATGCGCCCGTCGAAGGGAGCGTGAATGCGCGTATAACTCTTCTGAACCTTGAGATTGTCGAGCGCGGCCTGATCAGCCTTGATGGTGCCGATCAGAATGTCGGCTTGCGTCTTGGCATTATCCAAATTGACTTGCGTCGTCGCGCCCTTGCCGATCAGTTCGCTATAGCGATTGAGATCGCGCTGTGCGCCGGCGAGTTGAGCGCGATCACGCGCCAATGTTCCCTCGGCCTGCTCGATCTGGGCGTCGATCTGGCGCGCGTCGAGCGTGAAGAGCAGATCGCCCTGCTTGACGCGGGCACCGTCTTCGAAGTGCACGCCGATGATCGTGGTTTCGATGCGTGACTTGAGCGCGACGCTGGAGATCGGCGTCACCGTGCCGATTGCTTCGACATCCACGGGAACCGATTGCTTGACTGCCTTGGCGACCTCGACGACCACCTTGCGAGCGGGCAGCCCCTGTTTCGCAGCCGTATCCCCGCCGTACCAGGAGGCCCGAGTCTGGTAGACGACGACGCCGCTTGCCGCCAGCAAGGCTGCCGCAATGATCCAACCGCGCTTTGCCATAACCACCTGTGCCGAACCCGCATGCGCCAGAAACACACACAGCTTCAGTCCCTTGGACTACCGTTTCAGCGTATCGCTTTACCACACCGCCCCGGATCGGGATACGCGTTACGGCAGAATCTGCGGTCGTCGTTAGTGACAACTTTGTCATGTGGCCGCTCGCCAGGCATTCCGGCTGAAGCCGCTGGGCGCCGGGGGCTGGCCAGACGGGCGGCAATCAGCAGCTCTCTGGCTGATTGCCGCCCGTGGACTATTCAGCCGCGTGGTTCGGCTGTTCGATACTTGCTTTACAATCAGCCGGTCAGAAATTGCGCTGGGCACGGACGCCGAAAGTCCACGTTCCCTCGCTCGCCAGCGTCGCACCGGTAATTGCGGCCACACCCACGTTCTTCTGGTCGATGTAGGTGTACATCACCTCGCCTGAGAAGGTCAGATTCTTGACCGGAGCCCAGCGCGTGACCAGACCGAGCTGGGAAATGTTGAAGTCTGGATTGCAGGCAAGGAGTCCAGAACAGATCGACGATCCGGCGAGAAGAGCCTTGGCGGTGTCGTTGTAGCGGACCTGCGTATAGGAGCCGAACAGCGACGATGACCAATACGCATCCCAATTGTGGTTGAACGCGCCCCGCAGACCCCAGGCCTGCGTCTTCTGGATGTTCCCGCCGGCTCCGAACACGCCGTCGCTCGAATAGGCGTAGGCCACGCGCGTGTTACCGGCACCCCAGATCTGGAAGCTGTCCGGGCTGCCGCCGCCGATGATATTGCGCGACGCACCGTCCGCATAACCGACACTCACATTGATGGTATCGCCCTGCCCGGTCGGCAAGTTTTTCAGCGAAAATGCGAGCTGGGCTGCGAAGCCCCACGCGTCATCCGGATGGGGAGCCCCGATCGCGCCACCAAAATAGCCATAAGGACCCGCGCGGAGCTGATGCGCGAGAGCCGATACCTGGACCAGGCCCCAGGCCTGATCCACGCGCAGTTGACCGACGATATCGGGAATGTTCGAGCCGGCCCAATTGCTGGCCAGCGTAAAGCCCGATGTTGCGTCATAAAGCGGGGCGCGCGTGTAGGAATTTCCGGCACTTCCCGGGCTGAGGCCGCTCGCATCTTCAAGGCTGACCGATGCCGAAACGCCGTTGCCGAACTGCGCGGTGTACGCCAATTGGTTGATGCCGGTGTCGATATCCTCACCGCCGATCAAATAAGAGGTGTTGTTTCCGGGAAAGCCGGTCCATGGCGCGGAAAACTGCGACACCGCCTTGCCCATGGTGAAACCGGCAAACTGGATGAACGCGTAATAAACGCCGACACCCGTATTGCTGCCGCCGCCGATCGCGTCATCGCTGCCCGCACGGACCGCGCCGCCCGTGGTCCAGTTGAATCGCACATCGAAATAGGTGCGAACCACGCCGTATTCAGTCGCGGTCCGCGTATCGATGTTGATGGTCTGTCGCGCCCGCGCAATGTAATCGTTCGACGCGCGCGTCACCGGCCCATTCCACCGCGGCGCGTCGTACGCGCCGCTGGCGTTGAACGATGTATCGGCACGTAGATAGCCGCCAAGCTTGATGCAGGTGTCGGTGCCCGGGATGTAGTAGAAGCCCGCGCCATACAACGAGCAGACCTTCACATATTCCACGGCCTTGGCCTTGAGCGGCAGATCCGCCGCCTGCGCCCCGCCGACGGCAAGCAAGACCGCGGCCGACCCGATCATTGTTGTTTTTGTTGTCCTCATTTTCATCTCCACGCCGAGCCCACCGGAACGCCTGGCCGAGGTCGCGAATCCGGTGCGGCCCGACGTCACAGGCAGGATGTCGCTACGGAGGGAGCACGGCAAACACAAACCGGCGCCCCACCCATCCGGCACGCAGTTTTTTGGACGCCTGCTGCACAACGGCAACGCTCCCGCTTTGCCGCGGTCGAAGCCGTTCTGCCCGGCCGGCGATTCGTGGAGAAACATTCTCGTGCTGGGATCGATCAGGCTGCCCGCAGCCTTCTCTATCCCGCTGCCGCACAGGCCGGTATATTCGATACTGGGTCGGGATTGCTCCGGCTGCGTTCTCGCTGCCAGCTGAGCCGTCCTTGCCGTCACCATTTTGAAGAGGCCGTGCCATCGATGCGAATCGCCACCTGGAACGTCAATTCGGTGCGCCAGCGCCTCGACCACCTCTTGACCTGGCTCAGCGAGTGCAAGCCGGACATCGCCTGCCTGCAGGAGATCAAATGCGTGGACGAGGCCTTTCCGCGCGAAGCCGTTGAAGCCCTTGGCTACAACGTCGTCACCCACGGTCAGAAGACTTTCAACGGGGTGGCGCTGCTTTCGCGACTGCCGTTCGACGAAACCACGCCCCGCTTGGCCGGCGACCCCGAGGACGCCCATGCCCGTTTCCTCGAAGGCGTGGTCTCTCTGAAGCGAGGCGCGCTACGGGTGGCCTGCCTTTATCTGCCGAACGGCAATCCGCCGAATACAGAGAAATATCCATATAAGCTGAATTGGATGTCGCGGCTATTCGACTACGCCGACAAGCGATTGAAGACTGAAGAGCCATTGGTGCTGGCGGGCGACTTCAATGTGATTCCTTCGGGGCGCGACGTCTTCAATCCGAATTCGTGGATCGATGACGCCCTGTTTCGGCCCGAAACCCGCGAGCGCTTTCATGCCCTGCTGGGCCTTGGCCTTACCGATGCGCTACGCGCCACCACCGATGCTCCCGGCCAGTACACGTTCTGGGACTATCAGGCCGGCGCCTGGCAAAAGAACAACGGTCTGCGCATCGACCATCTGCTGCTATCGCCCCAGGCGAGCGACCGCCTCACCGGCGTTGGCATCGATAAATATGTCCGCGCCTGGGAAAAGCCGTCCGATCACGTTCCGATATGGATCGATCTGGATTTCGAATAGATCGGAGAGGCAACGGAAAAACAGCCAGAGCTCGTTCGCCTTAAAGCCGGGCCGCCTCCTTGAAACAGCGCGAGCGGGTCATCGCCGGCTGGCTCACTCACGGCGGCCCTGCACCCAGTGCTCGAGCATTTTCAGCGCCATGGCACGATCGTCCTCGGAAGCCCTGGCGATCGCCTTGTTATAGCTATCGGTGATCCAGGTTTCTTCCGGACCGGCGCTATCACGCGCCAGCGTCAGCCACATCAGGCCGCGGGCCGCCTGCCGCGGCAGGTGATCGCCATTGAACAGCATCTGGCCAAGCAGCGCCTGTGCCTGATGCTGGCCTTTCTGCGCGGCGAGGCCGAGCCAGCGCGTTGCGTATTTGGGATCGCGCGGCGCACCGATGCCGTTGAGGTAAAGTCGCGCCAGATCGTATTGCGCATCGGCATTGCCGAAATAGGACGCGGCATAGGAGAACATCTCGCGGGCGCGTTCCGCATCGGCCTTGATCTTGGAATTGGGAATGCCGGCAAGATAATAGCGGCCGAGGGCGACGAAGGCATTGGCGACAACTCCGGCCTGCGGGGCGTGGGGGCTGTCCTCGGCATGCGCGTTCGCAATCCGGCTGAAATACTGAAAGGCCCGCAGGTCATCCTGCGCGACGCCGTCGCCTTTGGCGTACATGCGCCCCAGTTTCCACTGGGCGATCGGATGGCCGTCCTCGGCGGCGTATTGCAAGGCGGTGAGCGAGTTGTTCGACGGTGCCGATTTGCGCAGCACCCCGGCGGCGCCGACCGGCGGCGCGGCGGCGACCGGAAGCGAGGGATCCTGGCCTACCGTAGTCCCCTCGAAGGCAAACGCCGGAGCGCCCGCCAACGCGAAGCCCACACTCAACGCAACAACGATACGCTCAGATATCCGCATAACACTGTTTCTCATGCGCCCCGCCCGGATGGGTCACGGCGCCATCCACCGCAGGTCCGACCTGCTGGGCATACTTCCACAGCGCGCCCGAACGACAATCGCTCGCGCGCGGCGTCCAATTCGTCTTGCGCTCCGCAAGTTCGGCATCCGACAACCGGACGTCGAGCTTGCCCGCAACCGCATCGATTTCAATGATATCGCCATCCCGCAGCAGCGCGATGGGGCCGCCCACGGCGGCTTCCGGCCCGACGTGGCCGATGCAGAATCCGCGCGTGGCACCGGAGAAACGTCCATCAGTGATCAGGGCCACCTTGCCGCCCATGCCCTGGCCGTAGAGCGCCGCGGTGGTCGCCAGCATTTCCCGCATGCCGGGGCCGCCACGCGGACCCTCATAGCGGATGACGATGACGTCGCCTTCCTTATAGGTGCGATTCTTGACCGCCTCGAACGCATCTTCCTCGCGGTCGAAACAGCGCGCCGGGCCGGTAAACTTCAACTCCGACATGCCAGCGACCTTCACGATCGCACCCTCCGGGGCCAAATTCCCTTTCAGACCGACAACCCCACCTGTCACGGTGATCGGATTGTCGGCAGGTCGCACAACGTCCTGATGAGGGTTCCATTTTACCGACTTCAGGTTCTCCGCGATGGTGCGCCCGGTGACGGTCAGGCAGTCGCCATGCAGGAAGCCATGGTCGAGCAAGGTCTTCATCAGCAGCGGTATGCCACCAACTTCAAACATGTCTTTGGCGACATAGCGGCCACCCGGTTTCAAATCCGCGACATATGGTGTCTTTTTGAAGATTTCGGCCACATCGAACAGGTCGAACTTAATGCCACACTCATGGGCGATGGCCGGCAGATGCAGCGCCGCGTTGGTGGAGCCGCCCGAAGCCGCGACCACCGCTGCGGCGTTCTCCAGCGCCTTGCGGGTGACGATATCCCGCGGCCGGATATTGGCGCTGATCAATGCCATGATCTGCTCGCCTGCGGCCATGCAAAAGGAATCGCGGATTTCGTAAGGAGCCGGCGCGCCGGCCGAATAGGGCAGCGCCAGCCCGATCGCTTCCGAGACCGTCGCCATCGTGTTGGCGGTGAACTGCGCACCGCAGGCACCGGCGGAGGGGCATGCCACTCGCTCGATCTCGTCGAGATCGGCATCTGAGAATTCGCCGGTGGAATGCTTGCCGACCGCCTCGAACATGTCCTGCACGGTCACCGGCTGTCCACGGAAATTGCCGGGGAGGATCGAGCCGCCATAGATGAAGATCGACGGCACATTCAGCCGGACCATCGCCATCATCATGCCCGGTAGCGACTTGTCACAGCCTGCAAGGCCGACCAGCGCATCATAGGCGTGGCCCCGGATGGTGAGCTCGACGGAGTCAGCGATCGCCTCGCGCGATGGCAGCGACGAGCGCATGCCGTCGTGGCCCATCGCGATGCCATCGGTGACCGTGATGGTGCAGAACTCGCGCGGGGTGCCTCCTGCGGAGGCCACGCCTTTCTTCACCGCCTGCGCCTGGCGCATCAGCGAGATGTTGCAGGGCGCAGCTTCATTCCAGCATGAAGCGACGCCGACAAAGGGTTGATGAATCTGGGCTGTCGTCAATCCCATGGCATAGAGATAGGAGCGATGCGGCGCACGCTCGGGACCTTCGGTCACATGCCGGCTCGGCAGCCTCGCCTTGATGTTCGTTTTCGCGTCCATCGCGAACCCGTGTCCCGGGACCGTATCGTTCTGGAGATCGCGCCCGGCCCATCAGGCGAAATCCCCATGCCCTTAGGCAGATCGGGTCGAAAATCCCGATCGCCAAGATGCTTAGAATGATTTCATGAAGGCGTGTGGCCAAATAGCGGCGCAGGCAAGTCTTGCCTGCCGGGAAGGTTAAATGTTCAAGCAGTGTTGCCCCTACGCAACATTCGTTGCCCCGCGGCAACCATGCACATGGCGGGCGACGACCGCCCGCTCATATATCCGGCGGATCGTCCCGGCGCTGGGCTATCCTGCGAAGGTGGGGTGCCTCAGATGTTCAGAACCCGGCCATAGGCGTCGAGCACCGCTTCCTTCATCATTTCCGACAGCGTCGGATGCGGGAAGACTGTGTGTATCAGTTCTTCCTCGGTGGTCTCGAGGTTCATCGCCACCACATAGCCCTGGATCAGTTCGGTAACTTCCGCGCCGATCATGTGCGCGCCGAGCAGCTGTCCGGTCTTCTTGTCGAAGA
>Ga0182749_1003090_pt1 | contig 11613 bp, 12 predicted proteins | sample eDN3rd37CKraftMG_FD_128875 | JGI IMG/M metagenome (GOLD analysis project Ga0182749, IMG submission 128875) | Enriched Miracle-Growth compost microbial communities from Emeryville, California, USA - eDNA 3rd pass 37_C Kraft MG (version 2) (version 2) ...
CCCCTCACCCACGGGTACCGCGCCGAAGCTCTGCATCCAGGGCCAGTTGGAGCTCAGCGCAAACGGACGATTGGTGGTGTCGATGGCAAGCGGGATGACGTCCGGCTGGCTGGACTTGATGGCCGCGAGCGCTGCGTTCAGCTCGTCGATCGTGCGCGGCGGCTTGTTCGGATCGAGGCCCGCCTTCTGCATGATCTCCTTGTTGTACCAGAACCCTGCCGGCGACTGGTTCCACGGGAAAGCGAAGAGAGAGCCATCCTTGCGAAGGCCCGCATCGGCGCCGGGCTTCAGGTTGGCCGCAAGCTGCTCGCTTACATAGCTGTCGAGCGGCTCGAGCGCTCCCGTGGAGCCGAGCAGGACCGTGTCATTGCCGGCGATCTGCGCGACATCCGGCGGATTGCCCGAACGGGCCCTCAACACGAGCTGTCGCGCGATCTCGGAAAAGGAGATGGCCTCGCTCACAATGTCGATGTTCGGATTGGCCGCCTCGAAATCGGCGATCACCTTCTCGATGCCTGGCTTGGTCGTCCCTTCGGCGGCAGCCCAGTTGGCAAATGTGATGGTGATCTTGTCCTGGGCGGAAGCGGTTGCCGCCATTCCCCCCGCCATAGCTGCGGCCGACGCAGCGGCGATAAGCTGCAAAACACCTTTGCGGAATCGAATCATTATCAACCTCCCTGTCGAGCGCAATCGGACAGAAGCTCCCCGCCTCCACGACGCCTCTTTCTTATATAAGACATAAGATATAATTTGTGGCAATGCGCTTTGAGCGGCGTTAAGAGAATTCTGACCCGCCGATGCGAATTTGATCAGAAGCTTCTGAGAGGGAGAAGAAAAATTGGACATGCCGCTGAACGCCTTCAGGAAAAATATGAAGCGCCGACCACCGATGATCGGGGTATGGGCGATGAGTGGCAGCGCGGTGGCCGCCGAGGCGCTGGGCTGCGCCGGGTACGACTTCATCGTCCTTGATATGGAGCATGCACCCAATGACGCGCCGCGTACGTTCAGCCTTCTCCAGGCGGTCGCCGGCACGCCCGCGAGCGCCGTGGTGCGCCTGCAGTGGAACGATGCCGTCACGGTCAAGCAATTGCTCGATTTCGGCGCTCAATCGCTGATGTTTCCCTACATCCAGGATGCGGAGGAAGCGCGCCGGGCAGTCGCAGCGACGCGCTATCCGCCGGACGGCATCCGGGGCTTTGCCGGCATGAGCCGCGCCACCCGATACGGCAGCGTCGCGGACTACCCGCGCAAGGCAGCGGGCGAGATCTGCGTCATTCTCCAGCTCGAGACGAAAAAGGCGGTCGCCAATCTCGAGGAAATCGCAGCCGTTCCGGGCGTGGACTGCATCTTCATCGGCCCCGGGGACCTTTCCGCAGACATGGGCTTTGTCGGTCAGCCCGGCCATGCCGATGTTCAGAAGGCCCTCGCCGACGCCGCCGCGCGCTGCGCGAAACTGGGCATGCCCAGCGGGATTCTTGCCGGCAACGCCGCCCAGGCTCGCGATTATCTTTCCTATGGCTATAGCTGGGTGGCATCCGGTTCCGATCTCGGCCTGATGATGTCGAATGCGCGCGCCGAACTGCGGAACTTGAAGAGCGGCGAGTAGCCATGCGCGTATTGACACCGAAGGTGGAGCGCGTGGGCTCCCATACCGCGCTTCTTGGGGAAAGCGCGATATGGGACAGGCGCGACGGTGCTTTGCTGTGGGTCGATATCGCCGGACGCAGAGTGCTCAGGACAAAGCCCGACTCTGGACAAACCGAAAGCTGGGAGTTCCCGGAGATGACCGGCTTCGTCCAGCCGGCTGCAGACGGAACATGGCTCGTGGGCCAGCACGACCACGTCCTGAAATTCGATCCGGCCAGCGGAGGCCGCAGCCTTTTCGCGCAACTTGAGCCCGCCGCAACCGGCAATCGCACGAACGATGCGGCATGCGACACCCAGGGCCGGCTATGGCTTGGCACCATGCCCTTGCCTGAAACCGGATTTTCGCCGGTTGGGAAGCTCTACCGGATTGAAGGGAATGGCGGCGTTGCTGTGGTCGAGCAAGGACTCACCATCCCGAACGGCATCGCATTCAGCCCCGACGGCCTGACGATGTACTGGGCCGACACGCGCGTCACGCCGCATCAGGTCTGGAAAGCGCGCTATGATACGGAGACGGGAAGACCGGGCGCGAAGGAGATATTCGCCTACCTTCCCGAAGGTGGAGGACGCCCGGATGGCGCGACGGTCGACGCGGCCGGCTGCTACTGGGTTGCCGCCGTTCGCGGTTCACAGTTGTTTCGATACACGCCGAACGGCAAGCTTGACCTGGCGGTCAACGTTCCGGTGTCCCGGCCGTCAAAGATCGCGTTCGGCGGCCAGGACCTGAAGACGATCTTCGTCACCTCGATCAGCGACGGCCTTGCGCCGGAAGAGCGAGCCAGGGAGCCCCTGGCCGGTGCCCTGCTCGCCCTTGAGATCGGGATCCAGGGATTGCCGGCGGTGGAGTTCGCGGCGTAGGTATCTGGAGTTTCAATACCCCCTCTCTTGCGATTTCTAACACTTAGCCGTTGGCTAAGATGTTGAAATCGCTTTCTCCCCCGCCCAGGGGGAGATAGGTGCTTGCGCAGACGCTTCCGCAAATCACCGGCGTCGGGGGTACGCGGAGCGATCGCTGCCGGCGATATCTCCCCCCTGGCGGGGGAGAAAGCAAATTCCCGGGCTTGGCAAAGCCAAGTCCTTGGAATTTGCAAGTGAGGGGGGCAAAGAGGTTGAGCCTCTAGTAGATCGCAATTCAGCTCAGGTCGGATGCGTAGTGCATGCTGTCGGTCTGGCAACGGGATTCCCGATATTCGACCGGCCGCTTGTTGAGATCGAAGGCAACGCGCCTGATCTCCAAAAGCGGCGCACCGATCGCGCAGCCCATTTCGGCATGGTCGGCCTCGTCGGCCGCAACCGCCTTCAGCTTCTCGGAGATTCTCGTGATGGTGATGCCCCAGCGCTGCGAGTAGAGCCGATAGACGTTGTTGGGGATTTCGTTCAACTCGCCGAGATCCTTGAACTGCGTCTGCGGCAGCGACAACGTTTCGCGCATGATCAGTTCGGAGCCATGGTAGCGCAGCCGCGATATCCGCCAGACGGTGGCCTGCGCGGCCAAATCGAGCGCCTCGCGCTCCCGGTCATTGGGGGTAGCGGAAGAGAGGTCGAGCACCTTGGAGACCGGGAAGAGACGCTCGCCAGCGTCGGGATATAGCCTGAAGAACTGGAAGAGGATGCGGCTTTCCTCATATTCGGCGACGAAGGTGCCCCTTCCCTGCCGGCGCACCAGGATGCGCTCCGCCGTCATGGCATCCAGAGCCTTGCGGACCGTCCCCTGGCTGACCCCAAGCTCGCGCGCAAGCTCCTGCTCGCTGGGAAGCATGGTGCCCGGCTGCCAACGCCCGCTCGCCAGGTGCCGCGTGATCTCCTCGCGCACCTGCAAATAAAGCGGACGAAAGCCCAGTTTGGTATCCGCGGTCACATCCATCCGTCCGCCGTCTCCTCGAATTATCCACGCTTGCTATAGCGAAGTTCGATTGACAACGCCACAGTTTCGTATCTTATGTCTTATATAAGAATATTCAGACGAGGAGAGAGTGGTGAGCGTACCGCAACTGCTGGTGCACGAGAGGCGCGACAATGTCGGTGTGGTCGTGGTCGAGGGCCTGAAGGCCGGCACGGAAATGACCTGCGTGGTGACCGCCGATAATTCGAGCTTCACGCTGAAGGTGATCGACGACGTGCCGATCGGGCACAAGGTGGCGCTGACTGATCTGAAAGCCGGGGACACGGCGATCAAGTACGGGGAGGACATTGGCCGCATCGTCGCCGATGTCGCCAAGGGCGGACATGTTCATGTCCATAACCTCAAGACCAAGCGCTGGTAGGACACGATCATGGCTTCCAAATATTCCAACCTCACCTTCAAGGGCTACCGGCGCGAGAACGGCCGCGTCGGCGTGCGCAATCACGTCGTGATCCTGCCGGTCGATGATATTTCCAACGCGGCCTGCGAGGCGGTGGCGAATAATATCAAGGGCACCATGGCGCTCCCCCACGCCTATGGACGCCTGCAGTTCGGCGCCGACCTCGACCTGCATTTCCGCACCATGATCGGAACCGGCGCGAACCCCAACGTGGCGGCTGTCGTCGTCATCGGCATCGAGCCCGGCTGGACGAAGCGCATCGTCGACGGCATTGCCGAGACGGGCAAGCCGGTGGCGGGCTTCTCGATCGAGCAGAACGGCGATCTGAAGACCATCATGGACGCCTCGCGCAAGGCCAAGGAGTTCGTGCACTACGCGACCGAACTGCAGCGCGAGGAGTGCTCGGTTTCCGAACTTTGGATCTCGACCAAATGCGGCGAGAGCGACACGACCACCGGTCTCGGCTCCTGCCCGACGGTTGGCAACATGTACGACAAGCTTTTGCCTGAGGGCATCTATGGCTGCTTCGGCGAGACCTCGGAAATCACCGGCGCAGAGCACATCGCGAAGGCGCGCGCGATCAACCCGGAGGTGGGCGAGCGCTGGTACAAGATGTGGAAGGCCTATCAGGACGAGGTCATCGAGGCGAACAAGGTCGACGATCTTTCCGAGAGCCAGCCGACCAAGGGCAATATCGAAGGCGGCCTGACGACGATCGAGGAGAAAGCGCTCGGCAATCTGGAGAAGATCGGCCGCACCTCCCGCTACATCGACATTCTCGAGCCGGCTGAGACGCCGAAATCGGGCAAGGGCCTCTATTTCATGGACTCGTCCTCGGCGGCGGCCGAATGCGTCACGCTGATGGCCGCAGGCGGATATGTGATCCATACCTTCCCGACCGGACAGGGCAATGTCATCGGCAATCCGATCGTGCCTGTCATCAAGATTTCGGCAAATCCGCGCACGGTGCGCACGATGGGCGAGCACATCGACGTCGATGTATCCGGCATTCTGCGCCGCGAGATGACCATCGACCAGGCCGGCGACGCGCTGATCGAGAACATCGTGCGGACGGCGAACGGAAGGCATACGGCCGCCGAGGCGCTTGGCCATCGCGAATTCGTCATGACCAAGCTTTACCGGAGCGCCTGACAGCCCAAGCGCATAGGCCGCATCATGAACGCCCAAATCTGGCCGGCGGCCGGGCGCGGATGGCGAAGAACGCTTTCCGCGCCCATGCCGGGCCTGTTCCTTGCGCTTACGGTCGCCGCGGCGGCCACCTTCGCGGCCGGGGAGACCGGCGGGCCGGTCATGTTTTTCGCGTTGCTGATCGGCATCGCGCTCAATGCCGCTTCGGGAGATGAGCGGCTGCGCGCCGGGCTCTCCTTCGCCTCACGGCCGGTGCTGCAGCTTGGCGTGGCTCTCCTGGGACTCAAGATTTCGGCCGCGCAGGTCGCAAGCCTCGGTTCGCAAACGCTGCTTCTCGTCGCGGGCGGGACGGCGATCTCGATCGCGAGCGGCCTGCTGCTTGCGAGGCTTTTCGGGTTGCCGCGCGCCTTCGGCGTGCTCGCTGGAGGCGCAACAGGCATTTGCGGGGCCTCGGCGGCCCTTGCCATATCGTCGACGTTTCCGCATTCCTCCAACAAGGATCGGGAAACAGCCTTTGTCATCGTCGCCGTCACCACTCTTTCGACCATCGCGATGCTGGCCTACCCGGTGATCGCGCATCTCCTCGGCTTCGACGACCGCCAGACCGGGATATTCCTCGGCGCGACAATCCACGATGTCGCCCAGGTCGTCGGTGCGGGCTATGCGGTCTCGGAAGAAGCCGGGGATACAGCGACGATCGTCAAGCTGTTTCGCGTGGCGCTGCTTCTGCCGACCGTGTTGGGCATTGCGCTCATGACGCGGTCCCGCACCGCCACGGACGGAAAACTTCCGTGGCTTCTGCCGCCCTTCGCGATCGCCTTTGCCGTGCTGGTGGTCATCAACTCATCCGGCCTCGTACCGGCGGGGTTGCGGGACGTCTGCACGACCTTCTCGAACTGGTGCCTGGCAACGGCCGTGGCTGCGATCGGTATTCGCACCTCCATCGTCGGCACGCTCAAAATGGGCTGGGCGGCGCTGACGGTCCCGATCGGCGCGACCATTTTCCTGATGACCTTCGTCATCGGGATCGAACTTTTGATGGGGAGCTAACCTTGGCTGAAATCGTCATAACGGAATTCATGGACGACGCGGCGCTTGACGGTCTCAAGCAGCGATATTCCGTTCTCTACGACCCGACGCTGGTGGACGCGCCGGACCGCCTCGATGCAGAGCTTGCCGATGCAATCGCGCTGATCGTCCGCAACCGGACCCAGGTGCGCGCGGGCCTGCTCGACCGCGCCCCACGGCTTCGTTGCGTCGGCAGGCTGGGCGTCGGTCTCGACAATATCGATCTCGATGAATGCCGCCGCCGCAACATAACCGTGCATCCTGCGACCGGCGCGAACAATTTGTCGGTGGTCGAATATGTCCTGACGGCCGCTCTCATGCTTTTGCGCGGCGCGTGGCTCTCGTCGGCCGAGGTCGCTTCCGGGGCCTGGCCGCGCCAGGCGCTCATCGGGCGCGAGCTTGAAGGCCGCACGATGGGGCTTGTCGGTTTCGGTGCAATCGCGCGGGAGGTTGCCGCGCGGGCCCAGGCGCTGGGCATGGAGATCGTCGCTTACGATCCGCATGTGGCGGCAGACGAACCGGCCTGGCGGCTGGCGCGCAACGTGTCGTTCAACGAACTCTTGCAGACGGCGGATGTGGTGAGCCTTCATGTCCCGCTGACACCGGACACGACCAGGATGATCGGCGCGGCTGAGATCGCAGGGATGAAGCCGGATGCGATCCTCATCAATGCCGCCCGCGGTGGCATCGTGGACGAGCAGGCGCTGGCGGATGCCCTGAAAGCCGGCAAGCTCGGAGGTGCGGCTCTCGACGTGTTCGAGACCGAACCGCTGACGGAGGCGGCCGGGGCGAAATTTGTGGGCATTCCCAATCTCGTATTGACGCCGCATATCGCCGGCGTCACGGAGGAATCGAACGTCCGCGTCAGCGAGGTCGTCGCTGGGAAGATCATGACGGAGTTGGGGGGCACGCGATGACTGAAGTACGGCTGCAGGCCGCGGAGGTCCATGCGCTCATCGCCAGCGCCCTTGTCCGCTCCCGCACCTCGGAACGGAATGCGGCGTCCGTCGCCGATGCGCTGCTTGAGGCCGAATTGGCCGGCCAGGGCGGACATGGCCTGCGCCGTGTCGCGGCCTATGCGGCACAGGCGAAGGCCGGCAAGGTCGACGGCTTCGCGCACCCTGCCCTGGAACAGCGGCGCCCGGCGGTGCTCGCCGTTGATGCCGCGAACGGCTTTGCATACCCGGCCATGGATCTGGCATTGCAGCCGCTCGGCGAATGCGCACGCTCGCAGGGCATTGCAATCGCCGGCTTCCGCAGATCCCACCATTGCGGCGTCGCCGGTGTCACCGTCGAGCGCTATGCCAGGGCGGGGCTCATCGCCCTGATGTTCGCCAATTCACCGGCGGCCATGGCTCCCTGGGGATCGAACCGGCCCTTGTTCGGCACCAACCCGATCGCGTTCGCCGCACCGATTTCCGATGCGGAGCCGCTCGTGGTCGATGTCTCGCTCTCCAAAGTGGCGCGCGGAAAAATCATGGCGGCCAGCCAGAAGGGCACGCCAATACCGCCGGACTGGGCCTTCGATACCGAAGGGCAGCCCACCACCGATGCGAAAGCCGCACTTGCGGGGACCATGGCTCCGCTTGGCGACGCCAAGGGCACAGCACTGGCGCTGATGGTCGAATTGCTCGCCGCCGGCCTCGTGGGCGCAAACTACGCCTATGAGGCGAGCTCGTTCTTCGACGACAAGGGGAACCCGCCCGGCGTCGGCCAGACCATCATCTGCATCGACCCGGCGGCCTTCGGGGGTGCGGCCGTGGTCAAGCGCTTCGCCGAGATGACGGGCATGGTGGCGGATGCGCCGGGCGCCCGCCTCCCCGGCTATCGCCGCCACGCATTGAAGCAGAAGCTGCTCAAGGAAGGCATCGCCGTCGACGAAACCCTGCTGGCCGAGATCGAAGCCATCGGCTGATCGCCCGAGCCGGATTGATGCCGTGCAGCGGCCGGTGATGGTGTCCGCCGAATTCCTTCGGAAACGCCCGCATCGGATTTGCATACGCTTCTTCTTGCATTGAACCGTAACCAGCACATGCTACATGCTTAGGCATGAAGAAAATCGGCTTTCTCTCCTTCGGGCATTGGACCCCTTCGGCGCAGTCGCAGACCCGGTCTGCATCCGATGCCCTGTTGCAGTCCATCGACCTTGCCGTGGCAGCGGAAGAGCTGGGGGCGGACGGAGCCTATTTCCGCGTGCATCACTTCGCGCGCCAGCTCGCATCGCCCTTTCCCTTGCTGGCTGCGATCGGTGCCAAGACCAGCCGCATCGAAATCGGCACCGCGGTCATCGACATGCGGTACGAAAATCCGCTGTATATGGCGGAGGACGCGGGCGCGGCCGATATCATCGCCGGCGGTCGCCTGCAGCTCGGGATCAGCCGCGGGTCGCCCGAGCAGGTGATCGATGGATGGCGCTACTTCGGTTACAACCTGCGGGAGGGTCAGAGCGATGCCGACATGGCCCGGCATCACGCGGAAGTCTTCCTTGAGGTCCTGCGCGGTGAAGGATTCGCGCAACCCCACCCGCGGCCGATGTTCCCCAACCCGCCGGGGTTATTGCGAGTAGAGCCGCATTCGGAAGGCCTGAGGGAACGGATCTGGTGGGGCGCTGCCACCAACGCAACGGCGGAATGGGCGGCGAAACTGGGCATGCACCTGCAGAGCTCCACGCTTAAATTTGACGAGACCGGAGAGCCTTTTCACATCCAGCAGGCGGATCAGATACGGGCCTTCCGCAACGCCTGGAAAGCGGCCGGTCATGAACGCGAACCGCGCGTGTCGGTCAGCCGCAGCATTTTCGCCCTGGTGGATGATCGCGACCGGGCCTATTTCGGCCATGGCAATCAGAGCGATGATCAGATCGGCTTCATCGACGAGAACACCCGAGCAATTTTCGGACGGTCCTATGCCGCCGAGCCTGACATTCTCGTCGAGCAGCTGGCGAAGGACGAGGCTATCGCCGAGGCCGACACGCTGCTCTTGACCGTCCCCAATCAGCTAGGCGTCGACTACAACGCACATGTCATCGAGGCAATTCTGACCCACGTCGCCCCGGCTCTGGGCTGGCGCTGAGGGCTGCTAAATCTTACGGCGTACTCATCGGTACGGCTTGTCATTCCAAATTCAGCGGCCTTGACTCCGCCTATATTTCGATTAGTCTCGACATATGGATACTGAAGAAGCCATCGCCGCCTTCGCGGCACTCGCCCAGCCGACGCGTCTGGAGGTGTTTCGGTTGCTGATGCAGCATGAGCCGGATGGACTTCCCGCCGGCGAGATAGCCCGCCGCGTGTCGGTGCCGCACAATACCATGTCGACGCATCTGGCGATCCTGGCACGAGCCGGGCTCATCGATGCCGAACGCCAGAGCCGCTCGATCATCTATCGCGCAAAGCTGGACGCAGTTCGCTCGCTCGCTGCTTTCCTGGTCAAGGATTGCTGCGGAGGACGGCCTGAAATCTGCGCACCGCTGATCGCCGAACTTTCCCCCTGTTGTGCAGCATAAGAGGCATCATGGATATTATCATTTATCACAATCCCGCCTGCGGGACGTCTCGCAACACGCTGGCGATGATCCGCAATGCAGGCGTCGAACCGCATGTCATCGAGTATCTGAAAACGCCGCCATCGCGGGAGATGCTCAAGCAGCTGATCGCGCGAATGGGGATTTCGGCCCGCGCGCTGCTCCGGGAGAAAGGAACGCCCTACGCGGAGCTCGGCCTTGATGATCCAAGCCTCACCGAAGAGCAGATTCTCGACGCCATGATGGCGCACCCGATCCTGATCAATCGGCCCATCGTGGTGAGCCCGAAAGGCGTGCAGCTCTGCCGTCCGTCCGAGAAAGTGCTGGACCTGCTTCCGCCGCAACGCGGCGAGTTCGTCAAGGAAGACGGCGAGCGCGTGGTGGACGAACACGGCCGCCGCATCGCCACCGCATAGGGAAATTCATGTCCACCTTCGAACGCTACCTGACTCTTTGGGTCGTCCTTTGCATCGTCGCAGGTGTTGCGCTCGGCTTCGCCATACCCGGCGTGTTCCACATCATTGGCGCGGCTGAAATCGCCGAGGTGAACCTGCCGGTGGCGGCGCTGATCTGGCTCATGATCGTGCCGATGCTGATCAAGATCGACTTTGCCGCACTTGGCGAGGTGAAGGAGCACTGGCGCGGGATCGGTGTCACACTCTTCGTCAATTGGGCGGTGAAGCCATTCTCGATGGCCGCTCTGGGCTGGTTTTTCATCGGCTATCTGTTCCGTCCTTACCTCCCGGCCGATCAGATCGACAGTTATATTGCCGGCCTCATCATCCTCGCGGCCGCGCCGTGCACCGCAATGGTCTTCGTATGGTCGAACCTTACCAGGGGGGAGCCGCACTTCACGCTCAGCCAAGTGGCGCTCAACGACACGATCATGGTGTTCGCCTTTGCGCCGATCGTCGGCCTGCTGCTCGGCCTTTCGGCGATTACGGTGCCGTGGGAAACACTTGTGCTGTCCGTTGCGCTCTATATCGTCGTGCCGGTGATCGCGGGCCAAATCCTGCGCCGCCGCCTGCTCGCCTCTGGCGGCGAGGAGGCCCTGAAGCGCTTCATCGGCCGTCTTCAGCCCCTCTCGCTCGTCGCACTTCTTTCCATGCTCGTCCTGTTGTTCGGCTTCCAGGGTGAGCAGATCCTCGCGCAACCGCTCGTCATTGCGCTTCTTGCGGTGCCGATCCTGATCCAGGTCTATTTCAATTCAGGGCTCGCCTACCTGCTAAACCGCATCTCCGGAGAACAGCATTGTGTGGCCGGCCCGTCAGCCCTGATCGGCGCCTCCAACTTCTTCGAGCTTGCCGTTGCCGCGGCGATCAGCCTGTTCGGTTTCCAATCAGGCGCGGCGCTGGCCACCGTCGTCGGGGTGCTCATCGAAGTGCCGGTCATGCTCTCGGTGGTTTGGATCGTGAACCGCTCCAAGGGCTGGTACGAGAACGGCCATGCGGCGGTAGGGCTGGCCGAAAACCCGCGAGGCGGCGATTAATTGAGGATGGCCAAGCGTTAGAGCCCGTGCCTGGCGCGACCTGCTGTCGCGCCTCTTGGTCGCAACGCCGCAGACAACCCAGAATCTGTGCAACGTAATCAAAGCGATGCTACATAGCCGAAAATTGTTGGACCGGATTTGGAGCACCAAGAATGACGGATTCATCCACGTACGCGCCGCCAAAAGTCTGGACATGGAACAAGCCCAGTGGCGGTCGTTTTGCGAATACCAACAGGCCGATTGCAGGCCCGACTCATGAAAAGGATTTGCCGGTAGGCCGTCATCCTCTCCAGCTTTATTCTCTGGCAACACCCAATGGCCAAAAGGTCACGATCCTGCTCGAGGAGTTGCTGGCGCTCGGCCACACCGGAGCCGAATATGATGCGTGGCTGATCAAAATCAGCGACGGAGAGCAGTTCGGGAGCGGTTTC
>Ga0182749_1003094_pt1 | contig 11609 bp, 8 predicted proteins | sample eDN3rd37CKraftMG_FD_128875 | JGI IMG/M metagenome (GOLD analysis project Ga0182749, IMG submission 128875) | Enriched Miracle-Growth compost microbial communities from Emeryville, California, USA - eDNA 3rd pass 37_C Kraft MG (version 2) (version 2) ...
CCGATTTGTCGTTGATTCCCTGAGAGCTAAAGGCGCCGTTTTTGTGGAGGAGCTCGACGACATTCCCGAGACCGACCAGCCCGTGATTTTTTCAGCACACGGGGTCGCCAAGTCCGTCCCGGCGGCGGCCAAGGCCCGCAACATGTTCGTGCTCGATGCCACCTGTCCACTGGTGTTCAAAGTGCATATCGAGGCCGGACGCCTGCACGAGGAAGGTCTCCAGATCCTTCTTATCGGCCATGCCGGTCACCCCGAAGTCGTGGGCACGATGGGCCAGCTTCCCCCCGGCGCGGTGACGTTGATCGAGACGGCGGCCGATGCGGAAAGCTTCGAGCCCCTCGATGCCGGCAAGCTCGCGTTCGTCACCCAGACGACCCTTTCGGTGGACGACACCGCCGCCATCGTCGCGGTGCTGCGCCGGCGCTTCCCCGACATCGTCGGCCCGCACAAGGAAGACATCTGCTACGCGACGACCAACCGCCAGGCGGCGGTCAAATCCATCGCCCCCAAGATCGGTTGCCTTCTCGTCGTCGGCAGCCCGCAAAGCTCCAACTCGCTGCGCCTCGTCGAGGTCGCCCAGCGCGCGGGGTGTCCGTCTGCACACCTCATCGAGCGCGCAGCCGACATCCCGTGGGCGGAAATCGAGGGCCTGGAAAGCATCGGCGTCACTGCGGGCGCGTCCGCTCCCGAACAGCTCGTCGAGGAGGTGATCGAGGCGTTTCGCAGCCGCTTCGAGGTTTCGGTCGAAACAGTCACTACCGCGCTGGAGCGAATCGCCTTCAACGTCCCGCGTGAGCTGCGTTCGGCACCTGCCGCCACCTGATCTCCGAAAGATACCGATGGCCGTTTATACCGAAGTCAGCGACGACGAGCTGGCGAGCTTCATCGCTAGCTATGGCCTTGGCGAGCTCCTGTCATTCAAGGGGATCGCCGAGGGCGTAGAGAACACCAACTACATCGTGCACACGTCCAAAGGGCCGTTCATCCTCACCATCTACGAAAAGCGCGTCGAGGTGTCGGACCTGCCGTTCTATCTCGGGCTGATGGAGCATCTGGCCGAGCACGGCGTCACCTGCCCCACGCCCGTCCGCAATGGCGCAGGCAAGAACCTCAGCGAGCTCGCGGGCCGGCCCGCGGCGCTCGTGACGTTCCTCGAAGGCTTCTGGGTGCGCCGTCCTACGGCTGCCCACTGCATGTGTGTCGGCCGCGCACTGGCCGAGATGCACCTCGGCGGCGAAGGCTTCGCCCTGCGCCGCGCCAATGCCCTTGGGCTATCCGGCTGGCGCCCGCTCTATGAGCGCTTCGCCCCGCAGGCGGACGAGATCGTGCCTGATCTCTCCGCGCTCGTCGAAGGCGAACTCGCGTTTCTGGAGGCGAACTGGCCCCCGTCCCTTCCCGAAGGCGTCATCCACGCCGATCTCTTCCCCGACAACGTTTTCTTTATCGGCGATCGCCTGAGCGGCCTCATCGATTTCTATTTCGCCTGCAACGATGCGCTCGCCTACGACATCGCCGTGTGCCTCAACGCCTGGTGCTTCGAGAAGGACAATTCTTTCAACCTCACCAAGGGGCAGGCATTGCTGCGCGGCTATGAAAGCGTGCGCCCGCTCGACGCAGCCGAGCGCGCAGCGATGCCGACGCTCGCCCGTGGCGCCGCGATGCGCTTTCTGCTGACGCGCGCCTATGATTGGCTCAACACACCGAAGGACGCACTGGTGAGCCCGAAGAACCCGATGGAATATGTGCGCCGGCTGCGCTTTCACCAGAGCGTGCGCTCGATCGCCGACTACGGTCTCAGCGAGGCGACGCCATGAGCGAACGTCCGCCTGTCATCATCTATACGGACGGCGCCTGCTCCGGAAACCCGGGGCCGGGCGGCTGGGGCGCCATTCTCACGTACGGCGACACCACGAAGGAGCTTTCCGGCGGCGAGGCGCAGACCACCAACAACCGCATGGAGCTGATGGCTGCCATCTCCGCCCTGGAGGCGCTGAAGCGCCCCACGCGCGTCGAGCTGCACACCGACAGCGTCTACGTGAAGAACGGCATCACCGCCTGGATTCACGGCTGGAAGAAAAACGGCTGGCGCACCGCCGACAAGAAACCGGTGAAGAATGCCGATCTCTGGCAGCGGCTCGATGAAGCGCGGCGCGTGCATGAGATCGACTGGCGCTGGATCAAAGGGCATGCGGGCCACGCCGAAAACGAGCGCGCCGACGAATTGGCGCGCCTCGGCATGGCCGCATACAAACCGCAGAAGCCGGCTAAAACGACGGCGCGCGGCAGCTCAGGTTAGGCCCGATCAAAGCGACCGATCGATCATCGAGCACAACGTCGCCGCGCTCGACTTGTCGTGCTGCGGCGGCAGGTCCTCGACGTTGAGAACCTTGACGACGCCGTCATCCACCAGCATCGCATAGCGCTTCGAACGCAGGCCCAGGCCGAAATCCGACAGGTCGACATCGAGGCCGATCTTCTTCGCGAAGTCGCCATTGCCATCGGCCAGCATCAGGATGTTTCCATCCGCACCCGTCGCCTTGGCGAACTCCGCCAGCACGAAGACGTCATTCACCGCCGTGCAGGCGATCGTATCGACGCCCTTTCCCTTCAGCTCGTCGACACGCGCCACGAACCCCGGCACATGCTGCTGCTGGCAGGTCGGCGTGAAAGCGCCCGGCACGGCAAACAGCGCAACCTTCTTGCCGGCGAAGATTTCGCCCGTCGAACGCTTCGCGGGACCCTCGGCCGTCATCACCATGAAGCCCGCATCGGGAAGTCTGTCTCCGACCTTGATTGTCATCTCGTGCCCTCGCTTTCTTGCACCATTCGAAACCTAAACGCACAACCGCGGCATCGGTCCGCTCACTGGAGCGTGAATGTCTCCTCCGATTGCCCTTTGTCCGTTACGACCGTCGCCGTGAGCTGCTTGCCTTTCAGCATCGACAGGTCGACATCCTTCGAAAGGTCGACCTCGAAAGTAACGGGACCTTTGCCGTCGCCGGAGACCTTCGTCGGCAACGGAACGTAAATGCCGTCAGGCGCATCGACGAAGGCATCCACCGCGCCCGATCCCTCCGGAACGTCAGCTTCGATCACGATGCGAGGCTTGTCGCCGCCCAGTTCCGCCGCGGCTCGCTTGATGAGCGGATCGGTCTCCCGCCGCGCCTGCGGGCGCGTGGGCACACGCGCAATGGCATCCATCAGATCCTCGGAAATCTCCGCGTCCGGCGGCAGCTTGAGTGATAATTCCGCCTGCGCCGGGATGCAGATATCCTTGCACACGCCGTAGTCGAGCGCGAGGTGAACATCGATTGGTTTCGCCGGATCCTTGGCTTTCAGGCGCACCGGGAATGTGATGCTCCCTTTGTAGCCGATGGTCTCGCCGCCGGCGTCCGACATGCGGCGCGGTGCAGGATAGAGCACCTCCGCGCTCTCGAGATTCTGCGACTTCGACCAGTCGAAGGATGGCGCAACGCCGCCCGCTTCGCCCGGATAGCGCCAATAGGTTTTCCATCCCTGCGGCAGCTCGAGCTCGACACCGAGAATGCCGCCACCACCCACCAGCCGCGCACGCGAGCTGTGCCCGGAAACCCAATCGGAGGCGACCTCAGCGCCCGCGGCCGTCGCCGCGGCGCCCATGGCGAAAAGGGCAAGGGCCCCCGTGAGCATAGTCCGGCTTTTACGCATCGGCGGTCCCTTCGAAATAGGTTGGTTTGGCGAGCCGTCAGCGTTGTAGCGCCTTGCTCGGCGCATGAAAACACGACTGCCTAACAAACCATTGCTGCTTCCGCCCGGAACGATATTGCAACTCGCCAATTGACCGCTTCACACCCCGCCCGTTGGCACGTTAGTGTTAGCATATGAACATAACCCAGCCCGGTCAGCGCCGCGCCTCCGGCGATGGCTATCTCGACGGTCAGCTCCTCATTGCCATGCCGGTGATGTCGGATCCGCGTTTCGCGCGGTCCGTCATCTATATGTGCGCACACTCCGAGGACGGCGCCATGGGGCTCATCATCAATCAGCGCGCGTCGCACATTTCATTTCCCGACCTGCTGGAGCGTCTCGGCATCATCAGCGAGAACGACGAGACGGCGATCACGGACGAAGTCGGGCGTATGTCGATCCACGTCGGCGGTCCGGTCGAGACGGGGCGCGGTTTCGTGCTGCACAGCTCCGACTATTTTGCCGAGGATTCGACGCTCCCCATCGAGGACGGCGTATGCCTCACGGCAACCATCGACATCCTCAAGGCCATTGCGGCGGGCAATGGACCCGACCGCGCGATCCTCGCCCTCGGCTATGCGGGCTGGTCTCCGGGGCAGCTCGAAAGCGAGATCCAGGCGAACGGCTGGCTGAGCTGTCCGGCCGATCCGGACATCGTTTTCGACCCCAACCTCGAAGCGAAATACGCCCGCGCCCTCGCCAAGATCGGCATCGACCCTTCGCACCTCGTCAGCGACGTCGGCCACGCCTGAGCGTGCCTCACCGCAACCCGCTAAAGCCCCGCGATTCGCGTAGGCCTCTACTCTTTTGCGTTCAGCGCACTGCTGAGCGGAAAGCCGGTTCTCCACTTTTTCGGATCGAGCCTTTGAAAGGCCGAAGACTCTAGTCCTCCTCGCGCGGCGGCCATGGCACGCCCGCGAGCTTGGCGAGACTGGCCGCCATCGTCGGCGGCAGTCCCGCAAAATCGGGCGCCATCTTGCGAGCCGGCGATGAACTTGCTGCACCGGCACCGTTGCCGGCCGGCGGATGCACCGGATGCGCTTGCCCGTTCGGCGCCGATGGACGCGGCGGCACGCCAGACGCAGGCGGGGCGGCTGCAGGCATCCCCGTCACCGGCCGCTGTTGCGCCCGCGGTTTCGTAGCAGGCCCATCCCCTCGCACCGGCGCCGACGCACCGCCCGGAGGCGATGCCTGAGGCCGGCCGGAGGAAGTGCCCGGTGCCGGCCGAGGTGCCTGCTTCGGCTCACGGTGGGAAGCGGGGAACGGATCGCCTGCCTCCCCGTGCTGGCTGTTGGGCTGCGGAAAGACGGGTGCCGGCGGCGACGGCTGCAAACCCTGGTGTTGGGAAGGCTGTGGGGCCTCCGGGGGATCGATGAAGGAATCGAACGGCGAAGGTGCGCCGTCGTTGCCGTGCATCGACGGAGCCGGAGGCGGCGAGAAGTCCGGCATGCCCATCGGGCCGCCGGGACCATCGACCGGCAGAGGCGAGCCGAACTGTTGAGGCTCCCGTCCTGGCGCCCCGGAATAGCCGGGCGGCGGCATCGCATCACCCACCTGTCCCGGACCATCATGGGGCATCGCAAACCCCTGGCCTGGATGTGGCCCCCGATCGACGGGCGGCGGAGCGCCATGGAAACCGTTGGCCTTCGGTGCCGATCCGAACGGCACGGGCGGCTCGCTGATCGGCAGCGGTACGGAGGCACCGTCGGCGTGCAACAGGCCGTTCCCATGCGCTGGAAGATCCATCGCTTCGCCCTGCGAGAAATCGAACGGTGGCGCGCCCTTGTGCGGCGAAGGCGGAGGCGCAAATCCCTGCGGGGCAGGTGAGGGCAGGCCGCCGCCGCCGGCGGCCAGAGACGCTGTCTGCTGCGGCATTCCCGGCGGCGACAGGTGATGATGGCCCACGGCCGGCGGGCTTGATGGACGTATGCGCGAGCGCAGCGGCGTGTGCGTCGCGCCCGCGGGCGGCATGGACGGCATGGACGGGCGCCCGTTCAGCGCCACATCATGCCCGTTGCCGTTGCCGCCACCATTGGCGTTGACGGGCGCGGGCGGCAAAGCGCCGTTCTCCGGCGACACCGCCCCGTCGGCGGCAACATTGTCCGCAGCACCATTCTTGCCGCGGCCCTTGCCCTTTGCCTTGGCGCGGAACAGCCCGCGCGGACGCAGCTTGCTTTCAGCCGCTCGCACCATCTTCAGGAGCTGCAGCACGTCGCGGTCCGACATCGGCTCGCCGTAGTAGAAGCCCTGCGCGTACTGGCAGCTGATCGAACGCAGGAACGCGACATCCTCCGCCGTCTCGACGCCCTCCGCGACGACGCCTTTCCCCAACTCGTGCCCAAGCGCAACGATAGAGCGCACGATGGCCGAGCCGGCCCCGCCGCTGTCGCCGCTCGCCTGCACCAGCGCCCGGTCCACCTTGATCGTATCGAACGGGAAGCGCTGCAGGTAGGCGAGCGAGGAATAACCCGTGCCGAAGTCGTCAAGCGCCAGCTCCGCGCCCGCGCCGCGCAGCCATTCGAGGATCTCCGTCGCCTGCTCCGGATTCTCCATCACCAGGCTTTCGGTGATCTCGAGGCGCAGCGAACCCTTCGGCACGATGTTGCGGCCGAGGATGTGGCGGATTTCCTGGATCAGGTTCTGGCGGAAAATCTGCCGGCTCGAAATGTTCACCGATACGAACAGCGGCCGTTCCTCGCGCGGTAGCTCACGCTGCCAGCGTGCGGCCTCGTGCGCGGCGCGCAGCAGCACATGCGAGCCGAGCCGCACGATGAGATCGGACTGCTCCGCGATCGGAATGAAATCGTCGGGGCTCATCAGCCCGCGCTTGGGATGTTCCCAGCGCACCAGCGCCTCGAAGCCCGCCAGCTCCTCGGTCGGCAGATAGATGATCGGCTGATAGAGGACCTTGATCTGATTTTTTGACAGCGCCTTGCGCAGATCGCTCTCGAGCGCGACGCGGTCGTCGCGGTCCGAGCGCATCTCGGGCCGGAAGATCTCGATGCGGTCCGCACCGCCGCGCTTGGCGCGGTACATCGCAATCTCGGCCTCCTTGTAGAGGTCGAGATGCGATGGCGTCTGTCCGTCGTAAACCGCGATGCCGATCGAGCCCGTGAGCACGATCTCCTGGCCGGCGATCTTGATCGGCGCGCGCAGCGACCGGCGCACGCGCTCTGCGAGCCCGGCGAGATCCTGCGGGCTCTGCTCGGAGACCATGAGGATGGCGAACTGGTCGCCGCCCACCCGCGCGAGCGTATCGTTCGGGCCGAGATGGCTTTGCAGCCGCCGCGCAACGGTGAGCAGCAGGCTGTCGCCGACGACGAGGCCGAACGAGACGTTGACGCTCTTGAACTTGTCGATGTCGATGAAGATGACGCTGGGGCGCACACCGGCTTCGCTCTTGGCGCGGCTCGCGGCAACGCCGAGACGGTCGAGCACCAGCTCGCGGTTCGGCAGCCCTGTAAGGCTGTCGTGCACCGCATCGTGCAGCAGGCGCTCATGCGCGCGCTTGGCGTCCGTCACGTCGCGCACCAGCCCGACGCACCGCATGGCGCGCGCATCGGCGTTCGGCACGCTTGCAGCTTCCAGCTCGAACCAGCGGTAGCTGTTGTCGGTGTGGCGCATGCGGAAATCGGTGCGGATGCGCGCCCAGGTGCGCTCCTGCACCGACCACAGGATCATGCGAAAACGCTCGCGGTCCGTGGGATGCAGGTGCTTGATGAAATCGTCGACCTTCGTGCACAGCTCGCCCGCGTTGAGCCCGAGCGCGGCTTCGATCGCCGGGCTCACCTTCACTTCATCGCGGCGCGCATTCCATTCCCAGACGGCCGAACCCGCCCCGTCGACCGCGAGCGCGCGCAGTTGCAATTCGCTCGGCGCTGCACCGAACAGGGGCTCCAGCGACCGGAACGCGAACTGCGTGACGGTGAAACCGATGAGAATGAGGATCAGCACCAGGCCCGCGACGAGACCCTGAACGGCGGCATCGCCCGAAATGCGGCCCGTCAGCACCATGGCGGCGCCGAAGATCCAGATGAGGAACAGGATCCACGTGGGAATGAGAGACAGTGCGCGGTCCTGTCCGCGTACCGCCAGGAACAGCGCGAACGCGCCGCCGACACTGCCGATCACCAGGAACGACATGCGCGCGAACGTGGAGGCGAGGCGCGGGTCGATCACCGCCACCGCCACCAGCGTGAGCTGCGCGATGATCCAGACCGTGAACAGCATGCGTATGAGCCCGTGCCAGAAGGCTATTCGCAAGAACACGGATATGAAGATGACGAGGCTCGCCGCGACGGCGGATTCGCTCGCCGCGCGATAGACGGCATTGTCGCCCGGTTTCAGCTGAAAGAGCTTATGGAAGAAACCGAAGTCGACACATAGATACGCCAGCACGCACCAGGCAACGAGCGCCGCGCTCGGGAAGATCGCCTTATGGTTGGCGGCGAAGATCGCCGTCAGGAAGATCGCCAGCAGGCCGGTAAGACCCAGCATGATGCCGTTCATCAGCTGGCGGTCGCGCGAGTAGAGTTCGTACTCCAGCGGCTTCCACAGATAGAGGCGCGCGAACCGGTCGGACGATAGCTCGACAACGTACGTCACGGTCTGGCCGGGCTCGACGGTGATGCGGAAGATGTCGGCGCGGTCGCTCTTGATGCGCTCGGGGATGAACCCCATCGATGGCGTCACCGCCTCGATGCGCTGCGCGTCGAGATCCGGCCACACCGCACCCGATCCGACGACGCTGTAGCGTGCCGCCGTAAGCCAGCGCTCGATCGGCTTGTCGGTGGGATTGCTCAGCGCAAACACCACCCAGTTGGGGCTCGTGCCAGGCGTCTTCGCCGTGACCGACATGCGTCCCGACATGCCGTCGGCGGCGGGCGCCGTCTCGACCTGCAGGGTATCGCCGCGGGCATCGTAGAACTCGCCGAGCGTCGTCAGCTCGACACGGTCCTGCTCCGTCTCGATGACGATCGGCTCCAGCGCCACCGCAGGCGCGATGGAGCCCGCGAGCGCGGCCAGGAATGCGGCGAGGAACGCGGACACCGCCCAGGCCGCGGCGCCCCTCGAGACACCGCGCGCGAATGCGCGATCATGGCCATGGCTATGGCCCGTTCCCCTCATGCCGCGCGCACCTCCGTGCCCCCGTCGTGGGGAACCTCATCGCACAGGAGTGCGTGCAGAACATGATCCTCCCAGGTGCCGTTGATCCTCAGCAGCCGCCGTGCGTAGCCTTCCCGGCGAAAGCCGTTGTGCTCCAGCACGCGGATCGAGGCGATGTTGTTGGGCATCGTCGCCGCTTCCAGGCGATGCAGGTTCAGCGTCTCGAACCCGAACGCGACGGCGGCGCGTACCGCTTCCGTCATATGGCCGCGGCCCGCGTGGGGCTTGCCGATCCAATAGCCGAGCACCGCCGTCTGGGTGACGCCGCGGCGCACGTTGGACATCGTCAGGCCGCCGAGCAGCGCGTCGTCCGCATCGGAGAAAATCAGGAACGCGTAGCCGAGGTCCTCGCGCGACTCGCGCTGGTAGTGGCGCACGCGCCGGCGAAACGCGCTGCGTGACAGCTCATCGCGCTGCCAGATCGGCTCCCATGGCGTGAGATAATCGCGGCTCTGAGCCCGCAGCTCGGCCCACGGGGCGTAATCCCCCATGGACGGCGCGCGCAGCCAGACGCCGCGACCACGCAAGGTGATGCTGCCGTCTGGGATGCTGCTGGAGCGCAGAAATGCCATGGGCCGCTTTCCCCCGAAGCGTTAGGCGCCGACCGCCGCCGCCGCGCGCTCTGCATATTTGCGCGAACGCCGGCCGCTTCCGACGAGCGACACCGACGCTTCACTCTCCACCAGCGATTGGGCGAACGCGCGCGTATCCTCCGCCGTCACCGCATCCACCTGCGCCATCAGCTCGGCATTGCCGAGCACGCGATTGTGCATCAGCAGATGCCGCGCCATCTGCTCGGCCCGCGCCGAAGAGCTTTCGAGGCTCATGAGCAGGCCTGCCTTGAGCTGCGCCTTGGAGCGCGCCAGCTCCGCTTCATCCGGCGCACGATCGGCGGCCCGTTTCAATTCCGTCCCGATCACGTCGATGAGCTGCCCCATCAGTCCCGTTCCCGTTGCCGCATGAACGCCAAACAGCCCAGTGTCGCGCAGTCCCCACGCGGACGAATAGATCGAGTAGCAGAGGCCACGCTTTTCGCGCACCTCCTGAAACAGCCGGGACGACATTCCTCCGCCGAACAGCCCGGAGAACACCTGCGCGGTGAAAAACGCCTCGTCCCCATACGATGGACTGGGAAAACCGATCAGAAGATGGCTTTGCTCGAACGGCTTCTCCGAATGACGCAAGCCCCCGACATACTTCGCCGGGCGTTCCCCCGATGTTCGCCGGTCGTCAGTCAGCCCTCCGAATAGGGCTTCAGCGTGGCGAACGACGTTTGCGTGGCGGACAGCGCCCGCCGCCGCGATCACCATGTTCCCAGGGCCATAGCGCCGGCCGAGAAAGCGACGCAAATCACCCGCCGTGAAGCTACCTACGCTGGCCGGTGTGCCGAGAATGGGGCGGCCGACCGATTGTTGTGGATAGGCTGCATCGTGCAGCAGGTCATAGCCGATATCGTCCGGACTATCCCGCGTTGCAGCGATTTCCTGCAGAATGACCTGCCGCTCCCCTTCCAGCTCCGGGCGCCCGAAGGCCGAGTTCTGCAGGATGTCGGCGATGAGCCCCAGGGCGACCTTCTCGTCACCCTTCAGCACACGCGCGTAATAGGCTGTCGTCTCCATGCTGGTGGCCGCATTGAGATCGCCGCCGACCGTCTCGATCTCCTCGGCGATCTGCTGGGCCGTGCGCTGGCGCGTGCCCTTGAACGCCATGTGCTCGAGGAAGTGCGAGATGCCATGCTCGCGCTCGGTCTCATGGCGGGCACCTGTCCCCACCCACAGCCCCAACGAGGTGGTTTCGAGCCGGGGCATAGCGTCGGTGATGACGCGCAGCCCGTTCGGCAATGTCGTGATCTCAATCGGCATCAGCGCCGCTCCGCATTTGAGCGCGTCAGCGCCTCCACGTGCGCCTCCGCGGCGCCGATGTCGTTGTCGATGGTGGTGAAGTGCTCCTCCGCCGTCATCAGCCCATCGAGGCGCGGCGGCAATGCGGGCCGCTGACCCGTGATTGCCTCCATTGCATCGGGAAACTTCGCCGGATGGGCCGTCGACAGCACCACTTGCGGCGCCCCGCGCTCGTCCAGAGCCCGTTCGGCGGCGACGATGGCGCAGGCAGTGTGCGGATCGGCGACGTAGCCGCTCGCATCGCGCGTCCGCACGATGGCATCCGCAACGTCCTGCTCACTCGCAGCCGCAGCGGCGAATTCCCGCCGCATCGCATCCTTCAGCGACCCGAGATCGAAGCTGCCCGTCTCCTTCAGGGCCCGCATCTTGGCGCGGATGAGCGGAGCATCCCGGCCCGACACCTCGAACAGATAGCGCTCGAAGTTCGATGAGACCTGGATGTCCATTGACGGCGACGACGTGGCAACCACCTCGCGCATTTCATAGGCGCCCCCGTTGAGCGTGCGGGGCAGAATGTCGTTCACGTTCGAGGCAATGACGAGCCTCTCGATCGGCAGCCCCATGCGCTTTGCGACATAACCAGCGAAGATGTCGCCGAAGTTTCCGGTCGGCACGACGAACGAGACCGGGCGGTACGGCGCGCCAAGGGCGGCAGCGGCCACGAAATAGTACGTTACCTGGCCGGCGATCCGCGCCCAGTTGATGGAGTTGACCCCGGCGAGCGAGACCCGGTCGCGGAAACCGTGGTCGTTGAACATCGCCTTCACGAGCGCCTGGCAATCGTCGAAGTTGCCGCGCACCGAGACGGCGTGGACG
>Ga0182749_1003095_pt1 | contig 11603 bp, 15 predicted proteins | sample eDN3rd37CKraftMG_FD_128875 | JGI IMG/M metagenome (GOLD analysis project Ga0182749, IMG submission 128875) | Enriched Miracle-Growth compost microbial communities from Emeryville, California, USA - eDNA 3rd pass 37_C Kraft MG (version 2) (version 2) ...
CTCAGGCGGAAGCAGGCGTCTCGGGTCATGCGACTCGAGCGACATTTCGAACGTACTCTGTTACGCAAGAACTACTACTAATCGTTCGAGCGCCTCGCTGACGGTCGCTACGTCACGGACCAACGCCAGGCGCAGGTAGTTCGCTCCTGGATTGGTCCCATCGCGTCCGGCTTGCGCCAGGAAGGCACCGGGTAGCACCTTGACACCAGCCCGTTGCCATAAGGTTACTGTTGCCTGACCGGCGCCGCCGAATTTGTCGACATCGAGCCAGAGGAAGAAACCGCCGGCCGGCCGGCGGTAACCGTAGCGCCCGCCGAGAATGCGGTCGCAGGCATCGTATTTCTCCCGATACGCGGCGCGGTTCGCCTCGACGTGCGCTTCATCGGCCCACACCGCCGCCGAGACGTGCTGGGTCGGCCCTGGCATCTGCGGAGCGACCATGTTCCGCATCTCCGCAAAGCTTTCGATGAACCTAGCGTCGCCTGCGCAGAAGGCAGAGCGCAGTCCCGGCAGGTTCGAGCGCTTCGACAGCGAGTTGAAGACGACGAGGTTGGCGAACCTTTCCGGCGTTTGGGCGGCAACTTCCAGCGCGCCCGTTGGCGGCACGTCCGCGTAGATCTCCGAATAGCACTCGTCGAACAGCAGCATGAAGTTATGGGTGCGCGCGAGCTCCAGCGCACGCGCGATGTAAGAGGCGCTGGCGACTACACCCTGCGGGTTTGCCGGCGAGCACAGATAAAGCGCAGCGGTGCGCTGAAGCAGCGCGCGATCCGCGGCCAGAGCCTCGAGGTCGAGCAGGTGTCCGGTCTCAACCGTCGCGTTGAGGTAGACAGGTTCTGCGTTGGTGGCGAGCGCGCCGCCCACGTAGGCGCTGTAATACGGATTGCACATCAGTACAGCGGGTCGGGAAATGTCCGCGCGCCGGCCGACCGCCGAGAAAGCCGCTAGGAACAGGCCTTCACGCGAGCCGTTGAGGGGAAGAATCTCTGCCTCGGGATCGGGCGCCGCAGCAGGACCGAACCGCCGCGCGGCCCACGCTGAGATCGCATTGCGCAATGCCACTGTGCCGCGGATCGGCGGATACTGTCCGTAGCTCGACGCCGCCTCGAGAAGCTTTTCGACGACGAACGGCGGCATCGGCTCCCGTGGCTCGCCGATCGTCAGGTCGATGATGTCGGGAAGGCCGGGCGGCGCATCCCCGAGCAGCCGGCGCAGTTGCGTGAAAGGTGAGAGCACGGCGCCGTTGGCGAGCGCGGAAAGGCCGGATGGCAGGGTCATGGCGATCTACCGAAAGGCGTGCGGACGCGAGAGTGCAGCCCGCTGCCAATAGCGGCGGGAAGCTCAAGCGTCTACGGGGTAGAAGGCCGTTCGTGAGTCGTTGGGCATGCCGCGCACGGAACGCGCGTTGGCTCAGACGTTCGCCGTGACCACGTCGTTTTCGACGACCGGGACACTGCTGCCCAGGCGCAGCGAGCCGGTGCAGGCGGACAGTTGAACGGCGACGGCGGCTAGCAGGACGGCAGCAAGAACTCGGTACATTACGCATCTCCGCGGCACGAAGGGATAGGGCACAGGCGTTGCCCCGGAGGGTGAATAAAACTGGTTAAAAATTGGTGGACGGGCGCGCGGTTCGGAACCGTCTTTTCCTTGCGCAACCAACTTGGTAGCCCATGACAGGAGCCTTCAGGGCAAGTGGCCCGGATGTTGAGGCTGCGGCACGCCGCTGCCGGGCGGACGAGTGCGACGGGAAATCCCCGGTGCGCTGGGCCAGCCTATGCTCCGGATGATCCCCGGAGCCCAAGCCTTGCCAATCGTCGATTACGCCCGCTGTCTCCTCGCCATCGCTGAAACGGTGCACTGCTGGCTCTCGGCCATGACCGGACTCGACGAGGCCCGCCGCCGCCGCCTCGCGAGCTACACGGAAAAGATCGCCACCACCCTGGAGCATGCCGGGGAGGCGTTGCGCCGCCTGGAGGCCGCGCCCGGCGACCGGACGTCCCGCTCGCGCGCGGTGCGCGAGCTCGGCCGCATCAGCGGCTATATCGAGACCATGGTTGAGGCATTGGAGCACCAGCTTGACGGGCGCAAGCTCGCAGGGGTTAAAAGGCGGCTTGAGGCGCTTCGGCCCGGGGAACTGCACAAAACCGTGGTGGCCGGCCGTAAGCCCATCGATATCGACCGCCTCGCCTCCGCCGAGGGCTATTTTCGCGCCCTCGCCGACGGCCTCAGAATGTGAAAGGCGCTGAAGGGCCAGCATGGAGAAGTTCACCACCCTGACCGGTGTCGCCGCGCCGCTGCCGCTGCGCAACATCGACACGGACATGATCATCCCCAAGCAGTTCCTGAAAACGATCAAGCGCACCGGGCTCGGCAAGAGCCTGTTCTACGAGATGCGCTACGATCAGGAGGGCAAGGAGAGCCCGGACTTCGTGCTCAACCAGCCGGCCTATCGCAAGGCGACGATCCTCGTCACCGGCGAGAACTTCGGCTGCGGCTCCTCGCGCGAGCACGCGCCGTGGTCGCTGCTGGACTTCGGCATCCGCTGCATCATCGCAGCCGATTTCGCCGACATCTTCTACAACAACTGCTTCCAGAACGGCATTCTGCCCATCAAGCTGCCGCAGTCGGAAGTCGACAAGCTGATGGACGACGCGAGCCGCGGTTCCAACGCGACGCTCACCGTCGACCTGGAGGCGCAGGAGATCCGCGGCCCCGACGGGGGCGTGATCAAGTTCGACATTGATCCGTTCCGCAAGCACTGCCTGTTGAACGGCCTCGACGCCATCGGTCTGACACTCGAGAAAAAGCCTGCGATCGAGAAGTTCGAGGAGGCGACCGCCGCGCAGCGCCCCTGGCTGTAAGCCCGGCGGCGATGATCCGGCGAAGGAGCGCGTGCGTTGAGAGACGTGCGCTAGGAAATGAGCGGGGAGATGCCGATGTCAAAGCCGATCCACATGATGGTGCGCGTGCTCGACGAAGCGCGCAGCGTCGACTTCTACCGCAAGGCGTTCGGCCTTGAGATTTCCCAGCGTGTCGACTTCCCGGACTTCACGCTGATCTACATGAAGGGCGAACAGTCACCCTTCGAGGTCGAGCTGACCGTGAACAAGGGGCGCACCGAGCCCTACGCCCAGGGCGACGGCTATGGCCATCTTGCCTTTGCCGTCGATGATCTCGCCGCCGAGCATGCGCGCATGGCCTCGGCCGGCCTCGCGCCGAAAGACATCCGGCAGATGACGCACGAAGGAAAGCCCTTCGGCCAGTTCTTCTTCATCGAGGACCCGGACGGCTACAAGATCGAGGTCCTGCAGCGCGGCGGCCGCTTCAGCTGACGGCAAGTGCCCTGCCCTGAATGCCAAAGGCGAAGCAGAGACGCTTCGCCTTTTGCTTTTAGGCTGCAGTGCAGAGCCGGTGGCCCCGCCGGTTGTCTTACCAATCGGAGCCGTATCCATATCCATAGCGCGGCGGCGGGTTGCGAAGGCTCGGCGGCGTCTTCTGAGGCCACTGGGCGCCGAGATTGCGCATGTATGAGCCCTCGCTCGGCTGGCACCAGATATTGCCGTAGAAACCGAAGGGGCCGTTATAGGGTTTGCAGTCTCCGCCGCGATAGGAACGGTATTCCCGGCCGGCGTCGGCACTGGGCGCGCCGAGGGCGACCGCAAGGCCAAGCGCCAGCGCGCTGGCAATCAACGTACGCATCAAACTCTCCAACCCATAAGCTCTAGCCGGGAAAGCTGGCATTCTCAGAGCCTACGTGGTCGAGGTTGTTTTCACGCTGGGAGCGATGCGAAGGTTTGGTGCAAAGGCGCGTAGATTTCGCAATGGACCGTTAATTGGAGCACTTAGCTTCGAGGCCGGCGGAGTTTAGACGCGAGCGGCGCGTGCCTCGGCGAGAGCACCCAAAAGCGCGCTGCACAGCTCCCGCCGCTCATCGTCGGTAAGAAAGCGCCCGAAGGCGAACTCGTGCCCGTGCGATGCAATGCGCAGGTCCGTCTGGCCGTGCGGGGTTTCCTCCAGCCTCACGCGCGCCCAGTATGGATTGAACTCAAAGCTCTCTCGCTCGCCGGAAGGCTGCACCCGCGTAAGGGTGAGGAGGCGCGGTGTAAGCTCCACCGTCTCGTAGAGCCGCGCCGCGCGGTAGTTGAGACGAAATGCGAAATAGATCAGCGCGACGTCGAGGCCGAAGAAACCGAACACGGGCCACGCGCCCATGAGCAGGAACGACAGGCCGGTGATGAAGCTGACACTCCCGATGCCGAGCATCAGGATGAGAAAGCCTCTCGGTCCCAGCGATCGATGCGGGTAGAGGACGGCCCTGAAGGTGTTGTCGCCATCCGCCGCGTTGTGCCCGGCGGTTTCGCTTTCGGCCATGATTGGAGCTTGTGTCAGCTCGGTGTTTTCGCTCATCTCACAAAGGTAGCGCGGGGGATCGAAGTTATGAAGGGCCATGGGCGAGTGGCAGGCAAGCTCAAGGCGAGCAAATCAAAGCCCGGTAAACCGGTTGGGAAACCGGGCGTTGGCGGGCGCGCGGAGGCTCCTAATAGGGCGGCCAGGCCTGCCAAGCGGGCAAGAGGCGGGAACGAAAAGCTCCTCCCACATGCCGAAACTTCCGCCGGCAAAGTGGAGGGGGGACGTACGCGCCTCAGCAAGGCTGCGATCGCGGAGATGTTCCGCCGCTTCCACGCGGCCGATCCCGATCCGAAGACCGAGCTCGAATACGTCAACCCGTTTACGCTCCTCGTGGCGGTGGTGCTGTCGGCCCAGGCGACGGACGCAGGCGTGAATAAGGCTACGCGGGCGCTGTTCAAGGTCGCCGATACCCCGGAAAAGATGGTGCGCCTCAACGAGGAGGGCATCCGCGAGTATATCAAGACCATCGGTCTTTATCGCAACAAGGCCCGCAACGTGCTGGAGCTTTCGCGCCAGCTCATCGCCAATCACGGCGGCAATGTTCCCCACGACCGCGCAGCCCTGGAGGCGCTTCCGGGCGTCGGTCGCAAGACAGCGAACGTTGTTCTGAACGTTGCCTTTGGTGAGCCGACCATGGCGGTCGACACGCATATCTTTCGCGTCGCGAACCGTACGGGGCTGTCCGGCGGTCGCACGCCCTTGGAGGTAGAGGAGGATCTTCTGCGGGTCATACCACCCAAATATGCCCTCCACGCGCACCACTGGCTGATCCTCCACGGGCGCTATGTCTGCAAAGCGCGAAGGCCCGAATGCCCCCGTTGTCTCATTCGCGATATTTGCCTTTTTGAGCCCAAAACGCAGTGAGCTGATTGAGGAAAATTCGCTGACATAAATTGTGATTGCTACGAAGGTTGAAGGAAGCGCGACCGCTTAACCTTTACAGCATGATACCCACGTCGAACCCCAGTATTTGCAGGGGTTGCTGAACAGCGCTCGCCCGCAAAAGTTACTACGGAGGTTCGCATTTTAGCGAAAGCCCCTGCGTCTGTTTAAGCCACCGAATACGGATGATGCGTATCGTCCGCGGGTATGGGCCACAGACATTTTTGTGGAGGGGCACTTTTTTCAATGGGTACGAAACCCGCATCCGATACTGCCAGCTGCGAGACTAGGACGATCGATACATCCTCGCTAGGCACCGAGAGGGCGACCACGGGTCTGCTTGACGAGCAGAAGCGGTCGCTCGAGCAGATTAACACCTGGTTCGAGGTTGCACTCAACAACATGGTCCGTGGGCTGTCGATGTTCGACAGCAATCAACGCCTCGTTGTCTGCAACAGGAGCTATCGGCAGATCTATTCGCTGCCCGAAGAGCTGACGCGGCCTGGAACCACGTTGACCGACATTGTGCGCTATCACATCCGCCAGGAGACGGGGCCTCACAACACCGGCGAAGAAGGGCGCTTCTTTGATTGGCTCGATGATCATCTCGCAAAGATTGCCGAGGGCCGTTCGTTCTCTCAGATCCAGCATCTTCGCTCAGGGCGCACGCTGCTCGTCACCTATCAGCCGCTCGCCGACGGAGGATGGGTCGACATTCAGGAAGACATCACCGAGAAGCGGCGCACGGAAGAGAAAATCGAATGGCTGGCGCACCATGATGCGCTGACCGGCGTCGCGAACCGCTTCCACTTCCGCGAGACCTTTGAATCCGCTCTCAAGGGCCTGGGCAAAGGTCAATCGCTGGCGCTGCACTGGCTCGACCTCGACGAGTTCAAGGAGGTCAACGATACCTATGGCCATCCGATCGGTGACGCGCTTTTGAAAGCGGTTGCAGAGCGTGTGCGTGCGAGCATTCGCAAAACGGACTTTGTTGCCCGCCTGGGCGGAGACGAGTTCGCCATCATACAGATGGTGAATGTGGATGGAGAGCAGTGCGAGAAGCTTGCAAAGCGCGTGCTCGCCTCGATCTGTCGACCCTATAACATTCTCGGGCACGCCATCAGTATCAGCGCCAGTCTCGGCATCGTGCGCGCGCCGCTACACGGCGACTGCCCGGACGAGCTGCTGAAGAATGCCGACGTCGCGCTCTATAACGTCAAATCGGCGGGCCGCTGCGGCTACGAGATTTACAAGCCCGGCTGCGCCCGCGAGGCCGAGGCGCACCGCCGCCTTGAAGCCGACGTTCAGTGCGCGGTCCACAACAAGCAGCTCGAGCTGCACTACCAGCCGATCCTGAGCCTGCGCACCCATCACGTGACGAGCTGCGAAGCTCTGTTGCGTTGGCGCCATCCCACGAACGGCCTCGTGCCGGCATCGGAGTTTCTCCCTTTGGCGGAGAAGACTGGCGCCATCGTCGATATGGGCCGTTGGGTGCTCGGTCAGGCTTGCCGGGACGCGACCCGCTGGGCCGACGAGCTGACGGTGACGGTCAACCTCTCACTGCTCGAGTTCGAAAACGGCGACCTCACCAACGTCGTGCAGGAAGCGCTCACCAGTGCCAAGCTCCCCGCTTCGCGCCTGGAGCTTGAAATCAGCGAGTCCCTCCTTGGCCGTGATAAGGGAAAGATGCGCGCAACGCTCGAGGAGCTGCAGGCGCTCGGTGTCGGCATCACACTCGACAACTTCGGCCGCGCCAGCGGTTCGCTCAGCTCGCTGCGTTCGTTCCCCTTCAACAAGGTGAAGATCGACGGGAGCCTCGTGCGCGAAATTCCGGGCAGCAACGAGAACGCAGCCATCGTGCGCGCGGTCACCATGCTCGCCGAAACGTTCGGCATGGGCACCGTGGCCGAAGGCGTCGAGACGCTGGATGAGCTCAACACAGTGGCGCTCGCCGGGTGCAACCGGGCGCAGGGCTACTTCATCGGCCGTCCCGTTCCGATGAGCGAGCTCGACGCGATGCTATCGGAGTGCGCGCTGCGTCACTCGTTCGCCGCTTGAGTAAACTACGCGCCTGGGTCAAAGCTTCGGCCGGCTGGAAGCCGGCCGACCTAGAGCATTTTCCCATCTGACGGAATCGGTGTGGGATTCCCATCGGGGGCGATTCAAGATGTGGGCGGCGAAGGAGGCCGGCCTGCATGACGAAACCTCTTTCCAACGACCTGCGCGAGCGTCTTATCGATTGCGTTGCGGCCGGCTCGAGCTGCCGCGCAGCCGCCGACCGGTTCGGGGTCGCGGCCTCGACGGCGGTCAAATGGATGCGCCGCTGGCGCGACACGGGCGTTGTGGCACCGCGTAGGCAGGGCGGAGACAGGCACTCTGAGCGGATCGAAGGCTACGCATCAGAGATCCTCGGGCTTATCGGCGCCAAGCTCGACATCACCCTCACCGAGATCGCGGAGCATCTGGAGCGTACGCACGGCGTGCGCTTTGCGCCGAGCACGATCTGGTGCTTTCTCGATCGCCACGGGCAGACCTTCAAAAAAAACCGCGCACGCCAGCGAGCAAGAACGCCCGGACGTGAGCGAAAGGCTCGCCTGGCGCGCCGCGCAGCCTGATCTGGATGCCGCCCGCCTCGTCTTCATCGACGAGACCGGCACCTCCACCAAGATGGCGCGGCTCTATGGGCGCTCGCAGCGCGGCAGCCGCTGTGTAGCCGCGATCCCGCACGGTCACTGGAAGACCACGACCTTCGTCGGCGGATTGCGGCTCGCTGGCATGACGGCACCGATGGTGCTCGACGGACCGATGGATGGCCCGGCTTTCCTGGCCTATGTCGAGCAGGTGCTGGTTCCGACGCTGCGGCCCGGCGATGTAGTGGTGTTGGACAATCTGCCGGCGCACAAGCCGGCGGCGGTTCGCGAGGCAATCCAGGCAGCAGGGGCAGAGCTGCGCTATCTGCCGCCCTACTCACCCGACCTGAACCCGATCGAGATGGCCTTCTCGAAGCTCAAGGCCCTCTTGAAGAAGGCAGCCGCGCGAACCCTGCCCGACCTCTGGCACGCCATCGGCGAAGCTCTCCCGCGCCTCACTACAGACGATTGCAGAAACTACTTCGCCGATGCCGGCTACGAGGCCGTATGATCAGAATCTGCTCTAGCTCGCTTGGCGCATGGCGATACCAGCCGCCGCCATGTGCCGTTTCGCCTCCTCGATCGTATACGTGCCGAAATGGAAAATTGAAGCCGCGAGCACCGCGCTCGCATGGCCTTCGGTGACCCCCTCGACAAGATGATCGAGCGTACCGACGCCGCCGGACGCGATGACGGGAATGCTCACCGCATCGGCGACAGCGCGCGTCAGTTCCAGATCGAAGCCGGACTTCGTGCCGTCGCGATCCATCGACGTGAGAAGAATTTCCCCCGCGCCGAGCGCAGTCACTTCCTTTGCGAACGCGATCGCATCGATGCCGGTCGGCGTGCGCCCGCCGTGCGTGAAAATTTCCCACCGCGGCGGCTCGCCGGGCTGTGACGCCCGCTTGGCGTCGATCGCGACCACGATGCACTGTGCGCCGAACTTCTCCGACGCCTCTTTGACGAACTGCGGGTTCTTCACCGCAGCGGTGTTGATCGAGACCTTGTCGGCGCCCGCGTTGAGCAGCCGCCCGATGTCCTCCACCGTACGCACGCCGCCGCCGACGGTCAGCGGCATGAAGCACCGCTCGGCCGTGCGCTCCACGATGTCGAAAATCGTGTCGCGGTTCTCCTGGCTTGCCGTGATGTCGAGGAAGCACAGCTCGTCCGCGCCCGCCGCATCATAGGCGGCGGCAGCCTCCACCGGATCGCCGGCATCGATGAGATCGACGAAGTTGACGCCCTTGACGACGCGGCCGTCCTTCACGTCGAGACAGGGAATGATGCGTGCTTTGAGCATGGGCTACACCGTCAGCGCCGGTTGGAGAGAAGCGCGAGCGCTTCGGCGGGATCGAGACGGCCATCGTACAGCGCGCGGCCGCTGATGGCGCCTTCGAGCATAGCATACTCGGGCTCCAGGAGCGCCTTCACGTCCTCGATGGAGGCGAGCCCGCCCGACGCGATGACGGGAATGTCCGTGGCGCGCGCGAGCTTCGCCGTGGCTTCCAGATTGAGACCCTTCAGGATCCCGTCGCGCTCGATGTCGGTATAGATGATGGCGGAAACGCCCGCGTCCTCGAAGCGCTTCGCCAGCTCCTCCGCTGTCAGCTCCGAGGTCTCCGCCCAGCCCTCCACCGCTACCTTCCCGCCCTTGGCGTCGATGCCGACCGCGATGCGGCCCGGATATTCCGCGCACGCCCGGCGCACCAGTTCAGGATCGCGCACCGCGACGGTGCCGAGGATGACGCGGTCGATGCCGCTGTCGATCCATGCCTCGATGGTTTCCATGTCGCGGATGCCGCCGCCGAGCTGCGCAGGAATGGTGATCGCCTTTAGGATCGCATCGACGGCGTCGCGGTTCACCGGCTTGCCCGCAAACGCGCCGTTGAGGTCGACGATGTGCAGGTACTTGAAGCCCTGGGCTTCGAAGGTGCGCGCCTGGGCCGCCGGGTCGTCATTGAAAACGGTCGCCGCGTCCATCTCGCCGAGCTTCAAGCGCACGCACTTGCCGTCTTTGAGGTCGATGGCGGGAAAAAGGATCACGGGGAGCGCCTCTCGCAATTTTGCGCATCCTCGGCCGTGGCGGCGGCCATCAGATCGCTGTTATTGTTCGCGATAGAGATTTTGCGGCCCGAGAAGTCAAGGCCGCCATGCTGGAGTCCCGGACGAGTTCGACGAAGATGGCCGTAGCGTTCCTCGATAGCGTTCCCGCCGCCGCGCGCCGCCCGCTCACCGAAGCGGATGCCATCGATATCTGGATCGCGCGCTGGCTGCGCATCCGTCGCAAAGATCTGATCGACCGCTACGGGTGTGATCCGCGCCGGCTCTATGAGATCTGGCAGGAGGAACGCTTCGCCGGCGCCCGCCACAAGGCTCTCGAAGTGTTCGCCGCGCGCTACCCGGGCCTTCTCGACCGCGTGGATTTCGGACCGCACCGGTCCGTGTCGCGCAGCGTCCATCCCGCCCAGCTTTCAATGTTCGAGTGATCGCTTACGACGCACCGGTAACGCTAACGGTGTAGAACGTGCGGGAACACCACGAGAACAAAACCTGGACACAAGAAGTGAATCGTGCGATGTTCTCCCTACGTTCGCAGCCGCAAATGCAGCGTATTCTGGGTCTAGTTTTCGCGTCATCCCCCGTGAAAATCGACAGCCATGAGAGACGCCATGCGCACCCTTATCATTTCCTACGACCTCGCCCAGCCGCACCGGAACAAGCACGTCCTCGCCCAGCAGATCATGACCATCGGTCAGTCCTGGGCGCGCCCCCTGGAGCAAACCTGGTACGTGCGCACCGATGCTCGCGAGGAGCAGATCGAAGCGCAGCTCCGCGGTTTGCTCGATCCCGAGGACGGCCTCTTGATCCAGGCGACGAAGGACGAGGCGGTGATGACCAACACGGCGCTGCGCTGGTTCCGCCAGCGGCGCGCCGGGATCGAGATGGGTGGCGATAGCAACGTGATCGCTTTCCCGATGCCCCAGCCCTCCGAGGACGATCAGCAGGAGCTGCCGCTCGCCCTCGCCGAAGCCTGTTGAGTTGCGTACGCGTTCCCTCTTCCCCTCAGCCCCTCCGGTAATGCGTGAAGCGCCGGGGCCCGATCGCCCGATCGGGCCCCTTTTTCTTTGCCGGGCGGCTGGCGGCTGGCGGCTGGGCCTGGCGCGGGCCGCGGCGACTGGCGTTGATGGCGGTTCATCGCCACGACGGAGTCCGGCGGAACAGCCGCCTGTTCCACGCACGCGGCGACTGGCGTTGATGGCGGTTCATCGCCACGACGGAGTCCGGCGGAACAGCCGCCTGTTCCACGCATCCCGCTGCGGAGCGGGATCGACGCAAGCCTCCGAGTGGCGTTCGCCGCGCTTCGATACGTCCCGTGCCTGATACGCCCGCGTGTCGGTAGGCGCGCGGGACGCACGGTTTCATGTCCTCGCGGGCCGTGGGCCCCGAGGTGTTCAAAGAGCCGGGGGAGACGGGGCGTAAAGGCACCGCATCTGTTTGTTTTAGTGGCGGCGCTTTCACGCCCCGTCGCGCAGAGTGGCGCGGCCGTCCGATTTCGGGTGCCTTACTCCCGTACCGGTTGGTTCCGGCTCCTGACGGCTCGGTACACCGGCGGCTTCGGGACGTTACCCCTCGCCAACCGGCTTGTTCACATCGCAGCCCGCTCCCAAACCTGAGACGGTC
>Ga0182749_1003101_pt1 | contig 11595 bp, 12 predicted proteins | sample eDN3rd37CKraftMG_FD_128875 | JGI IMG/M metagenome (GOLD analysis project Ga0182749, IMG submission 128875) | Enriched Miracle-Growth compost microbial communities from Emeryville, California, USA - eDNA 3rd pass 37_C Kraft MG (version 2) (version 2) ...
CCACCGCGCTCGGCATACGTCCCCGCTACCTCGCCACGCTCAATCTCGCCGGAGCCACCGGCGCGGCGATGATCCAGCACGCCGCGATGGCGGTGGCCGCCGGCCAGGCCACGAAGGTGCTTTGCGTCGTCGGGCAAAATCTTCTGTCCGCCATGTCGCGGTCCGGCGCCGTACAGGGCATGGCCGAAGGCGGGGCCGCCCACATCCAGTTCGAGGCTCCCTATGGGCCGCTCGTGCCTTCCCTCTACGCGCTTGTGGCGCAGCGGCACATGCATGAATTCGGTACGACCGAAGAGCAGATGGCGGAGGTGGCCGTCACAATCCGGCACCACGCCAGCCTCAACGAGAACGCGCACAAGCGCGAGCCGATCGACAGGGAGGCGGTGCTTGCCTCGCGGCCGATCACCACGCCACTGAAGATGCTGGACTGTTCGATCATCTCCGATGGCGCTGGGGCTGCCATCGTGACGGGTGGGGATCGGGCAGGTGATCATCCGGGCAGGCCCGCCTTCCTCCTCGGCGCAGGCTATGGCCTGCGGCACAGCTATATCGGCGAGGCGATGGACATTACGGCGAGCGGCGCCGTCGAGTCTGGGCAGGACGCGTTTCGCGCTGCCCGGCTCACTCCACGCGATATCGACGTGGCGGAGCTTTATGACTGCTTCACGATCACCGTAATCGTCGAACTGGAGGACCTCGGGTTCTGTCCCAAGGGAGAGGGGGGACGCTTCGTCGCCGACGGGCATATTCGCCTTGGCGGCAGCATTCCTGTCACAACTCACGGCGGCCTGCTCTCCGCCGGTCATTTCGGCCCGGGGAGCGGTTTCATGCATGTGCTGGAGGGCGTGAAGCAAGTCCGCGGAACGGCCGGCGCCCGCCAGGTGCCGAATGCCAAAACGGCCCTTGTTCACGGCAATGGCGGCGTCATCGCCACCCACTGCACTCTTATTCTCGGCGGACCAGAGACCATCTGAAGAGGAGTTTCGGGAATGAGCGAGCGGTCCTTGCCTCCTTCGACGGTTGAAACGGAGGCCTACTGGGATGGCCTGAAGCAGGGCGAGCTGCGGCTACCCACCTGCCAAGATTGCGGAAAGCCCCACTTCTACCCCCGGCCGTTCTGTCCGCATTGCGGATCGGCGCGTCTGAGTTGGACGAGAATGGCTGGTGAGGGTACGGTTTATTCCCATACAACCGTGCACCGCGCGCCCAGCCCCGCCTTTGCGGACGACGTCCCCTATGTCGTGGCGATCATCGCGCTGGCGGAAGGACCGCATATGATGAGCCGCCTGGTCGATGTGGCGCCTGACGGTAACTATGTCGGAGCACCTGTCCGAATGCGCCTGGAACTGCGTGGCGATGGTGCATTGCCGGTCTTTGCCATGAGTGTGCTATGATGGAGTCATCCACCAACACTGCGGTCCTCTACGAGAAAGAAGGGCCGATCGCCTGGATCACGCTCAACCGGCCTGAGGCCGTCAACGCGGTCAATCAGGAGGTCAGGGAACTCCTGCCGCGGTATCTCTTTCAGGCCGAAGCCGATCCGGAGGTGAGAGTGCTGGTTCTCTGCGGTGCGGGTCCTAGGGGGTTCTGCGCCGGCGCCGATCTCAAGGACTTCGGCAGGGAGCAGAGCCCGGTGGAAATGAGGGCATCGAGGCGTCATGAGCATTGGATAGACGCCTTCGAGCGGGTTTCGAAACCGGTTGTGGCCGCCGTCCATGGCTATTGTCTCGGCGGCGGGTTGGAAATAGCGCTGGCAAGCGATCTGCGCATCGCGGCGGACGACGCCCAGCTCGGGCTGCCGGAAGTCACCCGCGGAACCATACCCGGCGCGGGAGGCACACAGCGCCTATCGAGGATCGTCGGGGTCGGGCGCGCTCTCGACATGATCTTGACCGGCGAGCGCATTTCCGCTGAAGAAGCGCACAGGATCGGCCTTGTCAGCCGCGTCTGTCCGGCGGGCGAGCTGCGGACGGTCGCGGCAGGCGTTGCCACACGCATCGCCGAAAACGCACCGGTTTCCGTTCGGTATGCGAAGGAAGCGGTCATCAAGGGCTTCGATCTTCCGCTCGAGGATGGTCGTGCTCTCGAGCTCGATCTGGCCACCCTTTTGCTGACGACCGAGGACCGGCGCGAGGCGGGGCAGGCTTTCCGCGAGAAGCGCAAACCTCAATTCAAGGGGCGGTGAGCTGCCGCCCAGGGTCCAAATGAACGAAGATTTCGACGAAAGGACACGCAAATCGGGCTCCCTGGTGCAGGGCGCGCTCGATCAGATCCGCGCGATGATCGCAGCGGGAAAGCTGCGGCCGGGCGATCGGGTGAATGAATTCCAGATTTCCAAGAGCCTCGGGATAAGCCGCGGACCAATCCGCGAGGCGGTCAGGCGTTTGGCCTCGAGTGGTCTCTTGATCGAGGAGCCGAACGTCGGCGCTCGCGTAGTCTCTCCCGATCCTGAGGCGATCCGTGAGCTCTTCCTCGTTCGCGAGCTTCTGGAGGGGCAGGCGGCCTTCGAGGCGGCAAAGCTGATGACGGAGGACGAAAAGCGGACCCTGCATGAAGTGCTGGATCGGCACGAAGCGCTGCTGACGGGCGATGCGACCGGCAGCTATTCGGGCAGCAACGATCTGGACTTTCACAGGCTGGTGCTGCGCGGATCGCGCAACGCGCTGATCGGCCGTATTTGCGGCAACGATTTCGGGGACATCTTCCTCTTGCTGCGGTCCCGCTACGGCCAGCGCGAAACTCGCGGTCGCCGGGCGCTGCAGGAACATCGCTGGATCGCCGATGCCATCACGCAGGGAAACAGTGAGGTGGCGGCGATCCTCATGCGGCAGCACATCCGCACGTCCCGGGATTTCTTCCTGGAGATGATGGACGCCACTTCCGCCTCCCCGGAGGACGGCCAGCGGCACCGTCCAAAGGAAAAGGCAGGTGAAAATCAGGAGGTGCAATCCGCAGCGGACCTGCCCGTCTCTCATGTTGCAAAGTAGCGCTTACTATCGATGCCGCGCCGCACCCGTTTTTCTGAATCCCATGCTCGCTACTCATTTCGGTTCCGACGGCATGGAACAGCTTGAAACCGAAAGTCACGGAAGTGTTCTACGAGCCGGACAAGAGAAATCACGGGCTGCCCTATAATCCCTTCAAGGCGCTTGTCGTGCCGAGGCCGATCGCCTGGATCACGACGATGGACGAGGAGGGGCGCGTCAATCTCGCACCGTTCAGCTTCTTCAATATGATGGGCTCGGACCCGCCCTGCGTCGTTTTCGGAACGAGCGGCCGCCTCGACGGAAGGCTCAAGGATACACAGGATTTCGCCGAACGCGGCGGCGACTTCGTGATCAACATCGCGTCCTACGATCATTTCGATGCCATCGTCGAAACATCCTTTCCCTTCGAGCCGGGAGAAAGCGAAATCGACCGGGCAGGCTTGGCGATGCTGCCGTCGCGGCTCGTCCGCCCGCCGAGGATCGCCGGCACGCCTGCCCAGATGGAGTGCATCTATCTGAGCACAATTCCCCTTCCATCCAACGATCCAAAGGAACGAGCCGCGATGGTGCTCGGGAAGGTGGTCGGCGTGCATATCGCGGATGAGGTCATTGTTGATGGCAAGGTCGATATCCATCGCCTGCGGCCCATCAGCCGGCTTGGCTATACGGACTACGCAACTGTTGACAATGTGTTTTCCAGGCAGTCGCGCGCTGGCCGGCCCGTGAAGCTCTAGGGAGGTTTATTTACTAGCTCCATGCAGGGCTGTTACTAAGGAATTTGAACGATTTAGAAGGCGGTGGTGGGGTGGCCTCCGTGAGTATGCAGGCACGACGGAGAGTGATTTTCTGTTGACAATCGTGTTCGCATTATGAAAACTGCATCTGTTGGCCGAAGGCCGCGAATAGTGCTCGGGAGGACACTATGACCCGTAGAAGAGCTTTCCTGGCGGCCGGGTTGGCCACCGTTGTCATCGCCGGCATTGCCTCGTCCGTTTGGGCGCAGGAAAAATATCCAACGAAACCGATCAAGATCGTCGTGGGGTTCGAGGCAGGGGGGCCTGCCGACGTCTATGCGCGCCTCTTGGCCGATCATATGTCGAAGTCGCTCGGACAGCCGACGATCGTCGAAAACGTTCCCGGCGCCGGAACCATGCTGGCGGGAGGGCAGGTCGCCCGCGCCGCGCCCGACGGCTATACGCTCTTCTTCAACACGAACACGACCTATACCAATCTCCTGCTCTACAAGGACGTGCCCTATACGGCCGAGAGCTTCGAGCCGGTGGGCCTGATGTATTCCGGCGCGGCCTTTATCGTTGCGCCGCCGGATTCGCCTTTCTCGTCCCTGGAGGACCTGATCAAGCACGCGCGGGAGCATCCGGGCGAGCTCGACTTCTCCACCACGGGGCTCGGCGGCTATGTTCATCTCACCGGAGAGCATTTCAATTCCGTTTTCGGCGTTGAAACGGTCGCCGTCAGTTACGGCAGCGGCGCGGCAGCACTCCAAGGCGTGATGTCGGGCGAGGTCGACTTCAGCTTCATCGGGGCGGCTGCCGCCGTGCCTCAGATCCACGCGAAAAAGGTGAAGCCGCTCGCCGTCACGGAGCCGGATCGGATTCCCGATCTGCCGGATGTTCCCACGGTAGACGAAGTGGCGATGAACATGGGCCTGGAGGACCCGAATTGGGACACGGGGTCCTGGTACGGTCTGCTCGCTCCCGCGGGAACGCCGGCGGACATCGTCGATATTCTCAATAAGGAACTCGTGGCGTTCGTTGCGACGGAAGAGGTTCAGAAGCGGCTTGCGGCGGAAGGCAATGTCGGTGGCGGCGACATGTCTCCGGCCGAATTCAAGGAATACATCGCCGCCGATACGGCGACCTGGGAAAAGGTCATCAAGACACGCGGCGTGAAGATTGAGTGACCTGGCGGAGGCCGTTTGCCTCGACCAGACCTACTATCCATAAGCAGGCTTTTTGACTGGGAGCGTGTGGTGCATCGCGCAAACGCTAGAGATCTTGCCGCAGGGATTCTCGTCACGGTGATCGGCCTGCTGTTTCTTGCGGGAGCCATGGGCCTTCGGTTTGGCACCACCCGCAATATAGGGCCGGGCTTCTTTCCGATCGTTCTTTCGATCATCCTGATCGGGCAGGGGATCCTGCTGACGGCATCCAGCTTCAAGACGCCCGGTGATTTTCCGAAGATCGCGTGGAGGCCGCTCCTGCTCGTTGCCGGAGCGATCGCGGCCTTCATCGTCGCGCTGCTGTTCTTCGGCGCGGTGCCGGCTGTGATGGCCACTGTGATCGTCGGCTCGCTCGCAGAAGGGCGCCCCAGCTTCAGCATATTCGCTCTGGCGGTGTTCCTGGCGCTCGCCATCTGGTTGACATTCGTCGTTGGGCTCGGAGTGCCGATGCCTGCGCTGAGGAGCCCGTTCGGATGAACCTGTTGGACAATCTCTTGCTGGGCTTCCAGACCGCGTTCTCGCTCGTCAACCTGACTTATTGCTTTTTCGGGGTAACGATCGGCACGTTCATCGGGGTTCTCCCCGGAATCGGTCCTCTCGCCGCCGTCGCCGTGCTCATGCCGGTGACGTTCTACATGGACCCGACGGCAGCCCTCGTTATGATCGCAGGCATATACTACGGCGCGGAATATGGAGGCTCGACCGCATCGATCCTGCTCAACCTCCCCGGCACGGCCTCCAATGCGGTGACCTGTCTCGACGGCTATCCCATGGCGAAGCAGGGGCGTGCGGGCGTGGCGTTGTTCACGACCACGATGACGTCTTTCATCGGCGGATCGCTTGGCATCCTGCTTCTCATCCTTTTTGCGCCGAAGATCGCCGATTTCGCGCTGTCGTTCAGGGCCACGGAATACGTCGCTGTCATGCTGCTCGGCCTGATCGCGGCCGCGGTTGTCACTCAAGGGTCCGCCTTCAAAGGCCTGATCATGGTGGCATTCGGGCTCATTCTCGGCACCGTCGGCGTTGATCTGGATAGCGGGGTTCCCCGCTATACGATGGGGATCTTCGAGCTGCGGGACGGGATCAGCATCGTGATCATCGCCACCGGATTGTTCGGCATCTCCGAGATGATTTTTGCCATCCATGGCGGCAGGGCGGCGGGCTCGGTGCAGCCGGTGAAGTTGCGCTCCATGTTGCCCACATCCAAGGACCTCGCTGCTTCCGGCGGGCCGGCGTTGCGTGGTGCGGCGATCGGCAGCATGATCGGTGCTCTGCCCGGAACCGGGGTAACGCTCGCCGCCTTCATGAGCTACGCGCTGGAAAAGCGCATCGCGCGGGATCCATCAAGGTTCGGCAAAGGTGCGATCGAGGGCATTGCCGGGCCGGAATCCGCCAACAATGCGGCTGCGCAGACGGCGTTCATCCCCACCTTGTCGCTCGGCATCCCCGGCAGTCCGACAATGGCCCTGCTCCTCGGGGCGATGATGATCCACGGGATCGCGCCGGGGCCGCTGCTCATGACCGAGCGCCCGGACATGTTTTGGGGGCTGGTTGCGAGTTTCTGGATCGGCAATGTTTTGCTTCTCATCCTCAACATACCGCTGATCGGCGTCTGGGTACGCATCCTGCGGATTCCATACCGTTTTCTTTACCTCGGTATCCTGCCGCTTATCTGTGTTGGCGTCTTCAGCCTCCGGGGCAGCTATGTGGATGTCGGGCTTGTCCTTGGCGTGGGCATCTTCGGATATTTCCTGCGCCTTCTGCACTTCGAGCCGGCACCGCTCCTGATCGCTTTTGTGCTGGGGCCCATGCTTGAAGAGAATTTCAGGCGCGCCATGGCGCTTGGCCGTGGCGACCTCCTCTATTTCTTCCAAGATCCTCTGGGTTCCGTATTGCTGATATCGACCGGCCTTATCCTTCTTCTGGCGGTCGCTGCACCTGCTTTCAGGTGGATGCGCCACAAAAAGCCTGAGCGGCCCGGCTTCGGCTCATCATGATTGCGTGAGAGTGCTATAACGTCATACCCACTACAGAGCAGGTCCTAGCCGGCTCCTACTGGGTTGCACTCTTGTCGAATGCTCAAGTCCCGCGCTTGGTAAGGAAATTCACTGCCGTCTGCTCACCTTCGTTCCTCTGGAGGGCCGAGGCCTCAATGATCTCCTCAACCGCATTTCTGACAAGAAGGCGCGTCCGAGGCGCCCCCGTGACGACCTGTCGAACTACTGCACACCGTCCCAGAAAGGCAGCGCGATCACCCTCGCGCCGCGTTTCGGCCGCTAACGTTAGCTTTACAACCGCCTGGAGGGGACATAACCGGCGCCCACTCTCGAAGTCGCGATTGCGCCCGATTTTGATCTTTCCACAGGCTCATGCCATCGTCCAGAAGCGGACACCGCGACGGGATCGAAGCGAATCTGAGTAGTGGTTATGCCGCCGGGACCATCGATGATGAGCGCCGTCTCACGTTATGAGTGGATGCAGAGTTGTGCATTGACCCGCATGGTTTTCGCCCGTAATCTTCGCGGAAGATAATAGGGAGGAAAAGGTGCAGCCGAAAGGATTTGCGGACATTCTCGATCGGGCGAGTCACGAATTGCTGCGCCTCGAGGAAGAAAACCGTTTTCCACATGCCCTCTGTGTCCACCCGGCGATGTTCGAAATGATGGCGGACGTCCGCAGGAAGGAACTGGATCAGGGATACCCCCTGCTCGTGCTCGGCCTGCCCGTATCGGCCGAAGCGGCGCTCGATGCGGACGAATATCGCATTGTCGCCTGAGGGGCCCAGCAGCCCCGCAATTAATGGTAGACTGAACCACCGTCCACGGTGAGGATCTGGCCTGTGATAAAGGCAGAGTCCTTGCCCGCCAGGAACACAGCCACGCCCACGATGTCATCAGGCGTGGCTTCCCTTCAGCACCCGCGTAGCGACCGCGATATCCCGTGAGCTTTCGTGGAAGGCGGCGTTGCCGCCTCGCGAGCTGAAGCCCAACCCCCACGCCCCCCGGTAATGATCGCGACGCCCGCTCAGCTCATTTAGGGCCGTTCTCCGCATTCGCGGCGTCCACATTCGCGATCATCTTGGACAGGAACAGGTTGCCGGCCTGCGCTTCTTCGGGCGGAAGGCTGCGGAAGGCCGCCGCGAAATTGAAGGTCGAATAGATGTCCTCGACGGTCTCGTCGGTGACCTTCTTGCCGGCGTCGGTGAGATGGATCTGCCAGCTTCCCTTCCGCTGCGGATCGGGAATACGCTCGACGAGGCCCCGCCGCACCAGCCGCTCGACCTGCTTGGTCACGGCGCCGGACGTGATGAGCAGCGACTGGAACAGATCCGTCGGACGGAGCGAGAACGGCGAGCCCGCGCGGCGCAGCGCCAGCAGGATGCGCATGTCGCCCGTATGCATCTGGAATCGCCGATGGGTATAGGCGCGGAACTCGTTCTCCAGCATCGCGGCCAGACGCAGTAGAGAGCCGATCGCCCGGAAAACGCCGGGGTCCTTGCCCGGCAGTTCCCGTTCCCATAGTTCAGCGAAAACGCGCATGTCCTCGAAAATCTGGCCTTTGTCGCTGGTCATCTGTTCCGGCGTTCCTTCTCCCGCAGGAGACGAGTGATAAGCCGGCCCGGAAGCGACTTCAACCCGATCGCTCATCGAACGCCGGTCGCCGCATCCCGTAGCGCGGCCGCCGCCTGGAGTTGGGCCATCCTTGCCGGCTCGAGCGCATCGCGCATGCCGAAGAAGAGATGCGTGACGCCGCTGTAGGTGACGTGCGTGGCGGCCACGCCTGCGTCCTGCAACTTCTGCGCATAAGCGACGGCATCCCCGCGCAGCGGGTCGCATTCGGCAGAGATGATGAGCGCCGGCGCCACGCCGGCCACATCGGGAGCGCGCAGCGGCGAGACGCGCCAGTCGTCGGGATCGGCGCCCGACCCTACCCCGTAGTTGCGGAAGGTGAAGGCAACATCCCGCTTCGTCAGCAGGTAGCCTTCTGCATAGGTCTCGTGAGTTGGGCTTTCCATCCTGGCGTCGAGACCGGGATAGACGAGAACCTGGAGAAGTATCGCGGGCGCGCCTGCTTCGCGCGCGAGGAGCGCGGTGGCGGCGGCGAGATTGGCTCCGGCGGAATCGCCGAGAAGCATGATCTTCCTGGCCGGCAGGCCGTGCTCTGCACCATGGTCTGCGACCCACCGGACCGTTGCCCAGACATCCTCTAGGCCGGCAGGAAAAGGGTGCTCCGGCGCAAGCCTGTAGCCCACATTGACGACCGCCTGCCCCGAATCCCGGGCGATGTGACGGGCAATGTCGTCGAAGGTGTCGATGCTTCCTGCTGCCCAGCCGCCGCCATGCAGCGCGACGACCACGCCTTCGGCGCCGTCTGGAATGTAAACGCGAATGGGCACAGAATGCGCGTCCATGCTGATCTCCAGATCCCGAACCGAAGCGACCTCCGGTCCTTTCGGGCGCTTGCGTGCGCGCTCTTCCGATGCGGCGCGGACCGCTGCGATCGGCTGGTCTGCGATCGTCGGATGGCCGGCGGCGGCCGCGATGATCGGGCGCAATTTGGGATGGATGAAGGTCATGTCGTTCCTGTTCTGCTGGAGGGGAATTTACTGGCTGAGGCCCATTAGCTCGGGCAACTCCACCGAACGGGCGCGGAAGGATTCGCTCGAAGCCGAATAGGAAATGCGGCCGCGGTCCATAATCACGAACCGGTCGGAAAGCTGCAGGGCAAGGTCGACGCGCTGCTCGATGAGCAGCATCGTCAGCGAGCCATCCGCAATGATCTTCCGCAGCACGGCAATGAGTTGCTCGACCACGACAGGCGCGAGCCCCTCGGCCGGCTCGTCCATGAGGACCACGCGCGGATTGCCGACCAGGGCGCGGGCGATCGCCAGCATCTGCTGCTCGCCGCCGGAGAGCTGCGAGCCGAGATTGTCCATGCGCTGCGCCAGGCGCGGAAGCAGGTCGAGTACGTCTGCCTGCTTCCATCGCCCCGGCCGCTCCGCTACCGCGAGATGCTCGCGCACGGTCAGGCTTGGAAAGACTTCACGGTTTTGCGGCACATATCCCAGCCCGGCGCGGGAGCGCTGGTAAATCGAAAGCCGTGAAATGTCCGCCCCGCCAATGCTCACTCTCCCGGAGGTGTGTCTTGCGCGCCCGGCTACGATCTCCAGGAGAGTTGTCTTGCCCACGCCATTGCGGCCGACAATCGCTAGGCATTCGCCGGCCTCGACGGTGATCGACAGGTTTTCGATGATCGTCGTCGGTCCCCAGCCACCGACGAGTTGGCTAATCTCAAGCATGGGCCTGCTCTGTCATGAACCGCTCGCTGCCGGAGCGACCAAGATAGACCGAACGCACTTCCTCGGAGCCCATCACCTCCAGAGGAGCGCCCGTCATCAGCGTCTGGCCTTCGACCAGCACGGTTACCCCCGTGGCGAAGCGCTTCACGACCTGCATGTCGTGCTCGATCAGCAGGATCGCGATGTCGGCTGGCAGCCGCTCAAGCGCGTCCAAGAACACGCCTGCTTCCGCGCTCGGGATGCCGGCAGTCGGCTCGTCGAGCAGCAGAACCTTCGGTTCCAGCGCTAATGCGATCGCGATCTCGATCAGCCGTTGCTGGCCGTAGGCCAACTCATCGACGCGGCGATGCCGATAGTCGGCGAGGCCGAGCTGAACGAGAATTGATTCTGCCTTGTCGAGGATCGCCCGCTCACCCGAGGCGGGCCGCCAGAACCGGTAGCTGGCCCCGGACTTTTCGCTGACGGCAAGGAAGACATTCTCTAGCACCGTCAGGCCGGAAAAGAGGTTGGTGACCTGGAAGGTGCGCACCAGCCCCGCACGCACACGCTGTGGCGGGTTGCTGTGGGTCACGTCACGGCCGAACACACGCACGCTACCGGCATCCGGCCTGAGCACGCCCGAGAGCAGCGCGACGAGCGTGGACTTGCCCGCGCCATTGGGCCCGATTAGCGCATGGCGAGCGCCCTTTGCGAGCCGCAGCGTCACATCTCGGGTGACGGCGAGGGCTCCGAAGGTCTTGCGCAGACCCTCAGCTTCGAGAGCATAAGCAGTCATTCCGGCTCTCCCTGGTTGAGTCGCCTCCGGCTCATCAAGCTCGCCAGCCCGCCATAGATACCCCCGCGCGCGAAGAGCATCACGAAGATGAGCAGCATACCGATCACGATCATCCAGGCATGCGGGTTCCATTGCTTGCTGAGATCCTTCACCAGCAGGTAAACGGGCGCGCCGAGCAGCGCTCCGAAGAGGCGCCCGACTCCTCCCAGCACCAGCATGATGACGACGTCGATCGATTGCTCGATGCTGAGCACCTCGAGCCCCACGAATTCGGTGGTCTGCGCGAGCAGCGCGCCGGCCACGCCGGCGATGAAAGCGCTGACGGCGTAGGCTACCACGAGATGGCCGAGCACCGAGGAGCCTATTAGGCCCATGCGCAGACGGTTTTCCCGGATGCCGCGTAACGCGAAGCCGAAGGGCGACGCGGCCAAGCGCTGGGCCGCGTAAAAAATCGCGCCGAGCCAGGCGAGAACGTAGAGATACTCCATGGTGCCGAACACGGACCATTCGAAGATCCCGAGCACGGGCGCCAGTTCGATGTTGTAGAGCCCGTCATCGCCACCAGTGAGCCAGG
>Ga0182749_1003102_pt1 | contig 11590 bp, 12 predicted proteins | sample eDN3rd37CKraftMG_FD_128875 | JGI IMG/M metagenome (GOLD analysis project Ga0182749, IMG submission 128875) | Enriched Miracle-Growth compost microbial communities from Emeryville, California, USA - eDNA 3rd pass 37_C Kraft MG (version 2) (version 2) ...
CGAAGGGCGGCTACTTCCCGGTGCCGCCGCTGGACGCCGCCAACGACCTGCGCGCCGAGATGCTGACGACGCTCGGCGAGATGGGCGTCGAGATCGAGAAGCACCACCACGAGGTCGCGGCCTCGCAGCACGAGCTGGGCATCAAGTTCGCGACGCTGATCAAGGCCGCCGACGCCCTGCAGAACTACAAGTACGTCATCCACAACGTCGCCGACGCCTACGGCAAGACCGCGACCTTCATGCCGAAGCCGGTCAAGGGCGACAACGGCTCGGGCATGCATGTCCACCAGTCGATCTGGAAGGAAGGCAAGCCGACCTTCGCCGGCTCGGGCTATGCCGACCTGTCGGACACCGCGCTGTACTACATCGGCGGCATCATCAAGCATGCCAAGGCGCTGAACGCCCTGACCAACCCGTCGACCAACAGCTACAAGCGCCTGATCCCGGGCTTCGAGGCGCCGGTGCTGCTGGCCTATTCGGCCCGCAACCGCTCGGCCTCCTGCCGCATCCCCTACGTCTCCTCGCCGAAGGGCAAGCGCGTCGAGGTGCGGTTCCCGGACCCGAGCGCCAACCCCTACCTCGCCTTCTCGGCGATGCTGATGGCCGGCCTCGACGGCATCCTGAACAAGATCCATCCCGGCGAGGCGATGGACAAGAACCTGTACGACCTGCCGCCGGAGGAGCTGAAGAGCGTCCCGACGGTCTGCGGCTCGCTGCGCGAGGCGCTGCTGGCGCTCGAGGCCGACCACGCCTTCCTGACCAAGGGCGACGTGTTCAGCCGCGACATGATCGAGGCCTATATGGAGCTGAAGTGGGAGGAGGTGTACGCCTTCGAGCACACCCCGCACCCGATCGAGTTCCAGATGTACTATTCGGTCTGATCGGACCGGTTTCGACCCGGAAGAACCCCGCCGTCGCCGGCGGGGTTTTTTCTTGCGTGAATGGCAGGCGGGAGACGCTTGCGATTGCCCGCGGCTCCTGCTGATATCGTTACCAGCAGCGCAGCGGCCGGATGCAGGAGGTCCTCAGGATCCCGGCCGGCCAGGCGCGGTGCCGCCAGGGGTCCCCGACGGTCCGCCCCGCGGCCCCGCGCCCTGCCGAAACAAGAACGAGGCCATCTTGACAGGGACGGCAATCGACGTTGTCGACGTGACGAAGGTGTTCGGCAGCGAGCAGAGCGGGGCGGTCAAAGCCCTGAACGGCATATCGGTCCAGATCCGGGACAACGAGTTCTTCACCCTCCTCGGCCCGTCCGGCTGCGGCAAGACCACGCTGCTGCGGATGATCGCCGGCTTCGAGGAGCCGACCACCGGGCATATCCTGCTGCACGGCAAGCCGATCGAGGGGCTGCCGCCGCACAAGCGGCCGGTGAACACGGTGTTCCAGAGCTACGCCCTGTTCCCGCACATGACGGTGCGCGAGAACATCCGCTTCGGCCTGGAGATGAAGGGGGTCGACCGTGCCCGGGCCGATGCCCGCGTCGCGGAGATGATCGGGCTGGTCAAGCTGGGCGGGATGGAGAACCGCAAGCCGGCGCAGCTGTCCGGCGGCCAGCAGCAGCGCGTCGCCCTGGCCCGGGCCCTGGCCAGCGAGCCGCAGGTGCTGCTGCTGGACGAGCCGCTCTCGGCCCTCGACCTCAAGCTGCGCAAGGAGATGCAGATCGAGCTGAAGCGGCTGCAGACCGAGACCGGCATCACCTTCATCTTCGTCACCCACGACCAGGAGGAGGCGCTGACGATGTCGGACCGGATCGCGGTGATGAGCCAGGGCGAGATCCTGCAGATCGGCGGCCCGCGCGACATCTACGACCGGCCGACCCGCCGCTTCGTCGCCCATTTCATCGGCGAGACCAACTTCTTCGAGGGCCCCCTCGCCGCCCGGCTGGGCTGCGCCGAGGGCGCGACGCTTGCGGTGCGGCCGGAGCGGATCGTCCTGTCGCCCGCGCCCGGCCCGGACAGCCTGCCGGGGACGGTGGAGACGGTGGTCTATGTCGGCACCGACACCACCTATCATGTCCGCCTGGCCGAGGGCGGGCCGCTGGTCACCGTGCGGCTGCAGAACCGGACCGGCGCGCCGCAGAGCTTCCAGCCGGGCGACCGGGTCGGCGTCGCGGTGCCGGCCGGCGCCGGCCACGCCCTGGCCGATTGAGGGCGGCGGCGATGGCGCGCGAAAGCCGGTTCAAGACCCTCGGGCTGATCGGGGTTCCGGTCGGCTTCATCCTGATCTTCTTCGTCATCCCGCTGGCGATCATGGCGATCGTCTCGGTCGCCGAGCGCGGCCAGTTCGGCGGGGTGCAGTGGAACACCTTCTCCACCGAGGCCTATCTCCGCTTCCTCTACGAGCGCGACTTCGACGACAGCCTGATCTGGAACCCGGCCTACGCCCAGATCCTGCTGCGCTCGGTCTGGCTGTCGCTGCTGACCACGGTGCTGTGCGTGCTGATCGGATTCCCGACAGCGCTGCACATGGCCATGCAGCCGCAGCATCGGCGCAACCTGCTGATCTTCCTGGTCACCATCCCGTTCTGGACCAACCTGCTGGTGCGCAACTACGCCTGGATCCTGATGCTGCGCTCCGGCGGGCTGATCGATTCGGCGCTGCAGGGGCTGGGGCTGGCCGGCGGGTCGCTGAACCTGCTCTACACCGAGACCGCGATCGCCATCGGCCTCACCTACTCGTTCCTGCCCTTCATGGTGCTGCCGATCTTCTCCAGCCTGGAGAAGCTGGACTTCCGGCTGGTCGAGGCGGCTTACGACCTGGGCGCCGACAAGGGACGGGCACTGCGCCGCATCGTCATCCCGCTGGCGATGCCGGGGATCGCCGCCGGCGCCATCCTGGTCTTCATCCCCTGCCTCGGCGCCTATGTGACGCCGGACCTGCTGGGCGGGTCGAAATCGATGATGATCGGCAATTTGATCCAGAACCAGTTCGGCTCGTCCCGCAACTGGCCGTTCGGGGCCGCCCTGTCCTTCGCCCTGCTCGCCGTCGTGCTGCTGGCGATGGTGGCGTATCTGATCCGCTTCCGCGGCGCGCCGCAGGTGGCGAAATGAACGGGGCCTCCAACCTCCGGCGCTTCCCGGGCGTCCGCGCCGCGGCCTGGTTCTTCTTCGCCTATCTGTACATCCCGATCGCGGTGCTGCTGGTGCTGGCCTTCAACGCCGGCAGCTCGGCCACGATCTGGGAGGGCTTCAGCATCCGCTGGTTCGGCATCGTGCTGGGCAACCCCGACATCCTGCGGTCGGCGCAGAACTCGCTGATCGTCGCCGCGGTGTCCTCGGTGGTGGCGACGCTGATGGCGATCCCGGCCGCGATCGGCATGGCCCGGCGCCGCTTCCGCGGCCAGGCTGCGGTCAGCGCCCTGATCTCCCTGCCGCTGGTGGTGCCGGAGGTGGTGACCGCGGTGGCGACGCTGCTGTTCTTCACCACCATCGCCCTGCCGCTCGGCCTGCTCACCATCATCCTGGCCCATATCGTCTTCTGCATCCCCTTCGCCTACCTGCCGATCCGGGCGCGGCTTGAGGGGATGGACGCCAGCCTGGGCGAGGCCGCTGCCGACCTCTACGCCACGCCCTGGCGGGCCTTCCGCCGGGTGACGCTGCCGCTGCTTTGGCCCGGCATCCTGTCCGGGCTGATGCTGGCCTTCATCATCTCGCTCGACGACTTCGTCATCACCTTCTTCGTCGCCGGCGCCGGGGCGACCACCCTGCCGATCTACATCTACGGCATGATCCGCATCGGCGTGACGCCGGAGGTCAATGCCATCTCGGCGCTGATGCTCCTGATCTCGATCGTCTTCGTCGCCCTGTCCTGGGTGGTGGGCCGGGCACGGAGCTGAAACCAAGGGAGGCTCGAAATTCCGATCCGACATCGACTCCTGGCTGCCGCCGCCATCGCCGCCGCGGCCGTCCTGACCGGTCCCGCCGCCTGGGCGGCCGGCGACCTGTTCCTGTTCAACTGGACCAACTACACCCCGCCCGACCTGCTGAAGAAATTCGAGGCCGAGACCGGGATCAAGGTCACGCTCGACGTCTATGATTCGAACGAGACGCTGCTGGCCAAGCTGCAGGCCGGCGGCGCCACCTACGACGTGGTGGTGCCGTCCGACTACATGGTCGACATCATGGCCAAGCAGGGGCTGCTGCAGGAGATCGACGCGGCCGCGATGCCCGGCTTCGGCAACGTGATCGCCCCGCACGACAAGCCCTGGTACGACCCGGAGCGGAAATATTCCGCGCCCTACATGTGGGGCACCACCGGCTTCACCTACGACAGCGCCAGGGTGAAGGGGCCGGTCGACGACAGCTGGTGGTCGATCTTCAACCCGGACGGCCCGTTCAAGGGCAGCCTGGCGATGATGAACGACTCGGTCGAGGTGTTCAACGCGGCCGCCTATTACCTCGGCATCGACCGCTGCACCGAGAGCAGCGAGGACGCCGGCAAGATCTACAAGCTGCTGGCGGCGCAGAAGCCGGCCGTCTCGCTCTACAACTCCGACGGCTCGGTCGACCGCATGTCGGCGGGCGAGGTGGTGGCGCATATGCAGTGGAACGGCGCCGCCCACCGCACCAAGGTCCGGCTGCCCAGCGCCGTCTTCGTCTATCCGAAGGAGGGGCTGAGCCTCTGGGCCGACAACCTGGTGGTGCCGAAGGACGCGAAGAACCCGGAGAACGCCAAGACCTTCATCGCCTGGATGCTGAAACCGGAGAACATCGCCGCCGCGTCCAACTTCACCACCTACATGAACGCGATCAAGGGGTCCGAAGCCTTCATGGACAAGGCGCTGAGCGAGGACCCGGCGATCAACATGCCGGCGGAGTATGCCAGCCGCCTGCGGCCGGCCAAGAACTGCTCGCCGGCCTCCGTCGAGCTGCGCGACCGGGTCTGGACCCGCCTCAAATCCTGAGCAGCCGCCGCGCGTCCCGGACGTCGGCCGGGCCCGGCATCAAAATCCGACGGCAACAGAGAGGTGAGAACGCGATGGGAACAGCACGACAGATCCTCCTCGCCGCCGTTGCGGCGGCGGGAACCCTGGCCGCGGCATCGACGGCGCAGGCCGCCGGCGAGCTCTATTTCTACAACTGGACCGACTACTACCCGCCCGAGCTGCTGGCGAAGTTCGAGAAGGAGACCGGGATCAAGGTCACGCTCGACGTCTATGATTCGAACGAGACCCTGCTGGCCAAGCTGCAGGCCGGCGCCGCCGGCTATGACGTCGTGGTGCCGTCCGACTACATGGTCGACATCATGATCAAGCAGGGACTGATCCAGGAGATCGACGCCGGCCAGATGCCGGACTTCAAGAATGTCGGCTCGCCGTTCGACAAGCCCTGGTACGACCCGGAGCGAAAGTATTCCGCACCCTATATGTGGGGCACCACCGGCTTCAGCTACGACACCGCCAAGGTCGAGGGCGGCAAGGTCGACGACAGCTGGTGGACGATCTTCAACCCCGACGGCCCGTTCAAGGGGCATCTGGCGATGCTCAACGACCCGGTCGAGGTCTACAAGGCCGCGGCGATGTATCTCAAGGTCGATTCCTGCACCGAGAGCAGCGAGGACGCCGGCAAGATCTTCAAGCTGCTGGAGGCGCAGAAGCCGGCCGTCGCGCTCTATAACTCCGACGGCACGATCGAGCGCATGGTCGCGGGCGAGGTGACGGCGCATATGCAGTGGAACGGCGCCGCGCACCGGACCAAGGAGGGCAAGCCGACCGTCGCCTATGTCTATCCGAAGGAGGGCATCAACTTCTGGAACGACAATTTCGCCATCCCCAAGGGGGCGCGGAACGTCGAGAACGCCAAGACCTTCATCAACTGGATGATGAAGCCCGAGAACATCGCCATCGCCAGCAACTTCACCGGCTACAACAACGGCATCAGGGGCTCGACGGAGCTGATGGACGCCAAGCTGCGCGACGACCCGGCGGTGAACACGCCGCAGGAGATGCAGAGCCGGCTGAATCCGAACAAGAACTGCTCGCCGGCGGCGGTCGAGCTGCGCGACCGGGTGTGGACCCGGCTGAAGTCGTGAGCACCGCGGCGGCGCGGTCGCGGCCGCGCCGCCGCATCCGTTATCAGGATATCTGATACTGTCGACCAAATGACGTCCGCCACATAAGATCCTATTGTGACGTGGGCGCCGCGATCCTGGGCAGGTGGAGACGCCGGGATAGGAACGAACCGGAGCGGCGCGGACGGTCCTCAGGAGGCGGACGCATGGAAGGATTCTTTGCCCGGGAGCGGACGGTCGCCCCACCTGGCTACAACCGGTGGCTCGTGCCCCCCGCCGCGCTCTCGATTCATCTCTGCATCGGCCAGGCCTACGCCTTCAGCGTGTTCAACGGGCCGCTGACCAAGGTCATCGGCATCAGCGCCCCGGCGCCGGACGACTGGACGCTGCCGGCGCTGGGCTGGATCTTCTCGATCGCCATCGTCTTCCTCGGCCTCTCCGCCGCCTTCGGCGGCCGCTGGGTGGAGAGCGGCGGCCCCCGCCGCGCCATGTTCCTGTCGGCCTGCTGCTTCGGCGGCGGCTTCCTGGTCGCGGCGCTCGGGGTCCACACCCATATGCTGTGGCTGGTCTATCTCGGCTATGGCGTGATCGGCGGGATCGGCCTCGGCATCGGCTACATCTCGCCGGTCTCGACCCTCATCAAATGGTTCCCGGACCGGCCGGGCATGGCCACGGGCCTCGCCATCATGGGCTTCGGCGGCGGCGCCATGATCGGGTCGCCCCTGTCGGTCTGGCTGATGCATGCCTTCGCCGGCCCCAGCTCGGTCGGCGTGGCCGAGACCTTCGTGGTGATGGGCCTCCTCTATTTCGCCATGATGATGTTCGGCGTGCTCACCGTCCGGGTGCCGGCCGAGGGGTGGAGGCCGGCCGGCTACGTGCCGCCGGCGCAGCCGAAGAAGCTGGTCACCAGCGCCAACGTCCATGTCGACACGGCGATCCGGACACCGCAGTTCTGGCTGCTCTGGCTGGTGCTGTGCCTGAACGTCACCGCCGGCATCGGCGTGCTGGGCCAGGCGTCGGTGATGAGCCAGGAGATGTTCCCGGGCGTGATCACCCCGACCGCGGCCGCCGGCTTCGTCGGCCTGCTGAGCCTGTTCAACATGGCCGGGCGCTTCCTGTGGTCCTCAACCTCGGACTTCATCGGCCGCAAGCCGACCTACGCGATCTACTTCGCCCTCGGCGTGGTGCTCTACTCCCTCGTTCCCTGGACCGGGCAGATCGGCAGCGTGGCGCTGTTCGTCGCGTTCTACGCGGTGATCCTCAGCATGTATGGCGGCGGCTTCGCCACGATCCCGGCCTATCTGCGCGACATGTTCGGCACCATGCATGTCGGCGCGATTCACGGCCGGCTGCTGACCGCCTGGTCGGCGGCGGGGATCCTGGGACCGGTGCTGGTCAACTACATCCGCCAGTACCAGGTCGACCGCGGCGTGCCGCCATCGGCCGCCTATTCCGAGACGATGTACATCATGGCCGGGCTGCTGGTGCTCGGCTTCATCTGCAATGCGCTGGTCCGGCCGGTCGATGCCCGCCATCACCACCGCGAGCAGCCGGAGCCCGCGCCGGCCCTGGCGGAATGACGGAGGTTCGACGATGCGTGTTCTCGTCTATTGGCTGATCGTCGGCATCCCGCTGCTGTTCGGGGTCTCGATGACCCTGATCAACGCCGCCCAGCTGTTCCACTGAGCCATTCCCCGCAAGCGCGGCCGGCAGGCGCAGGTTGCGAAGCGGGGTCGGGCACGCTAACTGTTGGAGGTCTGACAGATCTCTCGATTGACAGGATCCCCCATGGTCGACCGCCCGTTCCCGCCGCGTCTCGACGACGAGGAGGAGGAGGAAGAGGAAGAGCGCCCCGAAAAGGAGAAGAAGGAGGAGCTCGGCCCGCAGATCGGCAACATCCTCTTCAAGAACCGGACGGTGCTGCTGTTCGGCGAAATCTCCATGAAGCTGGCGCAGGTGATCAGCGCCCAGCTGCTGGCGCTCGCCGCCGAGGACGACAAAAAGCCGATCCGGCTGGTGATCAACTCGCCGGGCGGCCATGTCGAGGCCGGCGACACCATCCACGACATGATCCGCTTCATCGGCACGCCGGTACAGGCGATCGGCACCGGCTGGGTCGCCAGCGCCGGCGCCCACATCTACCTTGCCGCCAAGAAGGAGAACCGCCTGTCGCTGCCGAACACGCGGTTCCTGCTGCACCAGCCGTCGGGTGGCGCCGGCGGCCGGGCGGTCGATATCGACATCGAGGCGCGCGAGATCATCAAGATGCGCCGCCGCCTGAACGAGATCATCGCCCGCGAGACCGGCCAGCCGCTGGAGAAGGTCGAGCGCGACACCGACCGCAACTACTGGATGTCGGCCGAGGAGGCGAAGGAATACGGCCTCGTCGGCAAGATCATCGACAGCATCAAGGATGTCGCCTGACCCTGTCGGGTCGTTGACGCGGCGGCGGGCCCTGCTCGGGCTCGCCGCCGTTCCGTTCTGCGCCGCTGCGGCCCCTGCGATCGATCAGCCGGGGGAGCGGCGCCTCAAGCTCTACAACCCGCACACCAAAGAGCGTTTCGACGACGTCTACGCCGTCGACGGCGCCTATGGGGACGATGCGCGCAAACGGCTGAACTGGCTGCTGCGCGATCATCGCGCCGGCGTGGCGACCGACATGGACCCCGGCGTGTTCGACCTGCTTTGGGCGATATCGCGGCGCTACCGGGTCGCCACCGGCCGGCAGGTGACCGTCAACATCCATTCCGGCTTCCGCACCCCCGAGACCAACGAGGCGCTTCGCCCCGAAGGCGCCGCCCGCAACAGCCTGCACATGCAGGGCAAGGCGGTCGACCTGTCGGTGCAGGGCTATGGCATGGTGTTCCTGGCGAACCATGCCCAGGCGGTCGCCACCGGCGGTCTCGGCCTCTACTGGCGCTCCGACTTCGTCCACCTCGACACCGGGCCGAAACGGCTCTGGTACAAGCGGTTCTGACCGAAAGGTTCCCCCACCCTCGTCATCCTGGGCGCGGCGCAGCACGCAGCGTGCGCCGCGGAACCGGGATCTCGCGGAGGCCCCGTGTCGGCGCCGCGGGACTTCGCACCGCAGCGCGCACGGGATGCCAATTGAGGCCCGCCGGTCATTTCCCCGTCCCTCGGTTACTTTCAGCTCCCTTCTTGCGCGGATCGGCGGGAATGCCGACCTTGCCGCCGGTACCGAATCGTAACCAAGTACGGAGAAATCCATGGCGAAGATCGCCCTCATCGGCGCCAGCGGCAATGTCGGCTCGAAGATCCTGGCGGAGGCCCTGAACCGCGGCCACGAGGTCACCGGCATCGTCCGCAACCCGGAGAAGCTGCCGCAGCACCCGAATCTCGTCGCCGTCCGCGGCGACGTGTTCGACGCGGAAGGTCTGGCCAGGCTGCTGGCCGGGCACGACGCGGTGATCAGCTCGGTGCACTACACCGCTTCCGACCCCGCCCTGCTGCTGCGCGCGGTCAAGGCCTCCGGGGTCAAGCGCTACCTGGTGGTCGGCGGCGCCGGCAGCCTCGAGGTGGCGCCGGGCGTACAGCTGGTCGACACGCCCGATTTCCCGGCGCTCTACAAGGAAGAGGCCTCGAAGGGCCGCGACTACCTGAATCTGCTGCGCGGCGAAACCGACCTCGACTGGACCTTCCTGTCGCCCTCCGCTGTCATCGCCCCGGGCGAGCGCACCGGCAAGTTCCGGCTCGGCGGCGACCAGCTGCTCGTCGGTGCGGACGGGCAGAGCCGCATCAGCCAAGAAGACTACGCGATCGCCCTGATCGACGAGCTGGAGAAGCCCGCCCATATCCGGCAGCGCTTTACCGTCGGCTACTGAGCCCCTTCGCGGATTGTCTCCGGCAGCGCGACGGAATGTTGTCGGGCCGCCGCTTGACCGTGATGTCCCGAGACAACTTATTGAAGGCGCCGCCGGAGCACCCTGCGCCGCGGCGCCTCCCCCTTCACGATCCTGGAGACGATCATGGCCGATCTGAGCGACCAGTTCGACCGTAGCTGGGCGCCGCGGGTGCTCAGCATCCTGCGCATCGCCACCGCCCTGTTCTTCCTGCAGCACGGCCTGGCCAAGCTGGTCGGATTCCCGCATGTGCCTTATTTCGACGGGCTGCAGCTGTTCTCGCTGGTCGGCCTGGCCGGCGTCCTGGAAATCGTCGGCGGCGTGCTGCTGCTGATCGGCCTGTTCACCCGCCCGGTTGCCTTCATCCTGTCCGGCGAGATGGCGGTGGCCTATTTCATGGCGCATGCGCCGCAGGGCTTCTTCCCGATCCTGAACCAGGGCGAGCTGGCGGCGCTGTACAGCTTCGTCTTCCTGTATTTCGCCGCGGCCGGCGGCGGGGCCTGGAGCCTGGACGCGGTCCGCACCCCGCGCCTGGCGACGGCCTGACCCATCTCGTCATTGCGACCCCGGCCTTGAGCCGGGGGAAGCAATCCAGGGCCGCTCGGCGTGGCCTCTGGATTGCTTCGTCGGCTTCGCCTCCTCGCAAGGACGATGAATACCTGCGTTAGCGCTCGGCTTGCCTACGCCGCAGGCTGCTGCTGGGTGATGCAGTGGATGCCGCCGCCGCCGAGGAAGATGTCGCGGGCATGGACCTGGACGACGCGGTGGTTGGGGAAGGCATCGCGGATGATGCGGAAGGCGCGCTCGTCCTCGGCGACGTCGAAGGCCGGCATCACCACCCCGCCATTGGCGATGTAGAAGTTGATGTAGGACAGGCTCAGCCGCTTGCCCTTGTGCTCCTGCCGCGCCGGCTGCGGCACCTCGATCACCTGCAGCGGCCGGCCCTTGGCGTCCCGGGCCGAGCGCAGAATGTCGAGATTGGTCTGCAGCACGTCGAAATTGCCGTCGCTCTTGTCGTCGGTTGACAGCGCCAGCACCACGCCCGGCCGGACGAAGCAGGCGATCTCGTCGACATGGCCGTCGGTCTCGTCGTCCTCGAGCCCCTCGGGCAGCCAGATCACGGTCGAGACGCCCAGCCAGTCGCGCAGGTTCTGCTCGACCTCCGCCTTGGTCACGTCCGGGTTCCGGTTGGGGTTGAGCAGGCACTGCTCGGTGGTCAGTACGGTGCCCTCGCCGTCGACATGGATGGCCCCGCCCTCCAGCACGAAGGGCGCGCGGAAGCGGCGGGCGCCGACATGCTTCAGGATCCGCTTCGCCACCACCGCGTCGCGGCTGTAGGGCTGGTACTTCTGCCCCCAGGCGTTGAAGCGCCAATGCGCGCCTGCGAGGTGGCCGTTGCGGTCGAGCAGGAAGGTCGGCCCCGAATCGCGCAGCCAGCTGTCGTCGATCTCCATCGACACCACGTCGATCGGCGTGCCGTTGCCGAGGGTCAGCGAGGCTTCGGCGACGTCCGACGGATTGCAGACCATCGTCACAGGCTCGAAATCGGCGATGGCGCGGGCCACGTCGGCATAGGCGGTGCGGGCGGCGTCCATGTGCTCGCCCCAGGCCTCGTCCCGGCACGGCCAGGCCATCCAGCAGCGGCTATGGGGCTCCCACTCCGCGGGCATGACATAACCGAGGGATGCTGGGACGGTCACAATCGGCTTCCGCTATGATTC
>Ga0182749_1003103_pt1 | contig 11588 bp, 10 predicted proteins | sample eDN3rd37CKraftMG_FD_128875 | JGI IMG/M metagenome (GOLD analysis project Ga0182749, IMG submission 128875) | Enriched Miracle-Growth compost microbial communities from Emeryville, California, USA - eDNA 3rd pass 37_C Kraft MG (version 2) (version 2) ...
CAGGCGCGCGACGCCGTCCGCGACCTCGACATCGAGTCCGCCGAGCTCGTACCTCCCGTCGGAGGCACCCGCCGCCGCCATCGCATCGGTGACGAGCGCGATGCGCCCGGGCGCCGCGTCGAAGGCCACGGCGACGAGCGACAGGTCGACGTGCACGCCGTCGGGGATGAGCTCGAGCGTCACGCGGTCGTCCCGCAGTGCCGCGACGACCGGGCCGGGGGCGCGGTGGTGGATGCCCCGCATCGCGTTGAACGCGTGCGTCACGATCGTCGCCCCGGCGTCGAACGCTCGCGTCGCGGCATCCGCATCGGCATCCGTGTGTCCGATCGCGACGGCGACGCCCGCATCGACGAACCGTCGTATCGCGTCGTCCGCGCCGTCGAGCTCGGGCGCGATCGTCACCTGACGGATCGTGCCGCGACCGGCCTCGAGCAGGCGGTCGACGGATGCCGCATCCGGCGCGCGCAGCAGCGATGCCGTGTGGGCGCCCTTGTGCCCGGGGTCGAGGAAGGGCCCCTCGAGGTGCGAGCCGAGGATCGTGGGGTCGGCCTCGGCGAGCTCGGCGACGATTGCGGCGCGCTGCGCGAGATCGTCGATCGACGCCGTCACGAGCGACACGACGGCGCGCGTCGTGCCGTGGGCGCGGTGCATCGCGCGGGCGGTCGCGATCGCGTCGGCGCCGTCGTCGTAGGTCGCGCCGCCGCCGCCGTGACCGTGGATGTCGATGAAGCCGGGGGCGAGGCATCCGCCCTCACCGTCCACCGCGTCGCGCGGTGCGAGCGCGCGCCAGCCGTCACGCGTGCCGCGGTCGACGACGACACCGCCGTCGATCGCGACCCACACGTCGTCGTCGCCCGACCACACGGAGTGGACGACGAGATCGACGCTCACTCAGACGCCCAGGGGATCTCGTCGGACGGGTGGAACGCGATGCCGAGGCAGGTCCACAGCGGTCCGAGCGCACCGACGCGCTCGCGGAACGACTCCCACGTGCGCAGGTCGCTGGCACCCGTCGCGGGCGACCACGCCGCCTCCGCCGCCGCCGCGATCCGCGGGAACGCCAGGTGGTCGATGTCGTCGGCCGAGCGGACGGTCTCGGTCCACAGCGGCGCCTCGACGCCGAGGATGTCGTCGTCCTCGATGCCGTCGATCACGTCGGACGGCTCCCACGAGTAGGCCTGCTCGACGCTCGTGGGGCCGTTCGCCCACGACAGCCCGAGCGTCGTCGACTCGTCGTACTTCATGTCGAGGTAGACGGCATCGGCCGGAGACAGGATGAGCTTCGAACCGAGCTTGACGAACCCGCGCGCGTTGTCGTCCATGCCCTCAGTCGGCTGCACGAAGCCCCAGTACTGGCCGATCGTGTCGTCGGACAGGTCGGGTGCGGCGCCGGCTTCATGCCATGCGATCGGGATCTTGTCGAGATCGGAGATGAGGCGGCTCGTGCGCTCGACGAACTCGGCGAAGTCCTCATCGGCCGTGCCGTGGGCCTCGTCGCCGCCGAAGTGCAGGTACGGGCCGGGCGTCATGCCCGCGAGCTCGCCGAAGACGTCCGCGACGAAGTCGTAGGTCGCCTCGTCGTGGATGCGCAGCGACGAGAAGCCGACGGCGATCCCCTGGTAGGGGACGCCCGCAGCGGGCAGATCGCCGCCGAACACCTCGATCGTCTCCCGCACGCGGTCGGTGATGACCGGCTCCTCGACGAGCTCGGGATACGCGAGCCCCACCGCGTGCGTGTGCCCCGGCATGTCGACCTCGGGGACGACGGTCATGTGACGCGACGCCGCGTACTCGACGATCTCGCGGTAGTCGGCCTTGGTGAAGAACCCTCCCGGGTCGCCGCCGACCGACGTCGCCGACGCGCGCTCCGTGAGCTCGGGGCGTGAAGCGAGCTGGATGCGCCACCCCTGGTCGTCGGTCAGGTGGAGGTGCAGCACGTTGAACTTGAGCCCGGCCGCGCGGTCGATGTAGCCCTTGACCGTCTCGACGGGGTGGAAGTGGCGGGCGACGTCGAGCATCACGCCGCGATACGCGAAGCGCGGGGCATCCGCGATCTCGACGGCGGGAACGACCCAGCGGCCGCCGTCCCGCGCGACGAGCTGTCCGAGCGTCTGCACGCCGTAGAAGAGCCCCGCGGCGTCGGCTCCCGAGATTGCGACGGATGCCTCGTCGACCGTCAGCCGGTACGACTCGGCGTCGCCCGACCCCTTGTCGACGTCGAGGCGGATGACCCGCGCGTCGTCCTCTGCGGACGCGGATGCCCCGACCTCGAGCCCCGTGCGCGCTTCGAGGAGCGCGGTGAGGACGGCGGCGGCATCCGCGTCGCCTTCGATGCGTACCTGCGCATCGAGCGGGAATGCGGCGGACTCGCGGGCGGAGATGGACGCGGGGGCGGGGACGACGGAGAGCTCGGTCACAGTGTCTCCATTCTGGGGTGCCGACGTGCACGCGGCCAGAGTCGCGCCCAGGGGTGATGCCCGGGGCGAAGGCGGTCCGTCCGCGACGACGAATCATGTAAAGAGCCCTAACAAAAGGGGTCGCGATCAGCCTAGCAGTGCGCTTTCGGCTATGCTTCCGGTGTCGCGACTGGCGTTGAGGTGGGCCCACCACCGGGGAGCGACCGTCACGGCACCGACCGCACGCCTGGGCCGGGCCACGGAACACCGTCGCTGCGCGACGGCCTCGACAACCGAGTTCTGCCCCCACGCCAGGAGAATGCCTTGACCGACTCGTCCTTCAACGCCCCGCTCGCCGAGGTCGACCCCGAGATCGCCGATGTGCTCGAGCGCGAGCTGCAGCGTCAGCGTTCGTACCTCGAGATGATCGCCTCCGAGAACTTCGTGCCCGTCTCGGTGCTGCAGTCCCAGGGGTCCGTGCTCACCAACAAGTACGCCGAGGGGTACCCGGGCCGCCGGTATTACGGCGGCTGCGAGGTCGTCGACGTCGCCGAAGAGCTCGCGATCGCGCGAGCGAAGGCGCTGTTCGGCTCCGAGTACGCGAACGTGCAGCCCCACTCGGGTGCCAGCGCGAACGCGGCCGTCCTGCACGCGATCGCGCGTCCGGGCGACACGCTCCTCGGGCTCTCGCTCGACCAGGGCGGTCACCTCACGCACGGCATGAAGGCGAACTTCTCGGGCCGCCTGTACGAGATCGTCGCCTACGGCGTCGACCCCGAGACATCCGTCATCGACATGGACGAGGTCCGTCGCCTCGCGCTCGAGCACCGTCCGAAGGTCATCATCGCCGGCTGGTCGGCCTACCCGCGGCACCTCGACTTCGCGCAGTTCCGCGAGATCGCCGACGAGGTCGGGGCCTACCTGTGGGTCGACATGGCCCACTTCGCGGGTCTCGTCGCCGCGGGCCTGCACCCGAGCCCCGTGCCGCACGCGCACGTCGTGTCGTCGACCGTGCACAAGACGATCGGCGGCCCGCGCTCCGGCTTCATCCTCACGAACGACCCCGCGATCGCGAAGAAGATCGACTCGGCCGTGTTCCCGGGCCAGCAGGGCGGTCCGCTCATGCACGTCATCGCCGCGAAGGCCACCGCGTTCAAGCTCGCCGCGACCCCCGAGTTCCGCGAGCGTCAGGAGCGCACGGTGCGGGGCGCCGCGATCATCGCCGACCGCCTGTCGCAGCCCGACGTGCGCGAGGCCGGCATCGCCGTCCGCTCAGGCGGCACCGATGTGCACCTCGTGCTCGTCGACCTGCGCGACGCCGCGATCGACGGCAAGCAGGCCGAAGACCTCCTGCACGAGATCCGCATCACCGTCAACCGCAACGCGGTGCCGAACGACCCGCGCCCGCCGATGATCACGTCGGGTCTGCGCATCGGCACGCCCGCTCTCGCGACGCGCGGCTTCGGCGACGCCGAGTTCACCGAGGTCGCCGACGTCATCGCGCTCGCGCTGCAGCCCGGTGCCGACGTCGAGGCGTTGCGCGCGCGTGTCGCGGCGCTCGCGGAAGCGTTCCCGCTGTACCCGGGCCTCCAGCAGTAGGGGCTGCGGCCCCAGCCGGTTTTCCGAAGGCCGGGAAACCCGCTTGCGCTCGATGGATACCTATGGGCATAGTGATTCAGACCCGACGAGGAGTGCACATGACCGCGAAGAAGCTGGACGGCGTCGCCACGGCGGCGGCCATCAAGGAAGAGCTGCGCGCCCGCGTCGCGGCGCTCCGCGAGCGCGGCGTCGTGCCCGGACTCGGGACGCTGCTCGTCGGCGACGACCCGGCGTCACGCTCGTACGTCACCGGCAAGCACCGTGACTGCGAGGAGGTCGGCGTCGCGTCGATCTCGGTCGAGCTGCCGGCGACCGCGTCGCAGGACGAGATCGCCGAGGCCGTGCGCGGCCTCAACGAGAACCCCGAGGTGACGGGCTTCATCGTGCAGCTGCCGTTGCCCGAAGGCATCGACGAGAATGCCATCCTCGAGCTCATCGACCCCGACAAGGACGCCGACGGCCTGCATCCGACCAACCTCGGCCGCCTCGTGCTGGGCGTCGACCCGAAGACCGCGATCGACGCGCCGCTGCCGTGCACGCCCGCGGGCGTGATCGAGCTCCTTGCGCGCAACAGCGTGCCGATCGCCGGTCAGCACGTGACGGTGATCGGTCGCGGCATCACGGTCGGGCGCCCGCTCGCGCTTCTCCTGACCCGCAAGGGCACGGATGCCACGGTCACGATCACGCACTCGCGCACGCCCGACCTCGCCGACCAGGTGCGCAAGGCCGACATCGTCGTCGCGGCGGTGGGTCAGCCCCACCTCGTGCAGGCGGACTGGGTCAAGCCCGGAGCGGCCGTGCTCGATGTGGGCGTCACGCGCGTCGGCACGACCGAGTCGGGCAAGGCGAAGCTCGCGGGCGACGTGGACCCCGCCGTCGCCGAGGTCGCGGGGTGGCTGTCGCCGAACCCCGGCGGCGTCGGTCCGATGACGCGCGCGATGCTCGTCGCGAACGTCGTCGAGGCGGCGGAGCGTCAGGCGGGCGGTTCGCCGGGCACGGTGCTCTGACCCGCGGTTCCCCGCGTCGCCGTCACGCGCCGCTGCGCCGCGCGAGCACGGCTTCGAGCGCGGCCTGCGCTCCGATGGTCGGCGCGATCGCGACGAGCCCGCGGTAGAGCTTCTCGAGCGCGTCGACGTCGAGCACACCGGTGCGGGCGCGGTCGCAGTGGACCGCCTGGATCGCCGCCTCGAGCTGGAATCGGCCGAGCGGCCGGCCGAGGGCGGACGCGCGGCGCAGGAGCGCCTCGCCTTCGGCGATGAGCTCGCGCGACCACGTCGACGGATCCTGCTCGGCGAGGGGCGGCCACGGGTGCACGATCCGGGCGGGCGCACGGGACTGCGCGAACGTGAGGAGCGCCGCGAGCCCCCACGCTTCGGGCTCGTCCTCCAGGAGATCCGCCGTGAGCACGGCGAGCCACCGCGCCTCATCGGCGATCGACTCGCGCACGCGGTCGCCCTGATCGAGCCAGTCGATCGCGTACGCGCCGTAGATCGCCTCGAGCACCGCGGGCAGCCGCTCGGGCATGTCCGCGCGCGTCGGAAGGGCGAACGGGATGCCGGCGTCGCGGATGCGGCGCTTGGCCCGCACGAGGCGCTGGGCCATCGTCGCGGGCTCGAGAGCGAACGCCCGCGCGATCCTCGCCGCGTCGAACCCGAGCACCGCCTGCAGCATGAGCGGCGTGCGCACGGCGGGGTCGATCGCGGGATGCGAGCACGCGAAGAGCAGCTCGAGGCGCTTGTCGGGGATCGACTCGGCGCGCTCGGCGAGGGTCGCGGCATCCGCACCGCCGAGTATCCGCTCGGCGTCGAGCGGCGCGCCCGTGCGGTGCGCGGCCGAGCGCAGCAGATCGACGAGTCGATTGCGGGCCACGGTGAGCAGCCAGCCTTCCGGGTTCGAGGGGACGCCCGCCTCCGGCCACATGCGCACCGCCCGCTCGAACGCATCCGAGAGGGCGTCCTCGGCGAGGGCGAGGTCCCGCGTGGGCGCGGCCAGGAGCGCGACGAGACGACCGTACGCGTCGCGCGCCGCACGCTCGGCGGCGGCGCGCGCACGCACGGTGTCGTCCGTCACGCGAAGGGCGTCCACTCTCCGTCGACGAAGCGGGTCGCGGTCGGGCGGATCTCGATCGGACCCCACTCGGCGGAGGGGGTCCGCTTCGCCCACTCGAGCGCGGCGTCGAGGTCGGGCACGTCGATCACGAACGTCCCGCCGAGCTGCTCCTTGGTGTCGGCGTACGGTCCGTCCTGCACGCGCAGCGCGCCGTCGACCGGCCGCAGAGTCGTCGTCGCGACGGACTGCTGGAGCACCTCGGCCGATCGGAGAATGCCGGCCGCGTCGAGGGCCTTCGCGTACTCGTCGAAGGCGCGCATGCCCTCGGCCCAGCCTTCTTGGCCCGTCTCCTCGGCGGTCATCTCGGGGTAGTGGAGCAGGAGTGTGTAGCGCATGATGCGTCCTTTCGGTCGTTCTCGACCTTGTGACGATCGAGCTCGCGCTGAATCGACACGACCGAGTGAGATCGCGTCAGAGCTCGTCCAGCATGCGGCGCTGCTCGTCGGTGAGTCCGTCCTTGAGCTCGCGACGGGCGGACTGCGTCTCGGGGCTCGGCGGTGGAACGGCGGATGCGGCATCCGTCCCGCCCACCCGGGCGCCTGTCGCCCGGTCGTACAGCGCGCCCGCGTGAGACTCGGCGCGATCGGCGATGAGCTCGTACACCCACCATCCGAGCGCGACGAAGATCGGCGGCAGGATGTAGCCCAGCGGGTTGAGGCCGATGCGCACGCCCGACAGCAGCACCGTCACGATCCACACGATGAACGCGATCACGAGCACGATGCCGACCTCGACGAGGAACTCGCCCGCCTTCGTGCGACCGCCGGCGCTCTTGGCCGCGCGGCGGCGGAACCAGTTCGTCAGCGCGGGCCGCACCCACATCGTGAGGAGTGTGAGGACGATCCCGCCCCACAGCGCCGCCCAGCCGACGCGGGCGGGCGTCAGCCATCCGATCACGAGCAGAACGAGGATGTTGAACGCGAGGAGCACGACGAAGCGCAGCAACCACTTCTTCATGCCTTCAGCGTGCCACGTCGCCACCCCGAGCGGGAGCGGACACCGTGATCACGCGAGCGAGACGAGCTCGGTCACATCGTCGTCGGGGAGCGTGTCCGCGACCGCCGACACCGTCACGTCGACGAGGTCGGCGCGCCCGCTCACCACGGTGAGGAAGGCGGTGTCGGCGGCGTCGCGGCCCGTCGCGATGCGCACGAGGGTCGACCGCGGGGCGAGGGTCGTCGCATCGACGACGCGCCACGCGCCGTCGATCCACGCCTCGGCGACCGCGTGGAAGTCCATCGGATCGAGTCCCGGCGCGTACACGGCGGCCACCCGCGCGGGCACCCCGAGCGCCCGGAGCAGCGCGACGCACACGTGCGCGTAGTCGCGGCACACGCCCCGGCGGGCGAGCAGCGTACGCGCCGCCCCGTCGGTCGGAAGGCTCGAGCCGGTCACGTACGCCAGGCGAGTGCCCACCCACGACGAGACGGATGCGAGCAGGTTCTCATGCCCGTCGATGCCCGCGAACTCGGCGGCCGCCGTCGGCGCGAGGACGTCGGATTCGGCGTATCGGCTCGGCCGCCCGTAGACGAGTCGGTCGGTCTCGGTCGCGTCGTCGTTCTCGCCCGGTCCGTCGATCGTCGCGGAGTACTCGAGCTCGAGGCGGCCCGTCCCGGTGCGGACGCGGTGCAGCCTCGTGCCATGCGCATCCGGAACCTCGGATGCCTCGACCGGCGTCCCGCCGAGCACCACCGCGAGCGACTCGGCGCTCGGTGAGTAGTGACGCGACACCGCCACCGCGAAGACGAGGTCCGCGGGCCCGGTGACGTCCAGCACGATGCGACTTCCGACCTGCCTCTGCATCGGTTCAGCATGGCAGAGTCGCTCGCGCGGAAACGAGCGCTTGACGCGGGCGCCGAAGACCCGTACGCGCGTCTCAGTACGAGGCGCGTCCGGTGTCGTCCGCCGCGGGGATGAACGTGGCGGCGAGGGCCTCCGACCCGCGCGCGAGCAGCGCGACGTCCGCGCCGACGAGGGCGAACGATGCCCCGGCATCGAGGTACGACCGTGCGACGACGGGGTCGAACGCGTTGACGCCCACGGGCTTGCCCGCCGCGCGGACGGCGTCGAACGTGCGGTTCACGGTCGCGACGACGTCGGGGTGGGACTGCTGCCCGAGCAGGCCCATCGACGCGGACAGGTCGGACGGGCCGACGAACACCCCGTCGACGCCGTCGACCGCGGCGATGTCGGCCGCGGCATCCGCACCCTCCGCCGTCTCGATCTGCACGAAGACCGACACGTGCTCGTCGGCGTCCGCGAGATAGCCGTCGACGCGGTTCCAGCGGGCCGAGCGCGCGAGCGCCGAGCCCACTCCGCGGCGGCCGCGCGGGGGATAGCGCACGGCCTCGACGACCGCGCGCGCCTCACCGCCCGACGACACCATCGGCACGAGCAGGTTCTGCGCGCCCAGGTCGAGCACCTGCTTGATCGTCACGACGTCGCCGATCGGCACGCGCACGAGCGGGGTCACCGGGTACGCCGCGACCGCCTGCAGCTGGGCGAGCACCGACTCGAGACCGTTGGGGGAGTGCTCCATGTCGACGAGGAGCCAGTCCAGCCCGCCCCCCGCGCAGATCTCGGCGACGAGCGGGCTGCCCGACGACACCCACATGCCGATGAGGGGCCGGTCGGCCTCGGCGAGGCGGTCGCGGAAGGTCGGGTTCAGACGAAGCGGCATTCGATGACTCCCATGGGTCCGTAGTCGCACAGCACGCTATCGCCCCGCTCGACCCACATGGGGCGGGTGAACGATCCGGCGAGGATGATCTCGCCCGCTTCGAGCCGCGCGCCGTGCTGGTGGAACTTGTTCGCGAGCCATGCGACGCCCGTCGCGGGGTGTCCCAGCACTCCCGCGGCGACGCCCGTCTCCTCGATCTCGCCGTTCCGACTCAGCACGCCCGGAACCCAGCGAAGGTCGATCTCGTCGGGGCGCTTGCGCACGTCGCCGAGGACCATCGCGCCGTAGGCGGCGTTGTCGGCGATCGTGTCGACGATCGTGCGGCCCTCGAGCTCGATGTGCGAGTTGAGGATCTCGAGCGCCGGCACGGCGTAGTCGATCGCCGCGAGAGCGTCCTCGAGCGTGCAGTCGGGTCCTTCGAGCGGCTCCTTCAGCACGAACGCGAGCTCCACCTCGATGCGCACGTTCGAGAAGTGGTCGACGGGGATCTCGGAGCCGCTGGGGTAGACGGTGTCGTCGAACATCACGCCGTAATCGGGCTCGGTGATGCCGGTCGCCTGCTGCATCGCCTTCGACGTCAGGCCGATCTTGCGGCCGACGAGCTTGCGTCCGGCTGCGAGTGCCTTGTCGCGCCACACGCCCTGGATCGCGTACGAATCCTCGACCGTCGCGTCGGGGTAGCGCGCGGTGATCCGCGGGATCACACCGTGCGTGCGATCGGCTTCGGCGAGCTCGTCCGCGATCTGCGCGATGACGTCGGGTGGCAGCATCCGTCTCTCTCCTCACATCGGTCGGGGTGTCAAAGCGTCGGGCTCAACCGGCCGTCGAGGCGCCTGAAAGGGCGAGCAGGGCCGATAGAGCCCGACGCTTTCACGGCGAGGCGGTCACAGCTGGTTTCCGAGCTTGTACTCGCCCTGCTTCCAGCTGGGCAGCTCGTCCTTGGCGTCGGGCCGCGTGTACGAGAAGCCGTCCGCGCCGATCGTGACGGCCATCTCGGACTCGTCCGTGCGCGCGACGACGGGCTGCGGGTTGCCGTCGAGGTCGAGCACGAGCGACGCCTCGGTGTACCACGACGGCACGACGGGGTTGCCCCACCAGTCGCGGCGCTGGTTGTCGTGCACATCCCACGTGACGACGGGATTGTCGGGGTCGCCCGTGTAGTAGTCCTGCGTGTAGATCTCGACGCGGTGGCCGTCGGGGTCGCGCAGGTACAGGTAGAACGCGTTCGACACGCCGTGGCGGCCGGGTCCGCGCTCGATCGCGTCCGAGCGGCGCAGGGCGCCGAGCTTGTCGCAGATCGCGAGGATGTTGTGCTTCTCGTGCGTCGAGAACGCGACGTGGTGCATGCGCGGGCCGTCGCCGCCGGTCATCGCGGTGTCGTGCACGGTGGGCTTGCGGCGCATCCACGCGGCGTACACGGTGCCCTGCTCGTCCTGGATGTCCTCGGTCACGCGGAACCCGAGGTCCTGCATGAACTTCACCGCGCGCGGCACGTCGGGGGTCACCTGGTTGAAGTGGTCCAGGCGCACGAGCGCGCCCGGCGTGTACAGGTCGTACCGCCACGCGAGCCGCTCGACGTGCTCGACGTCGTAGAAGAACTCGTACGGGAAGCCCAGCGGATCGACGACGCGCACCGAGTCCCCGATGCCCTTCGTGAAGCCCTCGGGGTTGCGGCGCACGTCGCAGCCGAGCTCGGTGTAGAACGCGACCGCCTTGTCGAGGTCCTCGGGCGTGCGCACGCGGTACGAGAACGCGGCGACGGCCGCGACGGGACCCTGGCGCAGCACGAGGTTGTGGTGGATGAACTCCTCCATCGACCGCAGGTAGACGGTGTTCTCGTCCTCCTCGGTCACCACGAGGTCGAGCACGTCGACGTAGAACTCGCGCGACGCGGCGAGGTCGGTCACGACGAGCTCCATGTACGCGCAGCGCAGCACGTCCGGCGCGGGGCTCGAGGGGGTCGGGATCGGGTTGTCGGTGTGGATCGGCGCCTCCTGGCTCACGAAGAAGCCGGAGGAGGTGCGGGTCATCTGGTCGCGGTCGGTCATGTCAGCGTCCTTGCATTGTCTGTGTGGTGTGGACCGGCGAGAGCTCAGCCCTCTTCGGATTCGGCGGCCTCCGCCTGCTCCGCAGCGGGCGTGGACTTGCCGAAGGTGGGGTTGTGCACAGCGCCGAGCGTGATGTGCACGGCCTGCTGGTGGGTGTAGAAGTCGATCGAGCGGTAGCCGCCCTCGTGGCCGAGACCCGAGGCCTTGACGCCGCCGAACGGGGTGCGCAGGTCGCGCACGTTGTTCGAGTTGAGCCACACCATGCCCGCATCGATCGCCTGCGCGAAGTTGTGGGCGCGCTTGAGGTCGTTCGTCCACACGTAGGCGGCCAGGCCGTACTTCACGCCGTTGGCGAGCTCGAGCGCCTCCTCGTCGGTGTCGAAGGGCGTGATCGCGACGACGGGCCCGAAGATCTCCTCCTGGAAGATGCGCGCGTCGCGGGGCACGTCCGCGAACACGGTCGGGGCGACGTAGTTGCCCGTCGGGAAGCCTTCCGGACGGCCGCCGCCGGCGACGAGGCGACCCTCGGTCTTGCCGATCTCGATGTACGACATGACCTTCTCGTAGTGCTCCGGGTGCACGAGCGCGCCGACCTCGGTCTTGGGGTCCTGCGGGTCGCCCACGACGACGCGCTTCGCCTGCGCGGCGTACCGCTCGACGAACTCGTCGTAGATGTCGCGCTGCACGAGGATGCGCGAGCCGGCGGTGCACCGCTCGCCGTTGAGCGAGAACACGCCGAAGATCGTCGCGTCGACG
>Ga0182749_1003105_pt1 | contig 11583 bp, 10 predicted proteins | sample eDN3rd37CKraftMG_FD_128875 | JGI IMG/M metagenome (GOLD analysis project Ga0182749, IMG submission 128875) | Enriched Miracle-Growth compost microbial communities from Emeryville, California, USA - eDNA 3rd pass 37_C Kraft MG (version 2) (version 2) ...
CGGGCCGCCGAGCCGCTTGATCGCCCTGATGCCGGTCGGGGAGGTGACGTTGATCTCGGTGAGGAAGCCGCCGATCACGTCGATGCCGACGAACAGAAGCCCGCGCTTGCGCAGCTCCGGGCCTAGGGTCGTGCAGATCTCGCGCTCGCGCGGCGTCAGGTCGGTCTCCCTGGGCGCGCCGCCGCGCACCATGTTGGAGCGCAGGTCGTCCGGCGCGGGCACGCGGTTCACCGCGCCGGCGAACGCGCCATCCACCAGCACGATGCGCTTGTCGCCGTCCTTCACCTCCGGCAGGAATTTCTGCACCACCCAAGGCTCGCGGAACGTCACGGCGAACAGATCGTAGAGCGAGCCGAAATTGAGATCGTCCCTGGTGAGGCGGAACACCGCGCCGCCGCCGTGGCCGTAGAGCGGCTTCATCACGATGTCGCCGTGCGCGGCGCGGAACGCCTTGATCTCGGCGAGATCGCGGGTGATCAGCGTCGGCGGCATCAGCTGCGGGAAATCCATCACGAACATCTTCTCCGGCGCGTTGCGCACATGCGCCGGATCGTTGACCACGAGCGTCTTCGGATGGATGCGCTCGAGCAGGTGCGTCGCCGTGATGTAGTGGAGGTCGAACGGCGGGTCCTGGCGCATCAGCACCACGTCGAACGCGGCAAGGTCCGTGCGCGCGGCGGCTCCGAGCGTGAAATGGTCGCCTTCCTTGTCGCGCACCGCGAGCGGGCGCACCGCGGCGCTCACCGTATGGCCGGCGAGCGCGAGACTGTCCGGCGTGTAGTAGGAGAGCCGGTGGCCGCGCGCCTGCGCCTCGAGCAGCAGCGCGAAGGTCGAGTCGCCGCGGATGTTGATGCGCTCGATCGGGTCCATCTGTACGGCGACGTTGAGGGGCATTGGCGGGGTCCGGTTGGCGGAGGGAAGGCGAGAATAGCGCCGGTCACGGCCCGGCGTCGAACGCGGCGGGGATGTGCTGGGGAAGCTTGCCGGGCGTGACGATGACCACGTCGAAGCGCACGTCGCCCGCGCCGTCCTGCGGCCGCGCCGCGAGCCAGCATTGGGCGGCGGCGACGATGCGGCTCCGCTGCCACGGCGTGACGGATTCGGCCGCGTCCTCGTAGCGGTCGCGCGCCTTCACCTCGACGAAGACGAGGGCGTTGCGATGGCGCGCCACGATGTCGATCTCGCCGGCCGGCGTGCGGAAGCGCCGCGCCAGGATGCGGTAGCCTTTCATCACCAGCAGCGCGGCGGCCTTGCTCTCCGCCGAGAGGCCGAGCCGGTGCGCGGCCGCGCGCTTGGGGTCGGGCTCAGTCGGCATCGCCGCCCTTCACCAGCGCGAGCGCACGGCGATAGATGTCGCGGCGCGGCTGGCCAGTGGCGTCGGCCACGGCCGCCACCGCGTCCTTGAGCGAGCTCTCGCCGAGCGTCCGCCGCAGCAGGCCGTCGATGTCGTCGAGGCTCGGCGCGTCTTCGGACGGCGGCGCGATCACGAGGACGAACTCGCCACGGGTCTCGCCGCCGCGCGCGTAGCGTGCGGCCAGCGCCGGCAGGGTCTCGCGCGCGACCTCCTCGTGCAGCTTGGTGAGCTCGCGGCAGATCGCGGCCTGCCGCGGCCCGAGAACGTCGGCGAGGTCGGAGAGCGCCTCGGCGAGCCGGGGGCCGCTCTCGAACAGAACGAGCGTCGCCGGAATGCGCGCGATTTCCGCGAGGCGCGCGCGCCGCGCCGCCGGCCTCGGCGGCAGGAAACCCTCGAAGAAGAAGCGGTCGGTCGGCAGGCCGGCGACGGCGAGCGCCGTCAGCACCGACGACGCGCCGGGGACGGCGACGACGGCGTGGCCCGCCGCCGCGGCCTCGCGCACCAGCTTGTAGCCGGGATCGGAAATGAGCGGCGTGCCGGCATCGGAGACGAGCGCTACGGCCTCGCCCGCCGCGAGCCGCGCCAGGATCTTCGGCCGCGCGGCGGCGGCGTTGTGCTCGTGATAGGGCAGGAGCGGCGCGGCGATGCCGTAGCGCTCCAGGAGCCTGTGGGTGATGCGGGTGTCCTCGCAGGCGATGGCGTCGGCGCCGGCCAGCGTCTCCAGCGCGCGCAGCGTCACGTCGCCGAGGTTGCCGATGGGCGTCGCCACCACGTAGAGCCCTGCGGCAAGCGGTCGCGCCGAGACCGATTGCCCGGCGACGACGAAGCTGCGCTCCTTGCGCCGTTCCTCCTCGTGTCCTTTGGGCTTCCGGTCGTGCATATTCCAACTTTATCCTGCGGAGCGGGGGTCGTCATGGCACGGGCGCGGCAGCGCCGTCTGTCGGCATTTTAGGTATTTGGTTAACCATTCGCCGACAATATGCCGAACGTCGTTCAATCAGCCTTGGGAGCGGGCGTCCTGGCAGGCGCGCGTGCGCTCGAACGGGTCATTGGGAGACCGGCCATGGTTCGAGTCTTGCAGGCCGCGCGGCATCCGTGGGTAAAGCGGCGGGCTTCCCTGGCCTCTGGCGTTCTCGTCGCGCTGCTGCTGTCCGCCTGCTCCGGCACCAACAACCCGTTCGGTGAGATCGCGAGTCCGGCCCCGCCGGCGCAGCCCCAGCAGCAGCCTGCGGCCATCGGCACCGGGCAGGTGAAGGTCGGCCTGATCCTGCCGCTCTCGGCGCCCGGCAATGCCGGCCAAGTCGGCCAGTCCATGCGCAACGCCGCGGAGCTCGCCATCGCCGAGTTCAACAACCCGAACCTGCAGTTGCTGGTGAAGGATGACGGCGGCACGCCGCCGGGCGCGCAGCAGGCCGCGCAGCAGGCGCTCGACGAAGGCGCGGAGGTCATCCTCGGGCCGCTGTTCGCGCAGTCGGTGCAGGCCGCGGGACAGGTGGCGCGCAGCCGCAACGTGCCCGTCATCGCGTTCTCGACCGACGCCAACGCCGCGTCGCAGGGCGTCTATCTGCTGAGCTTCCTGCCGGAGACCGACGTCGATCGCGTGGTCGATTACGCCGCCTCCATCGGCAAGCGGTCCTATGTCGCACTGGTGCCGGACAATCCTTACGGCGGCGTGGTCGAGGCCGAGCTTCGCCAATACGTGGCGCGCAAGGGCGGCCGCGTGGTGACGGCGGAGCGCTACCCGAGCGATCCCGGACGCATGCAGAGCGTGGTGCCCGCCGTGGCCCAGGCCGCAGGCAGCGCCGATGCCCTGTTCATGCCGGGCGACGGCGATTCCGTGCCGGCGCTGGCGCAGGCGCTCGCCGCCGGCGGCGTCAACCTGAAGCGGCTGCAGCCGCTCGGCACCGGCCTGTGGGACGATTCGCGCGTGTTCGCCGAGCCGAACCTGCAGGGCGGCCTTTATGCCGGCCCGGACCCCAACAGCCCGAACAATTTCCGCGCATTCGCGGCACGCTACCGGGCGCGCTACGGCGCCGAGCCGGCGCGCACGGCGACCCTCGCCTACGACGCGGTCGCGCTGATCGCGGCGCTGATCCGCGCCCAGGGGCCGCACAGCATCACCGACGCGGTGCTGACCAATCCGTCGGGCTACGCCGGCATCGACGGCGTGTTCCGCTTCCGCGCCGACGGCACCAACCAGCGCGGCCTCGCCGTGCTGCGCGTGACCCCCAAGGGCGGAGTGGTGGTGTCGCCGGCGCCGCGCTCGTTCGGCGGGACCTGACTAAGCCGCCAGGTCGGCCACCACGGCGTCGAGCACCGGGAAGCCCGAGCGGGTGACGCGCAGGCGGCCCTCCGCCGTCTCCTCGACGAAGCCGTCGCCGGCGAGCGACGCGATGCGGGCGCGGTCGAGCGGCCGGCCGGCGAGCGCGGCGTAGCGCGCAGGGTCGATGCCCTCCGTGAGCCGCAGGCCCATCAGCAGGAACTCGTCGGCCGCCTCGTCGGGCAGCAGCGCGTCGTCGGTGACGACGCCGTGGCCGGTCTCCTCGACCCGCATCATCCAGGCTTCGGGCCGGCGCTCTGTGGCGGTGGCATGGCGGGTGCCGTCGACGACGAGGCGGCCGTGAGCGCCGGGGCCGATGCCGGCGTATTCGTGATAGCGCCAGTAGATCAGGTTGTGGCGGCTCTTCGCGCCGGGGCGGGCGTGGTTCGAAATCTCATAGGCCGGCAGGCCGCGCGCCGCGCAAATCTCCTGCGTGAGGTCGTAGAGGATGCGCGCCTGCTCCGGGTCCGGGACCTTCAGCTTGCCGGCGGCATGGAGCGAGGCGAAGGGCGTGCCGTCTTCGACCGTGAGCTGGTAGAGCGAGAGATGCTCGGCGGCCTCCGCGATGGCGCGGTCCAGCTCGGCGCGCCACGCCTCCGGCGTCTGCCCGGGCCGCGCATAGATGAGGTCGAACGAGTAGCGCTCGAAATTATCCCGCGCGACGGCCACGGCGTCGAGCGCTTCGCGCGCCGTGTGCATGCGGCCGAGCGCGCGGAGCTCGCCGTCGTCGAGCGCCTGCACGCCGAGCGACACGCGGTTGACGCCGGCGGCGCGGTAGCCGCGAAAGCGCGTGGCCTCGACGCTGGTCGGGTTGGCTTCGAGCGTCACTTCCGCGTCGCGCGCGACGCTCCAATGCCTGCCGATGGCGTCGAGGATGGCGCCGACGGTCGCCGGTTGCATCAGAGACGGCGTGCCGCCGCCGAAGAACACGGTCGAGACGGTGCGGCCCGGCACGCGGGCGGCCGTCGCCGCGATCTCGGCCGTGAACGCGCGCAGGAACCGCGCCTCGTCGATGGGCTGATGGCGGACGTGGCTGTTGAAGTCGCAGTAGGGGCACTTCGACAGGCAGAACGGCCAGTGCACATAGACGCCGAAGGCTTCACCGTCGCGCAAGGCAGGCCTCCGCGAGCTTGGCGAAGGCGCGGGCGCGGTGGGAGAGCCCGCGGCCGAACGGCGGCAGGCTGTGCTTCTCCTCGCTCAGCATCTCGCCGAAGGTGCGGCCGTGGCCGTCCGGCAGGAAGAACGGATCGTAGCCGAAGCCCATGGTGCCGCGCGGCGGCCACACGATGGTGCCGTCCACGCGGCCCTCGAATTCCTCTACGTGGCCGTCGGGCCAAGCCACGCACAGCGCCGAGATGAAATGCGCCTTGCGCTTGTCGGGCGTCACCGCGCCGCGCTCGCGCAGCATCGCGTCGATGCGTTCCATGGCCTGGGCGAAGTCCTTCTCGGGTCCGGCCCAGCGCGCCGAATAGATGCCCGGCTGGCCGTCGAGCGCATCGATCACGAGACCGGAATCGTCGGAGAACGCCGGCAGGTCCGTGGCCTTCGCCGCGGCCTCCGCCTTGATCCGCGCATTCTCGGCAAAGGTCGCGCCGGTCTCCTCGGGCTCGGGCAGGCCGAGCTCGGCGGCTGACACGGCCCCGATGCCGTAGGGCGAGAGCAGCTCGCGCATTTCCGCGAGCTTGCCCGGATTGTGGGTCGCGATCACCAGCCGGTCGGCGATCGGCCGGTGCGCCGCTTCCGTGGATGTTGCGTGCGACGTCACATCACCGCCAGTTTCTGCAGGTCGAACAGCTTGGCGGTGCCCTTGCGGGCGAGCGCCAGCAGCGCGAGCAGCTGCTCCTCGGAAAACGGCTCGCGCTCGGCGGTGCCCTGCACCTCGACGATGCGGCCGTCGCCGGTCATGACGAAATTGGCGTCCGTCTCCGCTTCCGAATCCTCGGCATAGTCGAGGTCGAGCACCGCGACGCCGTTGCAGACGCCGCAGGAGATCGCCGCGATGTGGTCGCGCAGCGGCTCGCCGCGCAGCATGTCGCGTTTCTTCATCCAGCCGATGCAGTCGTGGAGCGCCACCCACGCGCCGGTGATGGCGGCGGTGCGGGTGCCGCCGTCGGCCTGGATCACGTCGCAGTCGAGGGTGATCTGGCGCTCCCCCAGCGCCTGGAGATCGACCACCGAGCGCAGGCTGCGGCCGATCAGGCGCTGGATCTCCACGGTGCGGCCGCTCTGCTTGCCGGCGGAGGCCTCGCGCCGCGTTCGCTCCGAGGTGGCGCGCGGCAGCATGCCGTACTCGGCGGTGACCCAGCCGCGGCCCTGGCCCTTGAGCCAAGGCGGAAGCCGCTCCTCCAGCGTCGCCGTCACCAGCACATGGGTGTCGCCGAACTTCACCAGGCAGGAGCCCTCCGCGTATTTCACCACGCCGCGCTCGAGCGACACGGCGCGCAGCTCGTCGGGCTGTCGGCGGCTGGGGCGCATGCGGTCTCCTCGGGTTTCGGCGTGGCGCGGTGGCCGCTTTTAGGGTGGGCCGGGGCCGGGGGGCAAGACCCGTCTTGCCGAGCGGGCGGGAAAACGCCATTTCTTAAGCAGCTTAGGACTTTACGGCTGTTCGCGGGGCATGGCCTTGGCTCAGGACGTTTCCATCGGTTCGACGCCGCTCAGCCTGGCGTCGCTCAACGACCGCTCGCGCGAGATTTTCCGCCAGATCGTGGAAAGCTATCTCGCCACCGGCGAGCCGATCGGCTCGCGCAACGTGTCGCGCATCATCCCGATGACGCTATCCCCCGCCTCGGTGCGCAACGTCATGCAGGACCTGGAGCAGCTCGGCCTCGTCTACGCGCCGCATACCTCCGCCGGCCGGCTGCCGACCGAGAGCGGCCTGCGCTTCTTCGTCGATTCGCTGATGCAGATCGGCGACCTGACGCAGGAGGACCGCAAGAAGATCGAAGGCCAGGTCGCCGGCGCCGGCAAGTCCGTCGACGGCGTGCTCACCGAGGCGACGCAGCTTCTCTCCGGCCTCACCCATGCCGCCGGGGTGGTGCTGGCGGCCAAGGCCAACGTCAGGCTCAAGCACATCGAGTTCGTGCGGCTGGAGCCGGCCCAGGCGCTGGTGGTGCTGGTGGGCGACGACGGCCAGGTGGAGAACCGCATCCTCACCGTTCCGCCCGGCCTGCCGACCGCGGCGCTGACCGAGGCCTCGAACTTCCTCAACGTCCATGCCCGCGGCAAGACGCTGGCCGAGGCCAAGGCCGACCTGGAAAGGGCGCTCGACCGGGCGCGCGCCGAGCTCGACGAGCTGACCCAGAAGCTCATCGCCGACGGCCTGGCGAGCTGGTCGGGCGGTGCGGGCGACGACCGCCGGCTGATCGTGCGCGGCCATGCCAACCTGCTGGACGACCTCACCGTGCTCGAGGACCTGGAGCGGGTGCGCCGGCTGTTCGACGACCTCGAAACCAAGCGCGGCATCACCGACCTCCTGGGCCGGGCCGAGCAGGCCGACGGCGTGCGCATCTTCATCGGCTCGGAAAACCGGCTGTTCTCGCTGTCCGGCTCCTCCACGGTGATCGCGCCCTACCATGACGCCGCCGGGCGGGTGGTCGGCGCCATCGGCATTATCGGGCCGACCCGGCTCAATTATGCCCGGGTCATCCCGACGGTCGATTTCACCGCCCGGGTGGTGAGCAAGCTGCTGTCCGGTACGGGCTGAGTTCCGCTTGATTTTTCCTCGCCAAGTCTCGATATGGCGGGCAATCTCATCCAATCAGGACCGACGATGACCGATCCTTCGCAGGCCACCGAGGCCGTTGCCAACGAGAACCAGGCCGAGCGGCCCGCCGCGCCCGATCCCGTGGCGGAGCTGACGCGCGCCAACACCGAGCTCAAGGACCAGCTCCTGCGCACCCTCGCGGAGATGGAGAACCTGCGCAAGCGTACCGAGCGCGAGGTCGCCGATGCCCGCAGCTACGGCGTCGCCTCGTTCGCCCGCGACATGCTCGGCATCGCCGACAACGTGCGCCGCGCCCTCGACGCCACCGGCGCGGACTGGAAGGCCAAGGCCGATGCCGCCGGGCAGGCGCTGTTCGATGGCGTGGAGCTGACCGAGCGCGAGCTGCTCAAGGTCCTGGAGAAGCACGGCGTCCGCCGGATCGACCCGCAGGGCCAGAAGTTCGACCCCAACCTGCACCAGGCCATGTTCGAGGTGGCGGATACCAATGTGCCGGCCGGCACCGTCACCCAGGTGCTGCAGGCGGGTTTCACCATCGGCGACCGCATCCTGCGGCCGGCGCTGGTCAGCGTCGCCAAGGGCGGACCCAAGGCGGCCGATCCGCAGGCGGAAGCTGCGCCCGGGCAGGGGAATTAGCTCTATTTACTTGAAGTCTGTATCCCGGACCGGTCGCGCAGGCCCTTCCGGTCAGCGCGCCGCGATGGCGTCGCGCACGGTGCGGAATTGCGGGAACGCCTGCGGCCAGGCGTCGCTGCGCGCGATGCCGAGCACGCGTACGAAGGCGCCGTTGCCGAAGCGCAGCCACTGCACCAGCTTCACGTCGGCGCCGGACTTGGCGTCCTTGGCCTCCGCCAATAGCTGATGGGTCTGGCCGGCCTCCAGCCGGATGATGTCGGTGCCGACGACCCGGACATCCTTGTAGCCGGGCAGGCCCGAGAACAGGTTGCGCGCGAAGACGTCGCGCGCCTGCGCCGCGTCGCTGCTGGGGCCGCCCGGCGAGGCGGACACCACGAGCAGCGGCTGCTCGTCGGTGTCGATCGAATCCTTCGGGCCTTCGGTGAGGAAGATCGTGTTGGGCTCGACGCGGAACACGCGGAGCTGCGCGGTGTCGTCGAGCTTGAACGGCAGCAGGCTCATCTGTTCGCTGAGCGGCACCGCGTCGCGCGCGGTCAGCGAGACGAGCGCGCTGCGCATCGCATCGTCGGGATAGACGTTGCGGGCGTCTTCCGGCAGCATCGCCGTCACCAGCGCCGTGGTGTCCTTGAGCGCGCCGAGCAGGATGAACTTCCGCAGCTTGAGGCCGTCCTGGCCCGTTTGCCGACCGACGAACAGGATGCCCTTGTTGCCGCCGGGCAGCGATACGGTCTCGCGCTTCTCGACCGCAATTCCCTGCTTCTTCAGCCCTTCCGGGGTCATGACCTTGGCCATGTCGCCATAGGCCTGCGGCGGCATGTCGAGCATGATGACCGCGACCTGGTTGGTGCGATCCTCGAAGCCGCGGAACGCCTCGCTCGGGGTCAGCCCCTCAGGCGGGACGAGGCCGAGCCGCGAGCCGACGGGAAACACCGGGTCCGCGGCGAAGGCCGGCAGCGCCAGCGTGGCCGCGGCGGCGACGAGCGCGGCATGGAGAAGCCTGAGCGTGACGCGGCGGGCCATGGAATCTCCGTCGGCGAGGGCGTGCGGATGACGTTCTACTGCGCCGGCCATCGGGCAACAATGCGGCCGTTGGCTTTCCCTGATCTTCGACCGCGATCGGGCGCGAAAAGGTGGCAGCTTTCCGGGATTGTGCCCTATGCGGCCCGCCCGGCCGCGCGGCCCGGCACCAGGCGCTCGCTCGACAGCGCCTCGTTCGCGCCGGCCTCGTGGTACTCGGCGTCTTCGTTGACGCTCCAGACGTCGTAGCGCCGCGCTCCGGCCAGGATGTTCTTCGCCGTCAGCATGGCCGTCATCATGGCGTGGTCCTGGTTATTGTATTTGTGCATGCCGTTGCGGCCCACAAGATGCAGCGTCGGGTAGCTGCCTTCGAGGTCGAGGCGGATCGTCGCCATGTGGCTGCGGTAGTCGTCGTCATAGACCGGGTAGGCCTTGGGCTGGCGCACCACGCAGCCGTCCACCACGTCTTCCGCCGCGGCGAGGCCGATCCGCGCGACCTCCGCCTTGGCGAGCGCGATCAGGTCGGCGTCGGACGAGGCCCACAGGCCATCGCCCTCGGAGCAAAAGTATTCGAGCCCCAGGCAGCTCATGCCCTCCGGCGCCATCTCCGGCGACCACGAGCGGAAATTCTGCACCCGGCCGACCTTCACCGACGGGTCGTGGATGTAGATCCAGTTGTCGGGGAACAGGTCGGGCTTCTTCACCATCAGCGCGACCGTGAGGAAATCGCGGTAGCGCAGCGCCCGCGCGTGGAACAGCGAGATCGGCCGCGGCGACAGCGCCTCGACCAGGTCGCGCACCGGCGCCGAGGAGACGACATGCCGCGCGGTGTAGATCTCTTGTCCCTGCGCGGTCGCGACCTCGACGCGCCAGAGCCCCGCGCGCTCGTCGTAGCACAGCCGCCGCAGGGCGCGGCCCATCAGCAGGCGGCCGCCGCGCTCGCGGACGATGCGCGCCGCCGCCTCCCACATCATGCCGGGGCCCTTGCGCGGGTACTGGAACGTGTCGATCAGCGTCTTGACGACGACGCCGGCGGGCGCGCCGCGGCCGAGCGAGCGCCGCAGCGCGTGGACGATGGCGACGCCGAGGTCGAGGCCCTTGATGCGTTGCGCCGCCCAGTCCGCGGAAATCTCGTCGCAGGACATGCCCCACACCTTCTCGGTGTAGGTCTTGAAGAAGATGCGGAACAGCATCTCGCCGAACTGGTTGCGCACCCACTGGTGGAACGTGGCGGGCTCCGGGATCGGCCGCAGCCGGGCATAGGCGTAGGAGACCATGCAGGCGGCGCTTTTGAGGAGTCCCAGGTTGCGCAGCGCCTCGAAGGCGCTGAGCGGATAGGAGTAGAACTTGCCGCCGTAGAAGATGCGCGACAGCCGAGGCCGCGCGATGAAATCGTCGGGCAGGATCTCGTGCCAGAGATCGACCACGGCCTTCGACTTGGAGAAGAAGCGGTGGCCGCCGATGTCGAACAGGAAATCGCCGTAGCGCACGGTGCGCGAGATGCCGCCGACGTAGAGCGGGTCCTTCTCGGCAACGATGACGGACGCGTTCTCTTTCGTCAGGCAATAGGCCGCGGTGAGGCCCGCCGGCCCGGCGCCGATAATGAAGACGTCGGCATCGACATGCGCGTCCCCAGCCGCCGATCGGTTGTTCGTCATGCCGTGTCCGTCGTGATCCCGCGGCGGACTGTGACGATGGGGTATTAAGGAGCGGCTTATCCGATCGCCGAAAATCGCGGGCATTTTCGTGGCAGCGTTAAGCGAAGCTCAACGCTGTTCCGTCATCCCTTCCGTCGGCCTGTCCCAGATCGGTACGTCATGTCGGCTCGTTCCCGCCCGGCCATGTTTGCGCTGCTCGTCGCGCTGGCCTGGGTGCTGGCCGCGGCCGAACTTCTCGTTCCGCACTGGAGCGAGACGGCGGTGACCCTGCACGACACCGATGACGCCATGCGGCTCGTCGAGATGCGCGAGTTCATCGCCGGCCAGGGCTGGTACGACATGCACGAGGCGCGGGTGCTGCCGCCGGCGGGCATGGACTCGCACTGGTCGCGGCTGATCGATGCCGGTCTCGCCGACGTGTTTCTGCTCGCCCGCACGGCTTTCGACGCGCCCATGGCCGAGCGCCTGACGCGGGCGCTGTGGCCGCTGCTGTGGCTGCTGCCGTGCATCGCCGGGATCGCGGCCATCGCCTGGCGCGTCGCCGGCCGCGAGGCGGCGGTGGTGACACTGCTGTTCGCGGTGCTGGGATTGCCCGCCTTCACCCAGTTCCCGCCCGGACGCATCGATCATCACAACGTCCAGATCGCGCTCGCGGTGCTGGTGGTCGCGGCGACCGTGTGGTCGGACCGGTCCGCCTGGCCGGCCTGGGCCGCGGGCATCCTCACCGGGCTGGCGCTCGCCATCGGGCTCGAGGGCGTGCCCTATGCCGCGCTGTGCGCCGCCGCCTTCGGCCTGCGCTACGCCGCCGAGCCTGGCGCGGCCGCGGCGTTTGCCCGCTACGGGCTTGCCGCCGCGGCGAGCGCGGTCGCCGCGCTCA
>Ga0182749_1003107_pt1 | contig 11577 bp, 10 predicted proteins | sample eDN3rd37CKraftMG_FD_128875 | JGI IMG/M metagenome (GOLD analysis project Ga0182749, IMG submission 128875) | Enriched Miracle-Growth compost microbial communities from Emeryville, California, USA - eDNA 3rd pass 37_C Kraft MG (version 2) (version 2) ...
GGGCTGCGGGACCTGCTGGGGGGGCTCGGCGCGCTCTACCGGGGGCGGCTGGCGATCGTCAGCGGCCGCTCCATCGCCCAGCTCGACGCCTTGCTGGGCCCGATCGCGAACAGTTTCGCGCTTTCCGGCAGCCATGGCAGCGAGCATCGCCGGAACGGCCGGTCGGCGGCGCCGGCGCGGCCGCCCGCGCTCGAGGCGGTGGCGGCCGCCTTGCAGGGGTTCGCCGACGAGCATCCCGGCACGCTGGTCGAGATCAAGAGCTTTGGCGTCGCCCTTCATTACCGCCTCACACCCGATGTCGCGGCCGCCGCCGCCGCTCTCGCCGGGCGGCTCGGCAAGGCGCACGGCCTCGCCGTCCAGCCGGGCAAGATGATGGTCGAGCTGCGCGTCGCGGGCGGCGACAAGGGCAGCGCGGTGCGCGCGCTGATGGCGCAGCCGCCGATGGCCGGGACGATCCCGCTCGTACTGGGCGACGATGTGACCGACGAGCCCGCGTTCGCCGCCGCCGATGCCCTGGGGGGCGCCGGCATCCTGATCGGAACGGCGCGGGAGACCGCGGCGCGTTATGCATTGCCCGACGTGGCCGCGGCGCGCGCCTGGCTCGGCGGCGCGCTTGGAGGAAATAGAAATATATGACGGCGACACTCGACCTCTGGCCGATCGGCAATTGCCAGGTATCCGCGCTGATCGATCGCGCCGGGCGTTTCGTATGGGGCTGCGTGCCCCGGGTGGACGGCGATCCTGCCTTCTCGTCGCTGCTGGACGATGCCCCGCCGGCCGGGGAGGGCGCGGGCGGCTTCTGGGAAATCGACCTGGAGGACGGCGTTTCCACCACCCAGCATTATCTGCGCAATTCGCCGGTGCTGGTGACGCGGCATGAGGACGGCCGGGGCAATGCGGTCGAGATCACCGATTTCTGTCCGCGCTTCAGCCGCAACGGCCGCATGTATCGTCCGGTCGCCTATGTCCGCATCGTCCGGCCGGTGGCCGGCAGCCCGCGTATCCGCGTCCGCCTGCGGCCGACGACGGGCTGGGGCGCGCGGATCGCGCGGTGGACGCGCGGCTCCAACCATATCCGCTATCTGCTCGATCACGGCGCGTTGAGGCTGACGACCAGCGCGCCGGTCGGCTGGATCGAGGACGAGCGGTTGTTCCGGGTCGAGCGGCCGCTGCATTTCTTCCTCGGCCCCGACGAGAGCTTCGCCGGGGATATCTCCCATGCGACGGAGCTCATGCTGGAGCGCACCCTCCAGTCATGGCGGCGCTGGGTGCGCGGGCTGGCGACGCCGTTCGAGTGGCAGGAGGCGGTGATCCGCGCCGCCATCACGCTCAAGCTGTGCCAGCATGAGGAGACGGGCGCGATCGTCGCGGCGCTGACCACGTCCATTCCCGAACATGCGGGCTCCGGCCGCAACTGGGATTATCGCTATTGCTGGATCCGCGACGCCTATTACACCGTCCAGGCGCTGAACCGGCTGGGCGCGCTCGACGTGCTCGAAGCCTATCTGGAATATCTGCGCAACATCGTCGACAATGCCCGCGGCGGCCATATCCAGCCCTTGTACGGCGTCGGCGGAGAGGCGCGGCTGACCGAACGGATGGAGCCCGCGCTCAACGGCTATCGCGGCATGGGGCCGGTGCGCGTCGGCAACCAGGCCTATGAGCAGATCCAGCACGACGCCTATGGACAGATCGTCCTGTCCAACGCGCAGGCCTTTTTCGACCGGCGGCTCTACCGGGTCGCCGGGAAGGTGGATTTCGAGGCGCTGGAAGCCATCGGCGAGCGGGCGTGGGAGGCGCACGACAAGCCCGACGCCGGGCTGTGGGAATTGCGCACCAAAAGCCATGTCCACACCTATTCGGCGGCGATGTGCTGGGCGGCGTGCGATCGCCTGGCCAATGCCGCCGCCGCGCTCGACCTCGCCGCGCGGGCGGAATTCTGGCAGGCCCGCGCCGATGCCATCCGCGGGAAGATCGAGGCGGCGGCCTGGCGCGACGACAGCCGCCGCATGTCCGCGACGTTCGACGGCGACGATCTGGACGCCAGCATCCTCCAGCTTCTCGACCTGCGTTTCCTGAAGCCGGAGGACCCGCGCTTCCGCGACACGCTGACCGCGATCGAGAGCGGGCTCCGGCGCGGAAGCCACATGCTGCGCTACGCGATCGAGGATGATTTCGGGCTGCCGGAATCGGCGTTCAACGTCTGCACCTTCTGGCTGATAGAAGCGTTGCATTTCACGGAGCGCGACGGGGAGGCGCGCGCCCTGTTCGAGGAGATGCTGGAACGAAGGACGGCGGCGGGGCTTCTGTCGGAAGATATCGATCCGAATACGGGAGAATTGTGGGGAAACTATCCCCAGACCTATTCGCTGGTCGGCCTGATCAACTGCGCCGTGCTGCTGAGCAAGCCCTGGAGTGCCATTCGATGAATCGCCTGATCATCATTTCAAACCGCGTCCAGCCGCCGACAGGCGCGGGCGACGGCAGCCAGGGCGGGCTCGCCGTCGCACTGTCGGCGGCGCTGCGCGAATATAGCGGACTGTGGTTCGGCTGGTCGGGCGAGATCACCGAGGAGTTCACCGGCCACATCAACTTCCAGCGCAACGACGGCGTCACCACCGCGACAATCGACCTCGAGGAGCAGGATCTCGACGAATATTATAACGGCTATGCGAACCGGACGCTCTGGCCGCTGTTCCATTACCGTGTCGACCTTGCCGAATATGAGCGGCAGTTCGCCGGGGGCTATGAGCGGGTCAACACCCGTTTCGCGGAGACGGTGGGGCCGCTGATCGAGGAGGAGGATCTCGTCTGGGTCCATGACTATCATCTGATCCCGCTCGGCCGCGAGCTGAGGAAGCGCGGCTGCCGCAATCTCATCGGCTTCTTCCTCCACATTCCCTGGCCGCCGACCCCGCTGCTCCTGTCGCTGCCCAGCCATCGCGAGCTGGTCGATTCCCTGTTCGATTATGATGTGATCGGCTTCCAGACGACCGACTGGCTGGAATCCTTCCTCCACTATGCGACCCACGAGATGGGCGCGACCGTCGAGGAGAATGGCGACGTCGTCGTCGGGGAGCGGCGGGTGCGCGCTATCGCCTGCCCGATCGGCATCGATGCGGAGAATTTCGTCGCCCTCGCGCATGGCGACATCGCCCGCGAAACCTGCGTGCGGATGAGGACCAGCGCCACCGGCCGGGCGATGATCATCGGCGTGGACCGGCTGGATTATTCGAAGGGGCTGGAGGAGCGCTTCCTCGGCTATGAACGCTTCCTGTCGGCGCATCCCGAGCGGGCCGGGCACGTATTCCTTCTCCAGATCGCGCCGCCGTCGCGCGGGGAGGTGCAGAGCTATCAGGAAATCCGCGGCTCGCTCGATTCGCTGTCGGGCCGGATCAACGGAGCCTTTGCCGATATAGACTGGGTGCCGATCCGCTACGTCAATCGCGGCTATTCGCGCGCCGTGCTGGCGGGCGCTTATCGTGCCGCCCGCGTCGGGCTGGTGACGCCGCTGCGGGACGGGATGAACCTTGTCGCCAAGGAATATGTCGCCGCGCAGGACCCCGAGGACCCGGGCGTGCTGATCCTTTCGAGCTTCGCGGGCGCCGCCGAGCAGCTGACCGAGGCGGTGCTGGTGAATCCCCACAGCGCCGAGGAAATATGCGACGCGCTGGAGCAGGCGCTCACCATGCCGCTCGCGGAACGGAAACGCCGCTGGCGGGCGCTGATGGACAATGTCATGCGCGAGGACGTGATGTGGTGGCGGCGCACGTTCACCGCCGCGCTCACCGCTTTCTCGCGCCCGTCCGTCGCCGACGCGGCCTGACGGCATATGACGTGGCTCCTCTATCTCTTCGCGGCGGCCGCGGGGGCGGTGAGCACGGCATTGTCCGGCTCCAACGCGACATTGTCGAAGACGCTGGCGCAGCCGATGACGGCGGGGCTGATCGTCCAGCTGGTCACGATCGTCGCGCTGGTGGCCGCCGGCCTGGTCTATGGCGGGCTGGGATGGCCGACGACGGACAAATTCGGCCAACTGCCCTGGTGGGCGTGGCTCGGCGGGCTGGGGGGCGCGATGATCCTGCTGGCGCAGCTTCTCGTGGCGCGGAAGATCGGGGCCGCGCCTTATCTTTCCATCACCGTCACCGCGGGCGTCGTCGTCTCGATCGCGCTCGATCATTTCGGCCTGCTCGGCTTCACGCGCAATCCGGCGCAGCTTGCCCGGCTGATCGGCGGCGCGATGATGATCGTCGGCGTGATCCTGGTGAGCCGTAATTGACCCGCGGCACCGCCGCGGCCTGTCGGGCGTTCTCGTTTCGATCATGTGAGGGAATCCCGTTGGCGGACATAAGCGTTCTCGATCGGGCCGGTGTCGATCTGGTCCAATGGCTTCGCGGCGTGGTCGCCGGGTGGGACCGCGCGAACGATGACGAGACGTTTCCGGCCGATCGGCTCCGGCAGATCGGCGCGGCGGGCGGGCTGGCCGCCTTCGTCGAGCTGGCCTGCCCGGCGGACGTGGAGGCGCTGCTGGCGACGCTCCGCCTCATCGGCGGCGCGGACCTGAGCGTGGGCCGAATCTACGAAGGGCATGTGAACGCCACGCAGCTCGTCGCCGCTTATGGGGACGGGGCGCAGCGCGAGGCGCTCGGGAGGGATATTGCGGCGGGCCGCCTCTTCGGCATCTGGAACACCGAGCGGGCGCCCGGCGTCACGATCGCGCCCGACGGCGACGGCGGATACAGGCTTGCCGGCGCGAAGAGCTTCGCGACCGGCGCCGGGCATATCGATCGCGCGCTGATCACGGCGCGCGCGGCGGGCGGCAGGCAGCTCGTGCTGGTCGATGTCGCCGACGGGCAGGAACGGGCCGATCCCGATGGCTGGCGGGTGCGCGGCATGCGCGGCACCTGTAGTGGCCTGTTCGATTTCACCGGCATGATCGTGGGCCCCGGGGCGCTGATCGGCGGGCCCGGCGATTATGAGCGCGAGCCGCGCTTCAGCGCCGGGGCGTGGCGTTTCCTGGCGGTGCAGTTCGGGGCGGTCGCCGCGCTCGTCCGCCATCTGCGCGACCACCTCGTCGCGACCGGCAAGGCGGAGGAGCCCGTCCAGCGCGCCCGCTTCGCCGCCTGCCTCACCGCCGCGCGTGGCGCGGGCATATGGGTGGAGCGGGCGGCGCGCCTCGCCGAGGCGGCGGACGAGCGCGCGGTGTCCTTCGTCCTGATGGCGCGCGGTGTCGTCGAGGAGGCGGCGCTCGCGGTCATGGACGCGGCGGCGCGCGGCGTCGGCACCGAAGCGTTCTTCGCGGAAAGCCGCATCGATCGCATCACGCGCGATCTCGGGCTCTATCTGCGCCAGGCCCTGCCGGACGACGCGCGCGACCGCGCGGCGGCGGCGTGGCTCGCGCGCGACTGCTGGGACGAGGATCGATGGTGGTAGCGCCCGGACGGCGCGCGTGGCGGGCGCTGCTGCACCGTTCCAGCCGGATGACGGCGCGGGAAGCGGCCCGCGCGGGGCCGTGGCTCGTGCTGGCGCCGCATCCGGACGACGAGACGCTCGGCGCCGGCGCCCTGATCGCCGCGATCGCCGCCGGGGGCGCTGCCGCGCATGTGGCCTTCCTCACCGACGGCTCCGGCTCGCATGCGGGCGCGCCCGGCTGGGGCCCCGCGCGCATCGCGGGCGTGCGGCGGCAGGAGGCGGAGGCGGCGCTCCATGCGCTCGGGGCGCCCGCGCCGCGGCTTCGGATCGGCTGGCGCGATGCCGCTCCTCCCGCGCCCGGCGACCCCGCTTTCGAGCGCGGCGTCCGCCGGCTGGTCGCCTGGTGCCGGCGCCTCGCGATCCGGCGCATCGCCGTCACCCTGGAAGCCGAGCGCCATTGCGATCATGAGGCGGCCGCCCGGCTGGCGGTCGAAGCGGCGCGCCGCTGCCGCGCGCGCGTCCATTTCTATTGCGTATGGGGCTGGGCGGACCCCGATCTGGAGGGGCACCTGCGCGGGCTGGCCGCGACGGCGATCGACACGGCGGCCTTCCGCTCCCGGCAACGGCGCGCGCTGAACTGCCATCGCAGCCAGCGCGGCGGCCGCATCGCCGGGGCGCGCGAAAGCTTCCGGCTGCCGCGATCCATGCTGAGGCTGGTCGATGCGCCGCGCACCATCCTGCTGGAGACGCGGCATGCGGCGTGAACGATCGATCGGGCCGGATTATTTCGAGGCGCTGTATCGCGAAAGGAGCGATCCCTGGGATTTCGAGACGAGCGCCTATGAACAGGCCAAATATGAGGACACGCTGGCCGCGCTGCCCGCGCCCCGTATCGGCGATGCGCTCGAGGTCGGTTGCGCGAACGGGGTGTTGACGCGGCGCCTCGCGGCCCGGTGCGGCCGCCTGCTCGCCGTCGACGTGTCGGCCACCGCGCTCGCCGCCGCGCGGCGGCGCTGCGCCGACCAGCCCCATGTCCGCTTCGGGAAAAGGCGCCTTCCACAGGAGGCGCCCGATGGCCCCTTCGATCTGATCCTCCTTTCGGAGGTGGTCTATTATTGGGACGAGGACGATTCCGCGCGGCTAGCGGCCTGGCTGCCGCGCGCCGTGCGTCCCGGCGGCCATATCCTGCTCGTCCACTGGCTGGGCGAAACCGACTATCCCCAGAGCGGGGACGATGCCGTTACCGGGCTGGCGGAACGTCTCGGCGACGCGATCGCCGTCGTTCGCGCCGATCGGCGGGAGCAATATCGGCTCGATCTGTGGAGACGGCGTTGATCCGGCCCGCGTCCGCCGGATCAGCCGCCGCGCTTCGGCGATGGCGTGGGGCAGGGTGCGGAAGGTGAGCTGATCCTCCTCCCCGGCGCGCGCGGGGTCCAGCGCCGCCGCCACGGCGTAGGTTTCGTGCAGCCGCTCCGTCTCCGGCTGCATGATCCAGCGGGCCAGCGTATCCGCCATGCCGCCCGGCGCGCGACCGGCAATGCGGCACGACGTGAAAACGCGCACGTCGAGCGGATGGCGCACGCGGCCGCCATGGGCGCGCACGCGATCGAACAGCGCGCGATCCTCCGCGACGGACGGTGTCGGCGCGCCGCCGATCCGCCGGTACAGGCCGAGCGTCAGCGCGATGCTGGCGCCGCCTTCATAATAATGGCGCGGCCAGGAATCATGCTGCTCCGGCGCCCGGGCCGCGCGCAGATAGTCGAGCGCGGTATAATAGCGGCCAAGCTGGTTCAGCCGCCGGAGCGCACGCTTTCCCAGCGCCCGGCGATCGGCCCGCCGGGTGAGCGCGCGGCCCGCGACAGCATCGGCCCCCGCGTCGATATGGGCGATCGTCCGGTCGATCCAGTCGGGCGCGACCTGCGTGTCGGCGTCGGTCGACAGCAGCACGGCGCGGTCGTCGCCAAGCAGGTCCGCCGCTGCGTCGAACGCCAGCCGGCGCGCCCATCCCGCGTGACGCGACCCCGGCAGGAGCGAGACCGCGCGCCATATCAGGCACGCATGGCGGGGCCGCCACCGGCGAAGGAGCGCGATGCTGTCGTCGGTGCAGTCGTTGGCGAACGCCACGATGAAAACCGGACCGGCATGGCGCCCCGCCGCCGCGTCCAGCGCGGCCAGGCAGGCGGGCAGATCGTCCTCCTCGTCCTTTACCGGCAGCGCTATCGCGACCTCGCGCCGCGCGTCCGGCGATCGTGGGAGCATGCTCGTTCAATCCGCCTGATCGAGCACGATATAAGCGGGCCTGGCCATGTCCTTCATTCCTGATCCCGGCTGCCGCGTGCGGCAGCATGAAGCGCCGGTCGAAACCCGTTTCCGGCGGCGAACGCCTTGAACCTTCCATGCGGCATCATGTTCCCGAACGCCGTCGCGCATGGGGAGAGGCGCGGGGCGGCGGCGGGGCTTTCCGCGATGCGCGGCGGCCGCCGGATTTTCCCGATGCGGAATATGGCGCTCGAACCCGTGCTTGACGGGACAAAAAGGCTCGCCGAATGTTTGTTCGAAATGGATGGGCAACAGGATGGACGACAGGAACGGGCCGCGGTGAGGGCGCATGCCATATTGGCCGACAGCGCCGGCAAGCTGAGCGAAAGCGCCGAACAGCAGACCGACAGCGCGGATCGCCGCACCGAGCTTGCCGCCGATCGCACGGTCCTCGCCGCCGAACGAACCTATGCCGCGTGGGTCCGCACCGGGCTCGCCGCGCTGGCTTCCGGCGTTGGGTCGCGCGCCCTGCTCGAGAAGCTGATCCCGGACTGGCTGATCGGGGCGACCGGAAGCCTGCTGATCCTGTTCAGCGGCTTCTGCTTCGTGGCGGCCGTCTGGCGGCAGATGAGCCGCTTCGCCCCGCCGAAACCCGAAACGCGCCGGATACCGGCCTGGATGCTGATCGGGGTCAACGGTTTCCTCCTGCTCGTCAGCCTGGCCGCGCTCGTCGGGATATGGGTCCGTTGACGAGCGCGCAGGCGCTGTCGTTCGCGGTGATCGGCGGCACGGTCGCGGTCTTTGCCTGGGGCCGGTTCCGCTATGATCTCGTGGCCCTGACGGCGCTGCTCGTCGGGGTGGTGACGGGCGACGTGCCGGTGAAGCAGGCGTTCAGCGGCTTCACGAGCGACGTGGTGGTCATCATCGCCTGCGCGCTCGTCGTAAGCGCGGCGATCGCGCGATCGGGCGTGATCGAATGGGCGGTGGGCCCGGTCGTCGCGAGACTGAAAAGCGCCTCCTCGCAGGTGCCCGCGCTCGCCGGGGCGACCGCGCTGCTCTCGATGCTCACCAAGAATGTCGGCGCGCTGGCGATCCTGATGCCGGTGGCGCTGCGCGTGGGGCGGCAGACGGGGACGTCGCCCTCGTCCCTGCTCATGCCGATGTCGTTCCTTTCGCTGCTCGGGGGACTGGTGACGCTGGTCGGCACCTCCACCAACATCATCGCGAGCCAGATCCGCGAGGAAACGCTGGGCAAGCCGTTCGGGATGTATGATTTCGCGCCCGTCGGGCTGGTGCTGACCGCGCTCGGGCTGCTGTTCGTCAGCTTCGGCTGGCGCCTCCTGCCGCGTGATCGAAAGGGCCGCGCCGAGCTGGGCGAGGTCTCGGCCGCCGCCGCTTATTCCACGGAAGCCAAGATACCCTCCGAACTGCCGGACGGGATGCGGACGATCGCCGATCTCGACCTGGGCAAGGACGATGTCCGCCTGCGCGCAATCATCGGTGCGGATGGCAGGCGGCGCACGGCGCTGCCGGACGCGCCGCTGGCGCCGGGCGCGAGCCTGATCGTCGAGGGGGACGACGCCGCGCTCGACCGGATGTTCGCGCGCGGTCCGTTGCAATCGGAGCGCGAGCCCCATGCGATCGAGAAGGACGAGCCCAGGGAGGAGACACGCACGATAGAGGCGGTGGTGCAGCCGGATTCGGTGCTCATCGGCCAGTCCGCCGAACGGACGCGGTTGCAGGACAGCTATGGCGTCCAGCTTCTCGGCATCGGCCGGAACCGCGAACGGATCACCGAACGGCTGCGCGATGTGCGGCTGCGCGCGGGCGACATGCTCGTCCTGCGCGCGGGCGAGAAATCCCTGCCCGACATGATGTCCATGCTGGGCGTGCTGCCCCTGGCCGAACGCACCGTCCGGATGGGCGACAAGCGGCAACGCTTCCTTCCCATCCTGATCCTGGCGGCCGCCATGATCCTGGTGGCAGCGAAGATGGTGCCCGTGGCGAGCGCGTTCTTCGGCGCGGCGGTGCTGATGGTGGTAGTCGGCGCGCTGTCGATGCGCGAGGCCTATGGCGCGCTGGAGCCCGACGTGCTGGTACTGATCGGCGCGCTTACGCCGTTGAGCGAGGCGGTGCAGCATTCCGGTGGCACGGGGCTGATAGCGCATGCCCTTGCCGGCCTGCTGGCGGGCGTGCCCGCGCTGCTCGCGCTCGGCACGATCATGCTGGCGGCGATGGCCTGTTCGCCCTTCCTCCACAATGCGCCGACGGTGCTCGTGCTCGGCCCCATCGCGGTGGGCCTCGCCAACGGGCTGGGGCTCGGCGCCGACGCCTTCCTGATGGCGGTCGCGACCGGGGCGGGCTGCGACTTCCTCACGCCGATCGGGCATCAGTGCAACACGCTGGTCATGGGCCCGGGCGGCTATCGCTTCGGCGACTATTGGCGGCTGGGGCTGCCGCTCTCGCTGGTCGTGATCGTGGTGGGCACGCCGCTGATCGCCTGGGTGTGGCCGCTCGCGGCGGGGTGACCCGGCTTTGCCGGTTGTCCGCCGCTCAATCGGCGGTGGGCAAGGCGTATCGGCGGCAATGTTCGAGATAGCCCATTTCGTGGTTGCCGGAGAGATCGACTATGCCTTCCCACAGCCACGGCGGCGCATCGATCGCGGCGGCGCGCCGATCGCGCAGGGTTTCGCGCCATGACGCGCGAACGTCGCCGTCCATCTGGCGCGCGTGCGCCTTTCCGACGACATGGGCGAGATAGCGGGCGGCCTTCACCGCCTGCGCCCGCGTGAACTGCGCGACCTCCAGCTTGAGGTCCTGCGGCGCCAGCTCGCGGATGAAGACCGGCCGGCCCAGCAGCCGGGCGGCGATCATCCGGTCGCCGAGATTGGGCGAGAGCGCGCGCGCGCCGGCGACGACGCGCCGGGCCGGGTCCGCCGGCATCCGCGCGCCCCGCGCCACCGGCGCGGCCGGCGCGACCGCCTCCTTGATATCGACGATCGCATAGTCCGCGCGCCCTTTCGCGCCACGGATCTCGAGGATGGCGGCATAGCGCAGCAAGCCGAGCGAGCTGCACCCCTTCATCCAGTAGGCGGCATCGACCAGCCGCACCGCGCGGTCCTCGTCCCTGGGCTCGAGCGACAGGATGCGACGCTGCATGTCGGGATCGGCGAACAGGGCCTTCAGCGCGTCCCGCTCGCCCTCCCGCAGCGTCCAGAATTTCTTGCCGAGCGGTATGGTCGGATCGACCCCGTCGATCCGTTCCCGCGCGAGGTGACGCCAGCGCCTTCCGAGCGCGCGGCGCCTGATGGTGCGCACGGCATCGGGCTCGGGCCCGGCGTCATTGTTGGTCGGGTCGGCGAGCGCCTGCTCGTAACCGTCGATCATCTCCTCGACCATCCGCGCCGTCGTCACGCCGGGCAGGTCCGAGCCGCGCGCCGCCGTCGCGAGCGAGAGGCCGAGGCGGATCAGGTCGTGCGCGGGGTTGCCGATGACCGTCTGGTCGAGATCACGTATCTGGATCTCGACCCGTCCCTCCCCGTCCGACAGCGGCCCCAGATTGCCCAGATGGCAATCGCCGCAAATCCAGATCGCCGGCCCGTCCGGCACGCGGCCGGCGACCGGAGAGGCCGCCAGCCACTTGTAGAATTTGACGGTGTTGCCGCGAACATAGGCGTGCACCGATCGCGCCATCTTGAGTTCGCGCTTCGTCGTCAGGACCGATTGCCGTTCTTCGGGCGGCGGCGTCTTCATGATCGAACGATGCTCCTGATCGCGTGCCGACACGGGCGCCGGAACCTTCCGGCCCGCCGCCGTCGAGTCGGCAGGTCGCGCAACGACGCGCGGCTATCCCTTCGGCAGCGCGCAGGGGACCAGATAATCCCCGTCCTGGTGCCAAGCCCGCCA
>Ga0182749_1003108_pt1 | contig 11571 bp, 9 predicted proteins | sample eDN3rd37CKraftMG_FD_128875 | JGI IMG/M metagenome (GOLD analysis project Ga0182749, IMG submission 128875) | Enriched Miracle-Growth compost microbial communities from Emeryville, California, USA - eDNA 3rd pass 37_C Kraft MG (version 2) (version 2) ...
CGCAGCACCCGCGGGATCTGGAGCGGGACCATCACGTCGTGAGCTTTTTCCGGGCGGAGACCGGACGGCAGCAGCCTTTTCTTTTCAAGCGGGGCAACGAGGAGATCGAGGTTTACGGCCGCTACGTCGTCTCCACCAACGAGGCGATCACCTATGTCACCGCAGCGAAGGCGGGGGCAGGCATCGTCCAGGCACCGTACTTCATGGTACGAGACGCATTTGCGGACGGTACGCTTGAGCCCGTGCTGACGGAATGGAAGCGCGATCCCGCGCCTCTCTTCGTCGTCTATCCGCCGAACCGGCACCTCAGCAACAAGCTGCGGGTATTCGTGGATTGGACAGCCAACCTCCTGGCAAATTCCGGAATTGACGCGCAGCCTTAGGCAATATTCAGGAGCGCCGTAGGCGTTGAAATACGAGCGCTCCAGGCGTTCAGCCCGCCAGTCCGAACTCCCTGACGATGGCCTGTGTATGCCCGTCTTACGTCCTCATACCTCGTCTTCGATAAAGGTCTGCTGACGCCGGCGCTTGATCGAGGGAACGATGGCCGCGATGATGAGGATGAACGCCAGGACCATCAGGGCAGCACTGATCGGGCGCGTCACGAATATGTCTGGGTTGCCGCGCGACATCAGCATGGCCCGGCGCACATGCTCCTCAAGCTGCGGCCCAAGAACGTAGCCCAGAAGCAACGGCACCAGATCGCAGTCGAGCTTGCTGAACAGGTACCCGACCACGCCGAGCGCTCTTCCGAGAAGATGATTTAGGGCCGGCGGGCGCTGTCAGTCCAGGCGGGGCTCGGCCTAAATTATTGTTGCGAAGGTCTGGCGGACCAATTTGCGAAAAGTTTCGATAAGATCCTGCGGGACCAGAAACGTCCTGGCGGCTTCGTGGAACTCGAAAGGCGGCAAGTCCAAATCCACCCGCACGAGTTTTCCCGCAAGAACATCGGGCGCGATCACCCGGTCGAATAGATAGACCACGCCTCTGCCCTCGGATGCCAAGTCGGCCCGCAGTTCTCGGTCGAACGTCTCAAACAAAATGGGGAAGCCGGTGATTCCGACCGATGCAAGGGCCGTGATATTGCAGCTGCCGAAGTAACTCTCGGGCGGTGGGATGATGAATGGATGACGGGCAATATCCCGCGGCGAGGGATTGCGCGCCCCTGCAAGGGGGTGGTCGGGGGAAACGAACAGGCTGCGGCGCTCGTAATGGAGGATCGTCGTTTTCAGGGCCGGCTTTTGACCGAACGAAAAAAAATAGGCGAGGTCCGCGCGGCCATCGCGGATGCGCTCGGCAATACTGTGGAAGCCGTGCGCCTGGACATCGAAGAGAGCATCGGGAAAGGCTTCCATGAAGGTTTCTATTGCATTGCGAAGCCAGAAACGTGTCGCATACCGAGATGTGATAAGCACGAGCCGTTTCGATATCCGTTCTTTGCTCCCCACTTCCCGCATCATCTTGTCGAATTGCTCGACGATCTGCACCGCGTGTCGATATGCGATGAGACCGGTTCGAGTTGCGGATGCAGCACGCCCGGGCCTGTGCTCTATCAGCACTCGCCCAATCTGGCGCTCCAATGAGCGCAAATGCGCACTTATGGCGGGTTGAGATATACCCAATCGTCCTGCGGCAGCGGTCAAACTGCCCAGTTCGACAACCGAGATCAGCACTTGCAGCTGCCGGAAAGTAGCACTCTCCATGGCATAACCTTTAACTTATGAATTGCATAAGTTCTAGCTGTCTCGCATGCAATCGGTCCATCGGTTAGCTTGCTTCACATTGGCGGCGGAGGAGCCGTACAGATACGGGAGGTCTAGAATGCCTGAAGCAAGCAGGATCGTTTTGCAACGCGGCCCCACAAGCGCTCTGGCGTTCTTCACACGGACGGCGAAGCAGCTGAAGAAGGGATCTGCGCTGCTGACCATCTTTGGGTTGGTCGCGATTGGCGACGCTGCCGCGGCAGAGCCATCCCCGGAATTGGTTGCCGCCGCGCAGGCCGAAGGGAGCTTTATGCTCTATGCCTCGGTCAGCGAACCGCAGATCGAGACGCTGCTTAACGCATTCGAAGAGAAGTTTGGCATTCGGGGCGAGTATCTACGGCTTGTTTCGGCGACCTTGATCCAGAGGTTTGTAACGTCCTACGAGGGCGGCGGGAACGAAGCCGACGTTTTTCTGGACAGCTCGCCGACGGCTTTTGAGATGCACCCGGAACTGTTTGCTGCCCTGCCGGCAGAAGAACTCCCAAATGTGGCTGGGTGGCCGAAGGAGTGGCGCGGCGAGCGTGAGGCGATCATTCAGACCAGCGCCATGGTGGTGCAATACAACACCGACCTCGTTGATGAGGCCGATCTGCCGCAGAAGTGGACGGACATCCTTGACCCAAAATGGCGAGGTCAGATTTCCCTGACGGATCCCCGGATCTCCAACACATATCTGGGCTGGCTGGATGCCATGGAGCGCAGCCATGGGCCGGATTTCGTCAAGCAGTTGGGCCAGCAGGAGATCACGCTTGTGCAGAGCGGTGCCGCAGGTGCGCAAATGGTCGCCGCAGGCTCGCAGGCACTTAACTTTCCCGCCTATCCCAGCTTCACAATACCTTTAATGGAAGCTGGCGCACCCATCGGCTGGAAGCTGATGGGTGAGCCCCAAAGCACGAGCCAATCAAGTATCGCCCTCGTAAAGGACGGGCCGCATCCGAACGCCGCCAAGCTGTTCGTCGACTGGGCGCTTTCGGACGAGGCGATAGAGTTGATGTGCAAGGCTTTCCCGCTTTCGACCCCGGGTGATCTGGAAGGCAAGTTCGGCTGCATAGCCCTCAAGGATCCTGAAGTCGTCAAGTTTGACGTGAGCGAAGAGCGGAGGCTGGAGTTGCTGAAGCTGCTCGGGGTCGCTGCAGAGTAAACCAGCAGGAAGCTTCTCGAATTCTAGGCAGGACTGCTGCCCTGGGCAGCAACGCGTACCTTTTGTCCAAAATTCCCATGGCGGCTGCATCAAATGACTGAAATCACTCATCAATTGATCCGTTTTGCGCAATCGACGGCCTTCGAATCCCTGCCAAGCGAGGTCATCGAGGTGAGCAAGCGCCATGTCATCGACGCCCTGGCATGCGCCTTTGCCGGTACGCGTTCGGACAGAGGCAAGATCTCCACGCAGGTTGCGACCCGGTTGGGCGGGCCGGCCGAAGCAAGCGTCATAGGGGCAGGCGTGAAGATCGCCTCCGTGAATGCCGCGTTCGCAAACAGCGAATTGATGAACGCACTGGACTACGACGCGACGCCCCATTCTCCGCCGAATATTGTTCCTGCCATGCTGGCCATGGCCGAGATGAAGAGGGCAAGCGGACGCGAACTGATAACAAGCCTCGCCATCGCGCACGAGACGGCTTGGCGCCTCTACTCCGCTATGAGCAGCTTCATGTCCTCCTACGTCGAGAAGGGGACGTCGCCTGCCGTATTCGGAAACAGCAATGAAGCCGTGCTTGGCGCAGCCTTTGGCGCGGGGAGGCTGCTCTCTCTCGATGCTGAGAAGCTTGCGAATGCGGTTGGCCTGACCGCCTATTTCTGCAGCCTTCCGGTCGGGAAGGACTGGCATACAACGCCTCCACCAAAGCCGATGGTGAAATATGCGCCGACGGGATGGTTGAGCAAAGCGGCACTTACAGCGGTCCTTCTCGCCGAAGAAGGCATGACGGGAAACGGCAGGGTGCTCGACAGCGAGTACGGCTTCTGGAGGTTCTATGGCGCCGCCCGGTGGGATCCTGATTCAATCCTCGCCGGGCTCGGCGAGCGCTGGGTATCGGATGCTTATCACTTCAAGCCCTATCCATGCTGCCGGTTCTTTCACTCCCAGATCGACTGTTTCCTCGCACTGCGCGAGGAGCACGGGCTGGAGCCGGACGAAATCGAATCCGTCGAATCCCTGAGCATGCCCTTTGCGGCGAACCCCGACCAGATGAGCGTCAGCACCGAGAGCGATGCCCAATTCAGCCTTCCCTATAATCTTGCGGTCGTCGCTTTTGGAATACCTGCCGGCCCGCGGTGGCAGGCCATGGAGACACGACAGGACCGGCGAATACTGGACTTCATGAGGAAGGTCAGCTTCGGGGTTCACCCGGAAGCTCAGCGTGCCAAGGCCGAAGATCCGAAATCCTGGCTCGCAAGGGTTACCGTCAGGGCACGAAGCGGTCGCACCTACAGGAAGGAAGTCCGCTATGCGCGCGGCACGCCGGTGCAAGGCTATGCGCTCAGCAAGCAGGACCTGACGGAAAAATTCGTGCGCAGCGCGCAATTGTGCATTCCCAAGGAGAAAGCGCTCAAGGCAGCCGATCAGTTTTGGGATTTGGAGAAAAGCGACGATGTCGCGGAAATCATGGCCGCCATCGCTGCTTAATATGCGGGAGGAAAGTGGATATGCAGATTTTCAAATACACGCGCGAACTGAGTTTAGGGCTTTGCGCCTCGTTCTTCATCGCTTCGCCTGCCTGGTCGCAAAGCGGGAACATTGACGAGCTTATCGCGGCCGCCAAGGCGGAAGGAGAACTGGTCGTATACTCCTCTCAAGCGGAGAGCCAGACAGAGGCGATCCTCGACGCCTTCGAGGAACAGTACGGCATCTCCGGGACGTCTCTTCGGCTGACCACGACACCGCTCGTGCAGCGCTTCGCCACCGAGTTGCAATCGGGAGCACCGGAGGCGGATGTGCTCAGCATCAGTTCGCCGACACCTTATAACGAAAACCCTGAGTGGTTTTTGAAGGTCACGGCTGAAAACATACCGGCCATAGCTGGATGGCCTGACCGTTGGGTCGAGGAACGGCATGTGATCTGGACCACCGAGAACATGGTGGCGGTCTATAATTCCGATCTGGTCAAAGGGGACGATGTGCCGGGCACCTGGAAGGACCTCATAGACCGCAAATGGCAAGGGCGCGTGGTGTTTACCGACCCTCGAGGCTCCGAAAACTACCTTGGATGGCTGGATGCCATGGAACGGGCTCACGGGATCGAATTTCTCGAGGCCATACGCAATCTGGAGTACACTCTCACACAGAGCGGCGCATCGGGAGCGCAGATGGTGGCCGCTGGCGCGCAAGCTATCAACTTTCCGACATTCCCGTCCTTCATCATTCCCCTGGAGAGTGCGGGAGCCCCGATCGTCGCCAAACCCATCACCGATCCGCTGGTGGTTTCTCCCCGCTCCCTGGGTATAGCAGCCAATGCTCCCCATCCAAACGCCGCGAAGCTTTTCGTTCACTGGCTACTGAGCGAGGACGGCATGCGGGCGACATGCGCTGTTTCTCCCACGCCGCTTGCCGGAGATCCGGAAGGGAAATTCGGCTGCAACCCAGCTGCCGATCCTGATCCGATCCGCTTCGCCATTCCGCAGGACCGCATCGATACGTTGCTGGCCGCCGTGGGAATGTCCGCAAACTAGCTGATGGAAGATGGCCGAAAACAGCGGCCCCTTCCTGCCAGAAACATAAAAAAGAGAGAACCTACCCATGACTGAAGGCACTACCGAGGTCTATCGGCCTGCTTTTCCAACCTTGGAATTCATCCGCTACCGGGTCGAGAACAAGATCGCCTACATAACCTTGAACCGCCCGGATAAGCTCAATGCCATAAGCGACCAGGTGAACTCCGAGCTGCGGCAGGCCTACCAGTATTTCGACGTGGATCCCGATGCCTGGGTGGCCATTCTGCACGGGGAAGGGCGTGCGTTTTCGAGCGGGGCCGATGTCCGCCAGCGGCAGCTGCGACCGAGAGCCGAGCTGGAGGCGTTCGGCCTGTGGTCGCCGGACTCGCGCAGGCGCGATCTCTATTTCGACTTTGTGAACTTCAAGCCCATCATTGCGGCCGTACATGGTTACGCCATGGGGATGAGCGTGAGCCTTTCCCTCAGCTGTGACATAGTCGTGGCCGCCGCCAGCACAAAATTCCAGATCACCGAGGTTCGACGGGGTCTTCATAGCGCGACCCTCTGGTCGCTTATGCGTTTCCGCGGCGCAGGCGCATTCGGCGATGAGGTGGCCCTGACCGGCCGCGTCTTTACCGGCGCTGAGGCAGCCGCCCACAACGTCATCAATCGCGCGACGGAAGACGGAGAACACCTGAAGGTGGCCGAAGAATACGCGCACATGCTGCTGGAGAACCCGCCGCTTGCCGTCCGCGCGGTGGTCAGGGCCCGCAGGAAGTATTTGATGGAAAACCAGGCGCTCTCGTTCCTTATCACCGAGCCTGCGCCGCAACTGCACCTGTCGCGCGATTTCCACGAGGCAGCGAAGGCCTTTGTCGAAAAGCGGGAACGCCCTCAATTCGAAGGCCGGTAAGATTGGATAGAAGGAGCGCTTCGCTTCGGGAGGAACAGAATTGAGTGCCATTGCCAAGCGTTACGATCGTCCAGACGGGACAGAGCGATCCCAGGGTGTGGAGGCTGCCCGCTCACCCGTTGTGTCCGTCCGAGGGCTGCGGAAGGTGTATCGAGCGAAGACGAAGACCAGCGCGGGCGAAGTCGTCGCTGTCGATGACGTGGACCTGACGGTGGGTCAGGGAGAACTCGTCGTCCTGCTTGGGCCGAGCGGGTGCGGCAAGACCACATTGCTGCGGTCGATCGCGGGCCTGGAAACGCCGAGCAGCGGCGAAATAGAAATTGGCGGCAGTCACGTGTACTCGGCCAGGAGCAGGATAAACCTGCCCCCCGAGGCGCGGCGCATCGGGATGATGTTTCAGTCCTACGCTTTGTGGCCGCACATGACTGTGTTCGCCAATATCGCATATCCGCTCAAGGAAAAGTCCGGTTACGGGCGGGAAGAAATCGAATCCCGAGTGGCGGAGCTACTCGAACGGCTCGGAATTCAGGGGTTGGAAAAGCGGTACCCCGGTGAGCTTTCCGGCGGGCAGGCGCAGCGCGTGGCTCTTGCCCGAGCGCTCTCGGCTTCTCCGTCCATTCTTCTCTTCGATGAGCCGCTTTCCAACGTCGACGCGAAGGTGCGCAGGCGTTTGCGCGCCGAGCTTCGTGAGGTGAAGCAACTGACCGGATTTGCCGGAGTCTATGTCACCCACGACCAGGAAGAGGCGATGGAGTTGGCGGATCGGCTTGCGGTCATGGAGAACGGGAATATCAGGCAAATAGGATCGCCGAGGGACGTCTATACACGCCCCGCTTCCATTTATGTGGCGAGCTTTGTGGGGGAGATCAACAAGTGGCCAGCCACTGCAAAGAGCGCCGAGGGCAGCGGTATCCTGGTCGAATCCGAGCTGGGACAAGTTGTTGTGCGCGCGACGTCTGCAACGCCTGCTCCTGGTCAGCGCGGATGGCTCACCATCCGCCCGGAGCGAATCCGGCTGGAAGAGGCGCGGAGCGATGACGAATCCGCCATCGTTGGCTGCGTCACCGATGTGGTCTTCCTCGGTTCCCGTTATGAGCTGCGCGTGCGCTTGAACGGCGGCACCGACGTCTTGGCCTGCATCACCGACGACGGCCGGACCGAGCTCCTGCCTTCGCGTGGGAACAAGGTTCGCATTGCATTCGAGGGGGAGGGGTTGCAGTGGTTGCCCGCGTAGAAACGGCGGTGCTGCCGGCCGACGGTAGGGAACAGCAGCAGGCGAAGCGCTCGCCGTTCTCCATTCTCGTAATCGCCCTTGTCGGCGTGATCGTCTTCCTGACCCTCTATCCATTGGGCATCATCGTCGCCGGCGCTGTGCTGCCCGGCGGACGTTTCGATGCCACGATATGGGCTGAGACGCTGATGGCGCCCGGCCTGTTCCAGGCCGTCTCCAACACGGCGATCATTGCGGCAGTCAACACAGCCGTTTCGGTTCCGTTAGGCGTATTCTTCGCTTGGCTGATCGAAAGAACCGATGCGCGCATCGGCGGGATGTCCAGGCTTCTTCCGGTCATTCCACTGATGTTGCCGCCGGTCGCGCTCACCATCGGCTGGCTGTTTCTGGCCGATCCCCGCGCCGGCTATCTCGTCGCTCCTCTTGTCGACGCCCTCCATGCGGTCGGCATTCCCGTGCAACCATCGACGCTGGCGATCCAAAGCTGGGGTGGGCTGATCTTTCTGTACGTCCTCTACTCCGTTCCCCACGTCTATGTCATCGCCGCGGCGGCCTTCAGCAGCCTTGATCCCTCTCTCGAGGAAGCCGCGCGGGTGTGCGGTAGCAACCGCTTCAAATGCTTTTTCAAAGTCTCGATGCCGGCCATCCGCTATGCAATAGGCTCGTCGGCTCTGCTCTGCATCATCTCCAGCATTGCGCTCTACTCGATACCGGCACTGCTCGGTACGGCTGCACGGATCGACGTCCTCTCGGTTTATATCTACCGGCTCCTCAACTATTCCTACCCGCCACAGACCGCGCAGGCCGTGGTGCTCGGCCTGATCACCATCCTGGTCATTGGTTCGGTATGGCTCCTGCAGCGAAAGATCGCGTCGCGGACCGGGCATGCGCAGATGGGAGGCATGGGCGTTCGTTTGAACCCTCTAGCGCTCGGACCATGGAAATGGCCAGCCAGGATCGCCGTCCTCGCCTATGTGGTGATGACCTCGATCCTGCCTTTGCTTGCTCTTCTTGTCGTGGCGCTGCAGCCTTTCTGGTCGCGCGAGATCAACCTCTCCCTATTGTCCTTGAAGAATTTTCTCGACTTCTGGGAGCGCGGCGCCTCCCGTGAGGCAATCTACAACAGCGCACTGCTGGCAATCGCAAGCGCGACGGCTGTGGTGTTGACGGGCGGATTGCTGGCCATCTTCGCCAAACAGACGGGTGGACTTTGGGAGAAGACTGTGGGTGTCATCACCAAGGTCCCGTCCGCCGTTCCGAACATCGTGTTTGCTGTCGGCGTGCTCGTCGCTTTCGGCTTTTCGCCGTTCCATCTCAGCGGCACGTGGCTCATCATCTTCCTGGCCTATATCGTGGTTTTCCTGCCGTCGGCCTCGATCGCCGCCGAGTCCTCGGTGCAACAGGTTGGTAATCAGCTGGTCGACGCGGCGCGCGTGTTCGGAGCAGGTCCGGGGAGGACGTTCCGAACCGTACAATTGCCTTTGATCCTGCCCGGCCTGGCTGCCGGCTGGGCTCTGGTCTTCGCGATTGTCGTCGGCGAGTTGAATGTGGCTGCGATATTGGCAGGTCCCCGGAACCCGGTGATCGGCTATCTGATCCTCGCTCTCTTCGACAATGGCACCTATTCGCAACTTGCGGCTCTAGCCACCATCATCGGCGTGATCGCGGCCATAACCGTATCCGCCACGCTTTTGCTGGCCCGGCCGAAATTCAGCAATTGATCAGCGGATTGAACAAGAGTCTCCGCGCCCAGCAGAAGGGACACAATGAATGACGACGAATGACGTGATGCCGAATGAACTTGTGAGCGGGCTTGGGAAGGCCGCCAGTGAGACAAGGGGGCTTCCCCTCGAAGGCGTGGTGGTTCTCGATACCACAACCGTTATCGGCGGCCCTCTGATGAGTGCCCTGCTTGCGGATTTCGGCGCACGGATCATCAAGATTGAATCGCCGGGACGCGGCGACGACGGCCGGAAACTGGGGAAGTCCGGCAAGAGCATGTACTGGCGCTTTATGGCCAGGAACAAGGAATGCGTTACCTGCAATCTTCGCACCGAGGAGGGACAGCGCCTCTTCAGGAAACTCGCGGCAAAGGCCGATGTGGTGCTGACGAGCGTTCGACCAGGGGTGATGCAGAAGTGGGGGCTGGGTTACGACGCGCTTTCGGCCATCAACCCCCGCATCATCATGCTGCAGCTTTCAGGTTACGGACAGGATGGTCCATACGCGCAGAAGCCAGGTTATGGCGCATTGGCGGAGGCCATGAGCGGCCTGGTTTACATGACCGGAGACCCTGCCGGCCCGCCTGCGCTGCCCGGAGCCCCCATTGCGGATCCCATGGCGAGTGCGATGGGAGCACTGGCAATCCTGCTGGCTTTGCGCCAGCGCGATCGTGAAGGGCCGTCCGGCAGAGGGCAACAGATCGACCTCAGCCTCTACGGCCCAATGCTCTACATCATGGGATCCTATCTCACCGAATACAGCGCCACCGGCCATTACCCGATCCGCGGAGAGCAATTGGGAAAGCGGATATTGCGCGATGTGGCGCGCGCGAAGGATGGGGCCTGGGTGGTGTTCTCGGTCATCTCCGGCACGCTGATCGGGCGCGTCGACCGCCTGCTGCGCGATCGAGGATACAGCCTGCCAGGGGACGGACAATATCTGCCGGAAACGCCCACCGAAAACTACCTGGCGCTGGGAGCATGCCTGAAGGAGTGGATTGCTACGCTGGATCGCAAATCCGCGCTCGAGGAGTTGGACAAAGCAGGAATACCGAGTGCGCCGATCTACAGCGTGGCCGATGTTTTCAGCGACCCGCACTTTGCCTCGCGCGAAGACTTCGTTGCCGTGGACGATCCGGAGATCGGGCCGATGAAAATGCCACGTGCGCCTTTCAGGCTGTCCCGGGCGCAGGTCGGTGTCCGGCATCCCGGCAAGCCTCTCGGGGCCGACAACGAACGGATCTACTCCGAATTCCTTGGATTGGATCCAGCCGAGTTGGCGCGGCTGCAGTCAGACGGCGTCATCTGAGTTCGTCACGCACATTATCGGAGAATCAGCTTGCAAACGGAAATCTGCAGGAAACTGGGATGCGAAGTTCCGATCTTCGCATTCTCCCATTCCAAGGAAGTGGTGGTGGAGGTGACAAAGGCTGGAGGGTTCGGATGCTTCGGTGCCCTGACCCATTCGCCTGAAGAACTGGAGCATGAGCTTTCTTGGATCGATGCTCAACTGGATGGTCGGTCCTACGGCGTGGACATCATTATTCCGAAATCTTTCGACGAAAAGGCCGCCGCGGCTGCCGGTCCCCTGAGGGAGCTCATTCCGGGAGAAATTCGTGAGTTTGTCGACGCGCTGCTGAGCGAAGCCGGCATCCCCGAACTCTCGCGCGATGAGGAAGAAAGGATCTACGGTGCATTCGCGCAACGGGAGCGCAACTACACACCCGATGGCGCCCGCAAGCTGATCGACGTCTCATTACGGCATGAGGGCGTGCGGCTGATCGTCAGTGCCTTGGGAGCGCCTCCGCGCGAGATCGTCGATGCCTTCCACGCGCGTGGCATCCTGGTGGGCGGTATGTGCGGGCACGTGTCGCACGCCAAGCACCATCTGCTTGCGGGCGCGGACCTGCTGATCGCGCAGGGATCGGAGGCCGGCGGCCACACCGGGACGATTACAACACTCATTCTTCTGCCGGACGTAATCGGGGCGGCCGGCGAGGTGCCTGTGCTCGCCGCCGGCGGCATAGGAAGAGGTGACCAGGTGGCCGCAGCCATCGCCATGGGCGCGCAGGGCGCCTGGTGCGGCACCATCTGGCTTGGCGCAAAGGAGAGCGAGCTCTCGCCGCTGGAGCGCTCGGTCCTGCTTCGCTCAAGGGCGGAAGATGCGGTCGTCAGCCGGTGGATGTCGGGTAAGCCCCTCAGGATGATCCGCTCCAAATGCACGGAGGCCTGGGAAGTCCCCGGCGCGCCACGGCCGCTCCAGCCGCCGCTCCAAAGCATCGTCTACCA
>Ga0182749_1003111_pt1 | contig 11560 bp, 15 predicted proteins | sample eDN3rd37CKraftMG_FD_128875 | JGI IMG/M metagenome (GOLD analysis project Ga0182749, IMG submission 128875) | Enriched Miracle-Growth compost microbial communities from Emeryville, California, USA - eDNA 3rd pass 37_C Kraft MG (version 2) (version 2) ...
CGCATGAACCCATCGGAAAACAGCGCGGCGAGCAGGAATGGTATGCCGAGGCCCAGCGAGTAGGCCGCGAGCAGCAGCGCGCCCTCGCCCACCGTTTCGCGCCCCCCGGCAAGCGTCAGGATCGGCCCGAGCACAGGTCCGATGCAGGGCGTCCAGCCGAAGGCGAAGGCCAGCCCCATCACATAGGCGGCCAGTGCGTTGGCCGGCTTGCCCTCTGCCTGGAACCGTGCCTCGCGCGACAGCAGCGGAATACGGATCACGCCGAGGAAATTGAGCCCCATCAGGATGATGAGTACACCGGCGGCCATGGCCAGCGGCTCCTGCCACACCCGCAGCAGCCGCCCGATGGTGGAAGCGCCCGCGCCGAGCGCAATGAAAACGGTCGAAAAACCCAGCACGAAGGCAAGGGAGGTAAGCACCAGCAGCTTGCGGGCGCCGGCTCGCGCCGTTTCGGTCCCGCCCGCGCGAAAATCCTCCACGGACACGCCGGCCATGTAGCACAGATAGGGGGGCACCAGCGGCAGCACGCAAGGAGAGAGAAAGGACAGCGCCCCTGCCCCGACCGCACTGAGATAGCCCACGTCCAACGCCATGCCCGAAATCCCTTTTGTTTTTCTTGGCGCCGCTTATAGCCAGCCTGTCGGGCGCGCTCCAATCACGAACGCGTGGCACAACGTCACTGCGCGCGTCGGATCCCTTCAATCGCGCCGCGATCGTCGTCCGGCGTCGCCGAAATTCCCCTTGGGCCGCGCATTCGGCACATGGCGGTACACGGCTGCCACGGTGGGCAGATCGAGCCGTTCGAGAAAGGACTGGCTATCGAGGACAGCGGCATGAACAGGGTTGCAATAGACGATGTAGATGCAGCGTTCGCAAAGCTTCAGGGACGCGCGCAACGCCTCCAGCACCCTGCGAAGCACGCATTCCCCGAACGGATTGTACAGGAAAAAGACGGTGTTCCGGGCTGGCATCTTCCAGAAGACGACATCGCAGCAGACGGACGATACATCCGCGCATCTGCGATGCAGGTTTCGGCACTTGCGGATATTGTCCACGGCAATGGCGTTGAGTTCCGGCGAGAACTCCACGCCGACGACGCTGCGAAACGGGTATTCGGATGCTACGAGCAGGGCCCGTCCCTTGCCCGAACCGAGATCCACGAAAACAAAGTCCCCGTAGTTTATCGCCAGGCTTTCGATGCAATGGCGTATCCAATCGGGATCGCACGCCTGGTAGCGCACGCCCTCGGCCATATGCGGGCTGTCGATGCTCAATTGCCACAACGGTATGAGGCCGCCGGTATCTATGTCGAACTCATGGTCGAAAGCCTGTCCGCGACTGTCACCGGAAGTGTGCCCGCGCAACCGCTCACCGAGCCACTCGGCTGACCTGCGCAATGCACTCCATGCTCCATCCCGACGCCATTTCTGTGCGAAGTTCAGCGCAAGACGCCTGAATCGGACACCACGCTGCCCCCACAGCATGCTGTAAGCCCCCTGGATCCGGGCCGCCTTGCTGGCGGCACCGGAAAGGCTAGCTCCCAGGCATCCGGCAGGCAAGCACCCGCTTTCGTATGAAGGGCGGGGGTATCTGGCGGCGGCATGTCGCCGCCTCGACGCTTCTTCGCCGAATGGCTAAGGGTTTGACCATGAATATCGAACTCATGGTTGACGGGATCATCGCCTTCACGCGCGAAAATGCGCGTTGGGCACCCTACATCGTTTTTACCCTGGCCTTCGCGGAATCGATGGCGATCGTCTCCCTGCTGGTTCCCGCCTGGGGCATTCTGATCGGCATCGGCGCGCTCATAGGAATCAGTGAGCTGGAATTCTGGCCGGTCTGGCTGGGGGCCGCACTCGGGGCCAGCGTCGGCGACTGGCTGTCCTATCTGTTCGGCTTCCATTTCAAGGAATCCGCGACACGGATATGGCCCTTGTCGCGGCATCCGGCCATGCTGGAGAAAGGCCGTGTCTTCTTTCACCGCTGGGGACCGTGGAGCGTGTTCTTCGGGCGCTTTTTCGGGCCGTTGCGGGCGGTGGTTCCCCTGCTGGCGGGGGTATTCGCAATGCCTGGCCTGCATTTCCAGCTCGCCAACGTCGCTTCCGCCGTCATCTGGGCATTCGTGCTGCTTGCTCCCGGCACGGTGCTGAAGCAGTTTTTCTAGCGTCGAAAGCCAATCGGCCGCATCGCCCGCCAGAGGGACTTGTGGTTTTATCTTCCGAACAAGCTTGAGGGGATTTCATGAGATTTTTGGGCAGGCTGGGATTGGCGGCGGTCGTCGCCGCATCCGTCGCGACGGGCTTTCCCTTCGGCATCGAGGCCGGGGCGGACAAGCTGGTTGTCGTTCCTCCCGGCAACAGATCCGAGGCGCAGCCGCCGATCCCCAATGCCTCGGCGCTGCGGGCGCAGGCCTTCAACACCACCTATGACGCGAAATACGAGCAGATCGTCTCGCTGCTGAAACGCGAAACCAGGCTGATGGCCCATATCAGGAAGACCGCGGCGGCCTACGGGATCGATCCGATCCATATCGTCGGCGCGCTGGTGGGCGAACACACCTACAACATCAGCGCGGTCGACACGGTGCAGACCTACTATGTCAAGGCGCTGTCCTATGCCAATGCCGACTTCTCCTTCCGCTATCAGGGTGTTCCGGTGCAGACCTTCCTGCAGCGACCGGAGTTCGCGGCATGCGCCTCGCTGCCGGGCAGCGCCCTGGTGTGGAGCTGCCGCGACCAGGTGTGGGAGGATTCCTTTCGCGGCAGGACCGTGGACGGCGTGCGCTATGAACCCGTGACGTTCCAGCGCGCCTTCTTCCAGCCGTTCTACGCAGGCCAGACTTTCGGACTTGGGCAGATCAGCCCGCTGACCGCGCTGCAAGTCACCGATCTCGTCAACAAGGTGAGCGGCCTGCCGAAGCTGACGCCGGACCATCCCCAGGCCATCTATCGTGACATCATGGACCCCGATCGCGGCGTCATCTATATCGCCGCCATCCTGCGCGACGCGATCGACGCTTATGCCGAGCATGGTTTCGACATTTCCGGCAATCCAGGCATCACCGCCACGCTCTACAATGTAGGCCAGCCGAGGCGCCGCGCCGCGGAACTGCAGCGTGCGGCCGCAAGCGGCACCCGCAAATTCCCCGCCGAAAACTACTATGGCTGGCTGGTCAACGATCGCCTCGGGGAATTGCGGCAACTGCTGGACAACGGAAAGAGCTGAAGACACGCGCCGATATCCGGCTGTTGCTCGAACGGGCGGAACGTTGCGCGGCGCCTGGCGTTTTTCCGCAAAGGAGAAGCGCCATGCGTTCAGACGAGCCCGCTCCGCGGCCAGTCCCGGAAAACACCCCTCCGGAGAAGGAAATTCCGTGGGAACCCGACGTTTCCGATTTCGACCCCGAGGAAAACAAGGAGCAGCAGCAAATCGACCCTCTCGAGGAGGAGATCATTCCGACGCCTGCCCAGCCGTTCCCGCCTGTATGATCGCCCCGGCGGCCTCGCCGCCCCTCCCCGTTTCGGAGATTTCGTCGAATTCCTCGCTGAAAGTTCGCCGGCAGCCGCAGGCGCCCGTCGGCCAAACAATGCGCGACGTTATCCCTTCGGCGAATGTGCGTCCCGCTTCTTCTCCCTACATCCATATGGCTGTCATCTGCGGGAGCGACTGGAGGCTGCCATGCAACTCAACGACGACAACGAACAACTCATAGAGACGCTTTTCCGCAATGGCACGGTCACCGTCGTCGGCATCGTGCTTTCCTTCTCCCTGAGCTTCCTCACGCAATGGGCCAACAACCCGCTGCCCTGGACCATCGAGGACGTGCCGACGGTGTTCCTGATCGCCCTGGGGATCGTCTTCCAGATGATCTCCCTTCATGCGCTCCTCAAGCTGAGTTCGCTGAAGGAAGGCATCTACAACAAGGCCAACCGGATATTCATGCTGGGCGTCGCCACGACCGGACTCGGCATCGTGGCGGCAATCATAATCGATGCGGTCAAGCTGCTTCGCTGACGGCGCGGGCGATCCGCGTGGACTGTCCGGCCGCCGGGACGATGCGCGTCAAGCAGCAGCGCCACGCCGGCGGGCACGGTTTTATCCATGGCTGGTCCTTTCGATGTTAACCGTGTGGAGAGGTAGGAGCGGTGGCGGCCTCGGGCCGCTGGTAAGGTTGCGGCGCCCCGATTCCTGTCGGGGCGGGCCCGGCCCCGGCAACGGTTTCACCCCCCGCCTTGCTATGGGTCGGGCCGCTCTTGCGTTTGCTGGCTTGGCAGCTAAGCTCCGTTCATGACCGAACGCTGATGTGTTGGACGCTTTGGGCGGGAAACATGAGAATCTCCAGGGTCATCGGGGCTGCGGTGTTCAAGGTAAGACACCGTCATTTGTTCGACGACGAGCTGCATCGCGGACGCCTCGAACAGATAGCGGACCGGTTTGCCGGGAAGCGGGTCGCGCTGATCGGAAACGCCAGCTCCATATTCGAGACCGGCAACGGCACTGCGATAGACAGTCACGATGTCGTGGTGCGCCTCAAACGCGGCCGAGTGATAGATGCGTCCAGGCAAGGCACCAGAACGGAGGTGCTCTGTGTGGCAAATCGGCTGCCGATGGCCGAGGCCAACGAGATGTTTGGGGCGCCGCACATCATCTGGGTATCACCCAAGCGAGAATTGATGGATGCCAGCATGACCGGATCTGTCGACTGCTTCCCCATTTGCGAGTGGCGCCGACTGTACGAGCTCATGGGCGCGCGACGTCCATCCGCGGGGCTGATTTCCCTCTTTATGCTGAGGGAGATGTTCGCGCCCGCGGCGATAACCCTTTTCGGCTTCGACTGGAAAACTACAAAAACCTTCTTCCACAAGGACAAAAGGCTCTCGTGGCACGACTGGGATGGCGAACGGGAGTTGATTGCGAAGTGGATTGCCGCCGACACCAGGCTTGCCCATGTCAAGTGACCATGAGACCGGAGCGCTGCCGCTGCCATGAAAGCGCACGCATCATCGGCCACGCACCAAAGTTCAGGTGAGCGCGATTGCACCGACGCTGGTCGTCAACGCGTGCTCCGTCAGTTTTTCAATCGCTGACTGGGCGGCGATAATCCGATCGCGTGCCGCGCCCATTAGAAGCTCCTTCAGCACACCGGCGAGCATGTTCTCCGACACTTCCTCGGCCCGATAGACGAACGGCCATCCGGTCTTTCCGACAACCGCCGAAACCTTGGCTCCGCCAGGTATCTGGTCGATCGCGATCACCGGCTTTCCAGCGGCGAGAGACAGCAGCGCGCCGTGCATTCTGGTCGTCAGGACGATATCCACCGCATGAAACCTGGCCGCTATCGCCTCCGCGGGATTGTCCCTTGTGAGCACGGTGTCGATGACGACCGGCCGCAGCCCGCTATCGGCTGCGAGCCCGTCGAAGATCGAGGAGGCCTTGTCCGAGAGCGCCATCCTCGCCTTCCCATACTCGGTTTGCTTCCCGCGCACGCATATCCCGACAGTCTGGGGCTTCTTCGTGAATGTCGCGGGCGGCGGCGTGATCTCAGATATGGCAAGGTCGAATGTCGACCTTTCAACGCCATCCCGGCCGACGATGCAATCAAACCGCCGGTTCATCCTGTCGTGATTTTCAAGAACGCTGACGCCGACGGCTATCTTCCTGGCCTTCCGGTGAATGGCGAGAAAATCGCGAAGATCGCGGTTGTCGGTCAGCGGGCCGCAAACAAAGACGACCTTCCGTGCCGGCGCAATCTTGTAGATGTCTTCGACAGGGAAATGTCCCGCAAACCCGAATTCCGGATGCGAAACGACCGCGTGCTCGATGTTCTCAGCAGCAAGACGGGCAGACAGATTATCAACAGCAAGCAGATCACCGAGGGTCGGCCCGCCCCTATACCCATAGCTTCCCCACCAGACCAGAACGACCGGCGGCAGGCCGATATTTTTCACCGTCAGGTGTTTCCTGGCAAAAGACCGCACCGACCTCCTCAACGACACGCGCCTATCCCCCCTCGCCCTCCTCTTATTCATGAGCAGTATTATGTGCACCGATCAAGGATGAGCGCTAGCGGAAATCATCTTCTACACCTTGCAATGACCGCGAACCTCGACGGCGGCCTCGATACAGGTTTTCACGCCCACGCTTACTGTGAACTAAGCCCTTCTTTTCGATCACAGCTTGAATTATACCCCCAGATGGGTGGAGGGCGTTGTGATGTTACCCGAACGGGCACGAAGCTATTTTGCTTTTCTGGCGGTCATCGCCGTCTGTCTGATTGCCGCGCTGGCCGTGACGGCCTGGGGCCCGGTGGTGCGCCGTATATTCCCGACAAGCCATGCGCCGAGCGAACGCGAGATCGTGAAAAGGCCGAGCCTTCATCCACATTCGCCGAAGAGGCGAGCATAGCGCGGCCCGACGGGAAGCTGGATTTGGCCCGGCGCCTACCCGGAAGTTCGACAATCCTTGGCCACAAGCCACCGCCCGCAAAGGAAATAATGGAATAAAACCGCAACCCGCAAGTTCCCAGCAGTGATGATGGGCGCCGCAATGAGCCGGCAAAGCCATGGAGGAAAATAGGCTCAATCCGCAGAACCGGCAAGCGTGGCATTGGCGCAGCTTTTCACGCCTGCTTGCCAAGGAAGCTAGCTAGCCGCTTTTCTTTGGATGCGCCTTCCCCTTGAAGCCGAACAAGGCGCGTCATGTCGGTCAGCATCTATAAATTGATTCACTTCAGTCGTTCGAGGAGGAGGGAGAACTTGGCTATATTCGCTCGAACACTGTTGTTCGCCAAACATTATTCTGGTGTTTTGGGATGTAGTCGAGGTCGGTCTCGTCAAAATGTTTAGCGGCAAAACCCGGAAATTTGTCGCTCGTGTGGCGTGACATTGTTTCCATATTGTCTACAACGACCATGCGAACCTCTGAATGGCGCCTGACAATCTGGTCTGCCACAAAAAGAGATCTAGCACGTACGGAGCCGTCGATGACAATAATGGTCGGCACAAAGGGTATCGCGATATTTAGATATGCTCGCTCCAGCTGTTCCGCTTGTTCGCGCGAAATCTTGCGCCGCGGATGTTGCCAAAATGGCTTAGGCGTCTCGTGATTATCGGTCCATTCGCATGGGGCAAAAATCATGCTCCATTTTGCAAGCGCGTCTGGATGCTCGATCATCTTTTCAATCAGAACAGACGCCCACCTAACGCTGGCTTCTGCTGTATAGGTGTATTGGCATCGCTTTGCCCACCAGATGGTCGAAGCTCCACCCCCGAACTCAAGAACCAAATCTTCCGGAGACACTACTGCTTCCAGATACTCTACGCACTCCCGTACCAGCCAGGGTTTAGGATCGCTCCAGATGTCCATCGAATGTTCCGTTTCTCGAATTGGATTTACAATTAACCTCGTTGCAGCGGAAGCAGCGATGGAAAGTTGATTTGTTTGGCCATGCGCGCATAAAAAGCGCTGGGATGTGTGAAGTGCATCAGCTTTTCGATATCGGCTGTAACGACACTAGGCTCCATACTACATGCCGAGAGTATGGCATCGAGATTGCCAGCCGCTCCGTTTGAAAAATCAAGCACCTTGATTAGGTCTGAAAGGCCAATCTCCGAACTGCCAACTTCGCTCGAAACGAAACACTGCTTCCCAAGCATAACCGCCTCCCAAATACTGAGCGGAAGCGGATCTGAATAAGATGGCAAAATTATGCATGACACACTTGGGATAACGTGTTGGAGGTGCTCGGCGCTTATCGCGCCCCACCAAGTAAAATTGCGAGGGAAAGATTCCGGCAACGGGCCAGTAACCCCCTTTCCATGCGGCCCAATCCAATGAAAATGCACATTAGATAGCCCGCGGCGTTCCGCTTCCTCGGCAAGCTGAACTATTCTATCGACGCCCTTTCTAGTCTGTAACGACGCAATTGTCAGGATGTTGATGTGTTTATCGGAACCCGGAAGTGGACAGGCACTCCGAGGATAGTGAATGGCAGCATTATATACTGGCTCAGTGCACTTCCAGCCGCGAGAGCATTCATAGTAGTGCTTTAAGCGTTGCGTGAGCGGTATAACTGTAAATTCAGATATAAATTCTATTGCCGCACCTCTACCTTCATTAACGATCCTATCAAATACAAACCCCTCCTCATGGAGATATATATATACTCTGGTAGAATCGAGCGTACCCCTATAAACCGCCTTACTAATAGCAGATCTTATTGCGCCGGATAGCAGTGGAGAAATACCATTAATAATTAAAACATCTCCAGAAATACTTTGTGGGCCCGGTTTTTTATTTGTAAATACGATTCTTGGTGTGGAAATTCCTTGAGCGGTAGTTATTGCATTGGCAGCTTGCAAGAAAATTCGAATTGGAATAGTGTGTCCAGCAGTTGTTGTTAATGGATCTGTCAATACGGTAACACCACTCACCTTTTGGTAATTTTCAATTTGGTTCGATGAGTTTGATGAATTCCTCTCTTTAATAAAAGTTCGATATACCCTTTTTGCAAAGGGTACTTTCTTTGCGAGTTTTTTTATTTGCGTGATCATTCCGCTGCCTCCAGGCGCGCACGACAGAACTTAAATGTGGCTCCGCGACAGCCAAATTGCCGAGTCAAGCTACGCAATTCGTCCCATGGCGCAGGGGCGGATAGAACGTTGACTGTGAAGTCGTACTTCTTGGCCAAATGCAAGAAATACAAGAAATCATCCTGCTTGGAATGAGCCTTGTCTTCATAGCCAATCACGTTGAAGTCCCCCAGTCGGCGAGAATTAACCTCCCTTGAAAAGGCATATCTGTTTTGTGAGGTATAAAAATCAATGCCTACAACACTAAATATCTTCACTCCTTGTGTAAGGTAGTAATGTAGTGCCTGCATTCCGGTTGTAGGTAATTTATGATTGCTTCCTCGGATGTAAATTGAAGAAAAATAATCATCTTCTAATAGAAATCTCCAAAAATTGATAATTTCAACATCGAGGTACGTTAGAAAGCCTAATCTGGTTGATTGTAATGGCGTCATAAAGCGCTGAACGCTTTTTTTCCCAGAAGTGATGCTGCTATAGATTCCTGAGAAAAGTGATTCATTGTCCACGGCAAAAAACAAATCATCAACGTGACGCCCGAAATTCTCGCCTACGTAGAAATGGTTGCACCTCGCGATACGATCGAAATCTCCAGCCATCTCCCGAATCGTTGTCAGAGTATGACTTTCACCGCTCGGGCCGTTGCCGATCAGAAGTACATGCTGTGTCATCTACATCCCCCAGAACTTGCTAGCCTGTCGGATAGCCATTTGACAGGCTCTAGTCTAGAGGGGCTAGTCGAGATGATCGGAAACTGCACCATATTGATCAGTCCGCATAGGCTTCGCGATTAAGGAAATTCAACCATGGTGAGAAATTCATCGCGCTTCACAACCATACGCCTTCGGATAAGAAACCTCTTGACGGGAAACACCTTGCGTAGATGGATGCGCCCCGCGGCCTCACGTTTCATTTCCTTCTTTGGCGGGAAGTTATTGAGGTTTGGCCCTGGCGGTAAATTCCGTCGGCTTCATGATCAGCAGCAGTACGCTATACTTCAGAGCTACAAACGGTTGTCGAAGCCAGAATGATGCAAATTCTGCTTCCTTTCTATGACGACAGCACACTCATTTTTGCAGCGAAGTTGCGCGCGCTTCTGCTTGCACGAGGAATCAGGGCAACGACGCTGCTGGACAACGCTGCGAAGCCAACCATTTCCGAGCGGCAGATAAATCAGCATTTACCGGATGGTCCGGGGATGGTGTCGGATGGCGGGTTCTATGCCAGCCAATCAATGGATGAATTCGACGCAGCGGTTTTTTGCAAGGTATCGGCGCATGTTCGGCATCTTTTGTCGGATAAGGCCTTCCAGCAGCGGATGAAACGGCCGGCATTCGTAGCGTTCCAGCCAGGTTTGGAATTTACGCCAGATCGCGGCCGGAAGAACAGAGCGACATTTGACATCGTTTTTCTGAACAATGTTGACCATCGAGACAGCTTCAAGCGTGGCGTTAAACGCAGAAATTGGCAGTATGTGAGCTTTGGCCATCCGTATTTTCTTCGAAGAGACACAGGGCGCCCCGGCGGCCGGGACATATACTTCTTTGCCCAAGCGATATCACCCATTAGCCTTGAGTCTCGACGCTTCATAATCGATATGTTGATCACTCTTGCCCGGAGGCACCCCGATCGCGATGTCTATGTGAAGCTTCGGCATCTTCCAGGAGAGAACGCCACCCACGTTCACCGCGAAGAATATGACTATCCCTGGATAATCGATCATTTCTTTCCCAGCGTGCCACCGAATTTCAAATTGACCGCCTGCACGATGGACGAGGCGCTCGGAGCGGCTGGTTTGCATCACCTGCACGTCGACCGCCGCAATGGACGCCATAGCTGCAGGTGTCCCCACGATGGTATATGTCGACTATCCCGAAAATTACCTGGACCCGCTTGCAGAGCCTATGCGCAAGGAGTTCAAGGAAAGCGGCTTGGTGGCAACCATCCCTCAGATCATGGATCTGTCCGCAGTTAAGGCTGCCCCACAGTGGTATGAGAGCCGGTTCCGAGGCGAGGACTTTTTTGATGATCTGGTCGCCGCGGTTCAAAGCTTCAAATCCAGGGGTCAATTAGATCGGTAACTGCACCTGAATAGTGTTGGCGCGGTCGAGGAGTTGATTGCTGCGCAGGCCTATTTCTTTGACAGGCGTTGCAGCGCGCTATGAAGGTAGCGGAATCGCTGCAAAGCCAGCCGCAGTGCTTCGAGACGTGCCGCCGGCAATTTCCGCGACCCGCCCCTTCGAGGACCAAGACGGGGCCGCGAACGGCATTGCGAACGGCGTCACGACGCTCCCAGTGCTTTGGCGAGCCACGCGATGACCATTTCGACGTGTTGTTCCTTGCCAAAGCGTTCGAAAAGAATGCTGTCGCTGAACGTGATCTGTCGCGTCCCGCTTTCGGCGTCGGTGCCCGCGTTCGTCACTCCCCATCCGGCTTCAGAGGACTGATGCGCGTTGGCCGGGAGCATGATCAAACGTGGATCGGCTCGACTTGCCAAGCAGATGACAGACTTGGTCACATCGTTCGGTCGGCCGTTTATCAAAAACGGCCTCGGCAGCAGGATGCGCGAACGGTGCGACGCAGCCGGGGTGCATCCTTGCTCGGCCCATGGCCTGCTGACGGCGGGCGCGACGGTGGCGGCCGGGAACGGCGCGACTCACGAGCAGCTCAAGGCCATCTATGGCTGGACCATCTACAAGCAGCCGCATCTTCACATCCGCAAGGCCAGGCGTCGGAAGGATGCCAAGGCGGCCGTGCACCTGCTCGTCTACGACCGAAACGAGAACAAAATGTCCCACTTTGCGGGTGGGTTGAATCGAATCGAGTGAGACGATTACCGGAAAAAGATAACAAAATCAATAGCCGTCAGTGGCGTTGGTGGGCTGGATGGGACTCGAACCCATGACCCCAGAATTAAAAGTTCCGTGCTCTACCATCTGAGCTACCAGCCCTTCGCCAACCGCCCTTTCATC
>Ga0182749_1003113_pt1 | contig 11553 bp, 10 predicted proteins | sample eDN3rd37CKraftMG_FD_128875 | JGI IMG/M metagenome (GOLD analysis project Ga0182749, IMG submission 128875) | Enriched Miracle-Growth compost microbial communities from Emeryville, California, USA - eDNA 3rd pass 37_C Kraft MG (version 2) (version 2) ...
CGTCGCCCCGGGCCGCAGCACCGAGACACCGGGATCGGAGAGGTCGGTCAGCCGGATCGCGGCCAGGCTCCGCCGGAACTCCTCCGGCCGGTCCAGCGGCGCGAGCTGGGCGGAGCCGGTCTCGGCGATGGCGACCTGGAAGCCGCGCCGGACGAGGTGGGAGCTCAGCGAGGCGGCGAAGGCCACCGACCACTCGAAGGCCTCGCTCTCCGCCTCGTCCAGGGTGTCGGCGCCCGTCGCATCCGGATACGCGCCGCGCCGGGTGTCGAGCACGATCCTCGCCTCGGCGTGATCGCGCTGCTCCTCCTGGCGCACCATCAGCTCGCCGTGGTGGGCGGTGGCGCGCCAGTGCACGCGGCGCATCGCATCGCCCTGGCGGTACTCCCTGGTCATGATGTCGTCCTCGCCGCCGAAGCTGCGGCGGGTCGGCATCCTGGTCGGCCCCTCGTCGACGGCGAGCGAGATGGCGCCGTCCGGCAGCTCGACCACGGCCGGGGCGACGGCTATGGGCTGGCTGCCTCCGACGGCGACCGCGCCGTCGGCCAGGCCGAAGGGGTCGCCGAAGTCCACGATCGCCGGGCCGACCTCGAACACTCCGCGCCGGACAGGGCGGAACCTGTAGTCGAAGCGCGCCTGCGCCGCGCCGTGACGCCGGGGAACCCCGCCGCCCGGGACTCCCGGGCCCTGGACGAGGCGGCCGGAGACTCCCCGTCCGGGGATCGCGGGCAGGGGCGCGGGCGGGCCGGCGAACGGCGGCCAGGGCCAGGTGTCGCGCCAGAAGCCGACCGGGCCGGCGCCCTGCGCGCGGTTCTCGATCACCAGGACCACCCCGGCCTCGACTCCCGCCTCCACCAGCCCGGGCGTGAAGGTGCGCGTGGCGGAGAGCGAGACCCGCCGCAGGCGCACCCAGAGGAAGGCCGACGCGGGCAGGAGCAGCAGGAGGACGCCGGCGGCGACGAACTCCGGCCTGCCGCCGAGGTAGGAGACGACGATCGCCGCGACCCCGACCGCGGCGAAGGACCAGCCGCGCGGCGTCGGCCGCGCGACCCGCGAGCGGGGCGCCCGGGCCGACCCGGAGCCGGCCCGCATCGTCAGACCCGGCCCATCGCTAGACCCGGTCGACGGCGCCCACGGGCACGACGGTGTCGGCGACGATCCTGCGCACGATGCCCTCGACGGCGGCGGTGGTCGCCTCGCTGGCGTTGGAGGTGAAGCGGTTGGCCGGGATCAGCCGGTGGGCCAGCACCCGCACCGCGAGCGCGTCGACGTCGTCGGGGAGCACGAAGTCCCTTCCCTCGATCGCCGCCCGGGCCTTGGCCGCGCGCACCAGGTGCAGGGTGGCGCGGGGGCTGGCTCCGACCCTGAGCTCGGCGTCGGCGCGGGTGGCCTGGGCGATCGCCACGGCATAGCGCTCGACGGCCGACGAGACATGCACCAGCCTGACGGCCTGGATCATCCTGAGCAGCTCCATCGTGGAGAGCACCGGCTCCACCCGGTCCAGCGGGCTCTCGCTCTCCCGGTTCTGCAGCATCATCAGCTCGGCGGTCTCGTCGGGGTAGCCCATCGAGATCCTGGCCATGAACCTGTCGCGCTGCGCCTCCGGCAGCGGGTACGTCCCCTCCATCTCGACCGGGTTCTGGGTGGCGATCACGGTGAACGGCGAGGCCAGCGCCGAGGTGACGCCGTCGACGGTGACCTGGGCCTCCTCCATGCTCTCCAGCAGCGCGGACTGCGTCTTCGGGCTGGCCCGGTTGATCTCGTCTCCGATCACGATGTTCGCGAAGATCGGGCCCGGCGTGAACTCGAAGCGGTTCTCGGCGACGTTGTAGACCGAGACCCCGGTGATGTCGGACGGCAGCAGGTCCGGGGTGAACTGGATGCGGTTCACCGAGCAGTCGATGGACCTCGCCAGCGCCCGCGCCAGCATGGTCTTGCCGACGCCCGGCACGTCCTCGATCAGGAGGTGCCCCTCGGCCAGGACGACGATCAGCGCCATCTCCACGGCGTCCCGTTTGCCGTCGATCACGGTCTCGATGCTGCGCACGATCCGCCGGCCGCTGTCGAAGAGCTCATCGCCGGACATCGCGCGCACGTCGTTCATCGATGATCTCCGCTCAATTCCGAAGCCCCGCTGTCGAGTCTGCCAGACCCTGGGGCAATGCGGCCTGTGAGTTCGCGCCGAGGGTCTAGCGTGGTCGGGTGCGCATCACGGTACTCTCGGGCGGCGTCGGCGGGGCGCGGTTCCTGCGCGGGCTGCGCGACTGGTCCGGCGGCGAGCACCGGATCACGGCGGTGGTCAACACCGGGGACGACATGTGGCTGACCGGTCTGCGGGTCTGTCCCGATCTCGACTCCATCACCTACACGCTCGCCGGGGTGAACGACGAGCAGCGCGGCTGGGGCCGCCTCGGCGAGACCGAGCGGGTCAGCGGGGAGCTGGCGGCCTTCGGGGTGGGCTGGCCGTGGTTCACCCTGGGCGACCTCGACCTCGGCACCCACATCGCCCGCAGTCATCACCTGCGCTCCGGCCTCAGCCTGAGCGAGGCCACCCGGCTGATCTCCTCCCGGTGGGAGCTCGGCGTGGAGCTCCTCCCGGTCACCGACGACGAGGTCGAGACCCATGTCGTCACCGACGCCGGCGAGCTGCACTTCGAGGAGTGGTGGACCCGGCTGCGGGCCTCGGCACCGGCCCGCGCCTTCGTCCAGCACGGCGTCCGGACGGCCCGCCCGGCGCCCGGCGTGCTCGAGGCGATCCGCGACGCCGAGCTGGTGATCCTCGCCCCGTCGAACCCGGTGGTCTCGATCGGGACGGTGCTGGGGATCCCGGGCGTTCGCGAGGCGGTGTCCGGGACCTCGGCGACGGTGGTCGGGGTCTCGCCGATCATCTCGGGGGCGGTGGTGCGCGGCATGGCCGACGCCTGCCTCAGCGCGATCGGCGTCGAGACCTCCGCGGCGGCGGTGGCCGCGCACTACGGCGCGCGCTCCTCCGGCGGCGTCCTCGACGGCTGGCTGGTGGACGAGACGGATGCCGGCGCCGTCCCCGCGATCGAGGCTCTCGGCATCCGCTCGCGCGCCGTTCCGCTGTGGATGCGCGATGCCGCGACCAGCGCGCAGCTCGCCGCCGACACGGTGGCCCTCGCCTAGAAGGCAACCGCGCTGCGGCTCGTCATCCCTGCTGCGGCTGTCGCAGCCGCGCCGATCACAGACCGCAGCGCTGTCGGCCTCGTCGCGGGCTAGCGCCGGGGGAACTCCCGGGCCGGCGAGCCCAGGTAGAGCTGCTGCGGGCGGCCGATCTTGGTCGCCGGGTCGGCGTTCATCTCCCGCCAGTGCGCGATCCAGCCGGGCAGCCGGCCGATCGCGAACAGCACGGTGAAGGTGCGGGTGGGGAAGCCCATCGCCTTGTAGATCACGCCGGTGTAGAAGTCCACGTTGGGGTAGAGCTTGCGTTCGATGAAGTAGTCGTCGGCGAGGGCGACTCCCTCGAGCTCCTTCGCGAGGTCGAGCAGCGGGTCCTCGACGCCGAGATCGGCGAGCACCTCGTCCGCGCTCTCCTTGACCAGCTTGGCGCGCGGGTCGAAGGACTTGTACACCCGATGGCCGAAGCCCATCAGGCGCACGCCGTCCTCCTTGTTCTTCACCCGCTCGACGAACTTCTTCACGCCCTCGCCCGAGTCCCGGATCTGCGCGAGCATGTCCAGCACCGCCTCGTTGGCCCCGCCGTGCAGCGGCCCGTACAGGGCATTGATGCCGGCCGAGATGGAGGCGAACAGGTTGGCCTCGGTCGACCCGACCAGGCGGACGGTGGAGGTGGATGCGTTCTGCTCGTGGTCCTCGTGCAGGATCAGCAGGCGCTCCAGCGCGCGGCTGACCACCGGGTTGATCTCGTAGGGCTCCGCCAGGTTGCCGAAGTTCAGCTTGAGGAAGTTGTCGACGAAGCTCAAGCTATTGTCCGGGTAGAGGAAGGCCTGGCCGAGGCTCTTCTTGTGCGCGTAGGCCGCGATCACCGGGAGCTTGGCGAGCAGCCTGATGGTCGACATCTCGATCTGCTCCGGGTCGTGCACGCTCGAGGAGTCCTCGTAGTAGGTGGAGAGGGCCGAGACCGCGCTGGAGAGCACCGGCATGGGGTGCGCGTTGTGGGGCAGGGCGTCGAAGAAGCGGCGCAGGTCCTCGTGCAGCAGGGTGTGACGGCGGATCTTGTCCTCGAACTCGGCCAGCTCGGAGGCGCTGGGCAGCTCGCCGTAGATGAGCAGCCAGGCCACCTCGAGATAGGTGGAGTTCTTGGCCAGGTCCTGGATGTCGTAACCCCGGTAGCGCAGGATGCCCGCGTCGCCGTCGATGTAGGTGATGGCACTTCGGGTGGACGAGGTGTTGACGAAACCCTGGTCGAGAGTGGTGTAGCCGGTCTGCTTGGTCAGGGTCGAGATGTCGATGCTCGAGGCACCGTCGACACTGGGCAGGATCGGGAACTCGGCAGTACCGCCGGGGAACTGCAGGGTGGCCTTCTCGGCGTTGTCGTTGGCAGCGCTGTTCACTCCTACAGCCTAGGTCCCCTCGGGGACGACGGAGGAATCCGCAAAGGATGCGCGGCTCAGTTGGAGATCGTAGCCAAACGCTCGACGGCCTGCGCGACCGCCTCGTCGGTGGCGGTGAGCGCGACCCGCACGTGACGCTCGCCGGTCGGGCCGTAGTAGGCGCCCGGGGCGACCAGGATGCCCAGCTCGGCCAGGGCGGCGACCGTCGTCCAGCAGTCCTCGCCCCTGGTGGCCCAGAGGTACAGGCCCCCCTCGCTGTCGTCGATCGTGAAGCCCGCGGCGCGCAGGGCGGGCAGCAGCAGCTGGCGCCGGGCCGAGTACGCGGCCTTCTGCTCCGCCACGTGCGCGTCGTCGCCGAGGGCCGCGATCATCGCGACCTGGATCGGGTCGGGCAGGGCGAGTCCGAGGTTCTTGCGCACCGCCAGCACCTCACCGATGATGTCGCCGCAGCCGGCGGCGAAGGCCGCGCGATAGCCGGCGAGGTCCGACTGCTTGCTCAGCGAGTAGACCGCCAGCACATGGTCGCGTCGACCGTGGATGACGCGGGGGTCGAGGATGCTCGGCGTCGCCGTCGTCCGCCACTGATCGCCCCAGCCGAGCTCGGCGTAGCACTCGTCGCTCACCACGACGGCATCGAGCTCCCTGGCCCGCGCGACGGCCGCGGTCAGCTCCTCGACGGTGAGCACACGGCCGTCGGGATTGCCCGGGCTGTTCAACCAGACCAGCCTCGTGCTCTGCGGCCACTCGGCCGGGTCGTCGGTCGAGACGACGGTGGCCCCCACGAGCGCGGCGCCGACCGCGTAGGTCGGGTAGGCGAGCGATGGCTGCACCACCACATCGTCAGGACCGAGCCCCAGCCAGAGCGGGAGGCCCGCGATGAACTCCTTCGAGCCGATGGTGGGCAGCACGTTCGCCGCCGTCAGGTCGTCCACGCCTCGGCGCCGGGCGAACCAGGCGACTATCGCCTCGCGCAGCGCCGCGGTGCCGGAGGTGAGCGGATAGGAGTGCGCATCCGCCGCCCCGGCGAGCGCCTCGCGCACCACGGCCGGGGTCGCGTCGACGGGCGAGCCGACGGAGAGGTCGACGATGCCGCCGGGGTGGGATCGGGCCGTCGCCCCGTACGGGGCGAGCGAGTCCCACGGGAAATCGGGAAGGGTGAGAGCCACGCGAGGACTCAGCCGGCCTGGGGCGGGAGCGCCGCGATGAGCGGGTGGTCCTTGTGGATCACGCCGACCTTCGAGGCCCCTCCCGGCGAGCCGAGATCGTCGAAGAACTCGACGTTGGCCTTGTAGTAGTCGGCCCACTGCTCGGGGACGTCGTCCTCGTAGTAGATCGCCTCGACCGGGCAGACCGGCTCGCACGCCCCGCAGTCCACGCACTCGTCGGGGTGGATGTACAGCGAGCGCTCGCCCTCGTAGATGCAGTCGACCGGGCATTCGTCGATGCAGGCGCGGTCCTTGACATCCACACAGGGAAGGGCGATGACGTACGTCACGGCGCGGTGGTTCCTCTCGGTTCGGGCCGGACCACAATCCTATCGCGCCTGAAGGTGCCGGCCGCCGGCCAGACCAGCACCACCAGGGCGATGGCCGCGGGCACGAAGGTCAGGGCGTAGCCGGCCGGATTCCCCGGAACCAGCACCGACCCGCCGCCCCCGGCGACGCTCAGGAACAGGATGGTGCCGAGCACTCCCAGCGCCGCGAACCCGGTCACCAGCCGCCCGCCGAAGACCAGTCTCAGCCCGGCGAGCAGGCCGACGATCACCAGGAGGGCGACGATGATGCCGACCGGAAGGCGCAGACCCCACAGGGTCACCGCCACCTGATGGTTGACCGTCGCGATCCCCCCCACCGCGACACCGACCACGAGGGCCAGCAGCCAGGACAGCACGCGGGTGCCGAGGCCCTGATCCTTCCACGGCACCGGCTCCGTGCCATCGGGCCAGACCCGGGTGAACGACTCGGAGGCCGGGATCGGCCTCGCCTCCCCGCTCGAGAGCCGATAGCCGTCGCCCTCGACCACCGCCTGGCTGCGGTGGGCGGCTATCGCGGCGCGCTTGCGGTGGAGGAAGGCCGCGACATCCACCCTCAGGTCGGCCTGGCCGGTCTCGGTGATCGCGAAGAAGGGGATGCCGAAGACCTCGGCAGCGCTGCGCGCCGCGTCGTGCGCCATCACGTGATCGGGGTGGCCGTAGCCGCCGCGGTCGTCGTAGCTGATCACGGCGTCGGGTCGGATCTCGTCGATCACCGTCGCGATGTCCGCGGCGATCTCGCCGAAGTCGGCGGCGCAGAGGGAGTCCGCCGGGAACTCCTCCGGAGCCTCCGCTCCATCCGCACCCCAGCGCATCCCCGAGTCGGTGTAGCGGCGCGGCTGCAGGTCGACGCGCCTCGCCCCCGGCGCGCCGAGGTAGCGCTGGTCGATGACGCCGAGCACGCTCATCGCCGCGGTCAGCTCGGTCTCGCGACGCGTCGCGAGCAGCTCGGGTCGCCCGGCGAGCTCGGCCAGATCGGCGGGGATCACCTCACCGAGCTCTCCCCTGGTGCAGGTGAGCACGGTGACCGAGGCCCCGCCGTCGACGAGCGCGGCGATGGTCCCGCCTGTGCTGATGCTCTCGTCGTCGGGATGGGCGTGGACGAAGAGCACTCGCTGGGGCAGGTCGACGCGCTTCTGAGCCACAGTGGACAGGATAGGCGTCCTTCGGTAGAGTCGGCCCGCTAAGGTAAGCCTTACCAACCTTCGAGTCCCCCGACTCGGAGCCCCGACAGTCGCCATCATCCGCCATAGCTCGAATCGAAGACCGTGCTCGCAAACTTCCTGATCGGCCTGCGCGAAGGCCTGGAGGCCGCGCTGGTCGTCGGCATACTCATCGCCTACGTCGTCAAGGTCGGCCGTCGCGAGCTGCTCCCCCGGCTCTGGCTCGGGGTGGCCGCCGCCGCCGTGGTGTCACTCGGCGTCGGCGCGATCCTCACCTGGGGGCCGTACGGGCTGAGCTTCCAGGCCCAGGAGACCATCGGCGGGGTGCTCTCCCTCGTCGCCGTCGGCTTCGTCACCTGGATGGTCTTCTGGATGGCGGCCACGGCCAGGGAGCTCAGGCACGACCTCGAGGGGCGCCTCGACCGGGCGATGGCCGGCAGCGGCTGGGCGGTGGTGCTGCTCGCCCTGCTCTCGGTCGGCAGGGAGGGGATCGAGACCGCGCTCTTCGTCTGGGCCAACGTCGCTTCGAGCGACAGCACCTGGCTGCCGGCGCTGGGCGCCCTGCTCGGCATCCTGGCCGCGGTCGTGATCGAGCTCCTCGTCTACCGCGGCTTCGTCAGGATCAACCTCGGCAGGTTCTTCACCTGGACCGGCGGCTTCCTCATCCTCGTCGCCGCCGGCGTCTTCGCCTACGGCATCGGCGACCTCCAGGAGGCCGGCGTCCTGCCCGGCGGCTCCGCCAAGGCCTGGGACATCAGCGGCCTGATCCCGGCGAGCAGCTGGTACGGCACGCTGCTCCAGGGAATCGTCAACTTCAACCCGAACCCGAGCTGGCTCCAGGCCGGCGGCTGGCTGCTCTACCTCGTCGTGACCGCCACCTTCTTCGTCCTGCAGCACCGGCGCCCGCGCCGGCCCGCCGAGCGGCCGTCCACTCGCGTCCCGTCCACCGCAGTCCCCGCCCCAACGACCAACGGAGAATAGACACACGATGAGACATCGATCGCTCCTCGCCGGAGCCGCGCTCGCCGGAACCCTCGCCATCGTCCTCACCGGCTGCGTGCCCAACAGCACGGCCGAGGGCTCGACCATCAGCGTCAAGGCCTCGGAGAAGTCCTGCGAGCTCTCCGCCTCGACGGCCTCGAGCGGTGCCATCACCTTCACCATCTCGAACTCCGGCTCCGACGTGACCGAGTTGGAGATCCTCGCCGAGGACAAGCTCCGCATCGTCGGCGAGAAGGAGAACATCGGCCCGGGAACCAGCCCGAAGTACGTGGTCCAGCTCGATCCGGGCACCTACTACACCACCTGCAAGCCGGGCATGATCGGCGCCGGCGTCGGTCAGACCGAGTTCACCGTGACCGGCAAGGCGGCCAAGGCCGATGCCAGCCAGAAGAAGCTCACCGACCAGGCCGTGACCAACTACATCGGCTACGTCAAGGCGCAGACCGAGGAGCTGCTGCCCGCGACCTCCGCGTTCACCGCGGCCTACCTGGCCGGCGACGACGACAAGGCTCGCTCGCTCTTCGCCTCCACCCGCGTCTTCTACGAGCGGATCGAGCCGACCGCCGAGGCCTTCGGCGACCTCGACCCGGAGATCGACTACCGGGAGGTCGACGCGGTCGCCGAGGGTCTGAGCTGGACCGGATTCCACCGGATCGAGAAGGACCTCTGGCCGCCGGCGGCCGACGCGCTCAACTCCGACGGGACCAGCGCGCTGCTCGACTGGGCCCCGTCGACTCCCGAGCAGCGGAAGGAGTTCGCCGACGGGCTGAACGCCGACGTGAAGAAGCTGTACGACCTCGTGCACGCCAAGGACTTCACGGTGAGCCTCTCCGACATCTCGAACGGCGCGATCGGGCTGCTCGACGAGGTCGCGACCGGGAAGATCAGCGGCGAGGAGGACTGGTGGTCGCACACCGACCTCACCGACTTCGCCGCCAACGTGCAGGGGGCGGAGGTCGCCTTCGGCAACGTGAAGGAGATCGCCGCGGCGAAGGGCGGCAGCGCCGCGAAGCTGATGGACAGGATCCAGGGCCAGTTCGACGCCATGAACAGCCTGCTCGGGCGGTACGGCAGCATCGAGAGCGGTTTCACGCCGTACGATGAGGTCACCGATGCCCAGCGCAAGGAGCTGTCCGATCAGGTGAACGCGCTCGCGGAGCCGCTCTCCCAGCTCACGTCGACGGTGCTTGGGCTCTGAGCACAGCCTCCGAGCGCAAAGCCGTCAGCAGGGATGCCGACAACAGAATCAGGAGCACATGAGTGACGAGCCCGACCGTCGCCTGAGCAGACGGGGCCTTCTCGGCCTCGCCGGCGCGGGGGCGGTCGGGCTCGCCGCCGGCGTCGGCGGGACCGTCGCCGTCGACAGGCTGACCGGAGCCGGGGCGGCGAACGGCGCGGGCGTCCGCTACCCGTTCTACGGCCGGCACCAGTCCGGGATCACCACCCCGGCCCAGGATCGGCTGCACTTCGCCGTCTTCGACCTCGCCGAGAACTCCGACGCCGACGATCTGAAGAGCCTCCTGAAGGATTGGACGGCCGCGGCCGCCAGGATGACCCAGGGGCTCGACGTCGGCAAGCACGGTGCGGTCGGCGGCTCGCCGTACGCGCCGCCCGAGGACACCGGCGAGGCCCTCGGCCTCCCGCCGAGCGGCCTCACCCTCACCTTCGGCTTCGGCCCGAGCCTCTTCACGACCAAGGACGGCGCCGACCGGCTCGGCCTGGCCGGTCGGCGGCCGCCGCTGCTCCAGCCCCTCCCCCGGTTCTCCGGCGATGCCCTGCAGCCGCAGCTCACCGGCGGCGACCTCTGCATCCAGGCCTGCTCCGACGATCCCCAGGTCGCGGTGCACGCCATCCGCAACCTCAGCCGGATCGCCTTCGGCCGGGCCAGCCTGCGCTGGTCGCAGCTCGGCTTCGGCCGCACCTCGTCCACCTCGACCGCGCAGAGCACCCCGCGCAACCTGTTCGGCTTCAAGGACGGCACGGCGAACGTCAAGGCCGAGGAGCAGAACGCCGTCGACACGAGCGTCTGGGTCGGCGCCGGCGACGGACCGGAGTGGATGACCGGCGGCAGCTATCTCGTGGCGCGCAAGATCCGGATGATCATCGAGAGCTGGGACCGCAGCCAGCTCTCCGAGCAGCAGAACGTGATCGGCCGGGACAAGGACGCCGGCGCTCCGCTGTCCGGGGGGACCGAGTTCACCGACCCGGACTTCACCGCGAAGGACAGCGGCGGCTCGCCCCTCATCCCGAAGGACTCCCACGTGCGGCTGGCCCACCCCTCGGTCAACGGCGGGGTGCGGCTGCTGAGACGGGGCTACAACTTCGTCGACGGCAACGACGAGCTGGGCAGGCTGAACGCCGGCCTGTTCTTCCTCAGCTTCCAGCGCTCGCCGGAGCAGTTCATCACGGTGCAGAAGAGCCTGGCCGGCGTCGACGCCCTGAACGAGTACATCCGCCACGTCGGATCGGGCGTCTTCGCGGTTCCGCCCGGCGCGAAGCAGGGAGGCTACATCGGGGCCGGGCTGTTCGGCTGAGGCGCATCGCCGCGGCCTCGACGCGCTACTTCGCCTTCGGCGTGACCGTGTAGTTGACCGACCAGGCGCCGTCGGTCTTGCCGGCGAGCACCGTGACCCCGTAGTCGTCGTCGCTGAGGAAGACGGTCCCGCCGTCCTCGCCCGAGAGGTCCAGATCGCCCTCCGCGGCGAATCCGGCTCCGGTCAGCTGATCCTTGATCCCGGGCAGCGGGTTCTGCCCGCTCACCCGCACCGTGACGTTCCAGACCTTGTCCTCGCCGGTGCCGAGGCCGGCTCCCGCGACGACCGTGCCGTCGACCAGCGGGATGCGCTTCGGGAAGTCCGACGGCACGGACGCGCCGCCGATGTCCACGTTGCCGCCGGTGGCGTTCTTCACGATCCCCTGCACCGAGCATCCCGCGAGCGCCGGCGCGGCCAGCAGGCCGATGGCGATCGCGGCGCCGACGGCGGCCAGCCGCGGTCTCCGCGTCAGCGGCGCCCTGGCCGGCGCCGCGGCGGCCGGCGCTCTGCCCGACGGCATCCCGACCACGGGGCTACGCGTTCTGCTTCTTGAGCCGCGCCGTCGCGCGCGCTCTGGCGTTCGAGTCCAGCTCGACCTTGCGGATGCGGACCACCTCCGGGGTGACCTCGACGCACTCGTCCTCGCGGGCGAACTCCAGGCTCTCCTCCAGCGTGAGCTTGCGCGGGGGCACCAGCTTCTCGAAGTTGTCGGAGGTGGACTGACGCATGTTGGTCAGCTGCTTCTCCTTGGTGATGTTCACGTCCATGTCGTCGGCGCGGGAGTTCTCGCC
>Ga0182749_1003115_pt1 | contig 11549 bp, 4 predicted proteins | sample eDN3rd37CKraftMG_FD_128875 | JGI IMG/M metagenome (GOLD analysis project Ga0182749, IMG submission 128875) | Enriched Miracle-Growth compost microbial communities from Emeryville, California, USA - eDNA 3rd pass 37_C Kraft MG (version 2) (version 2) ...
GCGGTGAACTCCCCGATCAACGGCCCGGCGAGGATCGCGAAGACGACGTTGAGCGTGAGCAGGCCGCTCGCCTGCGCGGGGCTCAGGCCCTGCCCCACGACGAGGAACGGGTACCCCCACATGAGCGTGAACACGTTGACGCTGAAGCTCGTGACCATGTGGGTCCAGAACCCGAGCCAGGAGCCGGGCGAGCGCACGACGGCGGACAGTCCGCTCGCGTCGGGGTGCGTCGCGGGGCCGGTCGCGGCGTCGTCGATCGCTGCGTCTGCGCGGGGCACGACGACGTCCACCGGCACGGCAGCCCCGGGCCGGTCCCGCACCCGCGCCCAGACACCGACACCGGCGACGAGACCGAGCCCGGCGAGCCCGAGGAACGCGGGGCTCCAGCCGAGGTGGTGCAGCACCGCGACGAACGGGACGGCGGAGATCACCTGACCGAGCTGCCCGATGATGCCCGTCAGCTGGGTGAACAGCGGCACGCGCCGAGCCGGGAACCACGAGGGGATGAGCCGGATGACCGACACGAAGGTGACCGCGTCGCCCGCCCCGATGAGCACGCGCGCCGCGAGCGCGAGCCCGACGGTGTGGCTCAGGCTCATGCCCACCTGCCCGACGGCCATGATGATCGCGCCGACGGCGATCATGCGGCGAGATCCGACCTTGTCGAGCAGGACGCCGGCGGGCAGCTGAGCGGTGGCGTAGACCGCGAGCTGGATGACCGTGAACAGGGACAGGATCGTGGCGGCGGCGCCGAAGCGGGACGCGGCATCGATCCCTGCGACGCCGAACGACGAGCGCTGCCCGACGGCGATCGCGTAGGCGCCGACGGCGACGCCCCAGACCAGCACCGCCTTGCCGAAGGACGGCTCCGGTGCGCCTTGCGCCCGCATCTGACTCCTCGCTCGAGACCGGGTTCCATCGTACGGCGGGCAGACGAAGGGTTCCGGGCGGCGGCCAGGCCTCGACACCTCGTCCCGCTCGTCCCCCCACCGCCCCCTCGCTACGCTGACCTGGGGTCTGGTGATCCCGCACGGATCCGCTGATCGAGAGGCACGTGGATGCACACCTGGCCCGGATCGTCCTACCCGCTCGGCGCCACCTACGACGGCAGCGGCACGAACTTCGCGCTCTTCAGCGAGGTCGCCGAGAAGGTCGAGCTCTGCCTGTTCGACGACGACGGCGCGGAGACACGCGTCGAGCTGACCGAGGTCGACGCCTTCATCTGGCACGCCTACCTGCCGCAGGTCGGCCCGGGCCAGCGCTACGGCTACCGCGTGCACGGGCCCCACGACCCGGCGAAGGGGCAGCGGTGCAACCCGAACAAGCTGCTGCTCGACCCGTACGCCAAGGCGACCGTGGGCACGATCGAGTGGGATCAGTCGCTCTACGGCTACCAGTTCGGCGACCCCGGCCGCCGCAACGACGACGACTCCGCGTCGCACATGATGCTCGGCGTCGTCGTGAACCCGTTCTTCGACTGGAGCGGCGACCGCGCCCCGCGCACCCCCTACGCCTCCACCGTCATCTACGAGGCCCACGTCAAGGGCCTCACCGAGCTTCACCCCGAGGTGCCCGAGGAGATCCGCGGCACCTATGAGGCGATCGCCCACCCGGCGATCATCGAGCACCTCAAGAAGCTCGGTGTCACGGCGATCGAGCTGATGCCCGTGCACCAGTTCGTCAACGACTCGACGCTGCAGGAGAAGGGGCTCGCGAACTACTGGGGCTACAACACCATCGGGTACTTCGCCCCGCAGAACACTTACGCGTCCTCGGGCCAGCTCGGTCAGCAGGTGCAGGAGTTCAAGGGCATGGTGCGCTCGCTGCACGCGGCGGGCATCGAGGTCATCCTCGACGTCGTCTACAACCACACCGCCGAGGGCAACCACCTGGGGCCCACCCTGTCGTTCCGCGGCATCGACAACGCCGCCTACTACCGCCTGGTCGACGACGACAAGCAGTACTACATGGACTACACCGGCACCGGGAACTCGCTCAACGTGGGGCACCCGCACGCCCTGCAGCTCATCATGGACTCGCTGCGCTACTGGGTGCTGGACATGCACGTGGACGGCTTCCGCTTCGACCTCGCCTCCACGCTCGCCCGCGAGTTCTACGACGTCGACAAGCTCTCGAGCTTCTTCGAGCTGGTGCAGCAGGACCCGGTGGTGAGCCAGGTGAAGCTCATCGCGGAGCCGTGGGACGTGGGCCCCGGCGGCTACCAGGTCGGCAACTTCCCGGCGCTGTGGACGGAATGGAACGGCAAGTACCGCGACACGGTGCGCGACTTCTGGCGCGGCGAGCCCGCCACCCTGGGGGAGTTCGCCTCGCGCTTCACGGGGTCGGCCGACCTCTACGAGACCTCCGGGCGGCGCCCCGCCGCCTCGATCAACTTCGTCACCGCACACGACGGCTTCACGCTGCGCGACCTGGTCTCCTACGACGAGAAGCACAACGAGGCGAACGGCGAGGACAACAACGACGGCGAGTCCTTCAACCGCTCGTACAACTGCGGCGTCGAGGGACCGACGGACGACCCCGCCGTCCTGACGCTGCGCTCGCGCCAGCAGCGCAACTTCCTCGCGACGCTGCTGCTCTCGCAGGGCGTGCCGATGCTGCTGCACGGCGACGAGCTCGGGCGTACCCAGCAGGGCAACAACAACACCTACGCGCAGGACAACGCGCTGAGCTGGGTGCACTGGGACACGGTCGACACCCCGCTGGAGGACTTCGTCGCCTCGGTCAGCGCGCTGCGCGCGCAGCACCCGACCTTCCGCCGCAACCGCTTCTTCGACGGCCGGCCCGTGGAGCGCGGGGCTGGCGAACCGCTGCCCGACATCGTGTGGCTGCGCCCGGACGGCACGGCGATGCTGCCGAGCGACTGGGACTCCGGCTTCGGCCGGTCCATCGCCGTGTTCCTCAACGGGGACGGCATCCGCGGGCGTGACGCGCGCGGCGAGCCCATCACCGACTCCCACTTCATCCTGCTGTTCAACGCGCACGACGACACGGTCGACTTCACGCTGCCCGCCGACGAGTACTCGCCCCGCTGGGAGGTCGTCGTCGACACCGCGGGCACGACGCACGAAGTCGGGCCGTACGAGCCCGGCGCGGTGGTCGCCGTGGAGCACAAGTCGCTCCTCGTGCTGCGCGCACAGGCGGCGGACGAGCCCGGCGCGGACGGCTCCGTCGCGGCCTCCCTCGCGGTGCTGACGAGCGCGGCGGAGGAGCCTGCGACCTCCGGCTCCTCCTCCCCGCAGCCCGGCACCGAGCAGCTCGACGACGAGCGGTGACGATGCGCTCCCGGCTCCCCGTCTCGACCTATCGGCTGCAGATCCGTCCCGAGCTCGACCTGGACGCCGCTGCGGACCTGGTGGGCTACCTGCACGACCTCGGTGTCGACTGGGTGTACCTCTCGCCGCTGCTGACGGCGGCCGAGGGGTCCGACCACGGGTACGACGTCGTCGACCCCGGCCGGGTCGACCCCGCCCGGGGCGGGTCCGAGGGTCTGATGCGGTTCTCCGGCGCCGCGCACGCAGCGGGCCTGGGGGTGCTCGTCGACATCGTGCCGAACCACATGGGCGTGGCGGACCCGCGCCAGAACCCCTGGTGGTGGGACCTGCTGCGCCGAGGGCGCGCGTCCCGCTACGCGGAGGCCTTCGACGTCGACTGGGAGGCGGGCAGGGGCAAGGTGCGCGTGCCCGTGCTCACGGGCAGCGTGGAGGAGGCCGCCGAGCGTGGCGAGCTGCGGGTCGTGGACGGCGAGCTGGACCACCAGGGCACCCGCTACCCCCTCGCCCCGGAGACGATCGAGGCCGCCCGCGCTTCGCATGACACAGCCGCGCACGACCCCGCCTCCGTGCTCGCCGTGCACGCGCGCCAGCACTACGAGCTGATGAGCTGGCGGCGCGCGGACAGCGAGCTGAACTACCGGCGGTTCTTCGCGGTGAGCACGCTCGCCGGCATCCGCGTCGAGGTGCCCTCGGTCTTCGACGAGAGCCACGCCGAGATCGTGCGGTGGGTGCGCGAGGGGCTCGTCGACGGTCTGCGCGTGGACCATCCCGACGGCCTCGCCTCGCCCGGGGAGTACCTCGACCGGCTCGCCGCCGCGACGGGCGACGCCTACGTCGTCGTCGAGAAGATCCTCGAGGGTCGCGAGCAGCTCCCCGCCCACTGGGCGACGGCGGGCACGACCGGCTACGACGCCCTCGCCGACGTCGACCGGGTGCTCGTCGACCCGGCGGGCGAGCGCGTGCTGGACGTGCTCGACGCCGAGCTGCGCGGCGGCGAGTTCCCGGACTACGCAGACCTCATCCACGACACCAAGCGCGCGGTCGCGGACGGCATCCTGCGCTCGGAGGTGCTGCGGCTGGAGCGGCTGCTGCCGCCGGAGATCATGTCAGCGGTGGCGGGGCAGGGCGCCGACGCGCTCGCCGAGCTGCTCGCCTGCTTCCCCGTCTACCGGTCGTACCTGCCGCTCGGCGAGGAGCACCTCACCGCCGCCGCCGAGCTCGCCCGTCAGCATCGTCCCGACCTGGGCGGCGCGCTCGAGCAGATCGTCCCCCTGCTGCGCGACCCGGCCGCCCCGCTGGCGGTCCGGTTCCAGCAGACGACGGGCATGGTGATGGCCAAGGGCGTCGAGGACACGGCGTTCTACCGCTTCACGCGGCTCGGCTCCCTCGCGGAGGTGGGGGCTGCCCCCGACGAGTTCGCGATCACCGTCGACGAGCTGCACGCCCGCTCCACGGCCCGGCAGGCGGCCTGGCCGGCCGCGATGACCGCCCTGTCCACGCACGACAGCAAGCGCGGCGAGGACGTCCGGGCACGGCTCAGCGTCCTCGCGGAGCTGCCCCACGAGTGGGCCGCCACCCTGCGCGAGCTGCGCAGCATGGCCACGACCGAGGACGGTCCCTTCGACAACCTGCTGTGGCAGGCGATCGTCGGAGTGTGGCCCGCCTCGCGCGAGCGGCTGCACGCCTATGCCGAGAAGGCCGCCCGGGAGGCCGGCGAGTCGACGAGCTGGACCGATCCCGAGCGCGGGTTCGAACGGCGGATGCACGCGCTCGTGGACGCCGCCTTCGACGACGACCGGGCCCGGCAGCTCCTCACGGCCTTCGTCGACCGGGTGGCGCCCGCGGGCTGGTCCAACGCGCTGGGGGCCAAGCTCCTCCAGCTCGTCGGGCCCGGGGTGCCGGACGTGTACCAGGGCAGCGAGCTGTGGGAGACGAGCCTGGTCGACCCGGACAATCGGCGGGAGATCGACTTCGACCGGCGTCGGCGCCTGCTCGCCGAGCTCGACGGCGGTGGCGTGCCACCCGTCGACGCGTCGGGAGCGGCCAAGCTGCTCGTGACCTCGCGGGCGCTGCGCCTGCGGCGGGACCGCCCCGAGCTGTTCACGCGCTACGTGCCCGTCGACGTGGTCGGAACGGCGCGGGACCACGTGGTGGCCTTCGACCGGGGCGGGGCCGTGGCGGTCGCGACGCGGCTCCCCGTCGGCCTCGCCGCCCGCGGCGACGACCCGTGGGCGGGCACCGTGCTGCTGCACCGGCGCGAGCCGGTCGTGGACGTGCTCACCGGTCGGCGGTTCGACGGCGGGCAGGTCCCGCTGGCCGACCTGCTCGCGGACCTGCCGGTCGCGCTGCTGGCCCCCGAGCTGCCGGCCCGGGAGGAACCGTGAGGCCGCGGGTCTGGGCGCCGATGGCGAGCACGGTGTCCCTGCACCGGCCCGGGGCGACCGACCGGCCGATGCAGCGCGACCCCGGTGGCTGGTGGCACAGCGACGTCGACCTGGACGCCGGCGAGCGCTACGGGTTCCTGCTCGACGACGCGACCACGCCCCTGCCCGACCCGCGCTCGCGCCGACAGCCCGACGGCGTCCACGCGCTGAGCGCCGTGTTCGACCCCGGTACCCACCGGTGGCAGGACGAGGACTGGCGAGGCCGCGGGCTGGCGGGGGCGGTGCTCTACGAGCTGCACGTCGGCACGTTCACCGAGGCGGCCACGCTGGACAGCGCGATCGAGCGGCTCGACCACCTGGTGGACCTGGGCGTCGACCTCGTGGAGCTCCTGCCGGTGAACGCGTTCAACGGGACCCACAACTGGGGCTACGACGGCGTGCTCTGGTACGCCGTCCACGAGGGCTACGGCGGGCCCGCGGCGTACCAGCGCTTCGTCGATGCCGCGCACCAGCGCGGGCTCGGCGTCGTGCAGGACGTCGTCTACAACCATCTCGGCCCCAGCGGCAACTACCTGCCGCGCTTCGGCCCCTACCTCGACGAGTCGAGCAGCAGCACGTGGGGTGCCTCGGTCAACCTCGCCGAGCCGGAGGTGCGGCGCTACGTGCTGGACAACGCGGCGATGTGGCTGCGCGACCACCACGTGGACGCCCTGCGGCTCGACGCGGTGCACGCTCTCGTCGACAGCGCCGACCCGCACCTGCTGCAGGAGCTGGCGGCGCAGACCGACGCGCTCAGCGCCGAGCTCGGGCGCCCGCTCGCTCTCATCGCGGAGTCCGACCTCAACGATCCGACGATGATCACCCCGCGGCCGGAGGGCTACGGCATCGCGGCCCAGTGGGACGACGACTACCACCACGCGGTGCACGTGGCCCTCACCGGGGAGACCGACGGGTACTACGCCGACTTCGCCTCCCTCGGGTCGCTGGTCAAGGCCTCGACCCGGGGCTTCTTCCACGACGGCACCTACTCCTCGTTCCGGGGGCGGCACCACGGGCGCCCGATCGACCCGAGCACGCCCACGTGGCGGCTGGTGACCTTCGACCAGGACCACGACCAGGTGGGGAACCGGGCGCAGGGCGACCGGCTCTCGCAGAGTCTCGGCCACGACCTCCTCGCCGTCGCGGCCGTGCTCACGCTGACCGCACCGTTCACCCCGATGCTGTTCATGGGCGAGGAGTGGGGCGCGTCCACCCCGTGGCAGTTCTTCACCTCGCACCCCGAGCCGGAGCTCGCCGAGGCCACCGCGCGCGGCCGAATCGCCGAGTTCGCCCGGATGGGCTGGGACCCGGCGCTGGTGCCGGACCCGCAGGACCCGCAGACGTTCCGCAGGTCGAGGCTCGACTGGTCCGAGGTGCACGAGGGCGACCACGGCCGCCTGCTCGCGCTCTACCGCGACCTCATCGCGCTGCGGCGGGAGCGCCCCGAGCTGAGGGACACGGACTTCCGTCACCTGAGCGCGTCCTGCTCGGACGAGGAGCGGTGGTTCCGGCTCGACCGTGGCGACCTGGCCGTGCTGGTGAACCTCGGCGAGCAGGAGCGGACCTTTGGGGTGGGGCCCGAGACGCGCGTGCTGCTCGCGACCTCCTCGCCGACCCCGGCCGACGGCGGGAGGATCACCCTGCCGCCGCGCAGCGCCGCTGTCGTCGGGCCCTGATCGCGCCCCTCACGCCACCACCCGCACCTCGCTCGCCCCGTCGGGTCGGCGGCGCACCTGGATGCGCTCGGGGACCATCTGCTTGAGCGCCTCGACGTGCGAGACGAGACCCACCACACGCCCGGCGTCCCGCAGGCGCGTGATCTCGGCCATCACCACGTCGAGCGTCGAGGCGTCGAGGGTGCCGAAGCCCTCGTCGACGAAGAGGGTGCCGAACTCGATCCCGCCCGCCTCGGCGGAGACGACGTCCGCCAGGCCCAGGGCGAGGCACAAGGAGACGTAGAAGGTCTCGCCGCCCGAGAGCGTGGTGGTCTCCCGCACCACGCCGGTGACGTGGTCGACCACGCGCAGGGCCAGGCCGAGGTTGCGCCCGCCCTTCTTCTCGCGCTCGTCGCTGCGCACCAGCTCGTACCGGCCGTCGGACATCACCGCGAGACGCCGGTTCGCCGCCTCCACGACCGCCTCGAAGCGCTGTACCAGCACGTAGGTGGAGAGCGTGAGCGCGGGAGCGTTGTCCGTGGAGCGCGCGGTGACGAGGTCCGAGACCCGCAGCACCACGGCACTGTCACGGACCGCGTCGCGGTAGGCGGTCACGTCACGGTGGACCCCGACGACGTGCTGCGCGACCGTGAGAGCGAGCGAGCGTGCCCGGGTGGCGGCCTCCCGGGCCTCGTCCTCCTCCTGCTCCGCGCGCGCCAGCGCCTCCTGCGCTCGAGTCACGTCGGTCGTGACCGACTCGACGCTCGTCTCGTCCGGCAGCGCCGCGACGTCGGCCACGGCCAGCTCTGCGGCGACGGCGCGGAGTGCCTCGTCGTGCTCGTCCACGGACCTCTCGAGCGCGGCCAGCTCTGCTGCGGGCAGCGCGGACTCCATGGCCTCCGCGGCGGTGGTGAAGCCGTGCGCCGCGAGCGCCTCGTCCCTCTCCCCGGCCCGCACCCCGGCGTCCTCCTCCGCCTGGGACCGGGTGCGGTCCGCCCGGGCCCAGGCCGCGAGCGCGTCCCGCCGTTCCCGCACGGCGGCCCGCACCTGGGAGAGCGCGGGACGCAGGCTCTCCTCGAACGCACGGGTCTGCGCGATCACGTCGGCCGCGAGCGCCTCGGGCTCGGCAGCCGCAGGACGGGCGACGGTGCTGGGCGGTGCGGCAGCCTCAGACGGTTCGGCGATGCCGGCCGACGGAACAGGCTCGGTGTCCTCGGTCTCCGCGGTCAGCGCGATCCCGACGCCGACCCGCGCAGCGACCCCACAGAGCTCGTCCGTCAGTCCCGCCCGGTCGTCCTGGACGGCGGCGCACCCGCTCTCGAGACGGGCCACCCGTCCGGCACGCGCGGACGCCGCGGCGGAGGCACGCTCGCGCAGCTCCGCCTCCCGTGCGCCCAGGGCCTCCAGCCTGGCGAGGACCTCGGGGAGAGCCTCGCCGGCGCGCGCCGCCCTGTCTCGCTCCTGCGCAGCGGTGGCCACCGCTTCCCGCGCGGCCGCGACCGCGGGGGCGAGAAGGTCACCGGTGCTCTCGGCGCGGAGGACCGCACCGTCGAGCCCCGCCCGGTCGGCCAGGTGGTCCAGCCGTTCCCGGGCGGCCTCGTGACGGCCGTTCGCCGTCTGGAACTCCTCGTCGGCGACCCGGCGGTCGCGCTCCGCGGCGTCGACCTCCTCCTGGCGCACGTGCTCGTCGGCGAGCTCGGCGGGGCTGGGGTGCGCCCGGCTGCCGCAGACGGGGCAGGGCTCGTCCTCGACCAGTCCGGAGGCGAGCTCGCCCGCGATCCCCTCACGACGTCGCAGGCGCAGGTCGGCCTCGGCGTGCGTGGCCTCGTCCGCCCTGGCCTTGGCGGCGAGGAGCGCGTCGGCGGCCGCCCGCCAGGCCTCCAGCGCCTCACTGACGCGTCCCAGGTGGTCGCGCTGCTCCTCTGCCGCTGCGAGCCGGGCCGTGGCGAGGTCCAGGCCGCGTGCCGTCGCCTCCACCCGGGCGCGCTCCTCCTGGACGGCGGCCACGGCCTGCGGGAGCGTCGCCAGCTCCTCCTCGTCGGCGCGGGCCGCCGCGCGACCGGCCGCGAGCTCGTCGAGCACCTCCTGGAGCCGGTCGGCCGCGTCGGTGAGCGAGCCAGCCTGTCGTTCCAGCGCGTCCAGCAGCACGCTGTCCGCGAGCAGCTCGTCCTGTCGCTGCCCGAGCCAGGCACCGAACGGTGTGGCGGGCCCCTTCACGGGCTCTCCAGCGTCGTCCGCCGTCGAGACCGGATCGAGGGCCCCGGGAACGACCATCCCCAGCGCCCGCGCGTTCTCGGCCGCGTCGTCCCAGGCCCGGCCTGCTGCGGTCCTCGCCTCGTGCGCCGCCTCCGCGCGCGCGAGCACCGGTGCGACAGCAGCCGCACGCTGCGCAGCGGCGACCGTCCGGCGCTCCACCTCCACCTGCTCGGCGCGCTCCTGCAGCTCCGCACGGCGCGCCCGGGCTTCGTCACGTCGCTCGACGAGGCGCAGCAGCGCTCGCGTCTCGCGCAGCGCGGCTGCCGTCTCGTCGCGGGCCTGCCGCGCCCGCTCGGCGGCCTGCTCGGCCTGCTCGGCCGCGGCATCCGTGCCCTCGCGGCACGTCTCGGCGACCGCCAGGACGTCAGCGCTCTCGGCCTCGGCGTCGTCCCCTGAAGAGGGCGGGTCGACGGAGGCGTCGGCGGTGAGCCAGGCGGGGGGAACAGGGGTCTCGACACGGGCCTGGCGGCCCTGCTCGACCGGCGAGGGACCGGTCTGGCGGCCCTGCTCGACGGGCGAGGGATCGGCCCGGCGGCCCTGCTCGGTCGGCGGGGGAGCATCCGGGGCGAGGGCAGCGAGACGCTCCACGGAGCCGACAGCCGCTCGCCGTGTGTCCTCGACCAGGGCACCGAGCGCACGGCGGCGGTCGGCGAGCGCCTTCTGCGCGTCGAGGTAGATCCCGGTCTGGAACACCTGCTGCAGCAGCTGGGTGCGCTCCTCCGGCTTGGCGCGCAGGAACGAGGCGAACTCTCCCTGCGGCAGGACGATCGTCTGCGCGAGCTGCTCGCGCGTGAGCCCCACCACGTGGCGCACCTGCACGCCCGCCTCGTCCAGGCGCGTGGCCAGCAGCTCGCCCGCGCCGTCCAGGTCCCCGTGGTCGCGAGCCTGGCCCGGTCGTCCGCTCACCGTCCGCGGTCCGAGCGCCCATGCGTCGAGGGCTCCGGGCTCCAGCCGCCACATCCGCGCCGTCGCCTGCTGCGTCGTCGTCCCGGTGCCGCGTCGCTTGGCGCGCTCATACTGAGGCGTGCGACGGATCCGGAAGATGCCGTAGCCGGTCTCGAACACCAGGTCGACGAAGGTCGGGTCGTCGGGCACGGCGAAGTCTGACCGCGCGCGGTTCCGGCTCGCGACCGAGCCCGCCATCTCGCCGTAGAGCGCGAAGACCACGGCGTCGATCACCGTGGACTTGCCGACGCCGGTGGGCCCCTCCAGCAGGAAGATCCCGTTCGCGCCGACGGCGTCGAAGTCGATCCGGACGGTACCGGCGAACGCCCCGAAGGCGTGCAGCTGCAAGGAGTGCAGGATCACCGGGCCTCACGCTCCTCTCGCCCGAGCGCCTCGAAGGTCTCCTGCAGCACCGCCAGCTCTGCCGGGGTCGGGGGCGCCCCCGTCACGTGCGCCAGGAAGTAGCCGGCCACGTCCACCGGGTCGCTCGCCGCGGTCACCTCCCGGTAGGCCGATCCCGGCCGGGCCGCCACCGCCGGGTCGCGCAGCACCACGAGCGCGTGCGGGAACACCTCGCGCACCCGTTCGAGATAGCGCGAGGGCGGCACGGCGTCGGTGAGACAGACACGGACCCAGTCGTCGCGCTGCGCGGCATACCGCTCGGAGAGCACCTCGTCCAGCTCGTCGCGCACCTCGCTGAGCCGGCGCGGCACCGGTGCGTCGACGAGACGGGTGCTCGCCGGCGTGCCGGGCACCACGTCGACGACCACCGACGACTTGCGGTGCCCGCGTTCCGAGAACGAGTAGGCGAGCGGCGAGCCGCTGTACCGGGCGACCGCACCCGGCACCGAGACCTGCTGCGGTCCGTGCAGGTGCCCGAGCGCCACGTAGTCCACCCCTGTGAAGACCCCGGCGGGCACGCTGTCCACGCCTCCGACGGCGATCGGCCGCTCCGACTCGCTCGGCTCGCCGCCCAC
>Ga0182749_1003116_pt1 | contig 11548 bp, 19 predicted proteins | sample eDN3rd37CKraftMG_FD_128875 | JGI IMG/M metagenome (GOLD analysis project Ga0182749, IMG submission 128875) | Enriched Miracle-Growth compost microbial communities from Emeryville, California, USA - eDNA 3rd pass 37_C Kraft MG (version 2) (version 2) ...
AGGCCGCTCTGCGCCACTACAAGGCCCGCGTTCAGGGGCTGCTCGAGGCGAACAACTACGAGGTCAAGAAGCGCCGCGAGCTCGCGGCGCAGCTCGCCGCCGAGGCCGAGCTCGCGCGGCTGAAGGCGGCTGTGCGGGAGATCGGACGGCATCTGCCCGCGGCTGATCCGCCGGCTTCCGCCTCCTGACGCAGTTCGCCCACGCCGCCTCCGGGCGCCGTTTACGTGTGTTCAGCCCGATCGTCGCCGCTCGTCTTCAAGATCGGCGATACGGATCTCGAGGTCTTGCTTGATCGCCTCGGCCGGACCGCTGTCGAGGTTCATCTTGAGGAACTCTGTCTGCAGCTTGCGTAACGCAGTCGCGCCTTGGCTTGGATCACCTTCAAACTCGGTCAGATAAGCGTCCATCGCGATCTGCGCCTGCGCGGCCGCGTCTGTGTTGCTCATCCCCGAGGCGACCGCGAAGGCCACAAGACAGTCGGTCATCGTCGTCATCAGCCGAATTCTCCATTGGCCCTTCGGCTTTAGAAACTCCCATCAGATCGCGCGCTCTGCCGATAGGAGCTCAGCGCCAGCTTTGGGGCGGAAGCCAGCGCTGAGCCGCTACGTCGCAGGTTGGAGGACGTGCGACGTAACGAGCTAATTCAGAGCCGAACTGCTGGCGGGGTCAATCGACCAAGAGATCAACCGCGGGCTGCAAAAAAGGGGCCCAGCGCCGCGGAGGCGCTGAGCCAGTCGCCACGCCCCTGGGGAGGGACTGAAATCGTGGCGACCTACTGCAATGCCCGCCGCGACTGACGTCAACACTTGATCACATGGGCGCTCTCCGCGCGCCCATCATCGCAGCTACAGCCCGGCCCTCGCGCCGGGCTTTTTCATGTCCGGAGCACACCCATGGAATGGAACGGCTTCGTCGGCGCGGCCGCTCGGCTCGCTGATATCGACCTGCCGCGCGTGGGCTACACGATCGGCGTCGGCGAGGACGAGGTTCACGCTATCCTCGATGTCGAGGCGGCGGGGTCCGGCTTCGACCGCGCGAGGCGGCCGAAGATGCTGTTCGAGCCGCATGTGTTCTACCGCAACCTGTCGAGCGGGAAGCGCGCCGAGGCGGTCGATCAGGGGCTCGCCTACAAGGTGTGGGGGACGCAGCCCTATCCGGCCGACAGCTACCCCAGGCTGGAGAAGGCGCGGGCGATCGACGAGACGGCGGCGCTGCGCTCCGCCTCCTGGGGCCTCGGCCAGATCCTCGGCGAGAACTTCGCCGCCGGCGGCTTCGACAGCCCGCAGGACATGGTGCGGGCCTTCATGGAAGCCGAGGCGTATCACCTCGAGTCGATCGTCGGGTTCCTGGTCGCGAACAAGCTCGACGACGACCTGCGGGCGCACGCCTGGGCGCCGCTTGCTCGTGGCTACAACGGGCCGGGCTACGCGAAGAACGGCTATGACACAAAGCTCGCGGCCGCCTTCGCCAAATGGGCGCGCATCCCCGACACGCCGTTCTTCCCGCCGGCTGGGCCGGGCTCGATCACGCTGCCGCGCACGCGCATCGGCCGCGGCTCGCGCGGGCCGCTGGTGACGCTCTGGCAGAACACGCTCGTTGCGGGCGGCTACAACCTGCCGAGCGGCGTCGACGGCGCTTTCGGGGCCGTGACGGAGACCGCCACGAAGAAGTGGCAGGCGGCGCACCAGCTGCTCGCCGACGGCGTAGTCGGGCCGAAGACTTGGGGCGCCGCCGGCGTCTGACATCCCGCGCCCGGCCGCCTGCCGAACTGATTTCCTCTGGACCCCTCTGAGGGTCAGAAGCTCAAGAGCGTCTTGAGCTTGAGGGTGATTTCCTCAACACCGGAGACATCCCATGAACCTGCTCTCACGAGCCGGCGCTTGCGCCGCGCTCGCGCTGTCGCTCGCCGCTTGCTCGGCGGCGCAGCAGGCGGCCTTTGACGCTGCTCTCGCCAATGTGGATGCGACCACCGCAAAGGGCGTCGACGTCGCCTGCACGAACCTGCCGCGCGCCGAACTGGCCTACACCGCCGGCGTCGCGTCCGGGACCTTCAGGTCGTCTAAGAAGCTCGCCGACGCCTTCATGACCGTGAAGAGCGGATGCGCCGCACGGGCCGCCGGCACCGACGTCAGCGGCGTCGCGGCCGCGATGCTGCTCGCCTACCTCACGATCAAGGCGCAGGTCCCGCAGGTCGAGCCGCTGCCGGCCGGGCTTGAGCGCAGCATCGTCCTGAAGCGGGGGGCCTGAGCGATGGCCGACGTCCTCTCCGTCATCTGGGCCGCCGTCGGCGACCAGGTGATCGCCGCCTTGACGACCACGATCAGCATCCTGCTGGCCGTCGCGCTCTACCGCGTGCAGGCCTGGGCGAAGGCCAAATACGACGCCGAGACCTATGCCAGCCTCTACCGGACGATCGACTACGTCCTGAAGGCGCTGCTCGCGAAGCGTGGAACAGGCTCGCTCTCGGCTGCGGCGGTGAGCCCGCTCATCGACGAGGCGATCGACATGGTGCGGCAGCTCAACCCCAAGGCCGTCGCCAGCGCCAAGCAGGATGACGAGGCGCTCAAGACGAAGGTAGTCGCGAAGCTGCCGGAGGCGCAGGCCTTGGTGGCGGAATCGGTCGCCAAGGTGCGCGCCGGGCAGTGACGCCGGAGACCAGCGCCTGGTTCGTCACGCAGGGGGCGCTCGGCGTCGCCTGCGTCCTGCTGATCGGCGCCGTGGTCTGGGTGACGAAGTGGGCGCGCGTCCTGATCAGCGAGCGGTTCGCCGAGATCGGCGTGCTGCGCGACGTCGTCAATGGCAACACGGCGGCGCTCGAGCGGATCGCGGAGGGCATGGCCTCGATCCGCGGCTCGGTGGCCGACTGCATCACGATCGGCGGCGCCTGCAAGGTGCTCGCGGAAGAGAACGCCCGCGACCTCGATCGCGCGCTCGAGAAGGTCGACGCGCTCCAGCGCGATCTTGACGTCGCGCTCGGCCCACGGCGAGGCCGCCCATGAGGAGGCTGCTGCGCATGCTGCTCTCCCGCATCTGGGGTCAGAAGCCCCGGCCTCTGGCGCCCTCGATCGCGGAGGCGCGCGCAGGCCAGGCCAAAGCCTTACGCGCGATCGACGAGGAAGTCGTCCGGCTTCACGAAACCGGCCGGCGAACGACGGAAGCCGCCGCTCAGGCGGCGCAGGTGGTGGCGAGAGGCTGGGGACGTTGAGCATGAAGCATCGGTTCCGCTGCCTTGTCGAGCGCCTGCAGGCGGCCCCCACCTTCGTCTGCATCGCCGCGACCGTGATAGCTTTCTCGGCCGTGGCGTGGCTGACGCCGTTCCTGCCGCTCTACACCTTCTACAGGGCACTGCTGATCGTCGCCGAGGCCGCGATCCTGATCTACTTCCTGCCGGCCGCCTATGACTCCACGCGAGCGACGACGCTCACGGCTGGAGACCGGATGGCGCTCGGCCTCTGGATCTCATTCCTCGGCGACATCGCGCTCGGCGCCTGGGCCCTGGCGCAGAAGCTCTCCGGCCTCGAATGGATGCTGGCGAGCCAGGTGCTGACCTTCATCATCTTCGTGAAGGCGTCGGGCGCCATGCTGGTGCTGACCTCGCCCAATGCGGTCGATCCGCCAGTTGCGCGCCGCTCTCGGGTGATGATCGCCGCGGCCTTCGTCGCCGGCGGGGTGTTCAGCGGCGTCGTGCTGCTCGCGGCGCTGCCGCCCTGATCGATCTGCGATTCCGACCTGATCAGCGCCCCGCGCTGGGCGCGCCAGGATCCCTGGGGCGTTTGGAAGGAACAGCTGTTCGCCGCCGCTCGATCGTCACGCCGCTCGGGCAACTCAGGCACCCAGCAAGCGATCTGTTACGGCTTGCAAGTAGCTGATATGCCCTAAAACTGTGACCGAGAACCCGTCCGCCGAACGGCGGATACACCGTCTCTCGATTAGACGATCGAGCAAGGCTGCATCGCCGATCTCTGAACCCCGTTCCGCCAGGAGCAGCCGGATAGCTGCGGCCTCGTTATCATCCAGGGCCGCTGGTGTCGCGCGCTGAAGCATTGCGGGAATGTGGCCTAACAAGGCGTGGTGGTCGAGTACTACTTGCTGTCCCACTGTGATGTGGCTGGTGGTCGTCACAACGGGGAAGAGGAAGGACAGGCTGCCCGCGCTGGTCTAATGCTCGGGGATGCTTTCAGCACAGGGTGCCGCAGCGTCACGCGTTCGCCCGCATCGATGCGCCTTTGCAGCTGCCGGCTGAGAGCCATTGTCAGCCCTGACCCGACCAAGCCGGCTGGCGTGGAATCCTTGCTCTTCTGCTCGGCGAGCTCCAGCGGTCGGAACGCCGCTTCGTCCGTCGGGATATAGCCCGTGACGACGAACGTACCGATGTGCGTGCATTTGATCTTGAGTCAGGGGTGCTCGGTCCGGAGCGGTAGAGCGCTTCCCGCACCTTGGCGACGACGCCCTCGAGCCCGAGTTCGCACGCGGCGCAATAGGCCGCCGGTCCGTCGTCCAGAATATGCTCTAAAACCCAGCGCAGCGGGCCCGTAGATCAGAAGATCCTCCAGCAGCAGCCGACGCTCGTCGAGCGGCATTCCCTCGCCACCAAGTCAGCGTCGCGAGGACGAGCGGCGCGTCGATCGTCAGCACCATCGCGAGGGCGCTGCGAGCAAGGTCGGTCCAACCGCTGCACCGCCGACCTGCAGCCGCCGCCTGTCTTGCCGGACACGTCTTCTCGTGAGAAGATGGTCCTAACGTTAGGATCGTGTGCGAGGTGCTGGTGGAACTCAAGGTTGTACTCGCCGATCATGCTCAGCTCGTCTGTGACGGGGTGAACATGGGGGAGGTGGCCTATTCCATCTCCGTACTGCGCGACCCTCTTACCGGGAAGTCTGCAGCCTCCGGTCAGCTGACTGGCGACGAAGCAGTGCTGCGCCTGTGGCCGAACTGGGCCGCTACGGAGATAGTCAGTCCGCTCCTGGGTCGGGTCCTGATCCAGATCCACGGGGGCGAACCCGGTAAGTTGTCGATTGAGATTGCCCAGCCGGTCGTCACGCTCCAGATTGACGCCATGGAGGCGCCAAACAGCGCGAGCGCGCCGGATCCCATTCCCAGCCAGAATTCGTCAGCCACGTTGGGAAGTAGCTCCCTCACCACGCACCGAGGTCGCATCTGAGAACTGCGCAGCAAGCTCGGAGAGAAGCTCGCAAAACTCCAGGGGAAGGGGCTCCGAAATCAGTTCGTTGAAGTGGCTTCGCAGGTCGGTGCCCAATAGGTCGAGGATTGGTTCAATCCGCATACGGCGTCCCAGGTTCTGTCCCAGAACTGCAAACGCTGCTGCGATGATCTAGGTCCTGGTCGGGAGCGCGACCGTCTACGTTCGGATGGTGATCAAGGGAAGGGTCGATAGTCCACCAATTGATTGCAGGCCCTCGTGCACGCGCTGCCATCTTCGTGAGCGCATCCTGGTCGTCGCGGCCTCGGCGACTTCTGCTCTGGGCTCTTGCCGCTTCAGGCGATCTCCGGGAACTCAGACGCCGTCGTGCTCCTTTAAGGCCTTATGAGCTCGACTACTTGCGTGCGGCTAGCTGAAATTTACCAGCGGATCGGCGGGGTGGCCGGCTTGCTCGTCAGGGTCTTAGATGCAGCCGCGGAAGCCGAGCGACAGGGCCGCGATACGACGACGCATCACCGGTGGATCCTTATCCTAGAGGCCGAGATCGGCAACCTGCACGATGAGGCGAACGAAATCGAGGCGGCTGCCTGCCGAGAACGCCTCAATTAGCCTAAGCGCGGGCAGATCAGCTCGTCGAGCGCGCGCGGCGTTCCGCTCAGCCCTCAGACGGCGTCGCTTCGTGATTCGACTTAGCTTCGGCGCTGGCGCGAATTTCCAGCTGCTGAACAGTCAGCGTGTCCCCTTCGTCTGTCACGATGCCGATTGCCGGGTGCTCGTCGCGAACCTTCTGCACGAATTCGAGAGCAGCCTTGGCCGTCCGCAAGTGATGGAAGGTGGGAGCGCCACCGTTTGTGATGATCCTGTAGGGCAAGTCACTCTCCGTCCAGCGGACGGTATGGAGCGTCGGGAGCGCGCGTCCAGACCGTTTTTGAGCGAACGATCAGTGCCGCGAAACACTCATTTTTGATGGATGCCTCAACCCGCCGATCGGCATTCGACCACGGGACGCGACCTATGCCGTAACAGGCTCCGCCAAGCGTCGACTTGGCGGCGCAGATCGCGGCTGAGAGGCGTCCTCGGGCCTCAGCTGACAGCGCTGGCCGCAATGAGACCTTGTCCTCCGCTCGGCACTCTCGCGGTGGGACGCCGCTCCGTTCGTCTGGATCCTAGCCCGTGACGACGAGGGTGGCAGTTTAAGAGCAAATTGATCTTGAGGCAGGTCGGCTCGGACCCAGCGCCCCCCGCGGCGGCCTTGAGGCTGTCGCGGGGCTTTCCGCCCTCACGCGACATCACTCACACCGCAACGGCACGAAGCGAGGCGCACAAGCGGCGGTCGCGGACCCTTTCAGCACCGGGCGCGGAGCCACCTGGAAAAGCGTCGGTCGACGGAGAGCGGGCCACTCCCCCCAATGACCAGCGCCAATATGCCCCCAAGGTAAAGCAGATCTGTCTCATAGCCGGGCTGGCCGAACTGTGCGCCGGCAGGCGTCACGGCGAGCAGCTTGATTGAACTGAAGCCGTAAGGCAGGTGCACGGTCAGAGCTGCGAACAGCAGGATGACGATCATCGGAACCGCCATGAGCGGCACGAGCACCCCTAGCAGCACCGCGCCGCCGCCGAGGATTTCGAAGAACACCACCATCCATGACGTGAAATGCGGCGCTGGAACGCCCATCGCCGCGAGAATGTCAGCGAAATGCTCAGGCCCGCGCAACAGCTTGGCGAAGCCGTGCTCAGCGAAGCCGTAGCCCACAATTAACCTGACTGGGATCGGCGCCCAGCGGGCGATCAGTTCAGCCGGCGCGAGCGTGTTCGCCACCGCGCGGAGAGCGTCTTGCAGGTTCATCCTGATGGTCCCCAGCAGGCGCCGCCTCTTCTAGGCGGCGCCTCTTGTTCAATAACTTGCGTCCGGAGCGGGGTCTCAGCCCCCAACTCCGTAGCGTTCGGCGCGCCGGCGACGAAGGACTCCTCGGGGCGCTTGCGCCGACGCAGGAGGGGCTCGTCCGAACCGCTCCTTAAGCGCGGCTTAAGCCAGCGCGCTGATCGAGCGCCGTAAGGAGACGCGGATGCGCATTCTGGTGGTTGAAGACGATGAGATGCTCGTCGACGGACTTAGGACCGGTCTCGGGCTAGCCGGACTGACGGTCGATGCGGTCTCGACATGCGCCGACGCCGAGGACGCGCTGAAATCAAACGCGTTCGACGCGGTGGTGCTCGACCGCATGCTGCCTGACGGATCGGGGCTGGACGTGCTCGCCCGCGCCCGTCGCGCCGGCGACAGGACGCCGGTGATCCTGCTCACCGCCTTGAATGACAGCGCCGACCGCGTGAATGGCCTCGACGCCGGCGGTGACGACTATCTCGGCAAACCCTTCGATCTTGACGAACTCGCTGCACGGATCCGCTCCGTAGCGCGGCGCGCCGCAGGGCGGGCCGCGGCGACGCTGAGCTGGGGCGATCTCACGCTACGTCCGGCTGAAAACTCCGCCTTCCAAGGGGGCCTTAGAGTGAACCTCTCCCGGCGGGAGTTCGCCGTGCTGTCTGGGCTGATGGAGCGCCCGGAAACGATCAAGTCGCGCGCCGAACTCGAGGAGAGGCTCTACGGCTGGAACGAGGAGGTCGAGAGCAACGCGGTTGAAGTTCACATCCACCATCTCCGGGCGAAGCTCGGACGCGAGACGATCGCGACGGTGAGGGGCCTTGGCTACCGCATGGGCTCACCGCGATGACCGGCTCACTACGGGCGCGTCTCCTCGGAGCCCTGGTGATCGCCACCGGCGTCATTTGGCTTGCAGCGGCCGTTTGGATCGATGTGGGGGCGCGCCGAGAGGTCGAGCGCGTTCTGGACAACCGCCTGCAGGACGCCGCTCACATGGTGAGCACTTTGGCGGCGAGCGGTCGCCTTGCTGCCGATGGCGGCCGAGGAGCGCCGGTCATCGTCCCCGACGCCACTGCGTACATGCACCAGCTGTCCTGCCAGATCTGGTCCTTCGACGACCAACTCGTGGCCCAGTCAGGCGGCGCGCCCGAGACAAAGCTGGCCGCCGACGGATCAGGGTTCTCGGACAGGGAAATCAACGGCGAACGCTGGAGGGTTTATGCGCTCGAAGACTCAGCGAAGGGCTTCCGGGTGTTGGTTGGAGATCGGCTCACCCTGAGGGAGGGCTTGGTCGCGGAGCTCATCAAGGGCCTTTTGTGGCCTGCGATCTTGATCCTGCCGCTGCTGGCCTTAGCGATCTGGGGGAGTGTTAGGGGCGCGCTACGCCCGCTGCGCCTCATAGCGCAAGATATTGCTCGGCGGGACGGCGACGACATGCGCGCGCTCGACGCTTCGTCCTCTCCTGAGGAGATCAGGCCGCTCGCCGGGGCGCTGAACAGCCTGTTCGCGAAAGTGGAAAAGGCGCGCCGTCACGAGCGTGAGATCACGGCCTTTGCGGCGCACGAGCTTCGCACGCCGCTGGCCGGCATCCAGGCCCAGGCGCAGATCGCCGTTGCCGCTGCCGACTCCGAGCTTCGCACGAAGGCGCTCCGCCAGATCCTGAGGGGGGTGGACCGCACTGCGCGACTGGTCACCCAGCTTCTCGCGCTCGCGCGATTGGATGCGGAGGACGCGACGCTGACGCCTGAGGCGATCGAGATCGGTGCGACGTTGGAAGAGATCGCCGAACTCTGCCGTGCGGCAGGACCTGAGGTCGAGGTTCGGATCAACCGTGAGCTTCGCAGCGCGCGGGTCGTAGCGCCTCGCGAGCCTCTCACGCTGATCCTGCGCAACCTCACGGAAAATGCGCTTCAGCACACTCCGCCCGGCGGGGCGATCGACTGGCGGCTCTCAGAAAGTCCAGACGGCTTCGAACTCTGCGACCAGGGACCCGGCGCGCCGGAGGCGGAGCTCCCGCTGCTGACGAGACGATTTTTTCGGGGCGCGAGTCAGGCGGTGCCCGGCAGCGGGCTCGGCCTTACTATCGCGGAGCTCGCCGCCGCCCGATGTGGGGCGACGCTTTCGCTCAGCAACCGAACAGACCGGGCGGGCTTGGTGGCGAAAGTTGTCTTCGAAGGTGAGGCTATTCGCATAAACCAAGCTTAAGACTGGCGTAAGCCAGCGACTGCACTTGCCTCCCCATGGCTCAAGCGAGCTGAGGAGACAATGACATGCGAACACCTAGAAACTATCTCGCGCTGCTGGCGCTCTCGATGATCGGCCTCTCGGCAGGCGCCGCAACCGCTGAACCGCGCGGAGCGGCCGAGCGGACGCGGCCCGCGATGAGGCAAAGCGAGACGGTCCGCCGCCTGCCGACTGATCTCATGGGAACGTCGCTCCGGAGGCCGGAGCCGCCGGCGCGCGAGCTTCCGTTCTTCGTACCGAGGGACGATAGCTGGATGTTTCGAGACTCCGACAACAACAACGGCTAAGGCGAGGATGGCGGAAAGGGTGAACACGCTCCGTTTTGATCCTCGTCGTGATCGGGACGAATAACCCACTCGCGCAAGCGCACCCTGGGGCATCTGGCGCCGCGGGGTGCGCTCTCGTCGTTCCCCCGCACTCGCATTGCCTCCGCGGCTCATCAGCCAGCGCCTTGCCGCGGGCTCGGGAAGATCCGCACTGCGGACGGCTTTTGGAGCGGCTCTGTCTGGGCGATCAGCAGAGCCGGCTGGCCCCGGGATCGAAATCTATTCCGCGGCACAGGGTGGCGCGTCGCCGCTGCTGCTTGCCGTCAGCCTGAGAGGGGCGACAGACTGCTCTGCTCATCACCCGCCATCAGCGCTTTGAGGACGTCGAACCGCACGCTGAACAGGATCTTGCCGGATCGGTCTGTCACGTGCATTCGCCATTTGCCGCTCAGGTTCCCGGTTCGGCCCGCGTCGTGCAGCAAATCAGCCGCAAGTCGCATCGCCTCTCTCCTCGCGGAGGCAAGGTCAGGAAGTTCCAAACCGTCATCTTCGGAGGAACGAGTTTCCTCGTTGATAAGAAAATGGAACTGAGCCAAGCGCGTCTCCTGGAAATTCACCCCACCTCTGCGAGCTGCTCGAGGAGAGCCGCGCCGATTTTCCAAATCCCGCCCGGGCTTTTGGGTGAGATAACCAGCGCTTCATCTGCCTGAGTGCGTCACTCAAGCGGCCATGGCGCGTAATCGTTCCCAAGAGCTTTGAACTCCAGCTATCCCCGTAACCGTCAGCCCCACCGCCACCAGGTCAGCGCCGCGAGGACCAGAGGCGCGAGGATTGCAAACACCGTTGCTGCGACGGGCCGCGGGTCGTCGTCATGATCCCAGTGGCCGCGACCGTCTTTCCTCATTCGGACCGCTCGCTAAGTGGGTCATCCTGCACAGACTCCATCTCGTCGCGCACCTGCTGCGCGTCGGCCTCGGGATGTATGGACAGGTAGGCCTCAACCGCCTCCTCGATCGAGGCTCCAGAAGGCGTCTCGGAGAACCTGAGCAGGAACTGCAGTGGCGTCAGATCATGGCGCGACGCGTGCTTCGGATCCGGTGATAGGTCGTCTTGTTCTTTTTCTGTTCTCATGGAATCCATGCCTCCTGAGGATGGAGCTGAGCCATGACGGACGCCGCCGAGCGGCTTGAGGACGAGAGCTTAGGCGCGCGCGAGGCGGCCGTCGACGACGCGATTCGGGCGGCCGGCGGAGATCCGCGCGCGGCGATCTGGGCGCTGCTGGTGCAGCTTGCCGAGGGCGAGGAGGCGAGGGCGCTGGAGCGCAGCCGGATCTCGCTCGGCTACCGGCGCGGCCGCCAGCCACTGCGGCGGCTCCCGTGACGTGGGCAACAAGCAGGCAGCCCATTGGGAGGTGCGGTTCTACAGGCGCGACACCGCGAGCATCCTGTCGAAGTCCAAGACGGTCGACATGGGAAGGGCGGCGCTCTGGGCGGCGGTCGACGCCTACCATGCAGACATGCTCGACACCGACCGCATGCAGCTGCTCCACGGCTCCAGGGTCGTTCTGACCATTCGCGTCTGCGGCCGGACGGAGGAAATCGAGATCACCCGCGACCGCGCTGCCGGCGATGGTTGATGTCCCTGCCTATCTCGGTGCTCTGTGTGTCGAGTGCGGCTCTTGCGGCCGTCGATCGATCTTCTGGGCGCAGAGCGAGGAAGCGAAGCTCGCGACCCCGGACGCCGCTCGAAGGCTGAAATGCTCGGCGTGCGGCGCGAAGCGCCCGGTCTTGTTCCGCGCGAACAGCGAGGCCGACGCCAAGCGCTGGTACACCGATCGGTGACACGGCAGAGTGGAGCGATGTGCAATCTATACTCGCTCACCAAGGGCCAGGCGGCGATCCGCGAGCTGACGAAGGCGCTCGTCGACCGCGCGGGCAACCTGCCGCCGATGTCGGGGATCTTTCCGGACTATCCGGCGCCGATCGTCCGCAACTCGGA